>Ga0306926_10002404_pt1 | contig 19061 bp, 16 predicted proteins | sample flu12Cox44000178_FD_203759 | JGI IMG/M metagenome (GOLD analysis project Ga0306926, IMG submission 203759) | Lab enrichment of tropical soil microbial communities from Luquillo Experimental Forest, Puerto Rico - flux8day.12C.oxic.44.000.178 (v2)... | ecosystem: Environmental > Terrestrial >... | reverse complement strand
AGGGCCTAGGACCTTTCCGGCTTCTGAGATATCTTTAGCGGTCTCTGCGGTTCGGTCATGTGGGTTGGATCGAGAATTTCTCTGATTTGTTCCTCGCTCAGGTAACCCTTCGACCGGGCAATATCAATAATGGTTCTCCCCGTGGCGACCGATTCCTTCGCGATCTCCGCTGCCTTGGCGTACCCAATGTAGGGATTGAGTGCCGTCGCCAGTGAGACAGTGCTCTGCGCGTAGAACTCGCAGCGCTTCCGGTTCGCGGTGATGCCTTTGATACAGAATTCGGTTAGCTGGTGGAGAGTGTTGGTTATGATGGTGATCGAGGTGAGCACGCTGTGTGCCATCGTCGGCATCATGACGTTGAGTTCGAGTTGGCCGGCTTGCACTGCCAGCGCGACGGCGGTGTCGTAGCCGATTACCTGGAACGACACCATGGCGGCCAGCTCAGCCATTACCGGGTTGATCTTTCCCGGCATGATCGACGAGCCCGGCTGCAGCGCCGGCAGATTGATCTCTGCCAATCCCGTGTTTGGTCCGGACGATAGCAGCCGAAGGTCGTTGGAAATGCGGATGACCTCCAGTGCCAGGTTGCGTAGGGCGGAGCTGACTGACGACATGGCGAGATTGGACTGCATGGCATAACGCATGTCGTCCACCGGTTTGAGCGTCTGACCGGAGATGCGAGAAAGATTCGCAATGGCCCTTTCCCGATAGTCGGGATGGGTATTAATGCCCGTACCCACTGCGGAACCGCCCAGTCCGACCTCGCGCAACAGTTCAGCTTGCTCTTGGATGGAGCGCTGGGCTCGCCGGATGGCTCCGCCATAAGCGGTGAATTCCTGGCCGAGGCGGATCGGAACTGCATCCATGAGGTGCGTGCGTCCCGACTTCAGGATGTCGTAGAACTCGTGGCCCTTCTTTTCCAGCGAAACAGTCAGACGATCCAGCGCGGCGTACAAGGGCTCCAGTTCGAGCAGCGTGGCCAGCCGCATGGCGGTGGGAAAGACGTCGTTGGTGGACTGGCCGTAGTTGACGTGATCGTTGGGATGCGCCTGGCTGTACTCCCCCAACTTGCCGCCCAGCAACTCGGACGCACGATTGGCGATCACCTCGTTGCTGTTCATGTGGAAGCTGACGCCGGCTCCCGCCTGAAACACATCCACCACGAAGTGTTCGTGCCACTTGCCCTCCTGGATTTCCCGGGCAGCAGTAATGATTGCCTCCGCGGTCGGGGCATCGACCAGCCCGAGTTCCCGATTGGCCTCGGCAGCCGCTTCCTTGATCATGGCGATCGCGCGGATCAGTGCCACGTGCGCTCGCAGGCCGCTGATGGGATAGTTCTCCACCGCGCGGGCTGTTTGTATGCCGTAATAAACGTCAGCCGGAACTTCTCTAGTGCCGAGGGAGTCTTTCTCGGTTCGGGTGGATGACTTCGACATGACTGCCGCCTCCAGCAGACAGATGATTTCCGAGGCTGTCTCGCTTCAACCTCGTTGGCAACGCCCTCTCGCCGACAAAAAGCAATCGGGCTCGCATGTTGCAGCCCTGCAGGCGCCTGCAGCCAGGAGGCGAAAGATCAGGAAATCGTACACTCATGCGCGCACTTAGGGGTTGGGTGGCTGACCCTGTTTACGTCCCAAACAGCAGACGCTGCAACACTGGGCCAAGCACCAGCGCAGGCAGATAGCTCAGGGCGGTCATGATGATCAGGCAGACAGTCAGGAGAACTCCGAACGACAGCGAATCTGTCGAAAGCGTTCCCACCGAAACAGGCGTGTTCTTCTGGCGTGCGAACACTCCCGCCAAGGCCAACGCGGGAACGGCGAGTCCGAACCTCCCAGCCATCATGGCGAAGGCGGTCGTAACGTTGTAGAAGACAGTATTGGCGCTCAGGCCGCCGAACGCCTGCCCATCGTTTGCAAAACAAGAGGCATAAGCAAACAAAATGGTAGTCAGGCCGTGAGGGCCTCCGTTTGTCGTCAAGCCGGAAAGTCCAGTCTTTGTCTGTACGGCTATCGCGGTCAAAGGCAGCACCACGAGCGGGGCCAAGAGGGCGTAGAACATGATCAACTTGCTTTCGGGTGGGCCTATCTTTTTTCCCAGGTATTCGGGTGTCCGTCCTACCATGAGCCCGGCGAGGAAAACTGCGATCACCGCTGCCATGACCATGCTGTAGAGTCCTGTCCCCAGCCCTCCGAAAATCACTTCGCCTAGCAGCATGTTGGCCAGAAGAATCATTCCGGCGAGCGAGGTGAGGCTGTCGTCCGCTGCGTTCGTCGACCCCGTAGCCGTATTGGAGGTCACGGCTGCCGTTAGAACAGAACCGCCGATGCCGAAGCGGACCTCTTTCCCTTCCATGTTGCCGCCTGATTGAGACCAGCAGTACCTGGAATCAACCCTCGACAGCAGCGGGTTCCCTCGCTGCTCAAAATAATCGACGAACAAAAGGCCAACACTGAAAAGCAGAATCATCACCCAATAGAAAATCCATCCCTGTCGTGGCTGGCGGACCATCCTGCCAAACGTGTTGGTCAGTGCGGCGGGCAGGAGCACGATTGCCAGCATTTCGAAAAAATTGGAAAAGGGTGTCGGGTTTTCATAAGGATGGGCGCCGTTGGCATTGAAAAAACCACCCCCGTTCGTGCCCAGGTTCTTGATGATTTCCAGCGCCGCCACAGGTCCCTGCGCGATGACCCGCTTTCCTCCCTCGACCGTGTTCAAAACCACATAAGGATTGAAGTTCATGGGCACCCCCTGCCCGACCAGCAGCACCGCCCCAAGCAGCGCCCCCGGCAGGAGAATCCATAGAAGAGCCCGCGTTAAGTCAACCCAGAAGTTGCCGAGCTTATCCGATTCCTGACGCGCTATTCCGCGAATGAAGGCCACTCCAACCGCCAAACCGGCGGCGCCGGCCAGGAAGTTTGCAGCACAAAGACCGGCCATCTGGCTGAAATAGCTCATGGTAGTTTCGCCGCCATACGCCTGCCATGTGGTTGTGGTGGAGAAACTGATGGCCGTGTTCATCGCCAAGTCCGGAGTCAGTGGTGTGGTCTGGTACGCCGGGTAAAACCAAGGGAGGTAGTGTTGCAACCTGAGGATGACGTACAGGAACAACGTGCTGACAAGCCCAAAAAGGGCAAAGCAGGTGGCGTATTCAACGAACGTCATCTCGCGATGGCGGTCGACTCGCGTGATGCGATAGACGAGCTTTTCGGCAGGGAGAAGCCAGCGATCCAGTGCTGTGCGCTTGGCCGAAAAAACTCTTTCCATGTATCCACCGAGCGGTTTGACAAGGCTAGTGACGATCGCCAGAAATAACAGGAATTCGAGGAGATTATGGAGGTTCAAGGAGCCTTTCGCTCACGGTTCCGGTCGGGAGGCGGGTCGAGCCGCAGCGAGGTGAGACCCGCATCGGGTACAGACGAGCAGTTTACTCGAAGCATGCTATTGTCCTGCCATTCGCTCCCGCAATCGCGGGCGTCTCCGAAGTTACTCCTCACCGATTGGCTATTCGTCGCAAACAACAGTCAAAAACCGGGCCGTAACGAACCGGTGCTGAAGATAAACTGCAAGCGAGCAAACAAATCGTGGGTGGCCGTGGCGGCGATCTCGTACATTTCGACCAACGTGATCCTAAGACTGCGGTCGCGAAACTAGCAAGCAGTATGCGCATGTAATCGAAGCCTAGGGCGTAATCGCAATCACCCTCAGAGGACTGCCGGATCCGCCGGCAATTTTCAGCGGCGCCGCAATGACAATGGCGCCGGTCGGTGGAAGCAGGTCAAGATTGCACAGGCTCGCCAAACCAAACTTTCCACTGCCGTGCATCAGGTAGTGGTTGGGGAACGGCGGGTCGAAGGTGGCGGCTTGGCCGGCATCGGTTCCGACCGTCTCTACCCCGACCCCTAGCACGTCGCGCTCCTGGGCAAGGAACGCAGACGTTTCCTTCGCGAATCCGGGGGTGTGCGGTCCATTCTCTTTGGCGTTGATGTAATCCTGGGGAGCCGTCTTCTTCGACCAGTCTGTGCGCAGCAGGACCCACGCTGCTGCGGGAATCCTTCCGTGCTCTTGCTCCCACTGGCGAACATGATCAGGCGTCAGCAAGCAGTCTGGATTTTTCGCCGCTTCCGCGCTGATGTCGATCACGCATGCCGGCCCCACGAACTTCTTCGGAGGAATGCGATCGACGGTATTGTCAGGAAGATCTTTGCCGGAGACCCAATGGACCGGGGCATCGAAATGCGTGCCCGTATGTTCGCCGGTCTCGAAGCCGTTCCAGTACCAGGCCGGTCCGCGATCGTCGTATCGGGATAACTCCCATAGCTTGAACGCCGGGGTGTTATTCCAATGTGGCGGCAGGGGTAGCAAAGGCGTCTGCGGGCTCAAGGGCTGAGTCAGATCCACGATCCGCAACCTTCCAGTGTTGAGTTCTTGCAGCAACATACTCAGCACGCTAGACATTAGGCCTTCCTCCACGCAACCGATCCGTCCTGCCTTTGTTTAGTGCTGTTTCAACGACTGAATGTACCTGCGAAATTGAAAGCGATTCTCGAGCAGGGACAAGTCGGTGACGTACCCAGACGGACCGGTGGCTTCAACCTTTGCAACTATGGTTGTCAGTTCCTTGCGATTAGAGGGTTCACAGACCGCGATTTGAAAATTCCCGATGTCGCGCACGGTGACCACTCGCGGGATGCCCGCGGATCGAGCCATCCCTTCCAAATTGGTGCCAGTGCTCGTAGCCGTGGGAAAACCACCCACCGAGAGCAAGCTTTCGTTGTCGAAAACAACGTGGGTCAGATTCCTCGGGCGATAACGTGCCATCGTGGTCAGGCTCCCCAGGTTCATTAAAAGCGAGCCGTCACCGTCAAAGACAACCACGCGTTGTTCGGGCAAGCACAACGCCAGGCCCAGGCCAATCGAAGACGCCAGCCCCATCCCGTGTTGAAGATAGAACGCATTGGGGCGGTGTCCCAGAGATTGCAGTTCAGCCGCGACTGCTCCCATGATGGTGACGACAAGGCAGTCTTCGAGTTCCGAATACACCGAGCGCAGACAGTCAAGGCGGAGCATTACTCCTCCCACATGAGGTCGCGGGTCAAAAGAATGGCGACCGGCTGCAAACTGCTTTCCGCCAGAGTTTGCGCATGGCGAATTTGCTTCTTGAGGGTCTCGCCGCTATCCAGCAAGAAATATGGGATCCCCAAGGCCCGCAAAACCGCTTCGGTCACGTTGCCGCCCTGCGTCTGCCACGGATCTCTTTCCCCGAAGGAACCGCGATAACTGATTAGCATCAGAAGCGGGATCTTGTAGAGCTGCGCCAAAGAAACAATGCCGTTGATCGACGCCAGAAAGCCATGATTCTGCATCAGCATCGCCGATTTCACACCGGCAAAGTGTGCTCCCGCGGAGATGCCGACCGCCTCCTCTTCCTTGGCCAATCGCACCAAGGTCATCTGCGGATCGTCATCCGCCATCCGGATCAGGTGCACGAGCCATGTCTCGGGCAGCGCTGAAACCAACCGAATATCGCACTCCTTCAGCGCTTCGTAGATCAGTCTCGAGTTGGCGAGGGATACTGGCATCTTGCGGGGTTGGCTTTGATTCGCACTGCCGGAAAGAGCAACATATTCTAACTTACGAGCGGATTGGCGCTCTTGACGAGCAGTGCAGCGCAGTATAGCTTGGCGAAGTTCGTCACCCAAGACTGTACTGCCCTTTCCGGACCGGCCAGGAGCAAGGTTGCAGGTTAAGTCCCAAAGCGTTCTCAAAGGCGAGAATCCATCCGGAAGATCATCCGACTTTCCGCTCGAAACTCTTCGTGCCTCGTTCCCGGCTTTGAACCGAAAACCGGACTTTATGTTCTTCGATAATGCAGCCGGGGCGCAGGTGCCGCAAGTCGTGCTCGACGCCGTCAATCACCACCTGCTCGAGTGCAATGTGCAGCGAGGCGGCCGGTACGCAAAGAGTTGTGCAGTAGACGAGACCATCCGGCGCGCCCGGCAAAGCGTGGCGGACCTGGTGAACGCACGCGATTCGAGCGAAATCGCGTTTGGCATGAACGCCACGTCCTTCATTCGCCTGGTGAGTTTGGCGATCGGACAGACGCTGGGCAGGCGGAACGAGATCGTCGTCACCGACATGGACCACGAGGCCAACGTCGCTACTTGGCTGGCTCTGGAGCGAAATGGGGCGAAGATCGTGTGGTGGAAGATGCAGGCGAATGGGCACCTGCACGTTGACGATCTGGTACCTCTGGTATCGCCGGCAACGCGCCTGGTGGCTTGTACTCTCGCTTCCAATGCGATTGGGTCCATTGTAGACGTGGCTGGGGCCGCACGGGTGGCGCATGCCGTCGGCGCCGAGATCTTCCTCGACTCCGTGCATTTTGGCCCCCACGGCCTGATCGATGTGCAGGCCTTCGACTGCGACTACCTGGTGTGTTCAGGCTACAAGATGTTTGCTCCCCACATGGGATTTCTTTGGGGACGCCGCGAACTACTGCAACGCCTGCCGACGTTCCGCGAAGATTTCATCCCCGATGAACCGCCAGGAAAAATCGAGGCAGGCACTTTCATCTACGAAAATGTGGCCGGTATGGACGCTGCCGTGCAATACCTGGAAAGCCTGACCAGAATCGGTCCGGAACCAAGGCGTACTCGCCTGGCACGCGCTCTCGCATCCATTCGCGCTTATGAAGAAACCCTATCGATGGCGATGATCAGAGTCCTAAACGACTTGGGGGCAGCGATCTATGGCGTTAGCAACCAGGATCGAGTACGGGAGCGCCTGCCGACCCTGTGCTTCAACTTGCCGAACATGTCCCCGGCCAAAGTCGCTGAAGAGCTGGCAAAGCGAGGTATCGGCGTGCGCGATGGCCACATGTATTCGCCGCGGCTTATGCGGCGCTTGGGGCTGTCCCCAGAAACGGGCGCGGTCCGGGCGTCGCTCGTGCACTACAACACGCTGGCTGAAGTACAGAAGTTTCGCGGCGCATTGGCCGAGATCAGAAACTCATGCTGACCGACTCGCAAATCAACGAAGTTCGCTCCCGCTTCCGCATTTTCGATCGCAAGATCTACCTCAATACCTGCTCGCAAGGTGCGTTGTCCGACGCCGTGCAAGCCGGCTTTGAGGACTACATCGCAAGCTGGCATGAACAAGGCTCGCCGTGGGAGCACTGGGTCGAGCACTATGAAGCCGCGCGTACCGTGTTCGCGCGATTCATCAACGCCACTCCCGACGAAGTTGCCATTGTGACCAGCGTTTCGGCGGGCATCAACAGCATCGCCAGCGCCCTGAATTTCCGCGAACGGCAGAAAGTCGTCATGGGCGAATTCGAGTTTCCCACCATGGGTCACGTCTGGTTGGGACAACGTGCCCGGGGAGCCGACGTGCAGTTTGTAAGCGCTGAACGCAACTCCATCCCCCTCGCCCATTATCAAGCGGTAATCGACCGCCAGACGCTCATCGTGCCCCTCACCCATGTTTGTTTCAAGAACGGATTTCGTTCTGAAGTAAGCGCCATCACCCAAATCGCCCACGGCTGTGGTGCTTTCGTGATGCTCGATGACTACCAAGACTGCGGCACCCGCCCAGTAAACGTGAAGGCCATGGACCTGGACTTCTATCTGACCGGGACTCTCAAGTATCTGCTTGGACCTCCTGGGCTCGCATTTCTATACGTTCGCAAAGCGCTTATCTCAGCTTTGGCCCCTTCGGTCACCGGATGGTTCGCGCAGGCAAATCCGTTTGCCTACAATCCGCAACATTTCGAACTTTCTCCGACCGCTCGCAGATTCGAGTCAGGAACCCCGTCCGTGCCGAATGTGTACGGGGCCGTGCCGGGCTGCCAACTCTTGCAGCAAATCGGCATGGACAACGTCGCAGGCCACATCAGACGCTTGACGCAACAGCTCCTGCGATCGGCCAACGAATTGGGTATCCTTGCCAAAACGCCCGCCGACAGCGCCGGACCACTCGTCGTACTGCAATCGAGAGATTCCCGCTTGTTAGTGCAGAAGCTGGCGGAAGGCGGAATTGTTGCCTCGAATCGCCACGACGGATTGCGGATCTCCTTCCATGTGTACAACACAATGGACGATGTAAAGGCGGTGACCGATATTCTAAAGAAGAATATCCATCTCATGGTGCTCGCCCAGGCCGTTGCCAGCCATGACTGAGCGGCAAAGCACAGCGATTGCCGGCGAGAAGCATTCATCGCAGCAGGTGGGCGGTCTTCTCCGCCGTCTCAGCCAAAGACAGCTCACCATGATGGCCATCGGCGGCGCCATCGGGGTCGGACTGTTTCTCGGCAGCAGCGTGACCATCCGTCTGGCCGGACCCGCAGTGATCGTTTCTTATCTGTTGGGAGCCGGAATCGCTCTGATCATGTCCTATGCTTTGGCGGAGATGGCGGTTGTCCACCCCGTGGCCGGGGCATTCGGCGTTTACGCTGCAACCTACCTCAATCGCTGGGCGGGATTTTCCGTGCGCGCTACTTACGCTGCGGCCCAGATTGTCGCGATCGGCGCGGAAGTGACCGCGGCTGGCATCTACATTTCCTTCTGGTTTTCCAACGTTCCGCAGTGGATATGGGTCGTTTCCGTCTCAGCCGCTCTGGTGGCCCTCAACGCCATGAAGGTCAACCGTCTGGGTGAGTTCGAATATTGGTTTGCCATGATTAAGGTGGCTGCCATCCTCGCCTTCATCGTTGTGGGATGCTACTTGATTTTTGGCGATGGCTCCCGCGGCGCCACTGGCTGGGCCAACCTGACTCAACACGGTGGGTTCCTGCCGGCGGGATGGAAGGGGGTCTGGCTGGCGCTTACCATAACCCAGACCAGTTATATGGGACTGGAAATCATCGCCGTAACCGCAGGCGAGGCGGAGCATCCGGAAGCTACCATTCCCCGTGCCATGCGCAGCATAGTCTGGCGGCTGATTCTATTCTATGTGGCGGCGATTGCGATCATGGTGGCCATGGTGCCGTGGGACCGGGCCAGCAGTTCGTCCACCGTTTCCAGTAGCCCGTTCGTTACTGCGTTCGTTGCCGCACACGTCCCCTTCGCTGCGGCCATCATGAATTTCGTGGTACTGACCGCAGCGCTTTCCAGTGTGAATACGAACCTCTATCTGTCAACCAGAATGCTTTACTCTCTCGGTCGGGAAGGTTATGTCCCGCGGTGGATGGGCAAAGTTAGCCACAATGGTGTCCCACATCGCGCGCTCCTGGCGTCAACCGCCGGGATTATCGCCGCCATCCTTTTGGCTATCTTTGCCCCGAAGAACGCTTTCCTCATGTTGTATGGAGCCGCAGTCGCGGGGATGCTGTTTGTCTGGTTAGTGATTCTCAGAACCCATCTGCGATTTCGTAAGACCCTCACACACGAGCAATTGCTGCGCTTGCCCATGCGTTTGCGAGCACATCCATTATTTACGTTGGCCGGACTTCTATTAATCATCGCCATCGCCATTACCACTTTCTTCGTCGACGGATTGCAATGGTCCGTCCCGGCATTCTTTGTTTTTCTGGTCTTGATCTCGCTTCTATATCTGCGCATCAGGCTGCAAGAAACGTCAGGAGAGTAAGGAAATGCCTGAACCAATCGAGGAGATGCATTCCGCGCTCCGGAGGCGATTCAAAGGCGATCTGCTGCGGCCCGAGCAGCATGGTTACGACGATGCGTGTGCCATTTGGAACGGCATGGTCGCGAAGAAGCCGGGACTCATCGCACGCTGTGTGGACGTCGGCGATGTGCAGAACGCGGTCCAGATCGCCTCGGCCGCCGGAATTCTCACAGCTGTCCGGTGCGGCGGTCATAGTCTCGCTGGCTTCAGTACCTGCGATGGCGGTCTTGTAATCGACCTCTCGAGGATGCGCCAAGTCACTGTGGATTCCTATGGACGCCGCGCCAATTTCGCCGGCGGTTGTCTGCTCGGATCGATTGACAAGGCAACCCAGCAAGCGGGCCTGGTCTTTCCCTCCGGTGTTGTCTCGCACACCGGAGCTGCTGGATTGGTGCTGGGCGGAGGAACGGGATGGCTCACTCGACGCTTCGGTTTGTCCTGCGACAATGTCGAAGGTTTTACCCTCGTCACCGCCGATGGCTCGATCCTACGCTCGAACTCACGCGAGAACCCGGACTTGTTTTGGGCCCTGCGCGGAGGCGGCGGCAACTTCGGGGTTGTCACAGAATTCGAAGTGACACTTCATCCACTCGCCTCAGTAACGCTTGCCCAAGGATTGTGTTGCGAGGCCGACATTCGCCGGCTCCTTGAACTCTGGAGAGATTTCATGGCGGATGCGCCAATTAATCTGAAGTGGAATATCGATCTGCGCCTTGCACCAAACGAGAAGGAAGTACCCATTGACCTCCGTGGACGTCCGGTGGCGAGCAGCTCCTTGGTGTGGACCGGCTCTCCCGAAGCCGCGGACAAATATTTGCAGCCCGTCCTTGCAATGTGTAGTCCGAATTCTGTAAACAACCGTGTTGTTTCCTTCATTCATCTGCAAACAATGGCAGATTCATTCTTCCCCCACGGCCAGCGCTACTACACAAAATCGGGCTATTTCACCTATCTCGACGATGCCACGATCGATCGCCTGCTGGAAGCGGTTGTTTCACTCCCGTCGGTGGAAACTCAAATTGAGCTTGCCTATCTGGGTGGCGCCGCGTCTCAGGTTCCCGCCAGCGAAACGGCGTTCGGAGATCGCAGCGCTCCTTTTATCATGAATCTCCTGGCGAACTGGTCTGAAGCTTCCGCCGATGATGCCCACATCTCATGGGTTCGCGGACTATTCAACAAGCTTCGGCCGGCAATGAAACCCGGTGTGTATGTAAACTTCATGAGCGGCGACGAGCAGGATCGCGTCCCTGAGGCTTATTACGAACGATGGGACCGCATGGTTGCTGTCAAGACGCACTACGATCCGCACAACTTCTTCAGGTTGAATCAGAATGTTCCACCCAGGTAGACCAGTCGAGCAAAACAGCCGATGGATTGTATATAGCCAACTTGGATTCAGTGCGATGCTACGCAAACTTGATTGCCTGGTGGACGAAGCGGAATGAATCCGGAACGCATGTTCTACGGCGGTGACGCAAGCCAGTTTTTCGAACTGTGGTATCCCGAACAGGCGGTGGCCGGCTTCGCGGTTTTCATCCATGGCGGCTTCTGGCGGGCGAAGTACGACCTCAGCCACGCGAATCCATTTTGCGCCGCGTTGGCGGCGCGGGGTGTAATGACGGCTAACCTCGAGTATCGGCGGGTAGGCCAGCCAAGCGGTGGTTGGCCTGGCACGTTCGAAGACGTTGTGGCTGGCCTCAAAGCTGCAATCGAACATCTTGGCCGCGGGCCCGTCGTAGTCGGCCATTCTGCTGGAGGACATCTGGCTCTACGGCTGGCCAGCGAAGCAGTCCCTCTGAACTCAGTGGTGGCCCTTGCTCCTGTAGCCGACCTGCGGTTTGCCTATGAGTTGAATCTCAGCAATGGTGCAGTCGTGGGATTCCTGGGCGGGACTCCCGAAGTGATTCCCAGCCGCTACGATGAAGCTTGCGCCAGTTTGCATACTTCGTGGGCGCGCCGTGTCATCGTGCATGGGACGAAAGACGAAGACGTTCCGATCGACATCACACGGGCATTTATGCGGGCACGACAATACGACTCTGAACCTCCTAGTCTGCTCGAGATCCGGGATGCCTTCCACATGGATTTGATTGATCCCAACTCGCCCGCGGGCTTAACCGTGATCGATCTTGTAACTCGGCTCGCGCGAGAGTGAGCCATGCGGGCCCTCACGGTGATTTCACTTTAGGGCCGCGAACAAACGCTCGACGAAGCGTTGCACGTCCCGGTAGGTGTTATAGAGCGGCACGGGTGCTACGCGCAGTATGTCCGGCTCGCGCCAGTCGCACAGAGTTCCTCGCTCGACCAACCGGTCGCAGATGGAACGTCCGCCGTGCCCTATGCGAATGGAGAGCTGCGCTCCCCGGCGGTCGGGTTGGCGTGGCGTGAGCACGGCAAACTCCCTCGTCTGATGCTGATCGAGCAGGAACTCCAGATAGCCGGTCAACGACTCGCTTTTCTCGCGAAGCTGTTGCATACCCGCGGCGGCAAAAATTTTCAACGAAGCTCGCAACGGAGCCATCGACATAATCGACGGATTGCTCAACTGCCATCCCTCGGCTCCGGGCATGGGTCGGAAGTGCGGCGCCATGAGAAACCGGGTCTCCTGGTCATGTCCCCACCATCCGGCGAAGCGAGGAAGATCGAAGGCGCGTGCGTGCCGTTCGTGGACGTAACATCCGCCCACGCATCCCGGACCACCGTTGAGGTATTTGTAGTTGCACCAGACGGCGAAGTCGACGTCCCAATCGTGCATTCGAACCGGCACATTCCCTGCCGCATGAGCGAGATCAAATCCCACAATGCAACCCTGCGCGTGTCCGGCTTGCGTTATGGCCTTCATGTCGAACAGCTGGCCCGAGGCGTAGTTCACTCCGCCCAGCAGCACCAGTGCGATCTCGGTACCTTCGCGTTCAAGCAGCGCATCGATGTCTTCTGGCCGGATGCTCGCCTCACCCAGACGGGGTGTGAGCTCGATCAGCGAGGTTGCAGGATCGAATCCATGAAATCGAAGCTGCGATGAGAAGGCGTACTGGTCAGAAGGAAAAGCTCCAGCCTCGACCACGATCTTATGGCGCTGCGGCGTGGGACGGTAGAACGACACCATCATCAGGTGGAGGTTCACCGTGAGCGAATTCATTACCGCCACTTCGAGTGGCTTTGCGCCAACGATTCCGGCCATGTTTTCGGTCAGCAGGCGGTGGTAGGGCATCCAGGGATGACGACCGTGAAAATGGGCTTCCACTCCCAGCCTCGCCCAATCCTCAAGTTCTTGCTCGATGTATGCGCGTGCAGGCTTCGGCTGAAGTCCGAGCGAATGTCCGCAGAGATAAACGGAGGGGGTGCCATCCGGCCCAGGTGGAATGTGGAATTGCTGCCGAAACTTCGCCAATGGATCGCGCGCGTCCATCTCGGCGGCGAAACCGGCGGAAGTGTCGAAAGAGATCGTTCCCATCTAGACTCCCGGCAGCGGAGTCAGCTTCTGCTGCACCAGCACCTCGGCCTTCGCCCAATCGATGTCCTCCAGCCGCTGCACCGAGTCGCAGAGCTCGCCCAGCATGCGGTCCTGAACAGCCCCCCGCTGGGCCGCTACAGAATACGGCGTGCGGTGAAAAGTTACCATTGCGTACTTAGGCACAAAGCGGTCGGGATATTTCTTTTCCAGTTCCAGCTCAACCTTCTTCCTGAACAGGAATCGCGGGTCGGCAACGCGGTCGCGCATCTCGACAAAGTTCTCAATGGCGAGGTCGGCGATCGCATCGGTGTCGGCTTTCCGCGATTGCTCGAATGCGGAAAAGAGCAAAGCTCGCTTCGCCTCATGCCGATCCAGTAGCTCAAGGAAGTACGTGCAGTCCTCAAATGCGCAATTCATGCCTTGGCCGAAGAACGGCACGATAGCGTGTGCTGCGTCGCCCAGCAGTAGTGCCTTGCCATCTACGTGCCAGGGAGAGCATTTGATTGTCACCATCGCGCCGGTTGGATTCTGGAAATAATTCTCGACCAGGTTCGGCATGAGCCGAAGAGCGTCAGGGAACTGTGCTTCGAAGAACGACAGCACCTTCGCCTCCGTATCGAGCGCTTCAAAACTGACGCCGCTATCTTCAAAAGGGAGGAACAGGATGCATCCGAAGGTACCGTCGATGTTTGGCAGCGCAATCAGCATGAACGTTCCGCGCGGCCAGATGTGAAGCGCATGGGTTTCGAAAACGTGCCGGCCGTCAGACCCAGCCGGGATCGTCAACTCTTTGTAGCCGTAGTCGAGATATTGCTGCGAGAAATTGAAACGCGGAAGCTTGAGCATCTCAGTGCGAACCGCAGAGGTGGCACCGTCGGTTCCAATCACGACATTGGAATCGACAGCTGACTCGGCTCCCGTGTCCTCATTCCGCAGATGAACCGCGCCGCTGCGGAGATCGAACCCGGTGCAGCATTCATTGAAGTGAATGGTGACCCCGGCTTTCTCTGCGGCATTCATCAGCGCAATATTCAGCTCGGCGCGCGACACCGAGTTGATGAACTCGGTCTCATCCTTGCCGTAGGGCATGAATGTCAACTCGCCGGCAACGGAGTGCATCATGCGTCCGCGCATAGGGATGAGGATCTCTACGATTTCGCTCCACACGCCTGCCTCACGAAGCGCATGAATGCCACGCGTGGAAAGCGCCAAGTTGATAGAGCGACCGGCGCTGATTCGCACACGGCGCATGTCGGGTCGGCGCTCATAGAGCCGGACCGCGAACTCACGCTGGACCAGCGAAACAGCGAGCAACGGACCAGTGAGTCCTGAACCAATTATGGTGATGTTGTCGCGCTCGGATTTCATGCCACGGTGGGGTTTGTCTCCGGCTGGTGAAGCATGGTGCGCGCTTCCCAGAGTTCTGGAAAGAGTCGCTTGCCCAGTGTAGTGCGCAAGTATGACGCCCCTTCGCTGCCGCCTGTGCCGCGACGTGCACCAATGATCCGCTCCACCACCTGAATGTGGCGCAGCCGCCAGGCTACCATCAACTCGTCGAACTCGGTCATCCGTTCGCAAAGATCGATCCAGTCGCGGTAGTGGTGCTCGTCTTCGTAAACATTGCGTACCGCCTCTGCACGTTGCTGGAAGCGCTCCGGTTCCGTAGGACTGCCCGGTGCTTCGGGCATCTTGCCAATGGTGGCGAGCGCGTCGAAGAAGACATCGTGCAGCGAAGGCGAATGGAGTTTTCGCTCCAGGCGGGCATGGGCTTCCGGATCGCCCGCGTGCTGATGAAGGAGCTTCTCGTCCTTCAAACCGCAAAGGAATTCGATCTCGCGAAACTGCTCCGACTGGAATCCGCTGGCGGGCTCCAGCTTTCCGCGGAATGCCATGAAGTGGGTTGGCAGCATAGTTTCGAGAATCGTGAACTGTGTCACCAGCACCCGCATGATTTCGGTACAGCGGCGCAAGAGGCGTGCTGCTTCATAAACCTGATCGCGCCATTGCCGCGAAGCTACCCGAGCGAGGCTCTCGACGACCGCGTCGAGATCGTGCAGCAGTTCCCTGAACCACAACTCATAAGTCTGATGAATGATGATGAATAGCAGCTCGTCGTGTGTGGACGGCGAGGAGAGCTGATTCTGCAACTTCAGCAAATCAGGAACTCGCAGGTAGGAGCTGTAATTTAGCAGAGAGTCTGAAGAGTGCTGCGCGACATTATCGCGGTCGGCCCCTCGCCCGAAAGCAGAACCAGCGATTATGGGTGGCTCCTGGCGGGCGGACTCGGCCCGTTCCTGCGGTATCGAGCCGAGCCCAAAGAACTCGGCGGCATTGCCGGCAAGCATCTTCTGTTTCGCTTCAGCCGAGAACTGGCTCTCGCGTATCAGCTCGCCGATGTGCTCCTCTCCTAAAGGATAGGGATAGTCAGAGCCCAGCATGACGTGGTCCTCGCCCATGACATCGACAAGTAGCTTCAGCGAGCGCTGGTCGAAGATGGCGGAATCGACGTAGAAGCGATCCAGGTATTGCACGGGCGGGCGCTGGGCTCCTCCCCTGGCCAAGGGTTGATGTTCCCAGGCATTCTGCATTCGGCCGAGCAGATAGGCGAAGCTTCCGCCGCCATGAGCGAAGCAAATGCGTAGACTCTTCGGCAACCGATCGAAAGCGCCGCTGAGGATGAGCGCCGAAACTGCGAGCTGCGTTTCCGCCGGCATCGCGACGGTCCAAGGCATCATGTATTTGGGCATGCGATCCTGCGCCATCATGTCCCAAGGATGCACCAGAACAGGAGCCCCGATATCAGCGCAGTGGTGCAAGAAAGTTACGAAATCGGGATCGTCGAGGTTCTTTGGACCGACGTGATTTCCGATCTGTACGCCGATGTGCCCAGCCTGCATGCATCGGCTCACCTCGGCGCACGAGGCATCGATGTCCTGCAAAGGCACCTGACAAAGTGCCTTGAGGCGGCCATTTGTGCGCGCGCACATTTCCAGCGCAGCATCGTTGAAGACCCGTGCAACTTCCAGCGCGTGGTCCGCAGGCCGGTGGTAGGAAAACAGCACCGGGGTTGCGGAAATCACCTGCAGGTCTACCCTCTGCCGCTCCAGGTCCTCCAATCTGAGCATTGGGTCCCAGCACACTTGCTTGATGCGACGAAACTCACGGTTCCCCTGCATGATCATCGCTTCGCCGTCGCCAAGGGACTTAATCCATGGCCAGTCCGGTGAGCCGAAGCGAGCCGCGAAGTCGGGCCATGATTCCGGAAAGAAGTGCGCATGAATATCAATGGTCTGCACGCTTATGTTCTCCCGGGGTGAACGGTGCCGCAGTTTCTGCATCGGCGCGTTTCTTCGTTGCCGTAGAACTTCTCGAAGATTGGAGGAAGATCACGCACGATGCTCTTGAGCCTTACCTCCGCTCGATGCATCAGGCGGTGGCAGTTAGGGCAGTACCACTCAAAGGCATCCATTGCGCCCTCAGGACGAGGCATTTCGATGACAAGTCCGATGGTGTCGACTTGGCGCTGCGGCGAGTGGCGAACATGCTTGGGAAGAAGGAACACCTCGCCTTCCTTGATAGGTATATCCTTCGGAGGCTTGCCCGGCTCATCGATGACGCGCAAAACAATGTCGCCCTTGAGCTGGTAGAAAAACTCCTCCGTTGGATCGTCATGATAGTCGCGGCGCTGGTTCGGGCCACCGACAACCGTCACCATAAACTCGCCGTCTTCCCATACTTGGGCGTTGCCAACGGGGGGCTTCAACTTGTCCCGGTTTTCGTTTATCCAGCCTTGCAGGTTGAAGGCCTTCAAGGAAGTGATGGACGCCATCCTTAGACCTCTTTTCTATTCTTATCGACAGGCTTGTAAGCGACCGCCTTCATTTCAATCAACAGGTAGGGATGCGGTAACTGATGCACGGCGACGGTGGTTCGCGCCGGGCCCTGATGGTCGAAATACTCGCTGTAGACCTCATTGTATCCGGCGAAGTCATTCATATTTACGAGAAAAATCGATATCTCGGCGATGTCGCTCAAACCCGCCCCGGCACTGGCGAGAATGTCGCGCACATTCTCGATTGCGGCACGAGTCTGCATACGGATGTCGAGACGTGTTGTGCCCAACTCGTCCACGTCGGCTCCGGCGATGGAATTGTCGGGACGTCGGGCACTCGTCCCCGAGACGAACAGGAAATCCCCGGTGCGCTTCATGTGCGGATACGCGCCGCGGGGCTTCGCTTTGCTCTCCAGCACGGTCGCTTTCATTACGCTGCGCGGTTGCATCACTTCTCCTACGATGTCAGAGTCGAATACAAATGTTGTTCAGCTCGGAATAGAAGTTTAGTGAATGCATGCCGCCTTCGCGGCCAATACCCGAAAGTCCTACTCCTCCGAACGGCGTGCGCAGGTCGCGCAAGAACCAGCAATTCACCCAGGTGATCCCCGTTTCCATCTGGCGTGCCACCCGATGCGCACGCTTCAAGTCTCGGGTCCAGATTGAGGATGCCAGACCATATTCTGTGTCATTGGCCAGCGCAATGGCCTCCTCCTCCGAGTCGAAGGGAGCAACATGACACACCGGACCGAAAATCTCTTCCTTAACGCAACAGGACGACTCAGGCAGGCCGGTCAGGATTGTGGGCTGCACGTAAAAGCCATTATCGCGGGCATCGCCAAAGGTCGGAACTCCGCCGCCGGTCACGATGTTGGCTCCCGACTCGCGCGCCTTGCAGAAGTACGATAGCACCTTTTCCCGGTGGGCGGCGGAGATGAGTGGGCCGAGGGAGGTCGTAGTATCCGCTGGCCAGCCGATGTGCAGGCTCTCGGCTTGCTGCTTCATGGCAAAAGTGAACCAGTCGAAAATTGACCGCTCGACATAGACTCTTTCCGCGCCCAGGCAAACCTGACCAGTATTAAGGAACACGGCGTTGCTCATCTGCTGAATAGTTTCATCGCGCTCGCAATCAGCAAATACGATGGCGGGATTTTTGCCGCCCAGTTCAAACGAAACCGGCTTCACGCCCGCAGCACAAGCCTTCATGATGGCAGCACCGGTGCGCGATTCGCCAGTGAACGTAACGGCGTCGATGTCCGGGTGGCTCACAAGGTATTCGCCGGTCGAACCTTCTCCGAATCCATGAACAAGGTTAAACACGCCGTTCGGCACCCCGGCATCGTGCATGACTTCCGCCAGCAAGGTGGCGCTGGCAGGGGTTTCCTCGGATGGCTTCACGACGACCGCATTGCCGCAGGCCAAGGCTGGCGCGACCTTCCACGTTAGCAGCAGGAGCGGAAGGTTCCACGGTGTGACAATACCAACTACACCGACAGGCTTACGCACTGCATAATTCAGCGCGTGTTTGCCATCTGGGGTTTCGGTCTCGAATGCCTCGAGTGAGGCGGTCTTTATGAGATCGGCGAAAACTCTGAAATTTGCGGCAGCGCGCGGTACGTCAAGCCGCGACGCAAGCGCAACCGGCTTTCCCGTATCAGCCGATTCGGCCTGCACAAACTCATCGAAACGTGCCTGAATGCCATCGGCGATCGTATAGAGGAGAGCTGCGCGTTGGCGAACTCCGGCGCTTCCCCATTCACCACACAGTGCCTCGCGTGCGGCCTTAATAGCAGCATCGATAATGGCTCGCCCTGCTTCCGAGACTCGCGCGATGACGGTTCCGTCTGCGGGATTCAGATCGTCGAAGAAACGGTCACCACGAACAAACTCTCCGCCTACGAAGTTTCTGAGCTCCCGAACAACAGCGGCGCCGGCGAGCACGGCGCGCGGCGTTACTCCGTCTTCAACCGACATAGCCACTTTGCATTCTACCCCTTTGTGTTGTGCCACCCCCCGCAATCGGCAACCGTTCCTTCCGTCATCAGTCCTGCCAAGGGCTTCTAAGGGCTCAGCGGTCAGCTCGACACCCTGCAATCCTTCGAATCCAATGGCATCTATGACCCTGTGTTCATCTTTAAGGAGTCGCAC
>Ga0306926_10002399_pt1 | contig 19077 bp, 14 predicted proteins | sample flu12Cox44000178_FD_203759 | JGI IMG/M metagenome (GOLD analysis project Ga0306926, IMG submission 203759) | Lab enrichment of tropical soil microbial communities from Luquillo Experimental Forest, Puerto Rico - flux8day.12C.oxic.44.000.178 (v2)... | ecosystem: Environmental > Terrestrial >... | reverse complement strand
GTTGCTCGCTCCTCACGTATCGATTTAGATATGCTCGTCGCTCGCGCCTTGAAAAACAGCCAACTGACCTGCGGCGAAAGGCATGCTTATTTCGGGGACGGGACATTAGATTCAGGTGTCCAAATACCTCTCGGCGGAAGAGGGACTGTTTTGCATTGAACTATGGCAGCGGAATCAGGAGCAATGCGTGGGCGGGGCGCGACGATAAATCCTCCAAATCGTTTTGAAGCGCTCCACTATGAGTCAGACGATTGGTGCGACTCCGAAGATCCGCAAAGGAAGGTCCGCACCCTATATTTCCGCGATGATTCGCAAAGCGTCATCTCATACAATGACAGCCCGGACCTGGGATTCGATGCGAGTCTGAATCCCTACCGCGGCTGCGAACACGGTTGCGCCTATTGTTATGCGAGACCTACGCACGAATACCTCGGCTTTTCCGCCGGGTTGGATTTTGAGAGCAGGATCCTTGTCAAGACGAAAGCTCCGGAACTGTTGCGGTCGGAATTGGGACACAAAGCTTGGAAACCGCAATGCCTCGTGCTAAGCGGCGTCACTGATGCTTATCAACCGATTGAAGGGAAGCTGAGGCTCACGCGCGCGTGCCTGCGCGTTTTGGCTGATTTCCGCAATCCTGTTTTCGTCGTCACAAAGAATCATCTTGTCACTCGAGATCGCGACTATCTAGCGGAGTTGGCCGAGGTAAATGCGTCTGGGGTAGCGATTTCGATTACGACTCTGGAACGTGATCTGGGGGGTCTGCTTGAACCGAGGGCTTCGATTCCAGGGTTTCGGCTCGAAGCGATCTCAGCACTTCGCAATGCAGGCGTTCCCGTTGGAGTCAACGTGGCACCGATTATCCCTGGCTTAAACGAGCATGAGGTGCCAGGCATTCTAAAGGCCGCGGCCGCCGCCGGAGCACAGTTTGCCGCGTACACCGTTGTCCGCCTTCCGCTTGCGGTCGCGCCCATCTTCGTCGCCTGGCTTGAAACCCATTTTCCCGAGCGAAAAGAAAAGATACTCGGCCGAATCCGTTCCATGCGAAACGGCAAGTTGAACAGTTCAAAGTTCGGGAGCAGAATGCGTGGCGAGGGGCCGGTCGCTGAACAAATCAGGCAGTTATTTCAGGTAAGCTGTCACCGATTCGGTTTGGATCGCGGGCATTTTGAAGTCAGCGCGCACGCGTTTCATCGCATTTCACCGGATCAACCCGAGCTCTCGCTATTCGATTAATGTCTTCCCTACTCGCGATTAATGGCTAATGTTCGCCAGCATGAACGACGGAAATCCGGCGATCGGAGTTATAGGAGGAAGCGGACTTTATCAAATAGACGGCCTCGAAAAGCCGAGGGAAATCAATATCGAGACTCCTTACGGTAAGCCATCCGACACTCTGATCTCCGGGATAATCGCGGGGCGTCAGACATACTTTCTGCCACGGCACGCCCGGGGCCACAGGCTGCTACCAACGGAGTTGAACCATCGCGCAAATATCTACGCGCTTCGATCCCTCAATGTACGATGGATCATCAGCGTTGGAGCAGTCGGAAGTCTGCAGGAAAGATACGCGCCGCGAGATATCGTTCTACCATCGCAGTTTTTTGACCGAACCAGCCAGCGCTCAAATTGCACGTTTTTTGGCGGCGGAATCGTCGCTCATGTAAGCCTTGCCGATCCGGTCAGCGGGAATTTGCGGTCGATTATAGCGAAGGAAGCCGCAGGACTGGGTTTTAGCGTCCACGACGGAGGAGTCTATGTCAATATGGATGGCCCAGCGTTTTCCACGCGTGCAGAGTCCGATTACCATCGAAAAATGGGCTTTGATGTGATCGGCATGACGGGGTCACCAGAGGCAAAACTGGCACGCGAAGCGGAGATTTCGCTTGCCTGCATGAGTTTCGTAACCGATTACGACTGTTGGAAAACCGAAGACGAACCGGTTAGCGCCCAAACAGTTATCGGACACTTACTGGCAAACGCCGATGCGGCTCGAAAGATCCTTCCCGCGGTCATTGAAAAAATTCCCCTGGAACCCAGCTGGCCTGAACACCAGGCGCTCGATTTCGCCTTGATTACGGACCGAAAGGTTTGGCCCGAGGCCACGGTGAAGAAACTGGAAGTCATTCTCAAACGATTTTTGTAAAGGCTATGCGACTTGCTCCGACGATTTTGCTTACTTTTTTGGCCGGGCTGATAGGACAAGCTCAAGAAACCCAACCAAGCCCTACACCAGCCGAAACACACAGCAAGCCGGCTACGTACACGGAGGCGCATGTCGACCAGCCGTACATCGCAATGACCTTCGATGACGGACCGAGCGCCGAGAATACACCGCGTCTCCTTGAAATGCTGAAACAACGCAATATCAAGGCCACCTTTTTTCTAATTGGGCAGAACGTAGCTTCTAACCCTGATCTTGTTCGACAGATCCTCGCGGAAGGGCATGAGATTGGAAATCATTCCTGGACGCACCCGCAGCTTTCGAAACTGTCTGATCAGAGGGTTTCCTCCGAAATCACGAAAACGCAGGACGCGATTAAGGACGCAAGCGGATTTACCCCCACGCTGCTGCGACCGCCCTACGGAGCAATCACTCCGCGCCAACGGGAATGGATCGAGAATCAATTCGGGCTGAGCATTATCCTCTGGTCCGTCGATCCATTCGACTGGAAAAGGCCCGGCGCTTCAGTAATCACCCAACGGATTCTCACCGAGACACGTTCAGGCGCGATTATTTTGTCCCACGACATTCATAAACAGACGGTAGATGCGATGCCCGCAACGCTGGATGGCCTTATGCGCAAAGGCTTCAAGTTCGTTACTGTAAGCCAATTAATCGCGCTGAATAAACCGAAAGCGCCTTTGCCCGCGGGTAAGCCTCTAACCGAAGGTACAACCAAGTCCGCGAAGACTGACCAGGAAAGTGCCCCGACAGATGTGCGTTCGCAAAGCGGCGAGCACACGGAGGCAACACCCTCTCCCTCTCCCACTCCCGCCTCCGCGGCGAAGGCACATTAGAATTCGCCCGCCCCAGATGGTCGTCGAAAAATACCTCGAACTCCGCGCCCGGCTCGGAAATGCCCTCAATTCCCTGGTGGAGCTTGCACACCAGATTGGTGCACCCGAAGAGACTCTCCTTAACCTTCAGAGTCTGGTCACCAACCTGAACCAGCCTTTTCTATTTGTGGTGGTTGGGGAGGTGAAAGCCGGCAAATCGTCTCTGCTCAACGCTTTGTTCGGGCGCGACTTCTGCAAAGTCGACGTCTTGCCTGCAACGGACCGGATCTACGTTTTCAAAAACGGCGAGACCGAATATGACGTTCAACTTTCGGAACATCTCACGGAGCGCCATCGACCAATCGATTTTCTGAAGGACTTCAACATCGTTGACACCCCCGGGACCAACACCATCGTTGCCAATCATCAGGAGATCACGGAGAACTTTGTGCCGATGGCCGATCTAATCGTGTTCGTTTTTTCGGTCACCAATCCTTGGGCAGCATCTTCGTGGGATTTTCTCCGCCTGATTGGCCATCGGTGGAAAAAGAATATCGTTTTCGTGGTGCAGCAGGCGGATTTGAGGGAACCACATGAAGTCGAAGCAGTGGCAAAACATCTGGAGCAGACGGGTCTCCATATTCTCGGGGCGAGTTGCCCGATATTTGCAGTCTCAGCCAAGAAAGCGTTGCTGGCGAAGACGGCGGCGGGCTTGGATCGAGACAAACTGTGGAGCGAAAGCAACTTCGGCCCGCTAGAAGATTGGATCACGGCAACGGTTTCGCAGAGCGAAGAGCGAGGCGGAAAATTGCGTTCCGTTGCCCAGACAGCTCAGGTCGTCGGGGGTGGGCTGAGAGCCAGGCTCCAGGGTTCGCTTGAAATTTTGAAATCGGATCAGGAAAAACTGGCATCCATTCGTGGGACTTTTGAGGCACGCAAGGCACAAACCAAGCGCCAAATCGGCGGATTTATACGCGAAATTGAGCAGGCTTATGACGCGTGCCGGGAGCGCGGCGAAAAAGTCTTGGAGGAGAAGCTTACCATTGGCCAGACATTCAAGATGGTCTTCTCAGTCGGTCGATGGGAGAAGGATTTTCAAGAACAGGTGGAAACTGAACTGAGAAAAGAAATCGAGGTCAAAATCGAGCACGCGATTACTCTTTTAGAATCAGATTTGCGCTCAATATGGCAAGATCTCCAGGACAAAGTTGAAGTCCAGTTCGGATCCGGAAAGAAGCAAGCCCGCGCCGTGACGCCGGGTTTCCTTTCGCAGCGGCAGACGATCCTCCAACGGCTGCAATTGACCTTATTGGAACAAATGTCCGACGCGAGAATCAAGGAACAGCTACGTAGTCTTTTCGGAGAGACGGCTCGCTGGCTGCGTGTGCCGACTGGCGTAGCTGCAGCCGGTGGGATCGCAGCGGTCATCGCAGCCCTCACGCATACAGCCATCGTCGATTTCACCGGCACCGTGGCCGGGCTCGCTGCATTGACCGGTACGATCTATGCCGTTTGGCGCCGAAGAAAGATTCTCCATCAGTACAGGCTTCAGATGAACGAAAAGCGCGAAGAGTTGACTCGAGCTGTAGAGATCCAGCTGACACACGCCATAGATTCCTTTTATCAAGAGGTGGGTCAAACCTTCACCCCACTGGAAGGCTTTTGCGAGTCGGAAGCGAAGCGACATTTTCCCCTTAAAGAGCAACTTGATAAGGTCGATAGGACCATCGGCGGAATTAAGGCAGAGCTTTGCTGAAGGACGTGCCCAGATTCGAAAATCAAAACCCAATAGACGATCTGATCTGCTTGTGGCAGTCTCCGCGCATCTTTTTGTTAATGATCTTAACGAGTCGATTTTTTCGGAGATTGATCAGTGCAATAGCGATGTGGGCCATCGCACTCTTCGTCATTTTTTCCGATAACGAGACGATTTTCTTGCTGCTTATCGGCTCACTGGGCATGGCGGGGCTTTGGGAATATTTTCAGATGATCGAGCATTCAGGGATGCGTTGCTTCAAGGCATTCGGGATGGCTTGCGGGGCCGCGTCGTTTGTAGGCAGCTTTCTGACGCTGCGGACGAATAGTCAGACTGCGGCTTACGACTTCGAGATGTTTGTCCTGCTAGTGTTTCTTTTTGGGGTATTCGCACGGCAAATGTTCCGGCCAACGGCAAAATACGCTCCTTTGGAAACAATGGCCTACACGCTATTTGGCCTTTTATACGTGGCGTGGTTATTCAACTTCATGACGAAGATCGTTTATGTTGTCCCTAGAACACCGAATGGAGGCACGGTAGGTCAGTATTACGTCCTATATCTGGTAGTGGTCACCAAGTTTGCCGACATGGGCGCTTATCTTGTCGGAAGCCGAATTGGCCGGCACCAAATGATACCGCATATCAGCCCTGCAAAGACCTGGGAAGGTTTCGGGGGTTCGCTGGCTTTTGCCGTCGTCGGGAGCTATCTGCTCATAATCCTGATGCAGCGACAACTCGCGTGGTTGAATTTCTTGAACGCCACGGTTCTTGGGCTTCTTATCGGTCTGGCCGCCGTTGTTGGCGATCTGGGAGAGTCCCTGATAAAGCGAAGCACCGGCGTCAAAGATTCAGGAATGCTGCTGCCCGGGATTGGCGGAGTGCTTGACCTTATTGACAGTCTACTGTTCAGCGCTCCAATACTCTTTTTCTACTTGCGATTTTTAGTTCGATGAGAAAACGCAAAGTAATCCTCCTTGGATCCACAGGATCGATCGGAACCAGCGCCATCAAGGTAGCTGAGACAATTCCAGAGCGTATGGAGGTGGCGGGTATGGCTGCCTTCCAAAGTGCCGCCAAACTAGCCGAAGCGGCGAATCGTCTCCGGCCTCAAGCGATCTGCCTGGTTAATTCTGCCGGCCTCCGGGAACTGCGTGACAGACTGGTATACAACCCGCTGGTCTTCACGGGAGAAGAGGGTTTGGTCGATCTGGCTACGTTGCCCGGCGCGGATCTCGTCCTGGTCGCAATTACGGGAACGGCAGGTCTTCGACCGGCGCTGGCTGCGATCGAGTGCGGGAAGGATCTCGCGATTGCAAGCAAAGAGATCCTTGTGATGGCGGGCCAAGCGGTCATGGAGCGGGCCAGGAAAAAGGGCGTGCTGATCCTACCGGTGGACAGTGAACACAACGCTATCTTTCAATGCCTGGAAGGAAAAAAGGAACAGCACGTCAGCAGCTTGATTTTGACGGCATCCGGGGGGCCTTTCCGCCAACTACCTGTCGAAAAGTTACAAACCGTTACAAAGGGCGACGCACTGAAGCATCCCACCTGGAAAATGGGGCAAAAGATCACGATCGATTCGGCCACCCTGTTCAACAAGGGATTGGAAATGATCGAGGCTCGCTGGCTGTTTGGTGTCCCAATGAGCAAGGTGCAGGTCGTGATCCATCCGCAGAGCATCATTCATTCGATGGTCGAATTTGTAGACGGTTCGATTCTTGCCCAACTCAGTCATTCTGATATGTGTTTTCCTATTCAGTATGCCGTTACCTGGCCGGAACGAGTACCGCACAGCCTGAGGACGTTGCGGCTAGCTGAGGTGCGTCGCCTTGAATTTGAAGAGCCGAGGTATGATGCGTTTCCGGCCCTCGATCTTGCCCGTGAGGCCGGAGAAAAGGGAGGAGTGATGCCGGCAGTTTTGAATGCGGCAAACGAGGAGGCAGTCCAAGCATTTTTAGACGAACGCATTTCCTTTCCTCAAATCTGGCGATTAGTGCAAGGCGCTATGCAGCACTACTCAAATTTGGCTGAACCCGACCTGGATGATATAATCCGTCGGGACCAGCAAGCCAGGGAGTTTGTACGCCGCGCTATAGCTTAATATAAGTTTATGATTTTGAATATCTTGCGTGTAGCACTGACAATTGTTGAGGTTCTGCTCATTTTTAATCTTCTCATTATCGTTCATGAACTGGGTCATTTTCTGGCTGCTCGATGGAGGGGATTGCATGTAGAGAAATTCGGAATCTGGTTTGGGCGGCCGATCTGGAAAAAAGCAGTCAACGGCGTTGAATACAGTTTGGGATGGATACCGGCCGGTGGCTTTGTCTTGCTCCCCCAAATGGCGCCGATGGAAACCGTGGAGGGAAAATCCGGTATTCTGCGGCACGATCTTCCTCCGGTTCGTCCGTTGGACAAGATTATCGTGGCGTTTGCCGGACCGCTATTCAGTTTCATTTTGGCACTCGTCTTTGCGGTAATCGTCTGGGCGGTGGGTAAACCAACTGTAGAGGCGGAGGCGACAACGACAATCGGATATGTGGCTCCCGACGAACCGGCCGCTAAAGCCGGCTTTGAACCGGGCGACAAAATTTTGGAAATTGATGGGCATCCGGTGTCGCGCTTTGCCGGTATGGTCGACAGTATTACATGGTATGTTGTGCGGAGCGAAGGGGATACGATTCCTTTCAAGATTCGGCGTGGTGACAAAGTCCTGACCATTAATTCTGGCTACACGCGACCGGAGACCAGGGGTTGGGAAAGAAAATCGCTCCGGCAGGTAGGCATTGCGCCCGCGATAACCCCCATTGTCTTTAAAGTGACCGACGGTTCAGCTGCGGCGCTCGCCGGGATAAGACCGAACGACGAAATTATCGCTGTCGGCGGCGAACGGCTTTACCATCCCCAGCACATTTTGGAATGGGCCCAGTCTCATCCCGGGAAGCCTTTGTCACTCACTATTTTGCGCGGCAAAAAGACCCTGGAAACGACAATCGAACCTGGGCGACCGCTCGTTTCGAGCGTGATCAAAAACAGCCCGGCAGACGTCGCAGGCATAAAGGCGGGAGACCGGATTCTTTCGCTCGACGGGCATCCAATCTACGACCCGACCGAATTATTCAAGCGCGTTGAGAGCAACCCGACGGTACCTTTCTCTCTCACTGTTGCAACGGGGTCTCAAGCGAGGACGGTGCGCGTTCTTCCGGCAATTCCAGATGGTCAAACCAGAGCTGTTCTGGGAATTGTCTATGCGGCCGACTCGCAAGGCATTATCTGGGACGGCAGCGGAAAGCTCACCGTCGTTCACATTTCGCCGCTGGAACAGATCGTCGCTGCTGTGGAAACCATCGGGAACACCATCGGCGCTCTTCTTTCACCGCAATCCGACATTAAACTACAGCACATGAGCGGTCCGATCATGATCATGCAGACCTACTACAGGTTGTTTGACACCGATTTCGGCTGGCAATTGGCGCTCTGGTTCAGCGTCGTGTTTAACGTCAATCTGGCCATGATTAATCTTTTGCCCATTCCGGTGCTCGACGGAGGGCATATAGTTCTAGCGCTCATTGAAGGAATACGAAAGCGCCCGATCAATATCCGTGTGCTCGAAGTCGTACAGGGGGCCTGCGCACTCCTGCTGATCGGCTTTATGCTTTACGTTTCATTTTATGACGCGCAGGACCTGCCTTGGAATTCGAATCACAAGGCAAAGTTCAGCGTACCAGCCAAACCGGCGCCGCCTGAAAACCAATGAGACAATCTTCTTTTTGTCCCGATCCAATGCGCTATCGGCGGAGGCTAACTCGGGAAGTCATGGTGGGTAATGTCGGCGTGGGCGGGCTGAACCCGATTCGCGTCCAATCCATGATCACCTGCGATACGATGGATACCGAAGCTTGTATTCGTCAGACGTTGGAATTGGCTGCCGCCGGATGCGAAATCGTGCGAATCACTGCCCCGACGGTCAAAGACGCGCAGAATCTGGAGCATATCAAAAGAGGTTTACTGGAGAGAAGCTGTGAGGTCCCGATCGTTGCCGATATACACTTTAAACCAGAAGCCGCGATGGAGGCGGCTCGATGGGTTGAAAAAGTGCGCATCAATCCGGGAAATTACGCGGATTCAAAGAAGTTCGCGGTAAAGGAATACACGGACGAACAGTACTCAGCCGAACTGAATCGAATACGGGAACGGTTCATGCCGCTGGTGCGGATCTGCCGGGAGCGGGGCATCAGCCTGCGCATCGGTACTAACCATGGCTCGCTGAGCGACCGTATTATGAATCGATATGGCGATACGCCGCTTGGCATGGTCGAGAGCGCTCTCGAATTTGCCAGGATCGCCCGCGAACTGGATTTCCACGCTTTTATCTTTTCGATGAAAGCGAGCAATCCAAAGGTCATGATTTCCGCTTACCGGTTGCTGGCCGGCCGTCTTCTTGAAGAGGGGCCGGATTGGAATTATCCGATTCATCTCGGCGTTACCGAAGCAGGCGATGGAGAAGATGGGCGCATCAAGAGCGCGATCGGGATAGGTTCGCTGCTCGCGGACGGAATTGGTGACACGGTCCGCGTCTCATTAACGGAGGATAGCGTTCACGAGATCCCGGTTGCACAAAAGATCGTCGCGGAGTACAACAGCCGGGCTGCCGAGGAAGTCAACAACCGGCAAACAGAGACTCCCCTATCGTTTGATCCTTTCTCTTACTCGCGGAGGGCCACCGACAGGGTGGAGGCAAACGGCGCGTTCGTCGGAGGCGAAGAAACAATTCGCGTCGTCGTGCGCCGCCAGACTTTTGAGCGCATATCGTACAAGTTGGAGAGACTTGGCGATTTTCAACCTGAAATTGTTTTTGAGAATGCCGCTAAGGTTGAAGTGGATCCTCTGGATGCCGATGCTATGAGCGCGATCAATCGCTCGAGCGCTTCTGTTTTAGTCACGATCAAGGATCACGTCGATCTTCCGGTTATCATCGCTTACCGGTTGCTTGCTGCGAAACTCGACGCACGCCATCCGATACTTTTGAAAGATACTTTCGCGCCCTCAACTGATCCGAATCGCGATTTTCTTGAGACGCTGCTCGAATCTGCGACCAACGTTGGAGCGCTGCTCTGTGACGGCATCGGAGACGCCATTCTGGTTCAGGGAGAGGAGGCGCCGGGACAGTCATTGCGGCTGGCCTACAACATCCTGCAGGCGGCGGGCGCCCGAATCTTCAAAACCGACTACGTGGCGTGCCCGTCGTGCGGTCGCACCTTGTTCAATCTACAGACAACAACCGCGCGGATTAAATCGGCTACAGCTCATTTGAAGGGTGTCAAAATCGCGATCATGGGATGCATCGTGAACGGTCCAGGCGAAATGGCCGATGCGGATTTTGGCTATGTCGGCGGTGCCCCGGGAAAGGTGAATCTTTACGTCGGAAAAAAGGCGGTTAAGTTCAATATCCCCGAGATCGAGGCAGTCGACCGGCTGATCGATCTGATCCGTGAACATGGCCGCTGGGCGGAGCCCGCATCGCGGGAGCCGGCGGCTGTCGCGGCAAGTTAGCGCATTTCTCACGGGGACGTGAGAAATGCGGGTTAATGATAGGGCGAGCCGTGTTCGCATCCGCCGAGGGCTCAGCAGGAGAGACGCTCTCACAACATCGCTCGGCGGCGGTTTTTGTCTGGTTCGGCAGTGATCTGGGGCGCTGCTGACAGATCATCAAAACGGCCAAGACCAACTAAATGGCGGTTCAGGTGGCAGCGATGATCGGTCGCTGCGCGCTAATCCCGGTCACAAACGCTCCTATGCTGATCACGTGCTGAATGGATGGCGCTCGACTAGACAATTGCATCGAAGCCTCGACGTACCGCAATTCGGGCAGCGTCGCAATCGGAGGAGTAATCGCCATCGGTATTTCTCTGCTATTGGTTTTCGCTAACTACGGCTTCCCTCGTCTCGTTTTTCGACCCTTGGGATTAGCTTACCTTGAATGTCAGGATGGTTCTGTTTATCTAAGTTCGGATGGCGCAGAAAAAATCTCTCGGATTACTGCTGACGCTTTTCCAAAGAATCTCGTGTACCCTGTCCGAATAGCTCGGAGATCGGACCCCTTCCATCGCAGCGCTCCCTCCCATTATTGGCGACGCTCGTAGTCACCGCGTGTTCTTTCGCGGGTTTGAAGGACATATCAGCCACCGGTTGCCGCCATTTCGGATTTTATGTATTGCCGAAGAAGTCATTTGAATCGTATTTTCGCCCAATCGCCGATAGTTGTCTCTGTCGGTCCCTTTGACCCGATCGAATCCCTTCGCCAATGATGAAGTTTACATAAGCCATCCACCAACTCAGAACTTATGCCTGAAATTGAAACTCTCTCGATAAACACAATTCGGACGCTTTGCATGGATGCTGTCCAGCAGGCGAACTCCGGTCATCCCGGAACTCCAATGGCCATGGCCCCGGTCGTTTACGTGTTATGGCAGGAATTTCTCCGATTTGATCCCGAAGATCCGATCTGGCCCAACCGCGACAGATTCGTTCTTTCAGCCGGCCATGCCTCCACGCTTTTGTATTCACTTCTGCACCTGGCCGGGGTCAAGGCGGTTAATCGTAAATATGAAACTCTGGGTGAGCTTTCCGTTTCATTGGACGATTTGAAAGGTTTCAGGCAGATGGAGACTCGATGTCCAGGACACCCCGAGTATCGCTGGACCTCCGGTGTTGAGACAACGACCGGCCCCCTTGGCCAGGGTGTCGCGACCAGCGTGGGCATGGCGATGGCAGGCAAATGGCTGGCGGAGAGATACAACCGTCCGAATTTTCCGATGTTCAATTATGACGTCTACGCTCTGGCGGGCGATGGATGCATGATGGAGGGCATCAGTGGCGAAGCTGCATCGCTGGCGGGCCACTTGGGACTATCCAATCTTTGCTGGATTTATGACAATAACCATATCACGATCGAGGGAAACACCAGCCTGGCTTTCACCGAGGATGTGGCGGGACGCTTTTTGGCATACGGATGGCACGTCCAACGCGTGTCTAACGCTAACGATCTCGATCTTCTGCGGGAAGCCTTTAATAATTTCAAAAAGACTTCAGACCGGCCATCATTAATCATCGTCGATAGCCACATAGGATACGGCGCCCCGCACAAGCAGGACACCAGTGGCGCACACGGGGAACCGCTGGGTGCAGAAGAGATTCGTTTGACGAAAAAACGTTACGGCTGGCCCGAGGATGCAAAATTTCTGGTCCCGCCTGAAGTCGTGGATGACTTCAAATCCAAGATCGGAGCGCGAGGCGGAAAATTGCGCGCGGATTGGATGGATCTCTTTGCCGGCTACCAGAAGGAGCATTCCGAGCTGGCGGCCGAAACCCTCGCGATTCAACGCCGTGAACCGCCGAAAGGCTGGGACGCAGATATTCCCACATTCCCGGCTGACGCGAAGGGGATCGCCAGCAGGGATTCTTCGGGAAAGGTTTTAAACGCCATTGCGAAGAAACATCCATGGGTGGTCGGCGGGTCCGCGGACCTTTCGCCTTCCACCAAGACGCGGCTCACGTTTGAAGGCGCTGGTGAAATCAGCCGTGACTCGTACGGAGGGAGGAATATCCACTTTGGGGTTCGCGAGCATGCAATGGGAGCCATTTTGAACGGAATGGCACTGGCTAAACTGAGAGCTTTCGGCTCCGGGTTTCTGATCTTCAGCGACTATGGGAGAGGTTCGTTGCGCCTCTCAGCGATCATGGAGATTCCAGTGATTTACATCTTTACGCACGATTCGATTGGCGTCGGGGAAGATGGTCCAACGCATCAACCGGTCGAGCAACTGGCATCGCTGCGGGCGATTCCGGGCTTAGCCGATATCCGTCCGTGTGATGCGAACGAAGTAGCCGAAGCGTGGCGCGTCATCATAGAACTGCAACATGAACCGGTTGTGCTGATCCTCAGCCGCCAGGCATTGCCCACCTTGGACCGTTCAAAGTACGCTCCGGCTTCGGGACTGCGTCGAGGCGCATACGTTCTTTCCGAAGCGTCTAACGGAAAGCCAGACGTGCTGTTGATTGGCACCGGGAGCGAGGTTTCTCTGTGCGTCGGCGCCCAGGAGGAGCTTAAAAAGCAGGGTGTAGAGGCACGGGTCATCAGCATGCCTTCGTGGAAGCTTTTTGAGGACCAGGACCAGGCTTATCGCGAGTCGGTCCTGCCGTCAGGGATCAGAGCGCGCGTCTCCGTAGAACAGTCCGCAAGATTCGGCTGGGAACGCTACGTAGGAATGGATGGCGCCCGCGTCGGCATGAGAACCTTTGGAGAATCGGCGCCTCTGCAGAAGCTGGTGAAGAAATTTGGCTTCACGGTCGACGCAGTCGTCGCCGCCGCTGTTGAGCAAGCGAATGGTGCGAAGCGGTGACGCATAAAGGCTCGGTGATTATTCATCGGCGTTTCCGAGTGCTGAACTACGCTGCCAGGTAGATCGGACCCGCCTTGCCAACTGCGCGAAGAAGGGGATTTGGAGGGACGACATGGGACGTCGTCCCTCCCCTTCGCCGCTGATTTAGTTTCAAGACCCAGGGTTGTGCTTCGCTCCACCCTGGGCTGGTACTTTATTGAAAATGCTGGCGCAGCCAATCAAGCGGGGAGGATATTTTATGATTTCTTCGATTCGTTGCGGGATTCGATTTGGAGCGCGTAGAATGCGGGGTGGGTTCGGTATCGCTGGCGAGTTTTTTTTGCGTAGCAAGAGGCAAAAAATTACTCGTCGACCATATCCAGACTCGTCCCTCATCTCCTGCCGCAGCGAGCCACTTCCCGTCAGATGACCAGCCAACCGACCATACTGGTCTTTCTGCATTGAGGAGCAAAATACGCCGGCTCGCGTTCGGATATTCCACGCAATAGACTCGTCCGTCCTCCCCTGATGACGCAAGCCAGTCCCCTTTGGCCGACCAAGCCACATGTCTTGCTCCACCAATTCCGGAGGGATAGAGCTGAATCGCAAACACCCGCTCTCCGTTGTCCGCCGAACGTACGAGGATTCGGCCGTCCTGGTGCGCCGTCGCAATCCATTTGCCCGTCGGCGAGTAACGCACGCCGTTGACCTCGTCCAGTCCGTATCCGAACGGTCGCTTGTAATCGGGCAGAACATCCTGGCGACGCCAGCGCAGTTCGCCTGATCGTCCGTCGAAGAGAAGAAGTCTGCTGCCGTCCTGGCCCGTTGTTACAGCAAAAAAACGTCCCTGTGGCGACCAGTCGATTCCCAGTCCGTCACCATCTAACTGGATCGATGCCCTTAGAAAGCCTCGCACATCCCATTCTTTCACGAGACCCGTATAGTCGACTGCCATAACGGAATTACCATCCGGATTCCACGCCAAATCCAGAATCCAACCACCCTGGAAAAGCTTTCGTTGCAAGGTATCACCACTCCAGATCTGCAGCGTGCCATCCTTTCCTCCCGACGCCAAGAGCCTCCCATCACGAGACCATTCAAGTCCCCAGACTTCTTCCTGCTCGGTGTCCAACGTGTAGTCGACTGCAAATTCTGGCGCGCGCAGAACTCTGATTTTTCCCCTGCCGCCAACAGCGAGAAACTGGCTATCGGGAGACCAGGCTAAGCTATAGAGACCGAGATCGATCTTCAGCGCCGAACCGGGCGCGGGCGGTTCGGATTGCACGACCAATTGCTGCGCCGGAGCCAAAGCAGCGAAGCAATAGATCAGCCACAAAACGGTAAACCTCGCTGCCATTAGAATCCTTGAAAAGCAAAACAGGCTCCGGATGAGTCAAGTCTTTTTCTATATTCGCTCATTTAATCATCAGGTGGTTTTGCTTTTCAAGGATTCTGGCGAGGCGGCTTCATCCAATCGGCAGTGATCCTTGCGACGCCCCGGGTTATCAGGTGCCGGCACTCTTATTCGGTAGCCCTTGATGATTCCGCGGGAGGCGCAAGCGCCTCTCCTCCAAGGCTCGCACACATCCGGGAGGCGCACCTGTGGTCCTAAATCTCGTACTCCGCACTATCCAGTTGCAACCTCGGCGTCAGATAATCCAGGAGTCGACCGACCGATTCCCGCACCGATTCCCGATCGGTATGAATCGTGATCTCAGGATTCTCCGGACGCTCGTAAGGAGCATCTATCCCGGTGAAGTTTTTTATCTGACCCGATCGGGCACGTTTGTAAAGCTTCTTTGGGTCGCGCTGTTCGCAAACATGGAGAGGCGCGGCGACGTAAACTTCGACGAATTCCACGTTGCCGCTCAATATCACTTCCCGCGCCCGCAGGCGATCCAGGCGGTACGGCGAGATAAAGGAGGTAATGACAATCAGCCCGGAATCCGCCATCAGTTTGGAAATCTCCGCCACGCGCCTTATGTTTTCCACGCGGTCTTCCGGCGAGAATCCGAGATTGGAATTCAAGCCATGACGCACATTGTCCCCATCTAACACGTAGACCTGCATATACCGGTGAAACAGGTTTGACTCAAGAGCCCGTGCCAGCGTCGACTTACCGGAGCCTGACAACCCGGTAAGCCAGACGACCATGCCGCGGTGCCCATTCCTTTCTGTGCGGGTTCGGTAATCAATCTCACTTTCGGACCAGAAGATGTTGGTGCTCTGGATTGGGCTCCGCTTGAGGTAAGTGCCGCCGAAAATAATGCCACCTCCGGCAACATCTTTGTCATCGACGATAACAAACCGGCCGCTCGAGGCCACCTTTTCGTAATTATCCATGACGAGCGGAGAACGTGCCTGGATCGTCACCTCAGCAACTTCATTTTTAACAACCGAATGCCTCAACCCGGTGGATGCTTCCAACGAAGTCGCGTCAATCACTCGGTCCACCGACGCTAATTGGCAATCAACCTCCTGAGTCAGCAATTTCACTTTGTAGCGCTTCCCGATTGCCAGCGGCCTGTCTCCCATCCAGAAGACTCGTGCCCGGAACCGATTCGTCTCTATCGGCGCTAGTGTCTCAAGAGAGCCGATATGCCCACGCTCGACAAAAATCTGTTCACTCAGCGTTATTCCAATCGATTCACCAGCCAGCGCCTGATCTCTGTGAGGCGAGTTCCACCTCTCAATCGAGGCGACGTTCGCACTTTTGTTGTTTGGCGAAAAAAGGACGTAATCGCCAACTTTGACAGTTCCCGATTCCACCCTTCCGGCGACGATTCTGCGGTCGTCAAACCGATAAACATCTTGAACTGCGAACCGAAGCGGACCGTCCTTTTCAGAGGCTGGACTGGACAGGTCGTCGAGCGCCTGTAAAATCGTCTGTCCCGAATACCAGTCGGCAACTCCGGCAATCGGCTTTACGAGATTCAATCCTTCTCTCGCCGCGATCGGAATGAACCTCAAGGGTCGAACTCCGAGTTTTCCAAGAAAGTCGCGATATTCGGATTCGATTTGCCGAAAGACCGGCTCGGAATAGTCCACGAGATCCATTTTGTTGACCAGGACAATGACCTGATCCACGCCAAGCATGCTCAAAAGATATGCATGCCGTTTACTCTGTTCCTGGACGCCTTCGTTTGCGGCTATCAAAAGCAAAGCAGCGTCGGCGCTCGCAGCGCCTGTCACCATATTCTTCAGAAACTCTTTGTGCCCGGGAGCGTCGATAATTACGTAAGGACGTACGTCAGAACGAAACCAAATCTGCGAAACGTCAATCGTGATATTCTGATCGCGCTCGGCTTGCAGCGCGTCCATCAAAAATGCCCACTCAAACGGCATCCCGCGACGGCGGCAAACGGCCTGAATATTTTCGAATTTACCCTCGGGCAGCGATCCAGTCTCGTACAGGAGCCGGCCCACTAAAGTCGATTTCCCATGGTCGACATGGCCAACAATGACGATCCGCAAGGGTTGCCCGTCGACCTGCGTGGTTGGGTTTTGCTCTTTGGGGTCCGAATGTTTTGCATTGGAGTCCGAGTGTTTTGGATCAGTCACAATGTTCTCGCTCAATTCGGGGAGTTCATGTTCCAAGGCTGGCATAACGAATGGTAGTTTCGGAAAAATTGGATCAATTCAAAATTCGATCCGTGGCTGCCGTTGAGAACGGCCGCGCCAATGCTCACATGTACCCGCTTGCCCGTAGACGCTCGAACGCGTCCTCCGCCTCCTGGTCCTGGGCGCGCGTGCTTCGCTCGGCGATATTGGTGTAGCGTAGTTCATCGATTATCTGAGGCACGCTGGAAGCGTTCGATTTGACTGGCCTCGTGCATGGAGCGCACCCCAGACTCCTGTAGCGCATTCCGTCTCTAGCGAAATACAGGCTGACGACCGGGATGCCTTCGCGATCGATATACTCCCAAACATTCAATTCGGTCCAGTGCAGAAGCGGATGTACCCGGATATGAGTGCCCGCATCGAAATCCGTTTTGAACTGGTCCCAGAGCTCAGGTGGTTGGTCCTTGAAATTCCATTCAAAATTTCTGTCCCTCGGCGAGAAGTAACGCTCTTTGGCACGGGTGCCTTCTTCGTCGCGACGAATCCCAACGATCACCGCCTGGTAATCTTTTTCCTCAATGATTGCCTGAAGGGCGTCTTTCTTGAGCAGACTGCAGCACTCAACGCGAGTAATCCGGCCGTTGGGAAATGTCTCCCCGCGCTCCAAAACCGCTTTGTTCTGCCCAACAACGAGATTGATGCCCCACTCCTTTGCGAGCCGATCCCTGAACGCGATCATCTCCGGAATTTTATAGCTGGTGTCGACATGCACACAAGGGATCGGTGCATGTCCAAAAAATGCCTTGCGCAGGAGCCAAAGCATCACTGAGGAGTCTTTTCCAATGCTCCAAAGCATTGCCAAGCGCTTAAATTTCCGGAAAGCCTCGCGCAAAATGTAAATGCTTTGATTTTCCAGAGCGTCGAGATGCGCGTACTTCGAGTCCATCTCTTAAATGTTTTCCCCCAAAAACGTGTGGATGCCGCACTCCTTTTTGTCAAACCCGGTCCATCTTCCGGCCCGGTCATCCTGTCCAACAAACACAGCCCTTGTACATGGAAAACAGCCGATGCTGCGGAACCCCCGATCTACCAGGGGATTATATGGTATCCTGTGAAGCCGGAGATAATCCCAGACTTGTTCGCGCGACCAGTTTGCCAGCGGATTGATCTTGAGGATGTTTCTGCCGCGCAAGCGGTCAAATTCATAAAGTTCCAGAACCTGCGTCCGCGCTCTTCCCGTTGACTGGTCCCGTCGCAAACCGGTGATCCACGCGTCAATCGAGCCAAGTTTTCTCTGCAGGGGCTCGACCTTCCGGATGGTGCAACAAAGATCGGGGTTAACCTTCCACAGCTCTGGTGCAATCTCGCGCGACTGTTCTTCGACTGTGAGTTCCGGCACGAGGGATTCGATTGTTATGTCAAAGAATTTCTCCAATCGCCTTTTGAGTTCCAAGGTTTCCGGGAAAAGCAAGCCGGTATCGATCGTAAACACCGGCACTGCGATTCCGGCCACGACAGCGTGATGAATGGTAACGAGTCCTGCCCCTTGAAAACTTGTTCCGATTGCGGCGCGACAGCCGAATTGTTCAAAAGCCCAGTGCAAAACCTCCGTGGGCGAAGCGGACTCAAACTCGGCTGAGAGGTTACGTATTTCGGGTGGGTTCAAAAGTAAGGCCGGCGACATTAAGCTATTTCTCTATATACAAATAGAGAATTATCAAGGACGAATGCACTTTTGCGGGTTTCAACGATTTTTTGGGACGATCAGCTCCAATGGCCGTTTCTCACGATTGGTTTACCCGGGAGGGACCGGCTCCGTTCCGTCCCATCAATCAGTTTAGCCCTTATAACGAAGAGAAAAATGGGACGGCACGGAGGCCATCCCTCCCTGAAAAACGACATTGACTTGGAGGGCTGCAGTCCCTTGCAGCCGCGGAACCAATAAAAGCCAAACCTGGGCGCATGCCTGGTTGCGGCAAACAAAGCTTGCATCGACCAGCACGACGCCGAGGGACCGGACGCCCTCCAGGGCCCGATCAAAGCTCCAATAGCGGTTTTTGACCATTTGTTTGCCCCGATAGGGACGGGCTCCGCCCCGTCCCCTGGTGTTTGGACATTTTTCGCCGCGGAACCAATTTTAAGCCAGAGCTTGACGCGTGGATCGCCACGCAGCGGCTAAACAGATTAGCCCAGGCCGCCGTCGCTGAAGCTATGGCGCCCCTCATGTTGTGGTAGGTGACGCCAAAAAGCCAGCCGCGACGTAGCCTTTGCGAAGTCAGGTGCTTTAGCCCTGGGTAGACTTAAAAGCGACTCGCCCTGAAAGCACTCCCAACCCCGCGTCGCGGGGTGCAATTCCGAGAAGGCAATCCAAGGACTGCCTCA
>Ga0306926_10002397_pt1 | contig 19079 bp, 24 predicted proteins | sample flu12Cox44000178_FD_203759 | JGI IMG/M metagenome (GOLD analysis project Ga0306926, IMG submission 203759) | Lab enrichment of tropical soil microbial communities from Luquillo Experimental Forest, Puerto Rico - flux8day.12C.oxic.44.000.178 (v2)... | ecosystem: Environmental > Terrestrial >... | reverse complement strand
ATTCCCCATGCCTCAGAAAACTCATGCTCGTCTTTTCTCCACCGCCTGTATAGGCGGCAAGCGGCGCTCGAACTCCAGTGGCGGACGATAGCCGAGCGCGGAATGCAAACGTTCCCGGTTATAGATGTTTTCCAGGAACTCTCCAATAGAAGCCCGTGCTTCTTCCAAATCGCGATATTCGCTACGGTAGACTTCTTCGTACTTAAGTGTCTTGATAAAACTCTCGGCTTGGGCATTGTCATAGGGGGCAGCGGTGCGGCTCATGCTGATACGGATACGGATACCGTGCTGTTCCAGCAGCATGGTGTAGTCGTGCGAAGCCTATTGCACACCGCGATCGGAGAGATGCACCAGGCCGGGCTTGGGCCTGCGTTGCCCGAGCGCCATGGGTAAGGCTTCTAGCGCCAGGGCCGCTTCCAGGCCGCGCTGTAACGCCCAACCGATGCAGCGCCGGGAGAAGGCGTCCAGCAAGACTGCGAGATAAACAAACTAAAGTTGCAAGCGGATATAGGTGATGTCGGCTACCCAGAGCTGATCGATACTGTTCAAGGCCAAGCCTTTGGCTAAATTGGGGATAGATAGGAAGGCTGTGGCCGGAGTCTGTGGTGAGGATAAACTTGCGTCGCCGCACACAGAGCAAGTTGTCAATTCGCATCAGCTAGTGGTGATATTCTCCGCATGATTCTCTCGTCGAGGCACGGTTGAGCTTACCTTTGCACAATCCGTCGTTTTGGGCTCTTGCGGCATGTGGTACCGCTGCCCTTTGTGAGGGCATCGTGTCGGGTACCGGGATCAAGGCCCGCTTTGATGAGCTTCGCCTCCCCAATAGTGCGCCGCGGTTATGGGCTTGGTCGATCATCGGGGGCGCGTACTATGTCCTTTTCTTTTTCTTGCTGAGATCCGTTCTGGGCCGACCGTCCATACCATTCTGGACCTCGGTCACGCTGACTCTCACGGCCGTGTTGCTGATTGCAAATGCGAGTTGGAATTGGATTTTCTTCCGCAAGAAGGATCTCTGGTTGAGCTTTGTTCTTTTTGCGCCCTATCTTCTATTAGCCTTCACTCTCGCGGGAGTTCTGCATCGTATTCGCAACCCGCTCTCAGGCTGGTTTGCCCTCTACCCTGCCTATCTCGCATATGCAACCTGGTGGGGTTACCGTCTTTGGCGTCTCAACCGTGGCTCGTCCCAAACCAGTTGATGTTGGAGATACATTCGCTTCGTACTGTTCGCGGGCCTCCCAGACTGGACAGTAGGCCGCGTTCGCAAAACCAATTCTCAACTCCGTTAACGAGCCGCGGTCGCTATGCTCCTGAGACTGCCGTAAAGCTGTCGGATTTCGTCGAGGCGGTTTACCTTCCGAGGATGCAGGAACAGAAGCGTCCCTCAACCTATTTCGGCTACCGAGACATTTGGAAAAAGATCGGCGGCGAACCGCCCATGCAACTATCACCCGAAGGGGATCAACCTCTCGAACAGGGCCAACAGTATTTGTTTGGCCATCTTCGTGTAGGTTTGGCCCTCTTCGCGTCCTAAGCAACTCAGCCCCGAGGTTGAACTGTCCGCCGAGAAGGCCGAATGGGGTTATGGCGGGCACACCTCACCCTTACCCTGTGCTGATATGGCTGATTAACCCCGGCATTCACCGGATCTGCCGTAAAATCTACCGTGTTTCCTAGGGTCTTCTGCGATCTTTGTCCGTGAGGGATCATCTGATAGCCTGCGCTTAAACTCCACGGTCTGCCCTTCGCCTATGCGGAGCGCTTCATCCAGCGTCAACACGCGCACATTCCTCAGTGCAAAATAGACGCGCAAATACCGGCGGCTGAGGAGCCAAACGATTCCAAAACTCAAGCCGAGAATGGCGACGCCTCCGAGTACAATCCCAAGCAACGATCCGACAGGAACCAGGGTTGTTGCTAGGAGCCTTCCGTCGGTGTCGGTCTGCACCACGTATAGGTCACCGTCATCCAAGTATGGCCGAGGAGCTCCTCGGTCATGCCGTCGGCCAGGTACTCCTGGGTTGAATCGCCGGATAGATTCTCGAGAGGCAGTGCAGCGATGGATCTAATGGCCGGTTGGTCCTTGTCGTTAGTAGCCCGGCCGCGATACAAGAGTACAGTCAAGGCGAGGGCTGCCAGAACAACTGCTCCCAGCACCAACCACAAGCGCAGAGAAGTGTATTTCTGTTCTGTCGATTGGGCCGCCGGGACTGAATCTATTGGAACCGCCGAATGGATCGGCTCCGCTAGCGGATTCTGATTCCCATTGTTGCAAATAACCGGTGCGGCAAAACGATACCCCTTGCCGACAACGGTTTCTAGGAAACGAGGCTTTTCCGGGTCATCCCGCAATGCCTGGCGGACTTTGCGGATCGCAGTGTTGATACCGTGATCGACATCGACAAAGACATCCCTGCCCCACAGGCGCTGGGTGATCTCCTCGCGCGACACCAACTCCCCGCGCCGTTCGACCAACAGAATCAGCAGCTCCATCGGCCGCTTTTCCAGGCGGACGAGGCGCCCTCTCTTTTAGTGCCGAAAGCGCGTCTGGTCCAGTGTGAAATCGCCGAAGTGGAACTCTTGGCCCATGAAGTTTTCCAAAACGAGCCTCGAAGTAGCCCGGAGTCTGTTCGGAACGAAGGCACAGTCGAAGCAAGCACCATTGCTGTCCAACTCATTCCCCAGGGTCAGCCGCGTCGCATTGACGCCCCAGACCCAGGGAACTGCCGCTTCTAACGGGAATGGACCCATTCGGTGAACCTGCGAGCGATTCCTGGACGCGCATCGCGCCAGCGCGTCCATACCACGATCAATCACCGAAGTGCATCTGAAAACGCTTCACTTTTCTCGGCAATTCGCCCAATTCGTGTAGTCCATCAACATCGTTCGACAGACCCCAGGGCCAGCTTCACGCAATTGGGTTCCTGCACTGGCGGGGTCAGTTCTTTGGCGGCGTCTTCCTGGGTATCCTGAGCGTCGGGCAAACAGTTGTACCGGAGCTGGATTGGGACCAGCTCAAGTCCGATTAAGGTCTGCCGCCGCGTAATGCCCAAAATGCGAAAGGGTAAGGGTGAGGTGTGCCCAAAATCTGACAAGACCACTGCTTGGAAAACTGCTGATGCTAAGGGTCGTAAACGACTCCATCAATCTTGACTCTTGCGCACCAGAAGCAATGGACGATGTCGTGGTTGGGGACGAGCGTTGAAAGGTCCAGCTGACGCCAGCGATGCATGCCAATACGGCAGAGTAGGCTTATGGCGAAATTTGACTCGTGCCGTCGGTGCGGCCAGAGTTTCGCTACCTGAGTCGCGAGTTCCCAGTCAGGCAACGCATTGTGAGGCACTGCCACCTGGTCATTCTCTCAATCACTCAGGGGGGTTACAAGTGGACGCGAGGACGATAGCAACAGCCGGAGAGTAACCAGGCCCGAACATTGCTGGCGTCTGCGCCATGAAGCCGCCGTGCCGACAAGATGGGGACTGTTAAGGTCTAGCGCGGCGTAACTGGTGCCACGAGACGGCCTGAGGCTGTCTGCCGCAGCCTAATGCCCCAAATGTGAATAAGGATTATTTATAGAAGTCATCTTCACGAATAGCAGTGTGGGGACAGCCTCCATTTTCGAATTGGAGGATGGCCATAAACCTAGTTGCTTTCCAGCTGTGCTGCCTCCACACTTAAGTACGTCATACCGCGCAGATCAAGAAAGACGCGTCCTCGGACATTGGTGAAGCGCAGGAGTACATGCCCGCAATGCGCACACCGCGCGACGAGGCCAGGACATTGCATATATAAGTGTGCTTCGGCAAACCGTCTCTTTGCGCCACAATTGGCACACTGGCCCTCTGCGCTCGTAACATCCGCCGCGAATATCCTGCTCAATTCACCTGCGGCAGCGTTACCGTCGAGGTAATTCATAGATGCATTCATTTCCGTTCTCCGGTGGCGCCGAAGCGCTCTGTCCTGATCCTTTCGCGATCGTGGCCGACGGCGATCAGAAGGTCGGTCGTATGTTCAACGAATGATGTCGAGCCGCAAACGTAACTGCTCGGCCGAAGTTTCGACGGCCACGTGCCACTCGCGATTAACTCTGCGTCGATGCGTCCAGGGGGTCGCGGCCAATTCTTCGGAGTCACACGTGTGTACGCGTAAGTGAGAAGTGCTGAGTCGCCCTGTCTTGATATTGCTCGTAGCTCATCGCGGTAGAAAATCGCCCCCGGCTCCCTGACGGAATAAAGCAATCGAATTGGTGCGGTGCTGCCAGCCGAAAGGTGCGACCGAATCATGGCCATGAGAGGAACGATACCGGAGCCGCCTGCCACCAATTGAATCGGCCCTACTTGTTCGGGACGCCACACAAACCAGCCACCAATTGGGCCCCGCACCTCCAGTTGATCGCCTACCACAACCTGCTGTGTCAGGTAGGGGGAGACTTCGCCGTTCGGCAATCGGTCGACGGTGATTTCGATACGCCCATCCGAACTGGGAGCCGACGCAATGGAGTAGGATCGAACCGCAGAATATCCGTCCGCAGCCGTCAGTCGCACGTCAACGTGCTGACCGGCGACATGGCCCGGCCAATCATGCACTGCAAGTGCGAGTGTCCGCGCCGTCACTGTTTCGTCGTGAAGCCTAACAACCGTTGCGGTACGCCACATCACTCGCCCGAATACCGCTGTTCCTTCCATGGATCACCATAGATGTGATAGCCGAGGTTCTCCCAAAAACCCGGTCTGTCGTGCGGCATCAGCCTCATACCCTTCACCCATTTAGCGCTCTTCCACAAATAAAGATGAGGAACGAGAAGCCGCGCGGGGCCGCCGTGTTCGGGCTCAAGATCGGCGCCGTCAAATTTGAAGGCGATCCAGGCCTGCTTGTTCATAACATCTTTCATAGGGAGGTTCGTCGTGTAGTCACCATAGGAACCAAACATTGCGTAAGGCAAATCTGTCTTAACGTCTGCGAGCAGAACATCGAGTGAAACACCCTCCCACGATGTGCCGAGTTTCGACCATCGCGTTACACAATGAATATCAACGGTGATATTTTCGGTGGGCAACTCACGAAACGACTTCCAATCCCATCGCTTCAGAACGTTGCTGCCGTCATCGATAGTAAATTCCCAGCGATCCAGGGAAACGCGTGGCGTCGGGCCCGCAGACAACACGGGAAAATCGGTAGTGAGGTATTGACCAGGCGGGAGTTTGGCTTCCGCTGCGCTGCGTCGACCGGCAAAACCTCGCGAGATGATTGCCATAAGAACTCCTACTCAGTGGAGGCAGTGCCGTTGTGGATTGCTACGTGCTCCGTTTTGTCACTCTTTATGAGAAACTGGGGTGCCTCCGGTGAAGCGTGATGGACGTAGCCCTTCAACCTTGTTTCCGATGTGATCTTCTTGATGACGACTCAGCCAGCCTCAGAATTCCATCGCACGTGATCACCGATCTTGAATGTTTTCGCCATCGCTGCCATCCTATCTCCGAATCGTAAGACCGCGTTCGAAGCAACCCTACTTAGATGATTTCCACCACTTCGCATGTCAGCTCTTCTGCGACTTTCCATGCGGAACCAACGAAACGGCTGCCTCGGTCGTGAGTAGCAGGAACGTAAATGACTCTTGCAGGTACAAGCTGACTGACTCGTCGGTGTGGCTCAAATACCCAATGGAGACGTCTTGGCCGATCTGCAGGTCGAAATCGCCGCCACGGGTGCTCATCACAAGGGCTCCGTGGATGCCAGGCGCCCAGATGATTTTGTCGTCAACGAGGCGCTTGACATGTTCTATGACCGGGTATCCTTCATCGCTACTTTCAGCGAGTGCCGTGTAAACGTTCGCATCCAAAAGCGCAGCGTATGGGCCATTGACCCCAGCTAGCCGCAAGGTGGCCAGTGCTTGGGCAATTACATTCGGGTATTCCCGTACGGAATCCAGCAGCGTTTTCGTGGGATTGCTGCTGCCCTGGCGGATCCCTACGATTCCCGCGGCACCATAGCCTTCGAATATGGCGCCATCCTCCGCATAAGCGAGTTTCCGAGCGGCATCCTTCGCTGGTTGCCAGTCTGAGTCATTAGCTCCGCGCTCGACGTCGTCGACTGCCTGGCGCTTCAGATCGAAGGGAACCCGCAGTTCGACCAACGCCTTTGCTTCACGCTGACGTGCCACAATACCATCCCCTGGCGGCTTAATTGTCGTCAAATGTCCAGTACCAACAGCCGACAGGATCGTACCGGCCGGCCCATGCACGTCGACGACGCGTCGTCCCGCGAGGTGGCGTTTAAACGTGCGCGATGTCTCCTCCTCAATCTGTGACCATGCGGCATCGGAAATAGGAGCGAGCTCGCGATGGAGATTATTCATTTGAAATTTCTCCTTTCAGGGAACCGATGCCCAGCGAACCATCGCTCCCACGCGCGGGGAGAGAAGACTCCCTGACTGGCTCAGTCGAGTTTGCAGGCTGGGGCTCGGCGGCATTTTCCAGAAACGTCACGGGTGGTGCAAAAAACAAATTTCCTGTGACCGCACGACTGAAATCGAGCAGCCGGTCGTAATTGCCCGGCGGACGACCGATAAACATGTTTTCAAGCATTGTCTCAATCGTCTTCGGTGAACGACTGTAGCCAATAAAATAAGTGCCAAATTCTCCCTGAGCCGCTCGCCCAAAGGGCATGTTGTCTCGCAAGATCTTGATCTCCTTCCCCTCTTCGACAATGGTGGTCAGTGCGTTATGGGCAGAGGTCGGCTTGATGGAATCGTCCAGTTCGATGTCAGCCAGTTTCGTGCGGCCGATGATGCGCTCCTGCGCTTCGGTCGAAAGTGCGTTCCATCGCGCGAGGTCGTGAAGATATTTCTGCACGATGACATAGCTCCCACCCGCGAACTGGGAATCCTCATCACCGATGAGTACTGCGTCGACCGCTGCCTGACCCGTGGGATTTTCCGTTCCGTCCACGAAGCCGATGAGATCTCGGTCGTCGAAGTACCGGAATCCATGCACTTCGTCGGCAGGCGAAACGGCGTGGCCAATGCGCGCCATGATCTGCGCCTCTAGCTCGAAGCACAAATCGAAGCGCTTGGCACGGATATGAAACAGCAAGTCGCCTGGCGTTGCAACGGCATGTCGGTCGCCTCCGTGAATCTCACGGAAGGGATGCAGTTCTGCTGGCCGTGGCGATCCGAAGACCCGGTCCCAGGCGTCCGATCCAAACGCGAGGACACAAGAAAGGCCCGCTTCAATGTCACGGAACCCGACCGCACGCAACAATGCAGGCAAGTCTCCGCAGAATGATCGAATGATAGTGCGACTATCCGGGGACGATTCTAGAGTGACCACGAGGAAGATTGCGGTGCGAGCAAGCGGTGCGGTTACCGGTTGGGCGATGCCCAGCGCGGTGCCGCTCATTACCGGCGCGTTGATCGGATTAGACGCCATTGGTCGTTGACGTTGCGACACGTGGAAGCCTGTCGTTATATCGCCCGCCTTGGGCAAGCGAGAACATCACACCAGAAACCTTGTATTCGGACAATAGGACGATGGTATTGGAAATACTTTCGGATTAGCTGTCGACGTGATCAGCGGCCTCTGCCGGGCTGCCCTGACATTGACACCTTTCCTCGAATATTCGAAGAACCCACGGGGCTGATGAGCAGCAAGACCCATTTCCGGCTAGTTCTCACATCTCCGCTCGTCGCACTCAGCTTTCTTTTCACTAAAGGCCCTGTAGGTGCCTCATTGAAAGTGGCACTTACTCTGACGGCTGCCGTTGCGGTATTGCTCGGATGCATTCGATTCTTCAAAGTTGCATGCCTTGCATCTGCACTCGGATTCGCGCTCTATTGGCTGTGGACGGCTAACATTAGAAGAGCAGTTCATGGCAGAGTTGCAACGACACAAGGCGGAAATGCTGGACAACTTACGAATGATGGTTGTATGGGAGGTTCAGTGGGAAGAGTTTCAGGAGGCATTAGGTTCCGACGGCAAGGTGATTTATGCCGCTAACAAGTGCCTCAGCAATCGCAGCGGCCCACGTTTGCCCCTTCTTTTCCGGTGCTTCTTGCTGCAAAAGCCGCTCAAGTTCCTCGGTGACAGGCTTCGTCTTAGGTCTGCCGCCAGGATTGCCACTTACACCCTTCGGAAATGGCTTCAAGTTCTCCACGCGTTCGGCCACTGTTTTCTCCACTGTCCTGAGTGAATCTGACCCCGCTAGGACGTGAACACGAAGTTTCAAATTCGGCGCATCGAACTGGGCGAGTGGATAAATCCGCAGTGCCGGCAAGTCCACGACGGTACCGCGATGTTGTATCGAGTTTTTCGAGCCACACACCGAGTATAGCTATTCGCGTAACTGCTGAGAGGTGGCCGAGGGTATGCCGGGGAGGCGACGACGGAAATTCCCCTGTGCCCTTAGTTAACCGTTAGCAATGTCTGATCCGTTACAGTGATGGGATTTTGCCCCTGCCCGACAGCCGGCTGTGTGAAGGTGGCGGTAATCGTTGTCGTCTGTCCGCCACCTAGAGCACCACTGGCCAGGCCGGCAGAAGTGATAGGCGCGACGTTCGGATTTGAAGACGTCCAAGTGACCTGGGCGGTCAGGTCAACAGTATTTCCGTCGCTGAAGGTACCTGTTGCCCTGAACTGCTGAGTGCTACCCACACTGATACTGTGGTTGAGCGGAGTGATCGTCAGTTTAGTGATCGTGGCACTGAACACGTCCAATGGCGTGCTGCCCGCAATTCCAGCGAACACCGCATTGATCGTCGAGGATCGCGGGCTCACTCCCGTTGCGAAACCCTGCAGGCCCGCAGCATTGCTGACAGTGGCAACAGCGTAATTAGAGGAGGTCCAGGTAGCGCTCTGCGTCAGGCTGATCTGCTGCACGCCGGCTGTGCCTGTTGCCGTCAGCGGAATAGCCACGCCGACATAGGTAGTCGGATTGGCTGGCGTTATCGAAATGCTTGTAATCGGCTGCGAGGTAACCGCCACGGCCGCTTTGCCCTGATTGCTCTGGTACGTCGCAGTGATGTTGGCCAGACCTGCTGATTGCCCGAGGACGACGCCGTTGCTAACGGTCGCGACCGATGTATTGCTTGAGACCCAGGTCGCGAGTCCGGTCAAATTTGCGGTACTACCGTCGTTGTAGTTACCCGTAGCCTGAATAGTAGTTGAGGATCCCGGCGCCAAGTTGGCCGAGCTTGGAGTCATCGTAATGGACGTGAGTGTGGCGCCAGTCACGACGAGATTCGCTATCCCCGAGACTCCGCCGAAGGCAGCTGTCACAGTAAGTCCGTTGTTGCCGGTGGGCATCTGTCCCTGAAGCCGTCCTGGATAGACAACGTTCGCCTCACTGGGATTCGATGACGTCCACAAAGCATCCAGGGTGATGTCTTGCGAGGTGCCATCGGTGAAAACGGCGGTGGCGTGGAATGTCTGCGTGGCCCCAAGTTGAACTGTCGCCGTAACCGGCGTGACGGTGATGCTGGTAGGCGTAGCGTTAGTTACGTCCAGAGGGACGCTCTGCTGAACGCTACCCAACATTGCCGAGATGGTGATTGGATTGTGCGGCTGAACGATCGACGGATTCGCTTTCACCACGCCAGTCTTCTGCCCGATGGTGGCAATTCCATTTGCACCCAGCAAGGACCAGGTCACTTGGTTTGTGATGTTGAGCGTGCTTCCGTTGTTGAGTGTTCCAATGGCAGTGTACTGGCGACTGGTCCCCTGAGCCAAGGTAGTTGGGGTTAGCGGCTTAATCGCGATTGAGACCAGATTGCCCGCGTTCACCGTTACGGTGGTCATCCCCACTACACCATTCTTCGCAGTAGCCGAAATGGTGATGGGGCTTGTGGTGACGCCGACAGCGGTAGCAAGGCCGCTGGTCGTGATGGTCACCTTGGTCGTGTCGGAGGAAGCCCAATTCACAACGTTCGTCACATCCTGCGTGGTCCCGTCACTCAGGGTTGCCAACGCATCGTATTGCTGCTGCAACCCGAGCGGTAGCGGAGCGTTCGCGGGCGTCACAAGAATGCTAACGATGGTGACATTTTTGACGGTGAGCGAAGTGCTGCCAGATACCGGGCTACCCGTAGGACACGCCGCTGCCGGCGGTGTGCACGTAGCCGTGATAGCCGTTTGACCCGTGGCAATAGCGGTCGCCAGACCTTGTGTGCCTTGACTGTTGCTGATAGTGGCGACCGACGTGTGGGACGAGCTCCAGGTCACTCCGGCAGCCGCGGTGATGTCGTTGGAAGAGTTGTCGAAGTATGTGCCGATTGCCGTGAACTGAGGTTTCGTTCCAGGGGCGACTGAGGAATTTGCCGGAGTGACCGTGATGGCCTGGAGCGGATTCGCAACGGTCAACGAGGTGGTGCCGGTGACACCCGACAGGCTTGCGGAGATCGTTACGTTACCGGGCGCGATACCGGTAGCCAGTCCGCCCCCGCTGATACTCGCTATCCGACTGTTCGACGACTGCCAGTTCACAGCAGCGGTGAGATTCTTCGTGCTGCCGTCGCTGTAATTGCCAGTAGCAGTGAATTGCTGCGTATTATTTGGCGCCACGGACACCGGGTTGGGTGTCACGGTGATCGACTGCAACGCCACCACAGTGAGCGTAGTGCTGCCGACGACTCCTCCGAAAGATGCTGAGATAGTCGTGGTGCCGCCACTTGCGCCAGTCGCGAGACCTGTGGTGTTGACGGTTGCGACGGAGGTGCTGGAAGACAGCCAGTTGGCCGTCGAGGTCAGGTTCTTGGTACTGCCGTCGCTATAGTTGCCCGTGGCTGTGAACTGCTGTGTGGCGCCGGAATTGATGCTCGGCGCTGCGGGCGTAACCGCAATCGATTGCAATGTTGGCGCCGGAGGAGGGTTGTTTCCTCCTCCAGAGGTGCCGCTGCCTCCGCAGCCAAAAAATGAGCTCACAAACAAAAGTAACGCGAGCTGTGACAGCTTTCTCATCCGAAGATACCTCGGGGGTACTCGTAAAACTGCGACATATGGATCATATTGGGTTAGTAACTCCGATCAAATAGTGGAAAATGAAATTCTACTGCCACGATGGTGCAACTCATGGTTCCTCAACGAGAAACCGTCACGCTGCGGCACCGAAAGCCACCGGAAAGTGCCCTTTCTTGGCTGGGTCGACTGGTAGGTACTCGGAAACCGAGGCGAAGGCGATCAGGGCTGTACCCTCGGGAGCGGTGGGGGCTTGATTGATGTGGCTTGGGACGAAGATGTGTGGGCCGTGAGCACCCCTGTGCCATTGACAGTGGCATGACTCAGAAGCAGGATTACTGCGCCTCTCTGTACTCTGCGAGTTCTTCTGGATGGCGCACCAAATTCTTTCCGATGCGCAAGGGACCAACCCCAAGGGCAGTCTGAAAATAAAACATGGCCAGTTGGCTTTGCCATAGTCCACTCGCTTGGCTGTGGCCGAGTGCATTTATTGCCAGCCGCCAGCGGGAGAAAATTCTAATGAAAGGCAAACCTGCGACCTGCCTTCGATCTACTTTCTACCTTCCATTCCCCGTGTCTTCGGCCGCTAGCCTGGCGCTTATAGATGATTTCACGTTGTGGGAGGTCGAAATGAGAAACCCCACCCTGCCAAAGGAAGGCGGGATTCGATCCACCTCCCGTGCACTCAACGCCGTTCTCCCCAAATCCAGCCTCCATGTGGAGGCTTTAGCCTAAGGGGACATTTCTATCGAGGCGAAAAGGGGACATTTCTAAAGAGGTTCAACACACGCCCGCGTTGCGACATAAAAAACAGGAGCTTGAGAATGAACTGCATTTTTGTAGGTCGCCGTGGTCGCTGTCAGTTTGATAGCAGTCTCGATCCCGTCTTTTGCCCAGTTACAACAAACCATCTTCAACCTGGCACCCGAAAAAGAAAGTCGTCATTCTGAGTTGCGAACGATGGGAATTCGCCCGCAGCACGCGTAGCCGCAAATCGTGGAAACCTCAACGACGTGCTCATTCTGCATGCCGAACACCTCAAGCCAAACACCTCAAGCCAAACACCTCAAGCCAAACACCGGCTTTGATCTGTTTATGCAGAACAGCAACCTGTTAGCGGACGGGACGCCCGATTAAGAACTTCGGACTTGCCTGGTACCAAAGCGATCTCCAAACAGATAGCAAAGGCACAGTCGACCTGACGATCGAAACCATCCTGTGGGACCAGATCTTCGGATTCGATCCAGTGGTGGGCTTGGGTCGGACGAATACCTTCCACGTCGGATTCTGGTTCAACAACCCGGAAGATGCGGCTGGGTGCAGCTTTGATCCGACTCATCCGACGCCGTTCAACGGGGAGCACAAAGCACGGCTAGCGGCGATGATCTCACCGCCCGACCCGGTAACCGACCTCGGACCGTCGTGCACGAACCCGGAGCAGCAAGGAACAGTATTCGTCTGCAATCCCTAACTCGCATTCCGGGCGCCTGGTTGCGAAGGCAGTAGCAGGCGGCTGCCCTTCAAACATTCTTCTCAAGATGGTAGGGAGAACAAGAATTGAAGAAGATGAATCGACAAGGCTATGAAAATGCGATTGTAGTGGGAGCCGGAATCGCCGGATTGCTGGCTGCACGTGCGCTGTCTGACCATTACTCGCATGTCACGGTGCTGGAGCGCGACGTGTTGCCATCTGAATCGAAGCCACGCGCCGGAGTCCCCCAAGGCTACCATTTGCACGCGCTACTGCCGCGCGGCCTTCAGATCATGGAAGCTTTCTTCCCCGGCTTGAACATGGAAATGCAAAAGGCGGGAGCAATTTCCATTGACACCGGAGCCGATATCGCGTGGCTTGACACCGCAGGGTTGGGGCGTTCAGTCGAATGCGGGGCTAGTGGGAATTTCCTCCACACGCAGCTTGCTGGAGTACACGATCCGACAAAGAGTACAAGGTCTGGAAAATGTGTGTGTCAGTCAATCGATGGAAGTGACAGGTCTTGTGCGAACGGGTTCAGGAGAGATCTGCGGAGTTCGCACCCGCAGGCGTGGGGGCGTGGCGGAATTCCCTATTGAGGAGCAAACCGCCGATCTGGTGCTGATCACTAGCGGACGTCACAACACAATTCGGCAATGGTTTGGCGAAGTTGGATTGGTGCTGCCCGAGCCAACCATTATTGACGCGCATCTCGGGTATGCCAGCCGTCTGTATCGCCGTGAGGGATGCGAGGCAGGAGATTGGCAAGGGCTCATTCTGCAATCGGCACCTCCGCGGCAAGTTCGCAGCGGTCTGATGTTCCCAGTGGAAGGCGATCGATGGCTGGTGACGTTGAACGGAGGTGACGGAGACTTTCCGCCGACCGATGAAGAAGGCTTTCTGGAATTTGCCAGGAACTTGAGAACCCCGGACCTTTATCAGGCGATCCGCGACGCGGAGCCAGTTTCATCGATACGCGGGTTCCGCGGAACGGAGAACCGACAACAACACCTAGAAAAAATAAGGAAGTGGCCCGAGGGACTGCTTGTGATGGGGGATGCGGCGTGCGCATTCAACCCAATCTATGGACAAGGAATGACTACGGCAGCATTAGAAGCAGCTGCCCTGAACCGTGTGCTGAGTGAAGTATGTGCCTCAGCAGCAAGCGCAATGCTTGCCTGAATTTGGAGGCTTAAGGTGAAAAGTACACGGTTTGCTTTATCGGCTGCAGTTCCGCTTTTACTGGCGATTTGTGCAAGTTCACAGAACGTGGTCGTGCAGTGGGACGCAATTGCATCAACAACCATCATCAGCAACGCGAAGGAAGCTTCAGTCGCTTCGGGAGTATGGCTCGCCTATGTCCATCTGGCTGTCTTTGATGCCGTAAACGCTATTGACCATCATTACCAGCCTTACTTGTTTACCGCCAATCCTCCTGCCGGTGCGAATCATGAGGCTGCGGCCGTGGTCGCCGCTCATCGGGTTCTCGTGGCTTACTTTCCAACTCAGCAATCAGCTTTGGACACGCAATACGCAGCGTCGATCGCCGCGATCTCCGACAGCCCAGCCAACATTTCGGCGGGAGTCGCGCTGGGGGAGGCTTCCGCACAAACGTTAGTTACTGCTCGCGCTAACGACGGCCTGCTAGCCAATGTTCCCTACACTCCCCCGACTGGTCCAGGATTCTGGCAGCCCACACCGCCTGCCTTCGGGCCTCCACTGACGCCTTGGCTGGGTCAGATGGTGCCCTTCACCATGACCAACGCATCGCAGTTCTTCCCCGACGAAGGCCCCAATGCGCTCGATAGCCAACAGTGGATCGACGACTACAACCGGGTAAAGACTCTCGGAGCGATCAACAGCACAGTCCGAACGCCCGAGCAGACCGAGATCGGCCTCTTCTGGACGGAGCACACCGGGAAACAGTACGCCCGCGCCTTCCAGAACCTAGCGACGCAACAAGGGCTCGGCACTCTGGACACCGCACGATTGATGGCAATGTTGTGGGCAGGATACGCCGATGCGGGCATCGGATGCTGGAATGCTAAGTTCACCTTCAGTTTCTGGCGGCCAGTGACTGCGATCCAAGCCGGTGGAGGCAACCCCGCCCTGGTGGCCGATCCCAATTGGTTACCGCTGGCAAACACCCCCAGCCATCCGGAGTATCCCGCGGCACACGGCTGCGCGACCGGCGCGGTGTCCACGATTCTTGCTGGATACTTTGGGAGTCCGAAACTCACGTTTTCGGTAGACAGCAAGGTCACAAACACCACGCATACCTTCACCAGCACAACTGCGTTGATGGACCAGGTTGAGGAGGCCAGAATCTACGCCGGATTCCACTACCACCACTCGGTAATTGAGGGGAAAGTCTTGGGTACCAAAGTCGCACATCAACTGCTCGAGCATTACTTCACGCAAGTGGAATGACTTTCCCGACAGGTTTGAGAAGTGCGAGCAAGCGCACACTTTCGGACTAGGTACACCCCCGCCCTTCGTTACGTCAGTGATGTGCCCAGATTATCCAAAAGAATTGCGAACCTGGGCAGTTTCTCCCTGCCAACCAAAAAGAGGATTCACAGGAGGGACCATGAAGCTACGTCATTACTTCATCACGACCCTTGTTGCAGTTTGCGTTGTGTGTTCTTGGGCGCAGAAAAGCGAGCACAGCGCCACATCGCAATCAGACGAGACGCAGGAAATTGTCAATCTCCATGCCCACGTTGTTGCAATAGGCATTCCCGGCGCGTCAGCCATCTCGCAGGTTGACACGTTTCTCAACAACCCGGTTCCACCCGCATGCGCCCATCCGATACCTACGCTGTTTCCCTCGTACATCCAATCCGGCGCAGTGCTCGATCCGAATCGAATTCTTGTCGGAAGCCAATCGAACTTCGGCGCGTCGTTGGCCACCGGCGCTGGAGCGGAGGGCTCTTTTCTGTCGATTGACCCCAGCGGACCAAGTGTCCTCAACATCCCCAAGGATTTCGCGCAGAGCGGCGACCAAGCCTCAGCCCTCGCCGGTGCTGTGCAGATGTTCAGCGCAAACAGTCCTCACTGGTACAACGGTGTCAATAATCCAAGTGCGACCACCGCTTCGTATACCGGCGTGAGCAACCCGCTCGGTTTGTCTAACAACAATGCCTTCGGCCGACTCTGGCCGGCGAATGCACCTTTCGGCGATAGCGGAGTCGGTTCGTCCTCCATTCTCGACCCCACTGGCTTGCCGCTCCACGGGGCTCCCAACCCTCTGATCGGCGGCGTTTACGTGGCCAGCCTGACCAACCGCGATGTTGTGACCACGCCGCCGCAACCACAGGTGATTCCCGGCTCTCTGAGCACAGGTGCTGTTGGGACGGCCTTCCTCGGGCCTTCTCCCGACGATACCTGTAAGGCGGTTTTTGCGGTGGTCACGGCCGATGGCGCAATCGTGCAGGAAAATACGCTCAAGGGGCTGGATGGTATCGCTTCGGCCGGCACGGTGGCTCCACTGCTCGGTCAGGAGTGGAACCCGCCCAATAAGTTTGTCGAGCCTCGGCTCGGCGTTCTCATGAATCCATATACGGCGACCCCAGGTGCGGCATGGCAACTGTTTATCAGCGAGCCGTTCAGCAATACGATTGCAGTTGTCAATCTCGCCGTCTTCGGAACCGCCCCCAACCAAGTCTTTGGCCTGAACTCGGTTAGTCGCATTAGCTCGGATTGGCTTGATCTGCCAGTGGATTTGACGCCAGTCAAGAGAGATGCCAGCAACATGAACTGGGCGAGCAATACGACCATGGATGACGGCTCGGATTTTTATGTGGCCAATCGTGGCAATAACACGATTGTCCGTATGCGTCAGGATGGCAGCGTGGTGGCAGTGGGCCGCGTCACGGTCGACACAGGCCCACTGAACAATGCCAGCCTCAATGGCGTCGCCACGTCAACCGACGGTACAACAATCTATGTGACGGTCACGGGCCCTGGCAGAGGCAAGGGCGGCGTACTCGCCGTTCCGGCATTCTGAGCCGAGTGCCCGGTAAACTTCACCAGTGTGAGGCGTCTAATGCTGGTGCCCACTCCGGGCCACGAGATTCGGTTGCCCGTCTCGTATCCGCACTATAGTTTCTATCATTGGTGATGGCGAGTAACACAGGTCGGTGTCGTGCTGATATGGTCTGGCACCAACTGCCAACTCCCCAGGTCGATAGGGCTAACTATCCACTCGGATAGTCCAAGCGAAGGGCCCACTTCCGATCAATCTTGGCCGATTCACGTAAGCCCATGACCCCATTAATGCCCGGGCGAGACAACCAACGTTGGGCAGTTGGCACCCGGTTTGCAGCGTTTCATGTGGGGACACTGAGCTTTGTTGAACAGCTCAAATCGGTCTTGAAATCGGATACCATTAGCTGCCGCAAGTCCGAAAGACGTTAACACGAAGCTCGGCGCTGAACTTCATACCACGAAGTGCCACCTCCTGCCCGAGACAATAAGAAGGGCTTGAAATCGCAAGCGCACAACAAATATCACGAGCCACACATGGCTTTGCGCTCCGCCGTCGCAAATAGGGGTAAACCATGAAACTATTATCTCTGCGGAAAAACTCTCGGTCGAATTTTCAAGCTCTCCGTTTTCGATCGCTATCAAGCCAAACTAATCAAGCAGTCACTCTGTCGACGGCGCCGAACCTTTCCTTCAATCTGATGCAGGTGCTCTCGCTGCCGTGGCTGGATCGCACGATCGCCGCGATTGCCTGCGTTCCCCTGCTGTATTTGGCGTACTACCGCTACGAACACTGGCATCACGGATTTCCGCTCATCGCATCCGCGCTTAACGTTCTGATCGTGGTCGTCACGATGGTCATCCGTCGACCGCCGAAACGCGTGACTCCAAATCCCTGGTATTGGTTGCTGGCCTTTGTCGCGACCTACTGGGATCTTTTGGTTCTCAGCTTTCTACAGCAGGGCCATCCGTTGGTCGGGAACTGGGCTACGGATGTGATCGCGATGACAGGCCTGGTGATCGTTACCTGGGCTCGCCTGAGTTTGGGACGCAACATCGGGTTTGTCCCCGCTCAGCGGGAACTCGTCCACACTGGCGCTTACGCCTACATGCGACATCCCGTCTACACGGGGGGCCTGCTGACGACCATCGCATTTCTGCTTCGTGCGTACAGCCCGCAAAACGCGTTACTCATGGGCTTGCGCATTCTCTGGTTCATTCCGATTAAGAGCCTAGTGGAAGAGAGTTTCCTACGGCAGGACCCGGACTACGCCGCTTACATGCAAAGAGTGCGCTATCGCTGGATACCGTTTGTGGTGTGAACCGTGAAAGCCGGCAACGTTGCCCACAAGTTCTTGGGAATTGCCGAAAGTTGGGGCGAGATGAGGGATCAATGCGGACCGAGGCACGAGGAAGACAGGGCATCGCGAATAATCTGCTATCTGCTCGCGGCGCTCATTGTCGGCATGTGCCTCGCGCTGCTGATCATCGTCGAGAGACTCTGATGGCCTCCACTCAGACGGAAATCTGAGAGCGCATGGCGTCTGATGGTGGAAGGTGACAACATCTACCTTCAACTGGTCAAGTTCCAATTCCTCAGTCGCCACCCTAACATGCCACGTATTTCATTCAGATGCGACCCCCTGTGCGCGAGTTCAGGTCAAAGGACAGCGATTGCGATCCTGATTCTTATAGCAATCGGAATGTAATTAGCGCTTCAGACCGGAATCGCGTTCGCCTTCGACCGGATTCCACACTAAACCAGATTGTCTAGCGGGTGTGGGTTTCGTGCGCCTTTCATATCATCGGGAACGCTCTCAAACGGCTGACCACGGCCCTTGCATTGAAGATGATCTGAGTTCAGACGCAGCAAGTCGGCAGGGCGATGCACATACCCACAGTGCGGACAAGTCCACGGGGGAACTGGCGGGAGCTTTGATCGGCGGGAGCGAGGCATGAAAGGGATTGTATGGCGTCGCGCTGATTTCGTCGGGAGTTTCGGCACTTCGCCCACCTCTCACATTGCACGCTTCGGGCCACACAATCCAAGCCGTGGTCTTATCCGATTTCGGGCACACCTACACCTTTCGCATTTAGGGCATTAGGAGGCGGCAGACCTTAGTCGGGTTATTCGTGTGAACTGAACGAGGCTATCTCCATCACGCGAGCCAGCTAATCCGGCATTTCCCTTAAGGACCCACGGAATCATCGGTAAAAGCGGGAAAGAGATATGCCTAGGTGTCACAAGATTTGAAAGGAAGACAGGCGTCGGCGAAAGGAAGTGACGCTTGCTCCATCCTCTCACCGTTCTGGAATGAGATACGGGCAATTGGCTGTCGCAGCTACAGGAACGCCCTTATGTACTACCAGGAGGCGCTCAACTATCGTTGTGCGCAGAGGGGAAGCAGGCGGGACGGAGAACTTAGGTAAGGCGCGGTTCCAAGTGTTATCTGCAAAGAATTACGGCACGACAGTACTGAACCATTCTTATCGTAATACTCATATTGTTGCTGATCGGCGTGCTTCACAAGGAGGACAACGAGATGGAGAGCCACCGAGATGCTGGCCAGCCGCTGGTATTCCGGCTTGCCATACTGGCGATACTCGCGCTCCAGAATGTGCCGCGTGGCCGGTCCGCTGAGGGTGTCGTGGGCCTCATCCACGGCGGCCAGCAG
>Ga0306926_10002396_pt1 | contig 19081 bp, 20 predicted proteins | sample flu12Cox44000178_FD_203759 | JGI IMG/M metagenome (GOLD analysis project Ga0306926, IMG submission 203759) | Lab enrichment of tropical soil microbial communities from Luquillo Experimental Forest, Puerto Rico - flux8day.12C.oxic.44.000.178 (v2)... | ecosystem: Environmental > Terrestrial >... | reverse complement strand
TATGGCGCCACCAATTTCATTGCGATGGACCGCAGCGGCGAGGTCCTGGTCGATCGCCTGATCCAGGTCGAGGGTCCGACCGACCAGCTCATCACCGTTTATCGCGGCATCGACCGCGAATCCTATAGCTGCATGCCGATTTGCCAGCGCCGCGTCACGCTCGGCGACGGCGACACCTTCTTCAAGTCGGCCATGGACCAGGCCGGCAATCTCAGCAGTCAGGCTGGCGGCACCGCCGCAGCGGCGCCCAAGTAGTCAAACCGGACCCCTGTTGAAAGATCGCAATGGCTTCGCCGCGACGGAGTCCGCGGCGATCGTGCCCATGATGCTTCTGATTTTCTTCGGCACGTTTTCGATCCGTCGGTGCCTGCCCCGCCCACCTGTCCAACTTCGTGACGGTTCTCGATCGCTGAGCTGTTGATCGTCGCGCCACGAAAAAGAAAAAAGGCCACGCCAAAAGCGCGGCCTTTCTTGTACGATATTTTTGCCGAAAAATTTTCGCCGCGCTTTCTGCGCGGACGGGCTCAGCCGGCGGCGCGCAGATTGTCGGCCGAAGACTTGCCGGAACGGCGATCCGCCACGATTTCGTAGCTGATCTTCTGGCCTTCACGCAGGGTTCCAAGTCCAGCGCGTTCGACGGCACTGATGTGCACGAATACGTCGTTACCGCCGTCGTCGGGTTGGATGAAGCCGTAGCCCTTGGTAGCGTTAAACCACTTCACGGTTCCCATGCTCACGGGATAGTCCCTTCTCAAGATAGAAATAGTAAAGCCCACACTCGCAGGCTGGTGAGATCGAATTTTTGGAAGGGTCGTCAGCGTCTAAACCGGCTGTACCGGTGGATAGCTAATGTCGTCCGGCCGAAAATCGATGGTTGATATTATTCCAAAGTAGGGCTGCGAACAATCCTGAGGCGCGATTTTTTGAACGCAACATGGGTTGTTGCCACGATTTGGTCACGAATGTCGTCGTGCAAGTCTTGAAAAGGGCTGCGAGCCGCAATCTCACCTGCGGCGAAACTGGCCGCGCTGTGGCGCGCCGCGCGGAGCACCTCCGGTACCGCCGCCGCTCGGACGCTCGTCCTTGTGACGGAAGATGAGGCGGCCCTTTTCCAGATCATAAGGCGACATCTCGATCGTCACCCGGTCGCCCGCCAGAGTTTTGATGCGGTTCTTCTTCATCTTGCCGGCGGTATAGGCGACAATTTCATGTCCCGCGTCCAGTTGGACGCGGTAGCGGGCATCGGGGAGGATTTCAGTCACCAGTCCTTCGAACTGGATCAGCTCTTCTTTAGCCATGTTTATCTCCAGGTCGACCGACGGCTAGTGGCGGACCATTAGCGTGGCCGTTGGTTGCGGTTGGGTTGGGTTTTCGGACGGCTTTCTCGGTACAAAAACGAAACGCCCTGCAATCCTTCGGCCTTGCCGCCTTGCGACGGACGCGGCTCGTGCCGGTTGACCTCGTTCCGGTTGGTTATTGGAGCTCCATTATTACCACCAGGACGGTGGCGGCGGCGAGGGCCTTTCGCTGCCGGTGAAGCCTCATTTGCGCGCCCTGCATGCACACGCGAGGTGGGCCGTCCGCTGCGGTGTTGTGTTGGCGCGCCGACGGTCTCGCGATGTCCGGGCGTACGCCGATCTTCTCGCGGCAAGGCAATGCGGATCAGTTTTTCGATGTCTCGCAGATAAGCGAGTTCCTCACCACCGGCGACCAGCGAGATCGCAACGCCATCGGCTCCGGCCCGCGCGGTGCGGCCGATGCGGTGGACATAGGTCTCGGGAATGTTGGGAAGATCGAAATTGACCACATGGCTGATGCCGTCGACGTCGATGCCGCGGGCAGCAATGTCGGTCGCGACCAGCGTTCGGATCGCCCCGTTACGGAACGCCGACAGCACCCGCTCGCGATGATTCTGCGACTTGTTGCCGTGGATGGCTTCGGCGGCGATGCCGGCCCGCGCCAGTCCCTTCACCACCTTGTCGGCACCATGCTTGGTCCGGGTAAACACCAGTGCACGATCGACCGGCTCCTGCATCAATAGCTGCGCCAGCCAGGCGGGCTTTGCCGAATGATCGACCTGGATGATTCGCTGGGTAATGCGTTCGGCCGTCGAAGCCACCGGTGTAACGGCGACCCGCGCCGGATCGCGCAGCATCGCGTCCGCAAGCTCTGCAATGTCTCTGGGCATGGTGGCCGAGAAGAACAGCGTCTGACGTCGGATCGAAAGCTTGGCGACGATCTTCCGGATGTCGTTGATGAAGCCCATGTCCAGCATGCGGTCGGCCTCGTCGAGCACGAGGTACTCGACCTGTCCGAGCTTGAGCGCGTTGCCTTGCACGAGGTCGAGCAGGCGGCCGGGCGTTGCCACCAGGACCTCGATGCCCGGCATGATGGAGCGGACCTGGCGTCCCATCGGGACGCCGCCGATCGCAAGCGCCGAGGTCAGGCGCATATGACGGCCATAGGTGTTGAAACTGTCGAGTATCTGCCCCGACAATTCGCGCGTTGGGCTGAGCACGAGCACGCGGCAGCCCTTCGGCTGCGGCTTGACGCGGTTTTGCAACACACGGTGGAGGATCGGCAGGGCGAAAGCGGCGGTCTTGCCTGTTCCGGTCTGAGCGATGCCAACCACGTCGCGGCCGGCAAGTGCAAGGGGAATGGTTTGGGCCTGGATGGGCGTGGGGGTCAGGTAATTCTCTTCCTTGAGCGCACGCGAGATGGGATCGGCAAGTCCGAAATCCTGAAAGGAGGTCAAAAGCTGGTACTTTCCATAAAGATGGCATGCACCCGACATGATCCGTCGGGAGCGCGCGGTGGTGTCTTGAGACACCCGCGTGTTTGGGGCGTCGGTTCTGTCGGCTAAAGGGCAAGCCAGAGGCCCCGATGGGGCTCAGAACACGCGGCTCGCGGTGACCCGGTGATTCCAGGATCTTCGCGTTCATATGGAGCGAGAACGCGGCGCTTTCAAGGTGAATGATGGAGCGCATGAGAAATCAAAGGCTTAATTCCGCATGGCCCTCCAAAGGATGCCAAAATTTTGTGCCGCCGAGTCGAGGGTTTGTTGCGCCTGCTTATTTCTTGATCATTCCGCAAGCCGAGCACTCATTTTTTTCGCCAAAATTTTAGGCACCAATCCCGCCAAGCGGGTCAGCTAGGCTATATTTTACAACAAAATCAGTTGTTTATTCCCTTTGCACACCGTGGCACGGTTCTTGCGATTCCTCGACGCGCAAGGCGGCCAGGAGGCCGTTTCGCAAGCGTCAACGCCTGCGTCAGGGAGATGACACAATCATGCTTACTCAACTTACTCACGACATCGCGACGCTGAGCCGCCGCCGCTGGCTCGCGGCGAGCGCCGGTCTGGTTCTGGGCCTGGCCGCGTTCTCGTCTGCCAAGGCCGCCGACGACACCATCAAGGTCGGCGTGCTGCACTCGCTTTCCGGCACCATGGCCATCAGCGAAACCACGCTCAAGGACACGGTCCTCTTCCTGATCGACGAGCAGAACAAGAAGGGCGGTGTGCTCGGCAAGAAGCTCGAGGCAGTGGTCGTCGATCCCGCCTCGAACTGGCCGCTGTTTGCGGAAAAGGCGCGCGAATTGATCACCAAGGACAAGGTCGCCGTAGTGTTCGGCTGCTGGACCTCGGTCTCGCGCAAATCCGTGCTCCCGGTGTTCAAGGAGCTGAACAACATCCTGTTCTATCCGGTGCAGTACGAGGGTGAAGAGAGCGAGCGCAACGTCTTCTACACCGGTGCCGCGCCGAACCAGCAGGCGATCCCCGCCGTCGACTACCTGATGAAGGACGAAAAGGTGAAGCGCTGGGTGCTGGCCGGCACCGACTACGTCTATCCGCGCACCACCAACAAGATCCTTGAAGCCTATCTGAAGTCGAAAGGTGTCAAGGACGAAGACATCATGATCAACTACACGCCGTTCGGCCACAGCGACTGGCAGACCATCGTGGCCGACATCAAGAAGTTCGGCTCCGCCGGCAAGAAGACCGCCGTGGTCTCCACCATCAACGGCGACGCCAACGTTCCCTTCTACAAGGAGCTCGGCAACCAGGGCATCAAGGCGACCGACATTCCGGTTGTCGCGTTCTCGGTCGGCGAAGAAGAACTCGCCGGCATCGATACCAAGCCGCTGGTCGGCCATCTCGCCGCCTGGAACTACTTCGAGTCGATCAAGACGCCTGCGAACGAGAAGTTCATCAAGGATTGGCAGGCCTACACCAAGAATCCGAAGCGCGTGACCAACGACCCGATGGAAGCGCACGTCATCGGCTTCGCCATGTGGGTGAAGGCGGTCGAGAAGGTGAAATCAACCGATCCGGACAAGGTCATCGACGCGCTACCGGGAATCGAAGCGCCGAACCTGACCGGCGGCGTTTCCAAGATGCTCCCGAACCATCACATCACCAAGCCGGTGTTCATTGGCGAAATCAAAGGCAATGGCCAGTTCGACGTGGTGTGGAAGACCCCGGGCCTGGTCGCCGGCGATGCATGGTCGAAGGAACTTGAGGGCTCCAAGGACCTGATCGGTGACTGGGTCGGCAAGAAATGCGGCAACTACAACACCAAGACCAACAAGTGCGGCGGTCAGGGATCCTGATTCCAGCGTGAAGCTTCTGATCCCCGGGGTCAGGCTTCTGATCCCGGGGCAGGCTTCTGTTCCCGTGGGATGATCGCAAACGGCGGCCCGGTATCCCCAAGATGCCGGTGTCTGGCGGCCGGCGCGAGGCGTCTGCCAAGGGCTTTTGCCGGGAGATCATGCCAGTGGTCCAATTCTAACATTCGCATCCCGTTTCGGGGGCATATTTGCGGATGTTAGAATTGCGGGACCACCAGCAAATACAGGTTTCTAGTGGAGTTTTGGATTTGACATTCGCTTTGTTACCCCGCGGCCGGTAGGGTAGCGAACGTCAAAACCACTGCACTAGCCTTCGTCGACTAGCCCACGAGACCTGGAAGGCGGCGGTGTCGCCGTCTTCCTCTACTCCTGCCAGCGTTTGCAGGTTCCTTCGAGGATGCGGTCGCCAAATTCGCCAATGACGAGTTTTCCGACACCGAAGAGGCCATCGGTGCGGTTGCGAGTTCCGGCAATCCGCTCGCCTTTCCCATCATCAGCGCGCTTCAGGATGGGCGCCTGTCGGCCGATCCCGATACCAAGAAGGTCTATATCGCCCAAGAGGGCGGCAAGGTCATCGATGCTGCAACCGGCACAGCGGTGGACAAGCTGCCGGAGAACGCCGCCACGGTTCGCCTCAACAATCGCCTGCGCCGCAGTGTCGAAGCCGCGCTCGGCGGCCTCACCCTCCTGTCCCCTGATCCCGGCAAGCGCATTGCAGCCGCGCAATCGGTGTTCAAGTCGCATGATGAAAACGTGCTGCCGGTGATCGATGCCGCATTGGCAAAGGAAACCAACAAGGCGGCAAAGGCGGCTTTCACCGAGGCCCGCGCCGCGGTCCTGCTCTACAAATCCGACGCAACCGATGTCGAGAAACTGGAGGCCATTGGGGTCATCAAGGCGCGAGGTGATCAGGAAGCACTGGCGCTCCTGACCGGCCTTGGCGGTGACCAGTCGCCCATCATCGCCAAAGCCGTGACCGGCGCGATCTCCTCGATCCAGAGCACGCTTGCGGTGTGGTCGGCGGTGCAGAACGCCTGGTACGGCCTCTCGCTCGGTTCGGTTCTCCTGCTTGCCGCGATTGGCCTTGCCATCACCTTCGGCGTCATGGGCGTTATCAACATGGCGCACGGTGAGATGGTGATGATCGGTGCCTATGCCACGTTCGTGGTGCAGGAAGTCATCCGCACCCGCAGCCCGGACCTGTTCGACTATTCGCTTCTGATCGCCGTGCCGCTTGCCTTCCTCGTTGCCGGCGGCATCGGCGTTTTGATCGAGCGGACCATCATTCGCTTTCTCTACGGCCGCCCGCTGGAAACGCTACTGGCCACCTGGGGCCTCTCGCTGGTGCTGCAGCAGGCGGTGCGTACCGTGTTCGGGCCCACCAACCGCGAGGTCGGCAATCCCTCCTGGATGAGCGGCGCCTTCGAACTCGGACAGATCACGATCACCTATAACCGGCTCTGGATCCTTTGCTTCACGCTTGCGGTCTTCGTCGTCCTGCTCGCGATGTTGCGCTTCACGGCGCTTGGGCTCGAAATGCGCGCGGTGACGCAGAACCGTCGCATGGCGGCTTCGATGGGGATCGCGACGTCGCGGGTGGATGCCTTGACCTTCGGGCTCGGCTCGGGAATCGCGGGGATTGCGGGCGTGGCGCTGTCGCAGATCGACAATGTCAGTCCCAATCTCGGCCAGAGCTACATCATCGACTCCTTCATGGTGGTGGTGTTCGGTGGCGTCGGCAATCTATGGGGCACACTGGTCGGCGCCTTCACGCTTGGCATCGCCAATAAATTCCTGGAGCCCCTCGCCGGTGCCGTGCTCGGCAAGATCGCGATCCTGGTGCTGATCATCCTGTTCATTCAGAAACGCCCGCGCGGCCTGTTCGCGCTCAAGGGACGGGCGGTAGAAGCATGATGGCACTCGCCATGGACAACCGTTTCTCTCCCGCGTGCGGGGGAGGTCGACGCGCTCGACAGAGCGCGGCGGGTGAGGGAATTGCCGTTATCCTGCGCGGACTCCGGCGGAGCGACCCCGACCCCAACCCTCCCCCGCAAGCGGGTGAGGGAGCCGGAGCGTGCCGCTCATGATGCCGCACGTGCTTACGCGTTCGCTGGATCGCAGCGCGACCGTATTTTTGATCGTGGTCGCCGCGTGCGGCGTACTGATCCCGCTGTCGAACCTCTTGCTGCCTTCCGGTTCCATGCTGCAGGTGCCGACCTATTTGGTCGCGCTGTTCGGCAAATATGTCTGCTACGCCATCCTGGCGCTCGCGATCGATCTGATCTGGGGTTATTGCGGCATCCTCTCACTTGGCCACGGTGCCTTCTTCGCGCTCGGCGGCTATGCCATGGGCATGTATCTGATGCGCCAGATCGGCAGCCGCGGCGTCTATGGCCATCCGATCCTGCCCGATTTCATGGTATTTCTGAACTGGCCCGAGCTGCCATGGTATTGGTACGGCTTCGACAGGTTCTGGTTAGCTGCCCTGATGGTCGTCGTCGTGCCGGGCCTGCTTGCCTTCTGCTTCGGCTGGTTCGCCTTTCGCTCCCGCGTCACTGGCGTCTATCTCTCCATCATCACGCAGGCGATGACCTACGCGCTTCTGCTTGGCTTTTTCCGCAACAATTTCGGATTCGGCGGCAATAACGGGTTGACCGATTTCAAGGACATTCTGGGCTTCAACGTGCAGGCCGTCGGCACGCGTGCCACGCTGTTCGCACTGAGCTGTCTGGCGCTGATCATCGCTTTTCTGATCTGCCGCGCGGTCGTTACCTCGAAACTCGGCAAGGTGCTGATCGCGATCCGGGATGCGGAGTCGCGTACGCGCTTCATCGGCTACCGCGTCGAATCCTACAAGCTGTTCGTGTTCACCCTGTCGGCCTGCATGGCCGGTGTTGCCGGCGCGCTTTACGTGCCGCAGGTCGGCATCATCAACCCATCCGAATTTGCGCCTGGAAACTCGATCGAAGCGGTGATCTGGGTGGCGGTCGGCGGCCGCGGCACGCTGACCGGCGCGGCACTCGGTGCGGTGGTCGTCAACTATGCCAAGACCTACTTCACCTCGGGACCGCTGGCGCCCTATTGGCTCTTCATGCTCGGTGCCCTGTTCATCCTGGTGACACTGCTGTTACCCAAGGGCATCGTCGGTACCTTCAATTCATGGCGGGAACCATGGAAGGCAAAGCAGCCCGCCAGCGCCGAGAGCGCCGCACACGAAGACGGCGTCAGCGAACCCGACATGGCGGAGTGAACCGATGAACGTCAGGGACAACCGGGCTACTTCCGCGCTGCTTTATCTCGACGGCGTCCACGTCTCGTTCGACGGCTTCCACGCCATCAACAATCTGTCGCTGACACTCGAGCCGGGCGAAATGCGCGCCGTCATTGGCCCTAATGGCGCCGGCAAGACGACGATGATGGATATCATTACCGGAAAGACCAAGCCGGACGAGGGCACGGTCCTGTTCGACGGCGTCACCGATCTGACGCGGCTCGACGAGACGCGGATTGCCGAGCTCGGCATCGGCCGGAAATTCCAGAAGCCGACCGTGTTCGAGAGCCAGACCATCGAGGACAATCTGCTTCTGGCGCTCAACGTCGATCATGGCGTCAAGGCCACCCTGTTCTGGCGCGGAAGCAAGGCGGAATCCGAACGCATCGATCGCGTGCTCGAAACCATCCGCCTGAAGGATGCGCGCGACAGGCTGGCAGGAAGTCTCTCGCATGGCCAGAAGCAGTGGCTCGAGATCGGCATGCTGCTCGCGCAGGATCCGAAATTGCTGCTGGTCGACGAGCCGGTGGCGGGAATGACCGATATCGAGACCCATCAGACCGCCGAACTGCTGAAGGAAATCAACAGGGACAAGACCGTCATGGTCGTCGAACACGACATGACTTTTGTGCGCGAACTCGGCGTCAAAGTCACCTGCCTGCATGAAGGCAGCGTGCTCGCCGAGGGGACGATCGACCAGGTTTCGGCGAACGAGCGCGTCATCGAAGTGTATCTTGGGCGGTGATCCATGCTGAAGGTCGACAACATCAGTCTCTATTACGGCGCGGCCCAGGCGCTGCGCGGCGTCTCGATCTCGGCCGAAGCGGGCAAGGTGACGTGCGTGTTGGGGCGCAACGGCGTCGGCAAGACCAGCCTGTTGCGTGCGATGGTTGGACAATATCCGATTTCCAGCGGATCGATCACATTTGCGGGCACCGACATCACGGGTCTCAAGCCCTATGAGCGGGCCCGCAAGGGAATTGGCCTGGTGCCGCAGGGTCGTGAAATTTTTCCGCTGCTGACGGTCGAGGAAAATCTCAAGACCGGCTTTGGACCTCTGAAGCGCCAGGACCGCAACATTCCCGACGACGTGTTCTCGTTATTTCCCGTACTGCAATCGATGCTCTCGCGCCGCGGCGGCGATCTCTCCGGCGGGCAGCAGCAGCAGCTCGCGATCGGGCGGGCGCTGGTGATGCGGCCAAAACTCCTGCTGCTGGACGAGCCGACCGAGGGGATTCAACCGTCGATCATCAAGGATATCGCCCGCGCGATCACCTATCTCCGCAGCCTTGGCAACATCGCCATCGTCCTGGTCGAACAATATCTCGACTTTGCCTGCGAGCTCGGCGACAATTTTGCGGTCATGGACCGGGGTGCGGTGAAATACGCCTGCGATCGCAGCAATCTCGACCCGGGCGAGATCAGCCGACAGATGGCGCTGTAGTCGATCTTCGTCGGGTTGCGGTGTTTGGGGACAAGCGGAGCGGATGCGGAGCGATACGACGAGCACGAATTCGGCGACTTTCGCAGCCAACCGCGCCCGCGGCGCGGTTCGCTTCGACGTCCACCAGGCCGACGGCCTCACCCGGCGCCGTGCCTTGCATGAGTCGGGGTCGCTGCGCGTGCGTTTTCCCTCGCCGGAAGGGGAAGGCCTGTCGGCGGTGTTCGTCAACACCGCGGGGGGCGTCGCGGGCGGCGATCGCTTCGACATCGACATCGCGGCCGGCGAAGGCACGCGCCTCACGCTCACGAGCGCGGCGGCGGAAAAGATCTACCGCACCGAAGGCGCCGGTGCAGTGCTTAACATCACTCTCAAGGCGCATGCCCACGCCCATCTCGCCTGGCTGCCGCAGGAGACCATCCTGTTCGACCGGGCGCGTGTCCTTCGACATATCGACATTGACCTTGCCGAAAGCGCCTCGCTCCTTTTCTGCGAGATAGTGGTGTTTGGCCGCGCCGCGATGGGGGAACGGGTGCAAACCGGTGAATTCGTCGACCGCTGGCGGATGCGCCGTGGGGGCCGACTGGTCTTTGCCGAAAACATCCACCTCGATGGCGATATCGGCGAGAAACTCGCCGCGCCTGCGATCGCCAGAGGCGGCACAGCCATCGGTGCAGCGCTGATCGTGCCCGGCGATGAGGCCCTCGTGGCTCGGATTCGCGAGCTTTCGGTATCGTTCGGCGGGGAGGTTGGCGTCTCCGCATGGAATGGATTTGCAATGGCCCGTTTCTGTGCCCAAGATGCGGCGAGCCTGCGCGCCGACATGATGGCGGTGCTCGGCCGCGCCAGCTCTTCGGCATTGCCGCGGCTCTGGCTTAACTAACCGGATCAGCTCGGCTCAATCAGAGTGCTCGCATGAATCTTTCTCCACGCGAAAAGGACAAGCTCCTGATCTCAATGGCGGCGATGGTAGCGCGGCGGCGTCTTGATCGCGGCGTCAAGCTCAACCACCCGGAAGCGGTCGCGATCATCTCCGATTTCATCCTCGAAGGCGCGCGGGACGGCCGCACCGTGGCCGAATTGATGCAGGCCGGGGCGCAGGTTTTGACCCGCGCGCAGGTGATGCCGGGGATTGCCGAGATGATCCACGATATCCAGGTCGAAGCGACGTTCCCGGACGGCACCAAGCTTGTCACCGTGCACGAGCCGATAAGATGAAGCGCAAGTCTATCAATCTCGTCATGCCCGGCCTTGTGCCGGGCATCCACGCCTTTCTTGTGCTGGTGTGCTCCAAAGACGTAAATGGTCGGGACATAGGCGAGCCGAAGCGACGCCGTTCTTCGAACGGCTACGCCCGGCCATGACGCAGAAAAATTTTGCGAGGTACCACCCATGATCCCCGGCGAACGCTTCATCAAGGACGGCGAGATCGAACTCAATGCAGGCCGCAAAACCGTGACGCTGACGGTCGCCAATTCCGGCGATCGTCCGATCCAGGTCGGCTCGCACTATCATTTCTTCGAGACCAATCCGGCGCTGAAATTCGACCGCAAAAAAGCGCGCGGCATGCGGCTCGACATCGCTGCCGGCACCGCGGTGCGGTTCGAGCCCGGGCAGACACGCGAGGTGCAACTCGTGGCGCTTGCCGGCAAGCGCACCGTCTACGGCTTCCGTGGCGAGGTGATGGGGAAGCTGTGACACATATTCGAAGAGGGATCATGTCTGCCGATGGAGCCGGGTCATGTCCGTGAAAATCAAACGTTCCGTCTATGCCGACATGTTCGGGCCGACCACCGGCGATAAAGTACGGCTTGCCGATACCGACCTCATCATCGAGGTCGAAAAGGATTTCACCACCTACGGCGAAGAGGTGAAGTTCGGCGGCGGCAAGGTGATCCGCGACGGCATGGGCCAGTCGCAGGCCACCAACAGGCAGGGCGCGGCCGACACCGTCATCACCAATGCGGTGATCGTCGACCACTGGGGCATCGTCAAAGCCGACGTCGCGATCAAGGAGGGCATGATCAGCGCGATCGGCAAGGCCGGCAATCCCGATATCCAGCCGGGCGTCACCATCGTGATCGGCCCTGGCACCGACATCATCGCCGGCGAAGGAAAAATTCTCACCGCCGGCGGTTTCGACAGCCATATCCATTTCATCTGCCCGCAGCAGATCGAACATGCCCTGATGTCCGGCGTCACTTCGATGCTGGGCGGCGGCACCGGGCCGTCCCACGGCACCTTCGCGACCACCTGCACGCCGGGGCCCTGGCATATGGGGCGGATGATCCAGTCGTTCGACGCGTTTCCGGTCAATCTCGGTATTTCCGGCAAGGGCAATGCCTCGCGTCCGGCGTCGCTGGTGGAGATGATCAAGGCGGGCGCCTGTGCGCTCAAGCTGCATGAGGACTGGGGCACCACGCCCGCGGCGATCGACAATTGCCTTGAGGTTGCCGACGACTACGACGTCCAGGTGATGCTGCATTCGGACACGTTGAACGAATCCGGTTTCGTCGAGGACACGGTGAAGGCGTTCAAGGGCCGCACCATCCACGCCTTTCATACCGAAGGCGCCGGTGGCGGTCACGCGCCAGACATCATCAAGGTTGCCGGATTGAAGAACGTCTTGCCGTCTTCGACCAATCCAACCCGGCCGTTCACCCGCAACACCATTGACGAGCATCTGGACATGCTGATGGTGTGCCACCACCTCGATCCTTCGATTGCAGAAGATCTGGCCTTTGCCGAAAGCCGAATCCGGAAAGAAACGATTGCGGCGGAAGATATCCTGCACGATCTCGGCGCGCTCTCGATGATGTCTTCGGACTCGCAGGCCATGGGCCGGCTCGGCGAAGTCATCATCCGCACCTGGCAGACCGCCGACAAGATGAAGAAGCAGCGTGGCGCGTTGCCGGAGGAGAAAGGCAACAACGACAATTTCCGCGTCAAGCGCTACATCGCCAAATACACCATCAATCCTGCAATCGCCCACGGCGTCTCGAAGCTGATCGGCTCGGTGGAGAAGGGCAAGCTCGCCGATCTCGTGCTGTGGCAGCCCGCCTTCTTCGGCGTCAAGCCCGAATGCATCATCAAGGGCGGCTCCATTGTTGCAGCTCCAATGGGCGATCCCAACGCATCGATCCCGACGCCGCAGCCGGTGCATTATCGGCCGATGTTCGCAGCCTTCGGCAAATCGCGCACCGCCTCCTCGGTGACTTTCTCCTCGAAGGCAGCGGTCGCATCGGGGCTCGGCAGAAAACTCGGGATCGCAAAGAAACTCTACGCGGTACAAAACACGCGCGGCGGCATCTCCAAGAAGAGCATGATCCATAACAACGCCACGCCCGACATCGAGGTCGATCCCGAAACCTACGAGGTGCGCGCCGACGGTGAACTGTTGACCTGCGCGCCGGCCGAAGTACTGCCGATGGCGCAGCGTTATTTCATGTATTGAGGCGATTGCCCATGAGCGATCATGCCGGGGTCTTCAGGAAGCGGACAATGCGGGACATGTCGCGATGATCCGGGCCACGCAGGTCTTAGGCCAACATCGTTGGGGCGAACCTGCGGCCGATAGCGTCGTGCTCGATTTTGACGATCGCCACCGCCGGCGGATGGCGATGAAGGGCACGCGTGGGCTGGAATTCCTGCTCGATCTGGAAAATGCGGTCGCGTTACGCGGCGGCGACGCGCTGGTACTGGAAGACGGCAGGCTGATCGAGGTGGTGGCAGCGGCCGAGCCGCTCCTTGAAATCCGGGGACGCGATCCGCAGCATCTGGTTCGCCTCGCCTGGCATCTCGGCAACCGGCATCTGCCGACCCAGATCACCGCGAGGGGATTGCGCATCCGCCGCGACCATGTGATCGAGGCGATGGTGAGAGGTCTGGGCGCGCGCCTCATCGAGATCGAAGCTCCGTTCGATCCTGAAGGCGGCGCCTATGCCGGTCACGCGCTTACCAATGACGCGCACGATCATGCGGGGCATGGTCATTCTTCGCACGAGCACGGCGGCCAGCATTACGGTCACGATCATCATCACGGTCACGACCATCATCACCATGAGGATCATGACCATCCCCACGGCCATTCCCATGCTCATGACCACAAATAAGAGGCCATCGCAGCGGCGTCGCCTTTCAACGCGAACGGATCGAGGCACCGCGTCGAAATCCGAAAGCGCTGACGGGATGCAGGCGGAAGCGGCAGCCGCGCTGTACCGGCTGATGACATGGCTGTCACCGTCCTTTCCGGTCGGCGCCTTCTCTTATTCCAGCGGCATCGAATGGGCGGTGGAGGGCGGCGACATCGGCGATGCCGTATCACTGCAAGCCTGGCTCACGTCCATGCTGATGGATGGAGCGGGATTTTGCGACAGCGTCTTCGTAGCGCACGCCCACCGGGCCGCTTCCGCCGGCGACCTGAGAAGGCTTGCCGGGATCGCGGAACTCGCCTCAGCCTTCGTGCCCTCGCGCGAGCGCCAGCTCGAAACCTCGACGCAAGGAAAGGCGTTCGTCGAAACCGCGCGCGCCGCATGGAATTGCGGTCAGCTTGATGGGCTGATCGCATCGTGCGGCGACGCAATCGTCTATCCGGTTGCGGTGGGCATCGTCAGCGCCGCGCATGCCGTTCCGATCGAGCCCGTTGTCCAAGCATTCCTGCATGCGGTTGTTTCGAACTGGATATCGGCCGGTGCGCGGCTCGTGCCGCTAGGTCAAACCGAATGCCAGCGTCTGCTGGCGCGGCTCGAGCCGGCGGTCACCGCCACGGCGGGGCGCGCGCTCGCTGCCTCGCTCGACAATCTCGGCAGCGCGACCTTTCGCGCCGATGTGGCGGGCATGCGGCACGAGGCGCAGTACACGAGGTTATTCAGGTCATGATGCTCTTGCGCCCCCGCCGGGACCACGAACCACAGGGTTTGGCTATTTCACGCAGTATCGGCCATCCGGTTTTATTTTGAGATCGCGCGGCGTGGGTGTCCGGCGTTCGCCGGGACGACAAAGGGAATGATCGAAATGTCCAATTCGCACGGCCCGCTTCGGGTGGGAATCGGGGGCCCCGTCGGTTCGGGAAAGACGGCGCTGATGGATTTGCTCTGCAAGTCGATGCGCCAGCGCTACGACATCGCCGCCATTACCAACGACATCTACACCAAATGGGATGCCGAATTCCTGGTGCGGTCCGGCTCGCTGACACCGGATCGGATCGCGGGCGTCGAGACCGGCGGTTGCCCGCATACGGCGATACGCGAAGACGCTTCGATGAATCTCGCGGCAGTTGCCGACATGCGCGCCAGATTTCCCGGCCTCGATCTGGTACTGATCGAATCTGGCGGCGACAATCTTGCAGCCACCTTTTCGCCGGAGCTTGCCGATCTCACCATTTACGTGATCGACGTGGCGGCAGGCGACAAGATTCCCTCGAAGGGAGGGCCTGGCATCACCCGCTCGGATCTGCTCGTCATCAACAAGATCGATCTTGCGCCTCACGTCGGCGCGTCGCTGGAGAAGATGGATACCGATGCCAGGCGAATGCGCGGTGAGCGGCCGTTCGTCATGACAAACCTGAAGAAGAGCGAAGGCCTCGACCGCATTATCCGTTTCATCGAGTCCAAGGGCGGTCTCAGCCCGAAGGCGTAGTGCGCGCGGCAGACGGGCGCTCGCCGTTAACACTTGTGGCAGCCGCGGAACGGCCGGCGGCGGCGGGTTTTCGGCGCACCTTGACGGAACAAAATCCTTCGTCCGCGGTTATCACTCTCTGCCGCAAGCATCACGCGCGGTGACTACCTGTCGTTCGCTTCGCATTCGCGCCGGTCACAGTTGCCTATCGATGATTGCTATTCCACTATGCTGAAAGGTCGTGTCTCATTGCGCCCCGGTTTGCGGCCACTCCGGCTGTCGCCCATCGATTGTTCAGCTTCATGCCAACACCTCTGATCGAGTGAGCGAGTGGTTCGACTGGGTCTTATCACCGGTTTCATCGCCCTTATCGGAGTGCTGCTCTCCGGCCTTGCGGCTTATCGCGTCCACGACCAGGAACTGACCGTCGAAGGCATCGCACTGGCGCGCGCGATCGATGTCAATGCGAGCCTGGTCCAGGACCGCTTGACCGAGCGCGAGCTGCTTGCGCGCGTTGCGTCCGGCCTTTTCCGTTCGCCCTCCGTGGTCAAGGCCAACATGCTGCAGCCGCTGCGATCCTCGATCTATGCCTTCAAGACCGATTTCGTGCTCGCTGGCTGGGTCGCGCGATTGCGCCCGGACGAGTTGGGAGCCGCACGTGCCCAGCTTGCGAATGCGGGGTTTCCGAATCCGACCATTCGAAATTTCGACGATACGCCTCTGGACCCAGCCGCCATCAACCGGTCGGTCGAGGTCCTGATGGATGTCGAACCGCGCAGCGACCAAACCAAGGATCTTGCGGGCCGCAGCCTGGACCAGGATCCGATCCTGGGGCCGATGCTGATGCGAGCCATGACAGAAATGAAATCGGTTGCTTCCAATCCTACGCCGCTGCTGCGCCCCGACAGGCCGATCGGCGTCGTGCTCGCCGCGCCGGTGTTGCAGGAGGGCGAGGCTCAACCGGTCGGCTTTGTGACGTTCTCGTACGAACTGGCGCCGCTGATGCTGGCCAACGACGATCTGTCCCTGTTCTCGGTGGCGCTCAAGGATCCGGCTAACGAAAATGGCGAACTGGTCGCCAACGACCGAGGTGTCGTGGTTTCGAGAACGGCGGACCCGCAGGCCGCAGCGTCTGCGGTTACCAGAACGGTGGCTTTCGGAGGTCGTGACTGGTCGCTCACCTACTATGCCAAGACCAATGCGATGATGCGCGCCCGGCAGACTGCAGCGATCGTGGCGGCGATCGGGCTAGCATTGACGGCGATCGTTTGCGGCCTGTTCGGTTATGTCGCCTACAACAATCTGCGACTGAGCCGTGAGATCCAGGCGCGGATCGGCTTCGAGCGGCGCCTCACCGCGGTCATCGACGAACTCAACCACCGCGTCAAGAATATCCTTGCGGTGATCCAGTCGATCATCACGCGCACGCTGCGCCACGGCTCGGATATCGACGTGGCGCGCGAGCTTTTGATCGGCCGGATCCACGCCATGTCGAACGTCGTGTCGCTTCTCAGCGAAAGCCAGTGGCAGGGAGTGAAACTGAAGGGCCTGTTCGAAGCGCGCGCGATACCGCATGCCGATAGAATCGCGATCAGCGGCCCCGACATCACCGTCAGCGCCCGGGCGGCACAGTCACTTTCGCTGCTGTTTTTCGAGCTCGCGTCGCATTCCGACGAGGGGCTATCGCTGGTCGGCAAGCACCCGCACATCGTCGCACATTGGGAAGTCAACGGCGAGGAGGCCGACGCGATCTTCCAGTTTCGCTGGGAGGAGTTCAATACCAGCGCGGCAACCCGGCGCGCCGACAGCGATTTCGGCGTCATCCTGCTCGACCGCGTCGCCCCGGAGGCGCTTGGCGGAACGTCGAAGCGATACTTTACCGACGTGAGCTACGTCTACGAGCTCACCGCTCCCATGGAGACCGTGGTTGACATGTCGGAGAGAGACCGCACAGAGCAGTTTTCGGCGCCGCTCACGTCCGCGCGTTGAGCGATTGCGCCGGTCTGAAGCTAGCCGCTGCCGCCGATCACCGCGCGGACCGTTTCGTCAGGTCCGAAATCCTCGGCACCATCGACATAGAGCAGTGCGGAGAGTTTCGATCGCGCCCGGTTTACACGGCTCTTGATGGTGCCGACCGCGCAGCCGCAGATCGCCGCGGCGTCTTCATAGGAGAAGCCGGAAGCGCCGACCAGTATCAACGCTTCACGCTGGTCCTGCGGAAGCTTGTCGAGCGCAGCACGAAACTCCTCGAACTCCAGGTGCGCACCCTGCGCCGGCTGGGTCTTCAACGTCTTGGCATAACTGCCGTCGGCATCCTCCACCTCGCGCCGCCGCTTGCGATAGTCGGAGCGAAACAGGTTGCGCAAGATGGTGAAAAGCCAGGCCGGCAGATTTGAGCCGGGCTGGAACGAGTCGATGTTGGCCAACGCGCGCAACAGCGTTTCCTGCACCAGATCGTCGGCGCGGTCGCCATTGCCCGAAAGCGAGATCGCGAACGCGCGTAGACTTGGCACTGCCGCCAGGATGTCGTCACGAAGCGAATCTGTGAGAGGCATTCAGTCCCTCCCATCATTCTTGATTGTTTCGTCGCCTGTGTTTTCCACGTGGTGATTCGGTGGTGGAACATCAAGCTTCCGGACCAGCTCAACGAAGCGTTCCGGTACTCCCTGGCGGACAATATCGTCGTACATGGCGCGCAGCTGGTGACCTATTCTGGACTGAATCTCGGCATTCAAGCCGCCCTGCTTTTTTGCTTCTCTCATGTCCTGTCCCGCACTTCCCCGAGTGTTAAGTCCCGCATTCCCTCTAGTGTTAAGCTTTTGTATTTTCACGATTAATCCTCGAAATTGCCGTGCGCCGGCTACCTCTGTGTAACGCCTAATTCAAAGAGACACGAAAAGTTCCAAAAACATTGGGAACTTTTGTCACCGCAAAACGTAATTCACCCACTTCGGGGATGAGCGGGTCGGTCCCCTTCGAAATGCCTGGACCCAATACTTAAGGATGGAGTGGGGATGTCCCGATCACAGATCGTTGCCGAACACTTGCCGCTACTGCGTCGTTATGCCCGGGCGTTGACCGGAACACAGGCGTCGGGCGACGCCTATGTCGGGGCCATGCTGGAGGCCCTGCTTCAGGATCCATCCCTGCTCGATGAACGCTATGGGCCGCGCGCCGGGCTGTTTCGGCTTTTCACCCAAATCTGGAATTCGGTCTCGATCAACGACGACCCCGACGTCACGACCTTGCCGATGCCGCCGGAGCGACGGCTTTCAAATATCACGCCGATGCCGCGCCAGGCGTTTTTGCTGCTCTCGCTTGAAGGTTTTTCCGAAGACGAAGTGGCGTTCATTCTCGGCACCGATGTCGAAGAGACGCGCAGGCTTGCCGATACTGCCGGGCGCGAAATGGCGGCGGAAATCGCCACCGACGTACTCATCATCGAGGACGAGACCTTCATTGCGATGGATCTCGAGACCCTGGTGAAGAATCTCGGCCATTACGTGATTGGCGTCGCACGCACCCATGCCGATGCCGTGGCGCTCGCCAAGAACAAGAAGCCTGGCCTCATTCTGGCAGATATCCAGCTCGCCGACGGCTCTTCGGGCCTCGATGCCGTCAACGAATTGTTGCGGAGTTTCGAGGTGCCGGTGGTGTTCATCACCGCCTATCCCGAGCGCTTCCTGACCGGCGAGCGCCCCGAACCGGCGTTCCTGATCTCAAAGCCCTTCCAGCCCGCGATGGTCTCCGCGGTCGCGAGCCAGGCCCTGTTCTTTCAGCGCAACTCGCGCAACCGCACGCCAAGGGTCGCTTGAGACGGGGCGCTTGAGGGCCAGGGCGCGGGCGCGCACTCAGGTCATTTCGGCGCATCAGCCGACGGGTTGAACAGTCTCTCGCCGTTCACCCGGTAGGCGCCGATCGCCTCCTGTCCCTCCCGCGATACCAGCCAGTCCGCAAACACCTTTGCGGGAGCGAGCTTTGCGCTTGCGTGTTTTTGCGGATTGAGTTCGATCACGTCGTAGCGATTGATCAGGCGCGGATCGCCTTCGACCGCGATCAGCAGCGATCCCTTGTTGGCGAAACTGAGCCACGTGCCGCGGTCGGTCAGCGTGTAGGCGTCGATC
>Ga0306926_10002393_pt1 | contig 19106 bp, 15 predicted proteins | sample flu12Cox44000178_FD_203759 | JGI IMG/M metagenome (GOLD analysis project Ga0306926, IMG submission 203759) | Lab enrichment of tropical soil microbial communities from Luquillo Experimental Forest, Puerto Rico - flux8day.12C.oxic.44.000.178 (v2)... | ecosystem: Environmental > Terrestrial >... | reverse complement strand
GCGCGCGACCTTCGACAGCACCGCGCACGACCTGCGCGCACCGCTGCAGCGGCTGCGGGCACGCATGGACGCTCTGCTGCTGCGCTCGCCGGCGCTCGAGCCGGCGGTGCACGACTCCGTCGAAGCCGCGCTGCACGAGGTCGACCACCTGCAGCGCACGCTCGCGACGCTGCTGCAGATCGCACTCGCCGAGTCCGGCACGCCGCTCGCATCGCCTGCGGCGGTGGATGTAGGTGAGCTCGCCGCCGAGCTCGTCGAGCTGTTCGAGCCGGTGGCCGGAGCACAGGGACTCACGCTCGACTGCCGCCACGAGAGCGCGGCGATCGTGCAGGGCAACCGCCAGCTGCTCGCGCAGCTGCTCACCAACCTGATCGAGAACGGGCTCAAGTATGTTCCGGCGGGCGGGCGCATCGAGGTCGCGGTGCGCAGGGTCGCCGACCGCGTGAGTCTCGAAGTGAGCGACAACGGCCCCGGCATCGCCGCCGCGGACCGCTCGCGCGCCGGTCAGCCGTTCGTGCGCTTCGGCAGCGCGACGAAGCAGGAGGGGAGCGGGCTCGGGCTGTCGCTCGCGGCCGCAATCGCCAGGCTGCACCGCGGACGGCTGGCGCTCGAGAGCAACGAGCCGGGGCTCAGGGTCGTGGTGGAGCTGCCCGGATAGTTGGTGAAATAGCCGCGAAGCGTGCGTTGGGTGCGCTCAGCCGCTCTTGCTGGGGCTCCTGTCGGCGCTTTTATCGGTGCTCTTGCCGGAGGTCTTGCCGGCGTGGCAGTCCTTCACGAACTGCGAGCGCGCGTCGCCCGTGAGCTGCTTGGCGTCCGCCTGCTTGTTGCAGACCTTGAGCGAGGGATGTTTCACCGGCGTAGCCGTCGGCGCAGCCGGCTGATCGGCGGCGGCGGCGAGACGTGCGCCGACGATCGCGATGGCGGCGAGTACGGTGACGGTTTTCATGCCCGCTCTCCTCGGGGTGATTGGCACTGGTCAGAAGTTAGAGTGCCGCAGCCGCAAGGACGGTGGTATTAAGAAATTTTCATGCGCGGCGGCCGGCGCGCCGCGGCGCAGCGGAGCTCACGCGTCCTTGTCGCCCTCGATGCGCGCGTAGGCCGAGTGGTTATGGATGGACTCGAAGTTCTCCGCCTCCACCACGTAGGCGGCGACGCGTTCATCGCGGTTGAGGCGCGTGGCGACATCGCGCACCAGGTCCTCGACGAACTTGGGATTGTCGTAGGCGCGCTCGGTGACGTATTTCTCATCGGTGCGCTTGAGGATGCCGTACAGCTCGCAGGATGCTTCGCTCTCGGCTATCTCGATGAGCTCCTCGATCCACATGTGACTGCGCAAGCGCGCGGTGATGGTCACCTGCGAGCGCTGGTTGTGAGCGCCGTAGTCGGAGATCCGCTTCGAGCACGGGCACAGGCTCGTGACCGGCACCGCCACGCGCAGCCACATCTCGCTGTGACCATGGCGCTGCTCACCGATCAGCGTGGCGCGGTAGTCCATCAGGCTCTCCACGCCGGAGACCGGCGCACGCTTCATGACGAAGAAGGGGAAGCTCATCTCGATGTGACCGGTGTCCGCCTCCAGGCGCGAGGTCATGGCGCGCAGCATGCTGCCGAAGGACTCGACCGAGATCTCGCGCTCGGCGTGCAGTATCTCCACGAAGCGCGACATGTGCGTGCCCTTGAAGTCGTGCGGCAGGCTCACGTACATGTTGAAACTGGCGATGGTGTGCTGTTCGCCCGCCGAGCGGTCCTTGACGCGCACCGGGTGGCGGATGTCCTTGATGCCGACGCGGTTGATGGGGAGCCGGCGCGTGTCGGCGTGCGCCTGCACGTCCTCCATTTCGGCGACGCTCGTGCGTGCAATCTTGGCAATACCAACGGGCGGATTCATGACGAGGAATCTACAGGAAACGTGCGCAAATCGCTGCGCTCACGCCCCGCCGGCGGAACGTATGCGTTCCCGGGACTGCAGCAGCCACCAGCGCTCGATACTCGCGCGCAGGCCTGCCGCATCGAGACCCGCCGCCGCCAGGCAGCCCTCGCGCGAGCCGTGCGCGATGAAGCGGTCGGGGATGCCTACCTGCAGCAGCGGCAGCGCTACGCCCTCGGCGGCGAGCAGTTCGGCGACCGCAGAGCCGGCGCCACCCAGCACCGCATTCTCCTCGATGGTGACCAGCGCCCGATGGCGTGCGGCGAGTGCGAGGATCAGCTCCTCATCGAGCGGTTTGACGAAGCGCATGTTGGCGAGAGTCGCGTCGAACGCCTCGGCAATCGCTGCCGCTGGAGCGACCAGTGCGCCGAACGCCAGCAGTGCCAGGCCGCTCTTGCCCTCACGCCGCAGCTGCGCCTTGCCGAGCGGCAACGCCGTCATCTCCTTCACCACCGCCGCTCCCGGACCGCTGCCGCGCGGATAGCGCACCAGGGACGGACCGTCGAGGGTGCTGGCGGTGTACAACATCTGCCGGCACTCATTCTCGTCCGCCGGCGCCATGATCACGGTGTTGGGGATGCAGCGCACGAACGACAGGTCGTAGCTGCCCTGGTGAGTCGCACCGTCGCTGCCGACCAGGCCCGCGCGATCGACCGCGAACACCACCGGCAGATTCTGCAGCGCCACATCGTGGATGAATTGATCGTAGGCGCGCTGCAGGAAGGTCGAGTAGATGGCGACGACGGGTTTCAGGCCCTGCGTCGCAAGTCCCGCGGCGAATGTCACCGCATGTTGCTCGGCAATGGCGACGTCGAAGTAGCGCTCGGGGAAACGCCGCGAGAACTCCACCAGTCCCGAGCCCTCGCGCATCGCCGGCGTGATGCCGATGATGCGCGGGTCGCGCTCCGCCATGTCGCACAGCCACTGACCGAAGATCTGCGAGTAGGTCGGGCCGGTGCTCTTCTCCTTGAAGATGGTGCCGCTCACCGGGTCGAACGGGCCCGGTCCGTGCCACTTGATCGGGTCGGCCTCCGCGGGCGCATAGCCCTTGCCCTTGCGCGTGACGACGTGCAGGAACTGCGGCCCGCGCAGCTGCCTGATATTGCGCAGCGTGCGCACCAGCGCCTTGACATCGTGCCCGTCCATCGGGCCGATGTAGTTGAAGCCCATCTCCTCGAACAGCGTCCCGGGCAGCACCATGCCCTTGAGGTGCTCCTCCGAGCGGCGCGCGAGCTCCCACACCGCCGGCATCGGCCGCAGCACCTTCTTGCCGCCCTCGCGCAGGTGTGCGTAGACGCGACCCGAAAGCGCGCGCGCGAACTGGTTCGAGAGCGCGCCGACGTTCTCCGAGATGGACATGTCGTTGTCGTTCAGGATGACCAGCAGGTCGGCCGGCAGCGAGCCGGCATGATTGAGCGCCTCGAACGCGAGGCCGGCCGTCATCGCACCATCGCCGATGATCGCGACCACGCGGCGATCCTCGCCGGCGCGCGCCGCCGCCACCGCCATGCCGAGCGCGGCCGAGATCGAAGTGCTCGAATGCCCGACGCCGAAGGTGTCGTATTCGCTCTCCCCGCGTGTCGGGAACGGTGCCAGGCCGCCGTCCTGCTTGATGGTGTGCAGCCGCTCGCGCCGGCCGGTGAGCACCTTGTGCGGGTATGCCTGGTGACCCACGTCCCACACCAGCAGGTCGTGCGGGGTCTGATAGACGTAGTGCAGCGCGACGGTGAGCTCGACCGTTCCGAGACCGGCGGCGAAGTGACCACCGCGGGTGCTGACGGTCTGAATGAGGAACTCGCGCAGCTCACGGGCGAGCGCGGGCAGCCGGTTCGTCGGCAGCTGACGCAGGTCGGCCGGCGCCGCTATTCCTTCGAGGAGTGGGTACTTGTCAGGGATATTGCTCATCGCTGTTAGTTTACACGGGCAGCTGCACCGGGGCTTGGACAGGACGCGCAGCGCCCACGCCACGCCTCGGCCGGCGGCTCAGCTGACGCGCGCTACCACGAAGTTGGCGAGCTGTGTCAATGCCGCGGCGCGCCGCCCTAGCGGTGCCAGGGCGGCGATCGCGTCATCGCGCAGCTCGCGCGCCCGCACCCGTGCGCGCTCGAGCCCGACGGTGCTCGGGTAGGTGGGCTTGGCGTGTGCGGCATCAGCGCCGGTCGACTTGCCGAGTACTCTGGGGTCGCCTTCGACGTCGAGAATGTCGTCCTGAATCTGAAAGGCGAGCCCGATGAGCGCACCGAAACGCTCGAGGGCGGCTATCCTCGGGCCATCGCTCACTCCCGCGGCCAGCGCGCCGAGCAGCACACTTCCCTGGATGAGCGCCCCAGTCTTGCGGCGGTGCATGTCCTCGATCGCGGCCACCGTCAGTGTCTGTCCGACGGCGGCAAGATCGACGGCCTGGCCACCCGCCATGCCGGTGGTGCCGGTCGCGCGCGCCAACACGCGGATCATCTCGAGCCGCTGCGACGCGCTGTTGCCCGCCATCGGGTCATTCGCCAACACCGCAAAAGCGAGCGCCTGCAGCGCATCGCCCACCAGGATCGCCGTCGCTTCGTCGTAGGCGCGATGGCAGGTGGGACGCCCGCGTCGCAGATCGTCGTCATCCATGGCGGGGAGGTCATCGTGCACGAGGCTGTAGACGTGTATCAGCTCGACCGCCGCGGCAGCGGAATCGAGCTGCGCGGTTGGCGCACCGAGGGCTTCGCCGGTCAGATACACCAGCGTCGGCCGCAGTCGCTTGCCGGCGCCGAGCGCGCTGTAGCGCATCGCCTCGCGCAGTCGCGGTGTGCCGGGATCGGGCAGCGCGAGCGCGCGCTCGAGCACGCCCTCGATGCGGGCGCGGTACTCCGCAACGCGCGCCGCGAAGGCCGCCGCGTCTGCGGGATCGCTGCTGCGCGGTGTCCCGGTCACTCCCGACCCATTTGCCCGGCGGCGCTGTCATCGCCGAGCCCTTCGAACGGCTGCACCTCGGGTTGTCCACTGCGCTTTAAGAGGATCTCGACCTTCTGCTGCGCGGCCTGGAGGCATGCCTGGCAATGCCGCGTGAGCGCCACACCACGCTCGAAGGTCCGCAGGGCCTCATCGAGCGGCACATCGCCCCGCTCGAGCCGCTCAACGAGGCTCTCGAGTTCCGCCAGGGCTTTTTCAAAATCAATCGGTTTGTTATCGCCTGACACGAAGCACCTGGCGCGATCAGTGGGCGCGGGGCGGGCAACGTTACACAGCCGCCACGGCGGGGGTCAACGCGGACTGATGCGCCATCCGAGGGGTTGCGGACCCCGCGGCAGGGGGATAGAGTGCTGCCCCTGCATTAGACCCAGTCTAAGTGAGGAACGTCCATGAATCTGAAAGGCACCAAGACGGAGAAGAATCTCAAGGATGCGTTTGCCGGCGAATCGCAGGCGAATCGCCGCTACCTGTACTTCGCCCAGAAGGCGGACGTGGAAGGTTTCAATGACGTGTCCGCGGTATTCAGGTCAACCGCGGAAGGCGAGACGGGACACGCGCACGGTCACCTCGAGTACCTCGAGGCGGTCGGGGACCCGGCCACCGGGCTGCCGATCGGCGAGACCCGCCTCAATCTCAAGGCCGCGATTGCCGGTGAGACTCACGAGTACACCGACATGTATCCGGGCATGGCCAAAATTGCCCGTGAAGAGGGATTCGGCGAAATCGCCGACTGGTTCGAGACACTCGCCAAGGCCGAGCGCTCTCACGCCAATCGATTCCAGAAGGCACTGGACGCGATCTGAGGCATTTTCCTCATGCGGCCGCGACAACTCCGGTGAGCGGTTGAGGCCCGCATGAGCTCTCCGGGTGCACCGGTCAGCGGGGGCGCGGGCGAAGGAAGCCTCGAGGCCCCCACGCGGCACCCACTCGACTGGCGCAGCGAATCCTTCTACGACGCGGGCGCCCTCGCTCAGGAGCTCGAGCGGGTCTTCGACATCTGTCACGGCTGTCGCCGCTGCTTCAGCCTCTGCAACGCATTTCCCACGCTCTTCGATGCCGTGGACGCAACCGACGCCGGTGAAGTCGCCGCGCTCGACCGCGGGGTGTTCTGGGAGGTCGTCGACAACTGCTACCTGTGCGACATGTGCTTCATGACGAAGTGCCCGTACGTGCCGCCACACCCGTGGAACGTCGACTTCCCCCACCTGATGCTGCGCGCCAAGGCAGCGCGTGCGAGGAGCGGGGGGCTCGGCTGGCGCGAGCGGGTGCTCGCCGCCACCGATACGGTGGGAGCCATCGCCGGCATCCCGGTGGTGGTGGAAGCGGTCAACGCCTTCAATGCCTCCACTGCCGGGCGGCGCGTGCTCGAGAAGGTTCTCGGCGTCGACCGCGGTGCTCCGGTTCCGGCCTATCACGCGCGCACCGCGCGCCGCCGCCTCGCGGCGCTTGGCACGGTGGGCGATGCGATGGCCGATGCGGCGACGCCCGAAGCGGGGAGCCGCGCGGCGACGAGCGGCAAGGTCGCGGTGTTCACGACCTGCTACGGCAATCGCAACGAGCCCGAGCTCGCCGAGGACCTGGTCGCGGTGCTCGAGCACAACGGCATCGAGGTTGCGCTGCTCGGCGCGGAGCGCTGCTGCGGTATGCCGCGACTCGAGCTCGGCGATCTCGAAGGGGTCGCGCGGCTCAAGGAGCGCAACATCCCGGAGCTGCTGGCGGCGGTCGAGGCCGGCTACGACGTACTGGCGCCCATTCCCTCCTGCGTGCTCATGTTCAAGCAGGAGTTGCCGCTCATGTTCCCGGAGGACGCGCAGGTGCGGCGCGTCGCGGCGCGCGTGTTCGATCCGTTCGAGTACCTGATGCTGCGACACGTGAGCGGCCGCCTGCGCACGGACTTCAAGGTGCCGCTCGGCAAGGTGAGCTACCACGTCCCCTGTCACTTGCGTGTGCAGAACATCGGCTTGAAGACGCGCGATCTGCTGCGGCTCATCCCCGGCAGCAGCATCGATACCATCGAGCGCTGCTCGGGTCACAACGGTACCTACGGCGTGAAGACGCGCTTTCGCGCCGCTTCGGTCCGTATCGGCCGGCCCGTCGTGCAGCGCGTCGAGAGCGCTGCCGCCGATCACTATGCGAGCGATTGCCCGATGGCCGGGCATCAGATCGAAAGCGCTCTCGCCACGCCACGCGCCCCGGAGCATCCACTGCGCCTGCTGCGCATCGCTTACGGACTGTGAGCACGGGCCATGCCGCGGCAAGGGGGCCGACCCTGAACAAACTCTTCGCAGCCGATCTCATGCCACTCGAGCAGTACGCGCGCGAGCGGCCGGCGTTTCGCGCGCGCGTGCTGCAGCACAAGGCGGAGCGAAAGCTGGCGGTCGGACCGAACGCCACCTGGCTGTTCGAGGACCGGCTCACCGTGCAGTACCAGGTACAGGAGATGCTGCGCGCCGAACGCATCTTCGAGCCCGAAGGTATCGCCGAGGAGCTGGCAGCCTACAACCCGCTGATCCCCGATGGCAGCAACTGGAAAGTGACCTTGCTGCTCGAGTTCGATGCCGCCGAGCGACCGCAGGCGCTCGCGTGGCTCAAGGGAGTGGAGGACCGCTGCTGGGTGCAGGTCGCCGGTCACGAGCGCGTGTTGGCGATCGCCGACGAAGATCTCGAGCGCGAGAACGAGGAGAAGACCTCCGCCGTTCATTTCCTGCGTTTCGAGCTCGCCGCGGCGATGGTCGCGAGCCTGCGCAGCGGAGCGGCGATCGGCGTCGGCGTCGATCACGAGCACTACCGGTACGCGGTGGCACCGGTGCCGCCTGCGGTACAACGGTCGCTCGTCGGCGACCTCGGCTAGCGGGGGGTGCCTCAGCGGGCCCCGCACGCCGGGGTTCCCTGCGAAATTGCGCATCTTGGCGACGGGTGCGATCTCGCCGGTCACGGCAAGCGCAATTTTGTGGGGTGGCCTAGCGCCACTCCCTGCTAAGATCCGCGCCGCGCCCGCATCGCCCCTGCGACCGCGAGGGCGTGCACCACGGAGAGTCAGCGCACGGGATGAGTCAGTCGTATACCGCCTCCGACATCGAGGTCCTCTCGGGTCTCGAGCCCGTCCGTCGCCGGCCGGGCATGTACACCCACACGCAGCGCCCCAATCACCTCGCGCACGAGGTGATCGACAACAGCGTCGATGAGGCGATCGCCGGCTACTGCAAGCAGATCGACGTCGTGCTGTACAAGGACGGCTCGCTCGAGGTGGCCGATGATGGCCGCGGCATGCCTGTCGACATCCATCCCAAGGAGAAGGTGAGCGGCGCGGAGCTCATCCTCACGCGCCTGCACGCCGGCGGCAAGTTCTCGGACAAGACCTACAAGTTCTCCGGCGGCCTGCACGGCGTCGGAGTGTCAGTCGTGAACGCGCTCTCGAAGCACCTCGAGTGCTGGATCAAGCGTGGCGGCAAGGAATACAACATCAGCTTCAAGGACGGCAAGATCGCCTCCAAGCTCGAGGAGATCGGCACAGTCGGCCAGCGCAACACCGGCACCACGATCCGCTTCTGGCCGGATCCGAAGTTCTTCGACTCGGACAAGTTTTCGGTGCCGCAGCTGAAGCACACCCTGAAAGCGAAGGCAGTGCTGTGCCAGGGGCTGCGCGTCACCTTCAGGAATGAGGCGAGCGGCGAGAAGGACGAGTGGTTCTACACCGGAGATCTCGGCGCCTACCTGGTCGAGGAGCTGGGCAAGCACGAGCGCATTCCCGCCGAGCCGATCACCGCCACGCGTGCCGGCGATAACGATGCGGTCGATTACGCACTCTGCTGGGCGCCCGATGCGGAGACCTCGATCGGCGAAAGCTACGTCAATCTCATTCCGACCCCCGAGGGCGGTACCCACGTGAACGGCCTGCGTGCCGGGGTGGCGCAGGCGGTGCGTGAGTTCTGCGAGTTCCGCAATCTGGTGCCGCGCGGCATCAAGCTCACCCCCGAAGATATCTGGGACAAGGCGAGCTACGTCCTGTCGGTAAAGATCCACGAGCCGCAGTTTGCCGGGCAGATGAAGGAGCGCCTGGGCTCGCGCGACGCCGCGCCGCTGGTGGAGAGCTTCGTGCGGGATTCCGTGGCGCTGTGGCTCAACCGCCATCCGGATGCCGGCGAGCGCATTGCGCAGTTCGCCATCGCCAACGCGCAGGAGCGCGCGAAGGCCGCGCAGCGCGTGGTACGAAAGCGCATCGCCGGGGGACCGGCGCTGCCGGGCAAGCTCGCCGATTGCGTGAGTCAGGAGCCGAAGCGCTGCGAGCTGTTCCTGGTGGAGGGCGACTCGGCCGGTGGCTCCGCCAAGCAGGCCCGCGACAAGGACTTCCAGGCCATCATGCCGTTGCGCGGCAAGATCCTGAATACCTGGGAGGTGGACCCCGGACAGCTCGCGAGCAGTGAGGAGGTGCACAACATCAGCGTCGCGCTCGGGGTGAATCCGGGCTCGACCGACCTCTCGTCGCTGCGCTATCACAAGATCTGCATCCTCGCCGATGCCGACTCCGACGGGCAGCACATCGCCACGCTCCTGTGCGCGCTGTTCCTGCGGCACTTCCGTCCGCTGGTGGCGCACGGTCACGTGCACGTGGCGATGCCGCCGCTCTATCGCATCGATGCCGGCAAGCAGGTCCGCTATGCGCTCGATGACGCCGAGCGCGATCAGCTGCTGAAGAAAATCGAGAAGGAAAGTCCGCGCACCAAGCCGAGCGTGACGCGCTTCAAGGGCCTCGGGGAGATGAATCCGGCCCAGCTGCGCGAGACCACCATCGATCCGCGCACGCGCCGCCTGGTGCAGCTCACCATCGACGGCAAGGACAATACCGATCAGCTGATGGACATGCTGCTCGCCAAGAAGCGCGCGGCTGACCGGCGCGAGTGGCTCGAGGAGAAGGGCAACCTCGCGGAGGTGCAGGTCTAGCCATGCCCGAGAACCAGGAGCTGAATTTCGAGGGCATCGAGCGACAGCCGCTGCGCACCTTCACCGAGAAGGCCTACCTCGACTACTCGATGTACGTGATCCTCGACCGCGCGCTGCCGGCGCTCGGTGATGGATTGAAGCCGGTGCAGCGGCGCATCGTCTACGCCATGAGCGAGCTCGGCCTGTCGGCGGTCGCCAAGCACAAGAAGGCGGCGCTGACCGTCGGCGACGTGCTCGGCAAGTTCCACCCGCACGGCGACACCGCCTGTTACGAGGCGATGGTGCTCATGGCGCAGCCCTTCGCCTACCGCTACCCGCTCGTCGACGGCCAGGGCAACTGGGGCTCTCAGGATGACCCGAAATCCTTCGCCGCGATGCGCTACACCGAGGCGAAGCTCACCCGCTACGCCGAGGTACTGCTGAGCGAGCTGTCCGACGGCACCGTCGACTGGGTCGCCAACTACGACGGCTCACGCGAGGAGCCGGCGATCCTGCCGGCGCGGCTGCCGAACCTGCTGTTGAACGGCACCACCGGCATCGCTGTGGGCATGGCGACGGACATACCGCCGCACAACCTGCGCGAGGTGGCCGCCGCCGCCATCCATCTGCTCGAGGAGCCGGAGGCAACTACCGCCGCGCTCATGAAGCACGTGAAGGGCCCGGACCTGCCGACGGGCGCCGAGATCATCTCGCCGCGCGCGGATCTCAAGGAGTTCTACGACAAGGGTGTGGGCGCCTTCAAGGCGCGCGCCACGTGGGAGATCGAGGACGGCAACGCCGTGATCACGGCATTCCCCTACCAGGTGTCCCCGACGCGCGTGCAGGAGCAGATCGCCGAGCAGATGCGCGCGAAGAAGCTCCCGATGGTGGATGACCTGCGCGACGAGTCCGACCACGAGAATCCGACGCGGCTCGTCATCGTGCCGCGCTCCAACCGCGTCGATCTCACCGAGGTCATGAACCACCTGTTCGCGACCACCGACCTCGAGCGCAACTACCGGGTCAATCTCAACATCATCGCGCTGGACGGCCGGCCGCGGGTGATGAGCCTCAAGGAGATCCTCGGCGAGTGGCTCGAGTTCCGCACCACCACCGTCACTCGTCGCCTGCAGTACCGCCTCGAGAAGGTGACGAAGCGGCTGCACATCCTCGACGGCCTGATGGTCGTGTACCTCAATCTCGACGAGGTGATCCGCATCATCCGCCGCGAGGATGAGCCGAAGCCGGTACTGATCAAGCGCTTCAAGCTCTCGGACGAGCAGGCGGAGGAGATCCTCAACACCCGCCTGCGCCACCTCGCGAAGCTCGAGGAGATGAAGATCCGCGAGGAGCAGAAGACACTCGCCGCGGAGCGCGAGGAGCTCGAGGCGCTGCTGAAGAGCAAGGCGAAGCTGAAGAAGCTGATCGCGGGTGAGATCCGCGCGGATGCCGAGAAGTATGGCGACGAACGGCGCACGAAGATCATCGAGCGCGAGGCGGCGCAGGCGATCGATGAGACGAGTCTCATACCGAATGAGCCCGTGACCGTGGTGTTGTCGACGGGTGGCTGGGTACGCTCCGCCAAGGGTCACGACATCGATCCGGGGGTGTTGTCGTACAAGAGTGGCGATGCCTTCCAGGCACTCGCGCGCGGCCGGAGCCTGCAACCGGCGGTGTTCATCGACAGCACCGGGCGCACGTACACGCTACCCGCACACTCGCTGCCATCCGCGCGCGGCTACGGTGAGCCGCTCTCCGGCCGGCTCGACCCGCCCGATGGAGCCAAGTTCGCGGGAGTGATGATCGGTGAGCCAGAGGACCTCTGGCTCCTCGCGAGCGATGCGGGCTACGGATTCACCGCGCGACTGAAGGATCTCATCAGCGACCGCCGTGCCGGCAAGACGGTGCTGAATGTGCCCGAGAACGCGCATGTGCTCGCGCCCGCGCCGGTGCTAGCGGCCGACTCGCTGGTCGCGGTCGTCTCGAGCGAGGGCAAGCTCCTCGCCTTCCCGGTAGGGGAGGTCCCGGAGATGCCGCGCGGCAAGGGCAACAAGCTCTACGACATCCCGTCAAAGAAGGCCAAGTCGCGCACCGAGCTCATGACAGCGCTCGCCGTGGTGCCCCCGCAGGCGAGCCTCGTGCTGTGGTCGGGTGAGCAGCAGAAGATGCTCGCGTGGAAGGACCTGCAGGAGTACGTCGGCGAGCGCGCGCAGCGTGGCGCCGTCGTGAAGCGCGGCTGGCCCCGCAAGATCACCCGGATGGAAGCGATCCTGCCTACGGTCGCGGGCGGAAGCTAACCCTCTGAGAACACACCGCAGCGCCGGTGGTTCTACGCCGGCGACTGGGGCTGGGCTTTATTTGCGAATGGGAATGATTCTCATTACGATCAATGCGCACCCTTTGCTGGCCAAGTGGGCGGAGGGGTGCGCTGCCGTTCTCCAACCAGGGAATCGTCTGCCATGCACGCCACTCGCGACCCCTCAGCCCCCGGAGCCTGCCATCGTCCGGGGCTACTGCTCCTCCTCGCTCTCCTCGGCCTCGGCAGTACCGCGGTCGTGGCGGGCACCGCCAGCGATCCGGAGCTGCAGGCACTCCGGCAACAGCTTCAGCAGATGCAGGCCGCACTGCAGGAACTCAGCGAGCAGAACCGCTCGCTGCGCGAGCACCAGGCGGAGGAGGACCGCAAGCTCGCCGAGCTGAGCGCTGCCACTGCTGCGGCCGCAGCGCCCGCGCTCGCACAGGCCGCGCCGCCTGCGCCGCCCACGGCGCCGAAAGCGGCCCCTGCAGGAGCCGCCGAAACAGTCCCGAACGCCTCGGCGCTGCCCAATGCTTCCGCACTGCCTGACGCCTCAGCTCTGCCGAGCACCGCGGCGCTTGCGCCCACTGCCACCGCCGAAGCCGGCACCACGGGGCCGGGTTTGTTCGGCACGGGGTTGCGGCTGTGGGGCTACGGTGAGATCTACTACACCCATCCGACGAGCGATCGTAACCAGGCGCAGTTTGATCTCGCGCGCGCTGTCTTCGGGATCGGCTATCAGTTCGATCCGCGCACCGAGTTCAACTCCGAGTACGAAGTCGAGCACGCGGTCGCCTCGGCGACCGACGTGGGGGAATTCGAGGTCGAGCAGTTCTACGTCGACCGGGTCCTGAACGATTACGTGAGCGCGCGCGGCGGGTTGTTCCTCATGCCCTTCGGCTTCCTCAACGAGCATCACGAGCCCACCAACTTCTACGGCGTGCAGCGCAACTTCGTCGAGACGCTCATCATCCCGAGCACCTGGCGCGAAGGCGGCCTGAGCTTCCACGGCGACACTCCGGTCGGGCTCACCTGGAACGTCGGACTGACGACGGGCTTCGACCTGTCGAAGTGGAACTTCGTCCCGGAATTCCCCCCTTACGCCAATGCGCTCGAGCTCGAGGCCAGCGCCATCGCGCCGCTGCAGGCCACGCACCAGGAGGCGGCCCTCGCCAACGCCCGCCATCTTTCGCAGTACGTCGCGCTCGGCTATTACGGCATCCCGGGACTCACTCTGGGCGCAGCCATCAGCACCGGGGATGCGGTGCCGGTGCCCGCACCGCCCAATGCCGCAATCCCGGGCAATCAGCGGGTGACGCTGTGGGAAGCGCATGCACGCTGGATGCCGCGGCGCTGGGAGCTGCAGGCGCTCTATGCGCGCGGCACGATCAGCAACACGGCACTCGTGAACGAGGCCAATCCTGGCTCGCCGAACCCGCTGCCGGCCGCCTTCTATGGCTACTACCTGCAGGGCGCGTACGAGCTCTGGAGCCGCGGCGACTACCGCGTCAACCCGTTCGTGCGCTTCGAGCGTTACAACATGGGCTCGAGCTATCAGGGCACGCCCGGGCCGGTGATTCCGCCAGGCCTGGTGCCGCTCTCGGCCACTCCCGGGGACTATGGCCTCTGGCCCCAGAATCACGACCGCGTGTGGACCGTGGGCGCGAACTTCTATATCGGCCCGCACCTGGTGCTGAAGACGGACTATCAGTGGTTCGAGGAGAACGTGAACTTCAAGCGCTGGGATCTCGGGCTCGGGCTCGCCTTTTAGTTGGATTGGCCAAAATCGCAGGAAGCGATTTTGGCGGACATCAGCTCCGTTGCCGCCGGCGAAGGGCGTGACCTTCGCCGGCTGCGCTCTGCCGGCCCACCGCAGCGATTTTGGCGGACATCGGCTGGGTCTTCAGCGCTCGGCGCGCAGCACCACTTCCTCGGGCTCATTCACGAAGTAGCCCTGGATGTACTGCACGCCGAGCTGCCACAGCACGGCCATGGTGTTGGCGTCCTCGACCCGCTCGCCGATCGTCTGGATGCTGCGGCGGCGGGCGGCCTCGACCAGGGCGCGCACCTGGATCTGCAGCTGCGGATCGCTGGCCAGCCCCTGGATGAGGGTGCCATCGATCTTCACGAAATCGAGCGGTACCGATTCCAGCAGCCCCATGCTGTCGCGCCCCGAGCCGAACCCCTCGATGGCGAAGCGAAAGCCGCGCTGGCGCAGCGCGGTGGCGAGCGCGGTCAGCTGCGGCACGTAGCTCGCGGCGCTTTCCTCGGTGCTCTGGAAGCACAGCCGGTGCGGCTCGGCACGGCTCGAGCGCAGATGAGTATCGAGCCACTCGATGAAGCCCGTATCGCGCACCGTTTCCCGTGAGAGCCGCACGAACAGGCATTCGGGCTCTTTCTGCGCAGCAAACGACAACGACGCTCCCACCACCCAGCGGTCGATGTTCTTCAGCAGGTCATTGCGGCCGGCCGCCGCCATGAATTCCGACGGCAGCACCTCCCGACCCTGCGGGTCGATCATGCGCACCAGCACATCGAACATGCCGGGGTCCTCACCCTGCAGGCTCGCGATCGGCTGCTGCACCAGACGGAAGCGGTTCTCCATGAGCGCCGCTTTGATGTGCTTCACCCACACCTTGTCGTACGACATCACGCGGCTGTCGGTATCGGCGCGGTCGGAGGAGATCACCTGGTTGCCACCGCGCGCCGCGCCCTTGCGCACGCACTCGAGCGCATCGGTGATCACGTCATCGAGGTTCACCTCCCCGGGGGAGACGACCGAGAGTCCGATGGTGCAGTTCACCGACACGGATTTGTCGCGAATGCGCATGACGTGCTTGTGCACGCGCGCGAGCAGCCGCTCGCTCCAGGCGTTGATGTCGTTCTCGTTGCCGCGCTCGAGCAGGGCGAGGAAGCGCACGCCACCGAAGCGGCCGACCAGTTCCTTGGGATGGAGTGTGGCCTTGAGGAGCCGCCCGACCTCGACCAGGATCTCTTCGCTGGCGGTCGCACCGATCACGCGCTCGAGGGCGGCGAACTTGTCGATCTTCACGAGCGCAACGCAACGCATGCCGCCGGGGGACGGGATGGCGAGACGCTCGGCGAGCGCCTCGAGCAGCTCGCCGCGCTCCAGGAGCCCGCTGCCGTTCTCGGCGCGCGGAGCCGCGGCGATCGCACGCTCGATGATGCGCGTCTCCTCACGGGGTCGCGACGGCACCATCAGCCGTACGCAGGCCTCTGCGTCGTGCTCCCCGAGCGCGAGCGTCATTTCGATCGGCAGCACGCTGCCATCGGCGAGCAGCGCGTTTGCACGCAGTGGATGGTCGCTCCAGCGGCCCTGCAGACAAGCGGCGAGCGCGCCGCGCAGCGCCGCATGCGTCGATTCGTCGAACAGGTCCATGACCGGCTGCCCGGTGAGACCCTCCTCGACGCCGAACAGCTCGCGCCACGCCGGGTTGGCCTCGATGACGATCCCTTCCTGCACCTGGAGGATGGCGTCATTCGAGCGCTGCAGGACCGTGTCGAGCTGGCTGCGTGCGTCGTGCGCCGACCTCACGCTGGCATCGAGCGTGCGCTCGATGTGAAACACGCGCAGTTCCCGCAGCACCACCGCCGTGAGGCGCGCCGGACAGGCGAGCGTCACGACATCGCGGGCCCCGAGTGCGAGACCGGCTGCGATCCGCGTCTCATCCACCTGCGGAGCGAGCTCGAGCAGCGGGACGGCGGGGGCGAGCTGATCGCGGATGCGTATCACCGCTTCGAGCTCCTCGGGCGTGCTGGTGACGTGCACCAGCAGCTCCGGGTTGATCTGGGTGAGCGCGTCCCCGAGATCGCGCAGCGCCGGGATCCAGGTGCAGTGCGCCGGTTGACCCGCGCGCCGCAACAGGCTGTTGATCGCCTCGACCGGGTCGCGTGCGGCGCTCAGCACGATGAGCGGAACGGCGTTCGGCTCGTTCAAGAGAGCCTCCCTGGTGCTCTCGCGAGAGCGGCGGATTCTAGCACCGCGTTGTGGGGCGCTCGCGTGAGGCGCCTCGCGGAATGGGCTCTCACGTTGCCGGCAACAGCGGCTGCCGCGGCGGCGCCGCTGGCGGGGGTCGGGGGATGCCGCTATCATACGCGGCCCTTTTGAGCGGGCCGCGCACTCGTGCCGGCCTGAGGCGTGAGAAATGGCCAGCTACACCACCAGCGAGATCCGCGGCGGTCTCAAAGTCCTGCTCGACGGCGATCCGTACACGGTGATCGAGAACGAGTTCGTCAAGCCCGGCAAGGGCCAGGCGTTCAACCGGATCAAGGTGCGCAACCTCAAGACCGGGCGCACGATCGAGCGCACCTTCAAATCCGGTGAATCGCTCGAGGCCGCCGACGTCGTCGACACCGAGATGCAGTACCTCTATCAGGACGGGGAGTTCTGGCATTTCATGGTGCCGGACAACTTCGAGCAGTACACCGCCGGCAAGTCGGCGGTGGGTGAGGCTGCGCAGTGGCTGAAGGACGGCGTAGTCTGCATCGTGACGCTGTGGAACAACGTGCCGCTGGTGGTAACACCGCCGCCGCACATTGAGCTCAAGGTCGTTGAGACCGATCCGGGGGTGCGCGGCGACACCGCCACCGGCGGCCAGAAACCCGCGAAGGTCGAAACCGGCGCCGTGGTGCGCGTGCCGCTGTTCATCAACGAAGGCGAAGTGATCCGCATCGATACGCGCACCGGCGAATACATCTCGCGCGCCAAGCAGTAGCCGCGAGCGTCCGCACGTCGAGGTCTGCGCGTCGATCACGCCGGCGAGGCTCCCTCGGCGGCGCGCGCCGCGTTCCGTGCCCGCCACAGCCCATCGACCGCGTAGATCAGCAGCGCCACCCAGAGGAGCGCGAAGCCTGCGGCCCGTGCCGGGCCGAAGCTCTCGTGGTAGAGCGCCACCCCGCACACCAGCTGCAGAGTCGGCGTGATGTACTGCAATACCCCGACGGTCGAATATGGCAGCGCCCGCGCCCCGTATGCAAAGAGGAACAGCGGGATGGCGGTGATCACCCCGCTGCCGATGAGAAGGGCCGCGGTTGCGGGGCCGTCCGCGGTGAATGCACTGCTCCCGGCCCACACGCACCATCGGAGATAGCCGACCGCGATCGGCATGAGCAGCAGTGTCTCGATCGTGAGCCCCGGGAGTGCATCGACGCTGATGATTTTGCGTACCAGGCCGTAGAGTGAGAAACACAGCGCGAGCGTGCCGGCAATCCACGGCGGCTGCCCGGCGAGCAGTGCCAGATACAGCACGGCGAGCGCTGCCAGGCCGATCGCAAGCCACTGCGCGCGGTTCAGGCGTTCGTGCAGCACGAGCACACCGAGCAGGACGTTGACCAGCGGATTGATGTAGTAGCCGAGGCTGCTCTCGACGATGTGGTTGTGTGTGACGCTCCAGACCCATACGAGCCAGTTGGCGCTGATGAGGAGCGCGGTGAGCACGAGTCGCGCGACAAGCGCCGGCCGGCGGAATGTTGCCGCCAGAACTCCGAGCTGCCCGCGCACGGCCATCCAGGCAACCAGAAACACGGCCGACCAGACGATGCGGTGGGCGATGATCTGCAGCGCCGGTACCGCACTCAGTGAGTGGAAATAGACCGGGAACAGTCCCCAGAGGGCGAAAGCGGCCGTGCCGGCCGCGAGTCCACGCGGCGAGAGACGCGCAGCGGCCATCCGTCAGCGGCCGGGTCGGGCGGCACTCGCGGTCACGACCAGCGCCGCCAGAGCCTCGAGACCTCGGGCGTCGGCCTCATCGAAGCGCGCGGCGCGCGGGCTGTCGACATCGAGCACGCCGATGAGCGTTCCGCCCTCGAGCAGCGGCACCACGATCTCGGCGCGCGAGGCGGCATCGCAGGTGATGTGTCCGGGGAATTTCTGCACGTCGGGCACGACGAGCGTGCGCCGCTGTGCCGCGGCCGCGCCGCACACGCCCTGGCCGAGCATGATGCGCACACAGGCGGGCTTCCCCTGGAACGGGCCGAGCACCAGCTCCGTGCCGCGCAGGAAATAGAAGCCCGCCCAGTTGATCTCGGGGAGCGCTGCAAAGATGAGTGCGGCAGTGTTCGCCGCGTTGGCGATGCGGTCGCTCTCGCCCGCGAGCAGGCCGCTCAGATCCTGCGCGAGGCGCGCGTAGTCGCCGGGCTTGTCGCGAAAGTCGTAGCGTTGGGCGGTGTAGCTCATGGGCCGGGCCTGCGAGGGGGAGGCCATTCTCGCTCAGGCGCGCGCTGTCGGAAAAGGCAGCACCTCCTCGATGCGTTCCGCCCCGACGGCCAGCATGAGCGTGCGATCGAAACCGAGCGCCACGCCGGCGCAGTCCGGCAGCTCCGGCAGCGCTGCGAGCAGCCGCTCATCGAGCGCCGCTACCGCAAGACCCAGACGCCGCCGCTGAAGGTTATCCGCCTCGAAACGCGCGCGCTGCTCGGCGGCGGAGGCGAGCTCGTGAAAGCCGTTGGCGAGCTCGATGCCCGCGCAGTAGAGCTCGAAGCGCTGCGCCACGCGCGCATCGGCGGGGTCGAGCCGGGCCAGTGCCGCCTGGCTTGCCGGATAGCTGTGAACGAATGTGAGGGTACCTCTGCCGAGTCGTGGGCCGATGACCGCCCCCATGAGGAGCTCCAGCCAGTCGTCGCGGCTCATCGCGGGCCCTGTTGCGTTTGCTGCGCCCGCGCTCGCGAGCGCGAGGGGTTGTGCCGCCTGCGCCAGAACCGTTTCCGGGGCGCTGAGCGGGTCAAAGCCCAGCTCGCGCAGGAACACATCGCGGTAACTGATGCGCTCGCACGCCGCCGGCGCGCGCGCGCCGAGCAGCACTCTCACCAGTGCCTCGACTTCCTCCATGAGTTGCGTGAGTGAGAAGCCGACCCGGTACCACTCGATGAGGGTGAACTCCGGGTTGTGCAGAGCCCCGCACTCGAAGCCGCGCACCACGTGGCAGATCTGGTAGATGTCACCGCTGCCCGCGGCGAGCAGCCGTTTCATGGCGTACTCGGGCGAGGTGTGCA
>Ga0306926_10002391_pt1 | contig 19113 bp, 18 predicted proteins | sample flu12Cox44000178_FD_203759 | JGI IMG/M metagenome (GOLD analysis project Ga0306926, IMG submission 203759) | Lab enrichment of tropical soil microbial communities from Luquillo Experimental Forest, Puerto Rico - flux8day.12C.oxic.44.000.178 (v2)... | ecosystem: Environmental > Terrestrial >... | reverse complement strand
GGAGAAAGCCCGCAAGGAGCTCGATCGGCTGGCCTTGGCGTCCGGCCGCGATCCCAAGTCGATCACCATCTCGGTTTACGGGCAGGAGCCCAAGAAAGACATCGTGCGGCCGCTCTTCGATGCCGGCGCCGATCGTGTGGTAGTGCGTGCCACCCACGTCGAGACGGAAGCCGATATGGGTGCGCAGCTGGAGCAAATGGCCGAAGCGGTGCTTGGACGCCGATGAACGAGAATTTGCAAACTCAACAAGCGGCCAGGGCCCTACCGGTGCTCCTTCTTTCCCTGTTATTCTGAGAAAATTCCCTGTTCTTGCGAATTTTTTCCCTGCTCCCTTGCTTAGGGAATTGTGAGAGAAATGCCTGCGGCACAGCCGTTTCTTGGAGGATAGACCCGTCCTGAGGGCCAGATTTCGCGAAATTCCCTGTAAAATTCCCTGTTAGCAGGGAATTTTGTGGGAGACCGGGCGCGATCAGCACTGCATCGCCAGCCACGCAGTCCCGCCTTTATGCCGATCTCCCGAGAGGTGCCAGAAAGGGCCGCCAACTGCGGCTTTTGCATTTGGCCGTGGTGGCCGCATTTGCGTCAATGCTCGCTGGTGTCGGATTTTGGGCCACCTCGACCACTCGGGCGCGTATCGACGTGCCAGCCGGCGCACAGATCGATCCGTTGCAGATCACGATGGCCAAGCGCGCTAAACCCGGCCCTGAGCTACTGGATGTCAAGGTGAATCCGATGCAGCTGGTGTCACCACCATCACCACTTGTTGCACCTGAGGCTGTGATCGCAATGGCGGTGTGCACTGCCCGAGCGGGGGGCATGTCGACTTTGGTGGCGAACATACCTTGGGACAATTGCCTCGCGACGCCTCACTTCATTTTGAAGTAACCCGTTCGCGTCCTGGATTAACGGCGATGGCCAGCACCTTCGTATAGTTCCGTGACCCCTTAAGATACCCGACGTTTACCTAGGTGCAATTGAGTCGTTCATCACAATCGTCTTAGGCTGCATGTGTCGGAAAAATACGTACGAACTCACCACGTGCGACAGTGAAATAGGGATGATCGAGGAACTGCTACGATACAGCCGAGAGGAGATCACAATGTCCAGCTGCACCGAAAGTATTAGACACGGCAAAGCCACGCGATGCGCAGTCTGTGATGGCAAGTTTGGCCTCATCCGGCACTACTCGTGGCGGACCCCCCTTTGTTCCAAGACGTGCGTCGATCGCTTTAAAGCTCGCCGGGAAAGTGATCGCAATTGGCTACTACCCTGGCTCCAAGTCGCCGTGGGCCAGCTGCAGGCGAACCGCGCGAGGGCGCTATGACGTTCCAGATCTCAAAACGAGGCAATGAATACTTGGAAACAGCACAGACGTTGCTCCGCGCTGCCCAAACCATGACCGACTATGCGATTGCGGGCCAGCTCAAAGCGCTTGCCAACGACTACGAGCGGCGAGCTGAGAAGGCTTCGCAAGTTGATGCGGCCAAAGCATTGGCTCGCTCGGCAGCCAACGCGCAAAGCGAATGGTATGCATGACTTCGTGCAACCGTAGGGCCGGCGGCAGCGATTGTCTCAAAGATTTAGCGCGAGCCAGCCCGCGAATGCGACGTCAGCCCGAGCGACGCGGGCCGCTCTTGTGCCCTTACGTCAGGCGCATTTACCGTTCATTTTTGCCGGCATATTCGTTGAAGGACTGAACGCCCGGTCCCCAGGCAAGCGGGACCACCGCAGCCTGATCCGTCCGAACATCAATCAGGGCTGGCCGGCGAGCGGCCAACGCATCCCTGAAGGCTGGCGCGAACTCGGATGGTCGCTCCACGGAGTAGGATTTCAGGCCGAAGGTTTCGGCGACGGCCGCAAAATTCACGGGCGAAAACTTCCAGTTCTTTTCATAGGCGGCCTGATAGCGGCGTGAATGTTCCTGTCGGCGATGTTTCGGTCATGCCCCAACCTTCGGCGAGCCGACACCCGGAGATGTCCTGAAAGCGCTTCTGAACCTCGAGAGGAAGAGGTGCGCCGCCGGAGGCGCACCATTTGATCGACGACAAATCAAAACTCTCCACGCCAGGATAGTTGATGATTGCGACATACATCGTTGGCACGCCAGGGAGCACCGTAACCTTCTTTTCGCAGATGTCCTTGACGACGGCCGCTGTGTCGAATCGTGTGTGCAGGATCACCTCGGCGCCCAGGTAAATGCCAAGTAGCATATTGACGGTCAAAGCATAGATGTGGAACGGCGGCAGGACGGCGAGAATCCGTTCGCGTCCTTCTTCGACGAGCCGGGGCTGCGTTTGCGTCGTCTCGACATACTGCGCAGTTGCAGACGACAGGTTGGCATGGGTCAGCATCGCTCCTTTCGGAAGTCCGGTTGTCCCGCCAGTATACTGAAGCACCGCGATCGTCTGGCGCAGGTCCATTATCGGATGCTCGTCATACTTGCCGTCATTGTTCAGCAGTTCTTCAAACGTCAAATGTTGGCTGTCACGGGGGACTTCGACAAGTTCGCCGTTCTTGGCCATCTGGGCGCGCACGGTGCCAGGCGCTGGCATCATTTCCGCTATGTTGCCGACGATAAGGGTCTTCAATCGCGTCGTTCCGAGCAGTCGGCCCATCTGAGGGTAGAGCGCCTTCAGGTCGAGCGTCACGAGAATGTCGGTCTCGCTGTCCTCAACCTTGTGCTCTAGGACCTTTTCTGCATCGAGTGGCGGGTAATTGACGATGGTGCCGCCGGCCTTCATCACGCCAAAGAAGGCGATGACGTAGTGAGGTGTATTCGGCAAATAGAGCCCGACATGGACGCCCGGACGTTCGCCCAGTCTTTGAAAGCCCCTCGCCGCCCGATTGGTGAGATCGCTCAACTCCTGATACGAGAACTTCCTGTTCATGAAATCGAGCGCGGGATTGGCAGACCATTTGGCCGCCGAACGCTCGAGGATTTGCGCGAGCGGCATTGTTTCCAGTTCTGCATCCCAGCGAACGCCTTTACTTGATCCAGGGTGCGGACATGAGCGCGTCTTTCCGGTTGGTGGATACAAACTGCGATCAATCGATGATCGTCGTGATAAGACGTGTTGGCAAGAGGATCAGGCTTAAGTCAATATTGCATTGCGAAGGGTGGGCACGGCGGAACCTTCCCCGCAATGACACGCGGCCACAGGCTGCGGAATAGCCGTGAAACAACGGAGGGTGTCGATGCCGAAAGCATATGCGGTGGTTGCCTATCGATCTATTTCTGATCCACAAAAGCTCGCCGACTATGCGAAGCTTGCACTACCTGCGGTCGCACCTTTTGGCGCGCGCGTGTTGGCCCGTGGCAACGCTGCCGTGGTACTTGAACACGGTTTGAAAGAACGGGTCGTCGTTGTTGAATATCCAAGTTTGGAAAAAGCGATAGCTGCTTATGGCAGCCCGGCTTACGGCGAAGCGCTCAAGGCACTAGGTGATGGCGCGGTGCGCGACATTCGCATTGTTGAAGGCCTGGATTAACGATCTACTCCATCGGGTATCAAGCAAACAAAGAGACACCCCTGTCCGAGGCTGGTCATTCGAGTCCGAACCGGCGAAAAGCCGGCCCAGCCTCTGGCGTGAAACAGCGCACGGCGCGGTTCGTCGGGTTGTCGGTTCTGTCGATGATCCTATTCGGCGGGACCCGCAGCCAGAATGGAATCGACATCTTCCAGCGACCATCGACTAACACCTCGTAGCCCTCTCGGTCCTGCCGGAACTCTACCGTTCGGCAATCCGCAATCGAGCAGCACGAAGCACCGGTGCCTGGCTGCTTTAGGCTCTCAAACCATGGGGCAAGCGCGGGATCCGGGCTATCGGGTGGTGCTGCTACCGCCGTCTGACTGAGACCAAGTCCGACTGCAACGGCGATCTTCCTACCAATCCTCCCAGCCGTCTCATGATGTGCCGTCAAACGCTAACAAAAGAGTACCCTCCGCTGCGCTCCGGGAGGTTAGCGCCGATTCGACTGACCGCGCATGGAGCAGATGCTCGCGTTTCATCCGGCGATGCTCACAATTAACGCGATGGTCAGCAGCAAACCGATGCAGAAGCTCGGCTAATAGGTTGTGCTGAAGGTCTCAGCTTGTCGTTCCGGCAGCGACCGTTTCGGGAGCCATGCTGCTGGCCCTCATCTGCGTGGCATTCCGCAAAGGTGCCGATGGCCCCAGGCCAGCGACCGATTCACTCGACTCAGAAGGCGGCCGTCGATCACCCGACCGACGACCGAAACCGAACGAGCATCAGCCTCGCGACGCTCCGCACCTAGGCAGGTGCCGCCCGCTTTGGCAATCGCCTTGGCGCGCGCGTTGCAAGCGGCAATCGGGGTAAAGTGTTGCGACAAGCGCTCGGCTACCCACTGTCCCTGGATGGATATCTGTCCAACGAAACGTCAATCGGAGGAAACCGGATATCCCCATCTGCGCCCGCCGCGCTGAGTTGATATCAAGAAAGTTCCCCCAGCTCCTGCAGCCGCGACGCAATCGCTTCGGTCGTTTTTTCCGCATCCCCCTGGCCGAGTATGAACATAACGCCATCACAGCCGTGGTCACGAAGCAGGCCCAGTTTGGAGCGCCACTGCGACGCGTCACCCCAAACGACGAAATGCTCCACCAAGAACTCCGCCAAGTCTGGTGAGACGACCTGGAGGTTTTGCGGGCGAGTAGTGTCGGCGTGGTAGGCGTAATCGTAGCGCTTCCACATTACGTGAACATCTGCGTGCAGGGACTCAGGGATACCACGCTCAAACAGGTCGCCGCGAAAAGCGCGGTTTGCCATTGCGACGACCAGCGTGCCCATCTCATCGAGAACCTTTCCTATTGTAGAAGCGAGTGAAACCGCGGGGCCATGCCAAAGCTTCTGATCGGGACGCTTGCGGCCGGCAGCAATGCGACGCGCGAGGACAATCGGCTCCATCGTGCCGCCATAAAACATACCGTCGCCGTGATCTCCCGCGAGCGCCGCCATGCGCTGGCCGTCGGCGGCTATGAAGAGCGGACACGCCCTTCGCGACAGGCCAGTCGCCGGAATACGGCTCTTGTCGAAATGGCCGCCAGTACCAGCCCAATAGCCACGTATAGCACCGACGGCCTCTCCTAACTGTTTGGTGGTCGCGGGAGCCAGTCCGACACCGCGCGCACCGCTGTTGCCGGTTGCAAGCACGCCAACAGTTCGCCCGCCGCCAATCTCATTCAGAGTTGCGAGCAGATTTCCCACAATCAACGGATGGCGAAGAGTTACGTGCGTAGCAACAGGCCCGACGTTGAGCTTGCGGGTCGCGTTTAAAGCTTCGACCTGGTGCAGATAGCTTTCCTGATAAACTGTCGGCGAATCAGCAATGCCCAGCCACGAAAAACCGAGTACTTCAGCACGCTCAGCCACGCGACGCGTCTCAGCGGGATCGCGCGGGAACATCATGATCCCGTATTTGAGTTGATCGGCCATGCCAATGTTCTCGGGATATGGAAAACCGACATCCCTTAGTGGATAGCGGCGTACATGATTTTTTCCTCGGTCGCCTCCAGCGCCGAGAACTCCTCAACCACCTTACCCATCCGACATACCAAGATGCGGTCTGAGAGTGCCATGACTTCAGGCAGATACGATGAGATCACGACCACTGCCTTACCTTCGTCGGCCAGACGATTGATGAGTTGATGAATTTCCGTGATCGCGTTGACGTCAACGCCGCGGGTCGGCTCGTCGAAGATGATCACCTCAGGCTCTTGCACCAGCGACTTGGCGATCACGAGCCTTTGTTGATTCCCGCCCGAAAGTTCGATTGCTTTAACATCTTTGCTAATGGCTCGGATATTGAGGCGCTTAATCAAGCGTTCGCCGACCTCAGACGCCTCTCGTTTTGATATTAGTTTGCGCTTGCCGCGCATTTTGGCGAGGAAGCCAAGGTAAATGTTGTCGGCGATCGATTTGGTTTCAAAAAATCCCTCAAGCTTGCGATCTTCCGTCACGTAAACTATGCCATCGCGGACTGCTGGCGCCGGAACGAGATACCGAACCGGCTTGTTATTCAGGAGAACCTCACCGCCATACATAATGTCTCGCTTGATTACCCCTGCTACGACTTTGAAAGTCTCCGTTCGCCCGGAGCCGACTAGCCCGAATACGCCGGTAATCTGCCCAGCAAACACGGACAGCGAATTGTTTTTCACCATCGCTGCCATGCGCAAGTTTTCGACCGACAAAACACGCTTGCCCGGACGACGCATTGTGGTCTTTCGCTGTCCGTAAAGGGTCTGAGATAGGTCGCGTCCGACCATGGCCTGAACAATTCGTGCCCGGTCGAAATTTTCTTTGCGATCTGTCACCACGACCTTTCCATCCCGCATTACCGTGATCCGATCGGATACCAGTAGTGCTTCTTCAAGAGCGTGCGAAATGAAAATGACCGAAACACCCCGCGCCTTCAAATTGAAAACGAGATCGAAGAAATACTTTTTCTCTTCCGGCGTCAGAGTTGCGGTCGGCTCATCGAAAATGATGACTTTTGCTCTGTGCAAAACGGCTCGAGCAATTTCTACCATCTGCTTTTTAGCGGCCCCAAGCAAACCGACTGTAGCGGTCGGATCGACATCGAACTGCAGCGTCTGCAAAAACTGTTGAGCCGCGATGTATATGCCCCGCAGGCGATTAAAGAAACGCTCCTGGCCAAGGAACAAATTTTGAGCCACCGTCATCGTCGGTACCAGGCTCGTTTCCTGAAACACCATGGCGATGCCAAGATGGAGGGCTTGGACGGGCGTCTCAGGCCGCACCTCTTGCCCTTCGATGAACATCTGCCCCGAGGTGAGGGTAACCACTCCGGCCATTGCTTTGGTGAGCGTCGATTTGCCAGCACCGTTCTCTCCGACGAGCGTGTGAATCTCGCCAGGCAATAGTGCAAAGTTCACTTCTTCGATCGCCGGCACGCCCGCATATTTTTTTGTCGCCTTGCGTAGCTCTACAATCGGTACGGTCATGACATTAGTCTCCGCTCGATGTCAGCGACCGGCACGCTCACGATGCGTCGTCGGCCTTTGGCCAGAGCAAAGAGGGTACCGCGGCACTCAACTGCGGAGACGACGCCGTGATTCTTGCCGTCGACCCGGCTATGTAGTGAGTATCTGATTGAGCCGTTTGGGGCGAGACGCATGACAAGCCCGTAGGAGCGCGGCGGAGCCCATGGTTTGTGGATGCCGCGCATCTTTAGATGGGCGCCTTGCAGTGGTTCAAGGAAAGTATTTCCAGAGGTAAGCGCCGGAGCGATCCAATATCGCGGATCGATTTCCTTCATCATGCGCGTCCGGTAAGCTTTTTGGCGTAGCACGAATTCCACGAGTTGAGTGCGGCACGTGAAGGCGGTGAGCCAATATCCGCCGTCCTGGGCGGGCGACAAACGGGAGGGATAGCAAGGTAGTCGACTGACGACTGGCAATCCCGACTTACCTTCGCCATAAGCAAGTACGCGATGTTCCCAACTCTCGCACACCCAGACATCCTTGCCCACTGACATCGTACCGAACGCATATGCTAGTCCATTGGCAATCTCGCGTGCACCGCCTTCAGCAAGGTCTAGTTCGAGCAGACGACCGCTACGACCAAGAGACATCAGGTCGTGGCACCAGCGATCGTAAGGTTGAGCTTGCGAGCCGTCGGTTACCAGCAAACGCCCATCGACGGCGGTGCAAATTGCGTTGACAGCGTTCAGTGGCTTGCCGGCTACGTTCGACCAGCTTCGTCCGTCGTTAGGTCCGCCGATGACGCGCACTTCCGTACCGTCAAGCGCGACCGCAAGACCTCCGTGTGGCAGGATAGCAAGACCAGTGATCCGCCTATCGAACTGTGCCACTTCAGTCGCTGTGTCGTCTTCGTATCGCAGCACAGAGGCACCGTCAGCCACGAAGAGTGAGTTTCCGTCCGTTGCGAGGTCCTCGGGCGCCTCAAGTTCGGCGAAAGTCTCAGCTTGCTCAAGGATCTGGTTCGGCTTGAGCGCACCGTCGAAAATAGGGACCGTGATGGCCGCCGCACCGCGGCCAAGAAACTGATCGGTCCACCTCCGAAGCGCGGCGATCACGACTGCTGACCCCAGCGACGATCGTATTGGACGAAATCCGGATCGGCCCCCGGTATCTTATAGCGGCCGATTCGATTGTTCATGATACCGCCAAGATAGAGATAGCCGCGATGCTCGCGCATCGAGGTGATCATTGGATGGTTGATACCGTTGAGATCCCACAGCGTCTCTAGCACCTCACCGCGCTCGTTGAACTTGAGCACGCACCCCGTATTGATGTTGGGGAAGAGCCACTCATCGCGTGGTACGCGCTTTGCCATCTTCCGTCGGAAGTTCGGCATCTTCCAAGCGAGATCAAGTGCAGGGCAACGCATGCCTACGAGGGACATCCAATATTGGCCGTCAGACGAATTGTTGATGTTGTCGGGGAAGCCAGGCAGATTCTCCATCACCATTTCGACTTTGCCGGCTTTCGGTCCGTCGAACCAATAGCGTTTGACGGTGCACCCCCACGTTTCAGCGAAAAGAATCGACTGTCCGTCGCTAGCAACGCAGATGCCATTGGGAAAGATTAGATTGCGCAGCACCGTGTGCGTCTTGTTGGTGTTGGGGTCGTAACAAATGATGCGGCCATTGCCACGCGCCTCGAGCCCGTCGGTCGCCCATTCATGCATTTCATAGCGGACAGTCGCCTCGGAGAAGAAAATCCGGCCGTCATCCGTGATGTCCAAATCGTCGGCAAGTCGCAAACGACTATCGTCGTTAACCGAATAAATGCTACGATTGGTCTCATCTGTGGCTTTTTCAACCTTGCGATCTGGCGTGATGCGATAGAGCCCCATGCCGCCGATGCAAACATAGAGGTTGTCCTTCCGATCAAACGCCATGCCGAGAGGCGTCCCGCCGATGTGCGCATACACCTCCATGCGCTCGTAGTCAGGCGGAAAAAATCGGATGATGTCACCGTGGCGCGAGCCTCCGTAAAGATTATTGTCTCGGTCGAGGATGACGTCTTCTGCGCCCTCGATGCGGCCGAGCCCGATTACCGTTACATCGTGCAATTTGTCGTTGATCGCCCAAGGAGTTCCACAGTCGGGTGCAGTTGACGGAGCAGCTAGCACGTTGTGGTAGGTCGGGCTCACATACACCTTGTTGATAATGCGGTGACGATTTTTGAGCCACCGAATATCGATCACGGCCGACAGAAGCAGGATCGAGGCTAAGGCCATACGGTTGATGCCGCCTGGCAAGCCCATTGTTGTGATTCCGTTTGTAATGAGTAGTACAATGAACGTGCCGACAACTGCCTTGGAAACCGTACCCTTGCCACCTCCGAGACTAATGCCGCCGAGTACACAGGCAGTGAGCACCAAAACCTCGAGCCCGACGCCAATGTCACCGCCGACCGTGGCGAGGCGAGCCGCGAAAAAGATTCCGCCAATCGCCGTCAAAACGCTACAAGCCACATAGGACATCGCGACAGTGCGGCGCACCGCAACTCCACTGTTGTAAGCTGAGCGCCGAGATCCGCCGATCGCGGTAATGTGCCAACCGGGTCGCATGCGCGTAATGAAGAAAAATCCGAAAATGGCTATTACCGCATAAACTACGGCAACAGTCGGCACTCCGAATACATCACCACCGCCCATCCAGTCCCACAGATTGGAGTCGGGGAATCCGGCAGCGATGCGTGTTGAATACCGCTGAATCAGCATGTCATAGGCAGAACGATAGATTATGAGCGTGATCAGTGTGGTTATGAATGCACGCAGCCGGAAGTAACCGATGAGCACACCATTTATCGCACCCAAAACCGCGCCACATGAAAGGGTGATTGGTACAGCGGCTATAACGGGCCATTTCAATACGTGCATCACGTACAGTGCGCAGAAATTCGTTAGCGCAAACGTAGAGCCGACAGAAAGGTCAATGCCGCCAACAATCATAACCAACGCCATGCCGAGCACGACGCAACCGATTTCGCCTGCCTGTCGAGCAGCATCCGAAAGTGCCGCCGGCGAAAAGACGCCATCGATTGCTCTGCTCAACGCGAAGGCCACAATGATTAAAACGATTACCGGTATCGCTGTCTCGGTCCAGCGCTTGGCGAGAATCTCACCCAGCATGTGGTCCGGCCAATAGCGGTAGCGGAGCCGCACCAACATGTCGCGTAACGAAGTTTTCACAGGTTTCGGCGCGACAGAGGAGTCCACCGCAAAGTGCTGCGAAGCGCGGCCCGTCAAGTCGTCCATAGCTGAAGCCCGAGTTCGAAGGGTGCGAGTGACATCAACTTAGTCTTCTGGCCGCCGCGCCCGCGTGCATTCGCAGTTTCGCACACGGGGCGAGGCGATTCGGCTTTCAATCAGCTCTTATCGAGGCTCCAGCAGGTGCCCTCGGCCGAGGCGTTCTCTTTGGTGATGGGAATGAGCGTCGTGTAGATCGACGCTTTGGCGGAGCCTGGTTTTAAGCCCGAGACAAGAAGCCATTTGATCATTGCAGCCATGTTGCTTGCCTGAGTCGGCACGTCATAGCTGAGATCGAGGTCGAACGACCCATTCTTCACTTGGTCGCAAGCGCCCTTCTGTTCGCCCCCGCCCGATGTCGCTAGGAACACCTTACCCGTCAGGCCCGCTTCCCTGATGGCTGCTGCGGTTCCGATATCCATCCCATCCCAGAATCCTACGATGCCGCACAGATCGGGATTTTGCTTTAGCACTGTCTGAGCAATACCTTTGGCCTTGGATGCATCCCAGTCCGCCGCCTGGCTCGAGACCACCTTAATTTCGGGATGGTTCGCCAGCACGTCCTCAACGCCCTTTAGCGTATAAGCGCTCGCTGCCGCTGAAAGTTGACCTTGCATAATCGCAATCTTGTTGGACTTGCCTTTGCAGAAGTTGATGACGGCAGTCACGTCCTTTTGACCAATATCGACCCAGTCTGCACCGACGAATGCGGTCGTGGGAAAGCTCGACCGCATATTGATCTGTACCACGTCAATCCCAGAAGCCTCCGCCTTCTGCAGCAGCTTGGCGTAGGTTTGGACGTCTGGATTGTGAGCAATGATCACATCGGGTTTTTCAGAGATCAGATTGGTAAGCGCCTGGGCGCCAGCGTTCGTGCTCCAATTGGGATCGCGAACGACGACCTTGACGCCGAGCGGCTCGAGCTCACGCTTGAGACCGGCAAGCCACCCCTGCGCTAGGTCGAAGCTCATCGCGACCGGCAGATAGCCAACCGTCTTGCCTTGCAGCGCCTTGAGGTAGGGCTCGCGAAACGGCTCCTCCAAGCCTTGGGCCTGCGCCGAAAGTCCGGACCAAAGCAGTGCGGCCACGAAAGTGGTACCCGCCAAAGCTCGCCTTAAAACGCCGCAGCACTTATCTTCCATGTCTTCCTCCCATTCGTGGTCCATTGTCATTTTTTACGCGAGTCGTCGGTTAGATATCGCCTTGCTGGGCCGTCTCCTCATTGCGCGGATTGATCATCGAATCGGCGAGTATCGCCACGAGTAAGATGACACCCTTGATAAAATTCTGACCCGAATAGGAGACGTCAAGGATCGTCATCGCATTGAGGATGGTGCCGATGAGTAGCGTGCCAATTACTGCATTCAACACGCCGCCACGTCCGCCGGATAGTCCGATACCGCCCAGCACGCAGACGAGAATAACATCGTAGATGAGGGTCGAGTTGTAGATCCGCGTCTCCATGCTGTTGACAGAGGCCGCCAACACCAAGCCTGCGAACGCACCGATCAACGCCGCCAACAGGTATTGCAGAACGATTACAGGCCGCGTCGGAATCCCGGTTGTTCGGGCGCCGAAGGGATTGTCGCCGATGGCGTACACATAAGAGCCCAGCCGCGTGCGTCGCAGGAAAAAGGCGACAACGAGCGATGCTAAGGCGAACATTACTATGGGCATGGGCACGCCGAACAAGGTGCCACGACCGATCCATGCAATAGGATCAAGTTTCTCGCTCCACTGCACAACATCCAGCCGAAAGAAGAACGCTTGGCCCAATCCGGCGAGGAAAAGGCCCGACGCGAGCGTCGTGAATAGCGACGGAACTTCGGCGTAGGCGATCAGCCAACCGTTGGCCAGACCAAAACCAATGGCAAGAATGAGGGCCGCAGCAAACGACCCAGAAATAGAGTGGCCGTTTTGAACCATCTGCAGGATCAAACCCGGGGGAACCGCGAGGGCCGCGATCATCGATAGATCAATACCGCGCCCAATGATTACTATGGCCATCCCCAGGCTCAGAATGCCGAGGACAGCCACATTCTGCAGCAACGCAATCATGTTATCGGGCGTTAGGAAACCTGGAAGGAAAGCTGAGAAGCCTGCGAAAAGCAGCACGAAAATGCCGAAGACGATGCCTTGCTGCGTGATTCGTTGTTCTCGCATTGGCAAATACCCGATTGTCCGACAGTCCTATTATCGTATATAATTTTTTCGATAGTCAACGCCAAACCGCGTGTGCGGCCCGAGTAAAACGTACGGGGAACGAGTTCCGCCATGGGAGCAACAAAGCTCCCATGCCAGATCGTCAAGCAAACTTGAATGACCCACGCTCTCATTATCTACGACCAGACGAGGTCAGCAGCATGAACTTGCAGTTCGAAAAGTTGAACGTCCCATCCGCCTACCAAGTCCTATCGCGTGAATTGAGACGCATGATCGTGCGCGGGACTCTCAAGGCTGGTGATCAATTGCCGACGGAGTCTCAACTTGCCGAGCATTTCGGCGTCAACAGATCAACCGTGCGCGAAGGTATTCGGCAACTCGAGAACGAGGGACTCGTTCGTCGCGAGGGCCGCAAACGCCTATGCGTGACCTTGCCCAACCAACGCGACCTAGCGCCACGCGTGATCCGAACGCTTGTGATGCATCAGGCGACCTTCCGGGAAGTCTGGGAAGCCGCCCTAGTCCTTGAACCCGCTTGTGCCTCACTATGTGCTCAAAATCGGAGTGAAGAGCAACTTGCGGCCCTTAAAAGCAATCTGCAACGTACACATCACGTCCTACAGGACGCACAACGCTGCATTGAGTTGGATACTGAGTACCATAGTCTTGTGGCAGAAGGCGCGCGCAACAAGGCGCTACAGATGTCACGAGAGCCAGTTGGCGTGTTGTTAAACTTGGCGTTTGACAAACTTTGCCCGCTTCTTCCTCAAGCAAGCGGCCGCATGCTTAGAGCACATCAGCAAGTGGCAAAAGCTATCAGTGAGGGCAACGCGGCAGATGCGTCACTCTGGATGCACAAACACATCATGGATTTCCGCCGCGGCTGGGAAATGGCTTCGCTGAGCCTCGATCAACCAGTCGAATTATCGATGATCGTGGCCGACATATGAGCTATTGCAAAGTCATGGAGCGCTTTTTTGGCCTGAAAGTTCATGACGCAGGCATTCCAACTGCGCGCGGCGAGAGATGGTCGTCACCACAGGTCATGCGGTGCTGGGCCGGCCTCGACGAACCGAACGATGGTACGGTCATCGTGGACGGCCAGGCGATCGAAGGAACGAGTCTCGACCGCGCCGTGATCTTCCAGAGTCACGCGCTGCTTCCTTGGCGTACCGTGCTTGGCAACGTCGCCTACGCCGTCACCTCGAAATGGCGGCGCTGGGATCGCGCGAGGGTCAAGGCGCACGCGCAACGTTTCATCGAACTGGTGGGGTTGACCGGCTCGGAGCACAAGCGGCCCTCGGAACTGTCGGGCGGCATGAAGCAACGCGTCGGCATCGCGCGCGCTGTCAATCATGCCGAAAATCATGCTGATGGACGAGCCGTTCTCGGCGCTGGACGCGCTAACCCGCGGCACGCTGCAGGACGAGGCCGCCGCATTTGCCTTGAGACCGGGCAGAGTGCGTTCATGATCACCCATGACGTCGATGAAGCGATCTATCTCGCCGACAAGATTTTCCTGATGACTAACGGCCCCGGTGCGGTGCTGGCGGAGATCGTGGAAAATCCGCTGCCGAAGGACCGCGGTCGGACCGATTTGCACCGTCATTCCGCTGTATTACGCGCTGCGCAATCACATCGTCGATTTCTTGGTCAGCCGCAGTAAGATCTTTGCAGCCGAGTTTCCCGCTCACGACCCACGTTACGTGCCACTGGTGCGGATCGGGATGACAGAGCCGACCATCGTATCTGCGCCAGAGGTGATAAAACCGCCTTTGACACAGGCGGTTGCACGTTAGTGTTTATCCGAAGGGAGAAGATGACCGATGAAACGATGTGACCTCACCGAAAAGCTGCTCGACATCAAGCGCGAAAAGGGCTGGAGCTGGAAATACATCTGCGAAAAAATCGGCGGCTATTCCGAAGTGCTGATCGTCGGCGCGATCCTCGGCCAGATGAAATTGACCAAACCACAGGCAGGCAATGCCGGTGAGTTGTTCGGGCTTTCGAAGTCAGAAGTCGCGATGCTCAACGAGACGCCTAAGCGGGGCGAGGGCGTGCTGATGCCGCCAACCGATCCATTGATCTACCGTTTCTATGAGCTTGTGATGGTCAACGGTCCGGCGTGGAAGGCGCTGATCGAGGAGGAGTTCGGCGACGGCATCATGTCAGCGATCGATTTCGACATGGTGATAGAGCGCCTCCCCAATCCGAACGGCGACCGCGTCAAAATCACGATGTCGGGAAAATTCCTGCCGTACAAATATTACGGCAATAGCGGCAACGTTCCGGAATATGGTTTCAAGGAGGGGTGATACGTGCGGCGGCGCCCAACACCGCCGCAACGTGCAGAGATTCCGATAGACCCGCTGATTAAGAGGCGGATGATTTCGCAGGCAAATCGACGGCCATTCCGACGGGCGCGTCGTGAGACCTGCGCTGAGCGTGCAATTGGATTTCCTTTTGTCGGAACGGAGCGAATGCTGCACTCGCTGCGCTGACGAGTGCGACGTGATTGCGCGCGGCGTCGCCCGCCGCCTGCGCATCCCCCCGGACGATCGCCTCGACGATCAGGTCGTGCTCCTTCCAGGATTTCTCGAGCCGGCCTTCCAGGCGAAACTGAGCGCGACGGAAGGGTGCAAGCCGGCTGCGGGTCGAACTCGCGAGATCGTAGACGTGCGCACTGTGCGCACCCCGGTAGAGCCGGGTGTGGAAGTCGGAATTGAACAGCTCGTAGTCGGCCTCCTTGCGTTCGCTCACCAGTTGAGCAGCCGCGTGATGCTCGATCTCGAGCAACCGCCGCTCCTGGGCCGTCATGCGCTGAGCTGAGAACCGCGCACAAATCGCCTCGAGCTCGGACATGCCTTCGAACATTGACGCGAGATGATCGGGCTTGACCACGGCGACGATGGCGCCGCGGTTAGGGCGCCGGTCGACCAACCCCATGGCGGCAAGCTGGCCGAGGGCCTCGCGCACCGGGGTACGCGACACGGCGTAGCGGTTGGCAAGCGAGACCTCGTCGAGTTTCTCGCCGGGGCACATCACCCCGGTGACGATGCGGTCTGAGATCGCGCGCACCATCTGGTCGACAGTGGTGCCGGCGCGTACCAACCTGCGCCGACGGCGCGGCTCGCTGGGCGGATCGGCCAGTGCTGGTCGTTCAAGCGTCAATCGATCCTCCTTCCAGGCTTTCGCGGCTGGATCCGGTTCATTGATTAATTTTTGCGCACAAAGTGCATACACTTGCCACGCCTTGAGGCAGAATCAGAGGCATAATTCCCTGTCAGGGCTGAATAAATTGCATTTTAGGCCTTGGCCTGTCAATTGCATACACTCTCTTGGCACTCTTCAATTCTACCAGGGGAGAAAATCGATGATCCAGCGACCGGCCTGCAACCGTAGGCAATTCCTCAAGACCTCGACAGCCGCTGCCGCGCTCGGCGTGCTCGGCACCGGTAGCGCCCCGGCGGCGACAGCAACGCTCGGCTTCATCTATGTGGGGCCCAAGGATGACTACGGCTACAACCAGGCCCATGCCGAAGGCGCCGCAGCCCTGAAGGGTATGGCGGGTATCACCGTGATCGAGGAGGAGAAGGTCCCGGAGACCGTCGACGCTCTAAAAACCATGGAGTCGATGATCAATATCGAAGGCACCGGTCTGCTGTTCCCGACCTCGTTTGGCTACTTCGATCCCTTTATGCTGCAGGCGGCGACGAAATATCCCAAAATCCAGTTTCGTCATTGCGGCGGACTGTGGACGGACAAGAACCCGAAGAACGCCGGCTCCTATTTCGGTTATATCGGCACCTGCCAGTACCTGAACGGCATCGTCGCCGGCCACATGACCAAATCCAAGAAGCTCGGCTTCGTTGCTGCCAAGCCGATCCCGCAAGTGCTGCTCAACATCAACTCGTTCCTGCTCGGCGCTCGCACAGTCGATCCCGCCGTTACCTGCCAGGTCATCTTCACGGGCGAGTGGTCGCTGGCGGTTAGGGAGGCGGAAGCCACCAACGCGCTGCTCGACCAGGGCGCCGACGTCGTCACCTGCCACGTCGACAGCCCCAAGGTTGTGGTGCAGACCGCGGCCGGACGCGGCGCCTATGTTTGCGGCTATCACGCTAACCAGGCGCCGCTCGCGCCGGAGAAATACCTCACCGGCGCCGAATGGAATTGGGCGAACGTCTACAAGTTATACGCCACCAAGTTCCTCGGTGGCGAGACTCTGCCGAATTTTACCCGCGGTGGCCTCGCCGACGGCTTCGTGAAGATGAGCCCACTGGGCAAGGCGGTCAGTGAGCCCGCGCGCAAGCAGTTCGAGGCCAAGATGGCGGAGATGCTGAAGGGCAACTACGCCATCATCAAGGGACCGCTCAAGGACAACAAGGGCAGCGAAGTCGTTGCCGGCGGCACGGCCTATGTCGAGACCGCAATCGAGCTGGAAAACATGAACTATCTCGTCGAGGGTGTGATTGGCGCGACCTCCTGATCTCGTGCAAAGAACATGAGCGAGGCAACGAGCGAAACCGCATTCGAGGCGGTCGGCGGTCAACACAGCGGTAGCGCGCGGGCTTGGATCGCGCGGCGCGCAGAGGGCGTTGTCCTTCCGCTCGCGGCCCTGTTCGCCGGCATGGCGGCGTTCAGCATCTTCCTGCTGGTAATCGGCAAGTCGCCGCCGGAGCTGTTCGAACTGATGTGGCGTGGCGGTTTCTCATCGTGGTTCTCGATCCAGAATACGCTGTCGCGCACGACGCCGTTGCTGCTCGCCGGGCTATGTGTCGCGCTACCGGCTCGGCTCGGCCTCGCCGTGATCGGCGGCGAGGGCGCCATCGTTCTCGGGGGCGTCGCCACTGCGGCGATCGGCGAGGCGCTCGGGGGCAGCGGCCTGCCGGGGCCGCTCGGCATCGGCGTCATGGCGATCGCCGGGATGGCGGTCGGCGCGCTGTGGATTGGCGGCGTTGGCGCGCTGCGTCACTACCGCGCCGTCAACGAAACCATCTCCAGCCTGCTCTTGGCCTATATAGCGATCGCCATTATGAACCATCTGGTCGAGGGCCCTTTGCGCGATCCGGCCTCGCTCAACAAGCCGTCGACCCAGCCGCTCGAGGCCGCCTACCGCATCGGCTCGATTCCCGGCACCGACGTGCACTGGGGCCTTGCCGTCGGCGTCGTCGCCTGCATCCTGTGCTGGGTGCTGATCGAGAAGACCAGTTGGGGCTTTGCCGCGCGGATCGCCGGCGGCAACATGCGCGCAGCCCAGATCCAAGGCCTGCCGGTCGGTTCACTGATCGTCGGTTTCTGCGCCATTGCGGGTGCCTGCGCCGGCCTCGGCGGCACGCTTGAGGTCGCCGCCGTGCACGGTGCGGCGAACGCCTCGCTCGCGGCCGGCTACGGCTATACTGGGATTCTGGTCGCCTTCCTGGCGCGGCAGAATCCGCTTGCCATCATTCCGGTCGCCATCTTGCTCGGCGGCATCGACGCTTCCGGAGGCCTTATCCAGCGTCGCATGCACCTACCGGACGCCACCGTGCTGGTTCTGCAGGGCATGATCTTCATCGCAATCCTGTTCAGCGACACGTTCTACGGGCGCTTCAAGGCTTTCAATCCCGAACTCTGGACCGAGAAGGCATAACGACTATGGCAGGCAGCGATATCGGGCTGTGGGGCGTGCCGCTCGCCATCCTCGGCGGCGCCATCCGCGTGTCGACGCCCTTCATCTATGTCTCGCTCGGCGAGACCATCACCGAACGCTCAGGCCGCATCAATCTCGGACTCGAGGGCATCCTGGTGTTCGGCGCAATGACCGCCTACGCGGTCGCTTACATGACGTCGTCGCCGACGCTCGGGGTGCTCGCTTCATCCGGGGCCGGCGCCTGCTTCGGGCTGTTCCACGGCTGGATCTGCAAGTTTCCGAAGGTCAATGACATCGCGATCGGCATCGCGATGATGCTGTTCGGCACCGGCTTCGCTTTCTTCCTCGGCAAGCCCTTTATCCAGCCGTTGGCGCCGCATCTGCCGGCGCTGCCGCTCGGCTTCTGGTCGGACATCCCGCAGGTGCGCGCCGCGCTCGACGTCAACGTGCTGTTCCTGATTGGTGTCGGGCTCGCGGTCGTTCTGTGGTGGGCATTCCGCAACACACGCATCGGCCTGATCATCCGCGTGGTCGGCGACAGTGCCGACGCCGCTCGCGCCATGGGAGTCGACCCGGATCGCGTCCGGCTGCTTTCGACCGCGGCCGGCAGCGCGCTGGCGGCGATCGGCGGCGGCTATCTCTCGCTGTACTATCCCGGCAGCTGGAACGAGAGCATCTCCTCGGGCCAGGGACTGATGGCGGTGGCGCTGGTAATCTTCTCGCGCTGGAATCCGCTCGGCTGCCTCGCCGCGGCGATCCTCTTCGGTGGCGCCGGCTCGCTCGGGCCGGCGTTGCAATCGGTTGGCCTCACGCACGGCTACTACCTGTTCTACGCCGCGCCTTACGTGCTGACGCTAGCAATCATGATCGCCACCTCGTCACCGGGGCGCACGCTCGCCGGCGCGCCGGGCGCGCTCTCGATCACGAAATGAGCACGACATGATGCGACCCGACAGGAGAAGCCGCCCATGAACGCCCCCGCCGTCATCGCCGAACGCCACATCGACGCCGATCCCTATCGGTGGCCGTATAACGGCGCGCTGCGGCCCGACAACACCACT
>Ga0306926_10002390_pt1 | contig 19135 bp, 17 predicted proteins | sample flu12Cox44000178_FD_203759 | JGI IMG/M metagenome (GOLD analysis project Ga0306926, IMG submission 203759) | Lab enrichment of tropical soil microbial communities from Luquillo Experimental Forest, Puerto Rico - flux8day.12C.oxic.44.000.178 (v2)... | ecosystem: Environmental > Terrestrial >... | reverse complement strand
GGTCAAATTCGCGGATAAAGCCTCACATCAGCTTTTCCTCGAACCGGAAGGACGCCACACACGCGAGTTCTACGTGAACGGAGTCTCCACAAGTCTCCCGTATGACGTTCAGCTCGCATTTTTGCATTCAATCCCCGGGCTTGAGCAAGCCGAGATCATGCGGCCTGGTTACGCTGTTGAATATGACTACTTTCCGCCGACACAACTTCTGCCGACTTTGGAGACGAAGATCATCAGCGGACTCTACTTTGCCGGGCAAGTTAATGGCACCTCGGGATATGAAGAGGCGGCAGCTCAAGGATTGATCGCTGGTGCTAATGCTGCTTTGAAGATCCAAAATCGTCCACCTCTGCTGTTGAGTAGGAGAGAAAGCTACATCGGCGTCCTCATTGATGATCTTGTCACCAAGGGGACAGAAGAACCATATCGAATGTTCACCAGCCGCGCTGAAGATCGATTGTTTTTGCGACACGACAATGCCGATCAACGCTTGACCGATCGGGCATTTAGCACAGGACTGGTCAGTGAGGCCAGATTTCACAGTTTCAAACAGAAAATGCAGATCCTGGAGCAGGCTCGAGACATCGCTAGAGGGACGAAGCTAAAGGGAACGCCTGTTTCTGCGCTGCTGAAGCGGCCCGATTTTGATGTCCGAACATTGCCTCGTGACATGGTGTCCTGCGTGCCGGTGTCGATCTGGGAGCTGCTCCAGACGGACTTCAAATACGAAGGATATGCAACACGTCAGGCTGAGGAGAATCAACGACTCGACCGCAAACGAAATCAAAAGATCCCAGATGGTCTGGATTACGACAAAATTGATGGGTTGAGATTAGAAACCAAACAGAAGTTATCAAAAGTGAGACCGACCTCTCTAGGCCAGGCGGCGCGTATCAGCGGAATCACACCTTGTGACATCTCTATTTTACACATCTGTATAAATAGGAACTATTTAGATCGCCGTGAACATCGAAACCTGAGGAGCTAGTATAGCTGCACCGCGATGGTCACCTTGGCCGTGCTTTTAGTTGGCAGCTATCTTCTGGGATCGATCCCTTTCGGTTATTTGGCAGGTCGACTTGGAGGAATCGACATCCGAGAGGCTGGCAGTGGTAATGTTGGCGCGACTAATGTAGTGCGCGTCTTGGGCAAGGGATATGGTTATCCAGTATTGGCACTAGACTTTTTGAAGGGACTCGCGGCCGTAACAATCTCGATGCTAATGGCGCCCGGACGTCCGCCGGAGTGGAATTCGCCCGAGATATTTGGAATCCTCGCGGCGATATCTAGTGTTCTTGGGCACTCGTATCCTCTATGGCTTAAGTTCAAAGGAGGAAAAGGCGTTGCGACCTCCGCCGGAGCACTCTTGGCGTTGACGCCCGTAGCAACACTCATAGGCGTTGTTATTTGGATAATCGTGTTCTGCCTGACCCGGTACGTTTCATTGGCTTCGATCACAGCGGCCGTTTTCCTACCAATCGTTATTCTCTTGGTTAGCTCGCAGGATCAAAATAGCGGCAAGCCACTAATTTATTCGTCTGCCTGCGTCGCGGCAGTGATCATTTGGCGTCATCGTTCAAATCTTTCCCGGCTGATCCGCGGGACCGAACCGCGCTTTACTCGAAAATGAGAATCATGAACACGGCAATCATAGGTGCGGGCGGCTGGGGAACGGCGTTAGCTGGTTTGTGGGCAAAGGATGGTCGACGAATTGTTCTCTGGGGCCACAACGCGGATCGGATCGCGCGCATGCAAGAGACCCGCGAAAACAGCGATTACCTCCCCGGGCTCCAGCTTCCTGCTTCAGTGCATATCACTTCGGAACTTAGCGATTGCGCCGATGCCGATTTAATCGTACTTGCGACGCCGTCGACTGTACTGCGCAACATTGCTGTGGACTTGGCGAAAGTCATTGGCCTTACTCATGCGGCATTGCTGAGTTGCACAAAAGGGATTGAACACGGCAGCGGGATGCGGATGACGGAGATCTTGCAGGAGACTTTTCCGGAAAATAAGATCGCGGTGCTATCCGGTCCAAATCTCGCAACCGAAGTCGCCAGTGGGCTTCCCACGGCGAGCGTGATCGCCTGTGACGATGGCGATTGTGCCACAAGTCTACAAAACGCCCTGGGAAGCCCACGTTTTCGCATTTACACAAGTCTGGATGTGGTCTCGATTGAGCTGGGGGGTGCATTGAAAAACGTGTTCGCCATTGCCGCAGGAATCAGTGACGGCCTTGGACTTGGCGACAATGCCAAAGCAGCGCTAGCAACCCGGTCATTGGCTGAGCTTGTTCGATTCGGCGTAGCCATGGGTGGGACGGCGAATGCTTTTTATGGACTGAGCGGCGCGGGTGATTTGATATTGACGTGCTACAGCGACCGCAGCCGCAATCACAGCGTCGGGAAACGGCTCGGCCGAGGTGAACCGTTGCTGGAAATCACGGCCTCCATGAGGATGGTCGCTGAAGGCATTCCGACTGCGCGAAGCGCCTGGGAATGCGCGCGGCGCTTGAATATTGCCACGCCTATCACCGATCAAGTGTACTCGATCTTATATAAGCAAAAAAAGCCGGCTGTTGCCTTGGAAGAATTGCTGAAGCGTGAGCCGAAGCCTGAACAGCTCTAGCCACCAGCTTAAAGGATTTATTTATCTGGTCAGGCTCCAACCTGCTGGCTTGCTTCAGCATATATTTCGCAGAATTTGCCGATAACAGCCGGGTATATTTCGTGCTCAAGAACTTGAATCCGAGCATGCAGGCTCTCCGCGGTGTCGTTAGGCAAAATTCTTACCTCTTTCTGTGCAAGAATTTGCCCGTGATCGATTTGTTCTTCGACGTAGTGCACGGTGCAGCCGCTCACTGTTTCGCCCGCGAAGAGAGCTTGTTTCCACGCTTCAAGTCCTGGGAATTTTGGCAGAAGTGATGGGTGAATGTTGATAATGCGACGCGGGAACGCTTTCAACATTGGTTCATGCAGGACACGCATGAAACCCGCGAGAACGACAAGTTCCACCCGGGCTTCGCGCAACATTTGCACCAGCTGCTGTTCGATTTCCGGCTCCAAGCGGGTGCGAAATCTGCCCGGCGGCAAATAGGCGTTTGCAACCCCAAACTCCCGCGCCATATCGAGGATCGGCGCATCCAGCACGTCAGAAACCACCAAGCGTGCCTCCGCAGCGAGATCGCCTGACCGGATGCGCTCGAGAATCGCCCGGCAGTTGCTTCCTTTTCCGGACCCGAGAATTCCAATTGGCAACCGTTTCATCTGAGTCGCTTGGTTTCGTCAACTCCTGTTCTTACAAATTTGCTCAATTAATCCGGAAGTTGAATATCCTGTCTCAAATGGGATGAGGCGAATCGCCGCTCCAATTTCCTTCAAGATCGCACGCTCCTCTTGATCCAGCGTTCCCGTGGTGTAATCGCCGCCTTTGACATAAACAGCAGGTCGGACCGCAGCGAGAAACGTCGTAGCCCGAATTTCTGGAAAAATCGTCACGAGATCCACGCATTCCAAAGCGGCGAGGATCTCCGCGCGATGACTCTGGGTTGTTATCGGGCGCCCTGCTCCTTTTAACTCGTGGACCGAACGGTCACCGTTTAACCCGACAATCAAAAGATCGCCCAGGGCTCGCGCCGCCTGCAAATACCGCACGTGGCCAACGTGCAGCAGATCAAAACATCCGTTCGTAGCTACAATTTTTTTGCCAGCAGCCCGCAGCTTTTCGCACCGATCAGCAAGTTCCAGAAGATCGATCATCTTTGCACTCATATCGTGCGAATTTGTAGTACGCTTGATTCGAAGAAAAATTCTGAGGACATCACGTTTTGTGCCGCAACATTCGCACTTGGCGTTTCGGTAATTTGCACGACGATGTCAAAAATGGCGAAAACCAAAACGAACCGCAACGTGCAAACGGTAAGCAATACTGGGGGGTTCCGGATTTCTAGTAAACCGATCGTGCATACAGCGGCGAACCACCAAGCATCCAATACTGACGAGGTCATTGATATCGCACGCAGCCATGGTGCGCGAATCCTGTTCGCCATTGCACGCGACGCGCGCACTCTTTTCGCCAGCTGGAATATTGATTGGCGTTCGTTATTCAACAAATTTCTCCCAGTAGATCGCCAGATCCATCTCAGGGTATATGGCACAGACGGTATCGAAGAAAGCCGCGTGGCTGTCGAACCGTTGACCGCCATGCATTATGTCACGACATCTGGAGTATATCCGTCCTATCGGGTTGAGATCGGATATTACCAGCCTGCAGACGTGTGGCATTCGGTCGCGATCTCGGAAGAGATCGCGATGCCGCCAAGTGGTTTCGCCGAAACCTCGGACATTGATCTTGCAACAATTCCATTTCACGCCGGTTTCCAGCAACTTTTAAATCTGTTCAAGCCAACAAGCGAGACCGCTTTAGCGGTCGCAATCTCGCGATTCGAACAGCGCGTGTTGAGCAACAGGAGACAGTTGAGCCTCGAGGACAAAAAAATTCTTCAGAGGTTAGGATTTTCGACGTTAAAAATCGCAGCGCAACGGCGCCGTGTTGATCAGACACAACGCGATAAACTCAGCAGGCGCGCTATCGCGCTGTTTGCCGTGAGATCTAGCAGCCCGGCAAGCGGATTCCAAACAGGGTCGACGTCAGCGGGTTCGTGAAGCTGCCGTCAATTCGGTCCCCGCAAACTGTTAGAATCCGCCCTTTAGCGCCGCGAATGTGCCAGTTTGCTGTTGCGAATCCCGTAGGCGAAGTAAATTACAACGCCGATAGCCGACCAAATGACCAGCCGTAACCACGTTCGTCCTGGCAGGAAGACCATCAGATAGAGCGCCGAGAGCGCGCCCAGAGGCGCAACTATCCAGACTGCAGGGGCTTTAAATTTGCGCGGCAACTCCGGCTCGCGAATACGTAGCACTAGGATGCCAATCGAGACAATCACGAAGGCTAATAGTGTGCCGATGGAGACAAGGCTCGCTGCGTCGCGGATCGGTAAGATGGCGGCGAAAAATGCCACGACTGCACTGGTCACTATTGTCGTGATCCATGGGGTTCGGAATTTTGGATGAACTTTGCTTACGAACGGGGGCAGCAAACCATCATCAGCCATTGTCCAAAAAATCCGCGACTGACCGAGAAGCATCACGAGAATGACGGAGCTGAGGCCGGCAATCGCGCCAAGCTTTATCAAGGAAGCCATCCACCTAAGTCCGGCGTGATCTGCCGCAACGGCGATTGGATCCGGCACATTCAAATCGCGGTAGGACATCACCCCCGTCGCGATGCCGGAGACCACAATGTAAAGCGCTGTACAGACTAACAGCGAGCCAATGATACCTATCGGCATGTCCCGCTGCGGATTTTTTGCTTCCTGCGCCGCAGTGCTGACGGCGTCGAAGCCAATGTACGCGAAGAACACGATGCCTGCGCCCTGCACGACGCCGCTCCAGCCGAACTCTCCGCGCACTCCGGTGCCTGGTGGGATGAACGGATGCCAGTTGGCGGGGTTGATAGCGTACGCGGCGCCCAAGATGAACAACAGCACGACAGCCACTTTTATGAGCACAATGACATTGTTGACGGTGGCCGATTCCTGAATGCCGATTACCAGCAGGACAGTGACGATGGCAATTATGATGACCGCAGGGAAGTTAAAGAGTGCTGTGACCTGCGTTCCATCAGCCAGCGTAATGAGCGAGCCGCTCGGTCCCGATAATTGTGGCGGAATATTAATACCAACGTCATGCAAAAACGAAACAACATAGCCCGACCACCCGATTGAAACCGTAACTGCGCCAAGGGCGTATTCCAAAATTAAATTCCAGCCAATCATCCACGCCAACAATTCTCCAAGCGTGGCATAACTGTACGTGTAGGCGCTGCCCGCTATCGGTACGAGAGACGCGAACTCGCTGTAGCAGAGCGCTGCAAAAATCGAAGCTACTCCAGCCAGCACGAACGATAGAACTACTGCAGGTCCGGCGTTCTGCGCTGCAACTGTGCCTGTAAGCACAAAAATGCCAGTTCCAATGATCGCGCCAATGCCCAGAAGCGTCAGGTTCGTCGCTCCGAGCGCGCGCTTCAGCCGTTGATCCGTCGCCGCATCGGCTTGAAGTTGGGTGACACTTTTCCGTCGAAACAAGTTCATGGGCGAAGTTGGTCTTGCGCTGTGCTAATCGGGATCGCTCCGTGAAGTCAAGCCGACGTTGATTTTTTTCCAAAGAATTTCCAGAAGAAATAAACCGGAACGCCGGTTAACACGATGATCAGCCCCGGCCAGGTCGTCGCAGTTTGGTAGACGAAGAGCACAACGAGAATCAACGTCGCACCAATGATGTATAGAGCGGGAACAATTGGATAACCGAAGGCTTTATAGGGTCGTTCCGCATGCGGCTGTTTCCACCGCAGTAGAAAGATGCCAATGATTGTTAAGACGTAGAAGATCAGTGCCGCGGAAATAACGTAATCGAGCAAATTGCCGTAGAGATTGCCGTAGCCGGTTACATTGCCGGCCGCATCTGTTTTCACCGTGCGTGGCAAAACGAGTGCGCCGGCCCAGATGCCTTGGATGAGGAGCGCCCATGCCGGGACTCTGCACTTGTTTAACTCGGCCACTCGACGGAAGAACAGACCGTCTTTGGCCATGGCGTAATAGGCGCGAGCACCGGCAAGGATTAGGCCGTTATTGCAACCAAACGTCGAGATCATGATCGCAATCGCCATGATTGTCGCGCCAGCGCCCGGAAAAATTACGTTCGCCGTTTCGGCGGCGATGCGATCGCTGGGCGCATTCTGGATTGCGTTGAATGGCAGCGTCGCGAGGTAAGCGATATTTGCGAGCAGATAAAGTCCGATCACCAGAAACGTGCCCAACGCCAGGGAAAGCGGCACATTGCGCCGCGGATTAACTACTTCACCGGCGGTGAACGTGATGTTGTTCCACGCGTCAGCAGAGAACAAAGAATTCGTCTGTGCCACGCAAATCCCGACGAAGAGCCCGAACGCGGTCGCTGCTGTTAAACCTGCGCCGACTTCCTGAAGATTACCGCGCACTGCCCAGAAGTCCCGGAAGTTTTCCGCCCCTGCGCCTGACTTCGACCCGATTATGATGCCGAGCACGATTAGCGCGACCAGCGCGCCTGTCTTTGCAGTCGTAAAGACGTTTTGGATGAGCTTGCCTACTTCCAACCCTCGTGTGTTCGTGAACGTCAAAAATCCAATAAGCGCCAGGCCGACGAGCTGTGCCGTCGACAGTGAAACGGCATAGCCCGAAAACCAGCTGCCAAAACGGATCGGCGCGATAACGTAGTTACTCTCGGACACCCACGGAAGAAGCACGCCTGTGTAACGCCCAAATCCCACGGCGACTGCCGCGATCGTGCCGGTCTGAATCACTAGGAAAAGCGTCCAGCCGTAAAGAAATCCCCACAGCGGCGAAAATGCTTCGCGAAGATAAACGTATTGGCCGCCGGCCTTCGGCATCATCGCCGCCAGTTCGCCGTACGAGAGCGCGGCTGTCACTGTCAGTAATCCGGTCACGATCCAAACGACGAGTAACCACCCAGGCGAGCCGACCTGACGGGCAATGATCGAGGAGACGATGAAAATTCCGGAGCCGATCATCGAGCCGGCCACAAGCATCGTGGAGTCCAATAAGCCCAGTCCCCTAACGAGTTTTTCTTCGACTACAGGTGCTTCGGTAACTGCGCTCGCCATATCGGATTCCCTTGGATTGGCGGAGAGTTAATCATCAACCGCGCGTCTGGCGCAATGCCAAAAAACTGCTCAAACCATTTTACGGGAAAAAAGGAAGCGTGTAATCTCCCCGCCACCCGATGACCTCGAATCATCTGCCGCGTGCACGGCGCTTGCTGTGGTTTTGCTGCGCCGCTTTGGGTTTGGCCATCGAATTGATATCTGTGCCGCACGTCGCTTTCGCGCGGACAACGGCACAGTTTGAAGCATTGCCGCTCGTCCGCTCGCGACAAAATCACTTGTTGCTACGTGCCTTCATTAATGGCAGACCCGCATGGCTCACGGTTGATAGCGGTGCGCCTGTGAGCGCGATTGCGCTGAATCGTCGCTCATATTTTCGGCTCAAACCGACCACGACCGAATCTAGTTTGCCCGCACGCGTGCAAATCAACGGCGCATTCAACAATGTGGCGATCGCGCGTGAACTCCGAATCGGCGGATTGACTCTTGTCGATGAGCCGGTCGTCACGGTGGATCTCGGCGGCTCTGCGCGCGCTGCGCGGATGGCGCACGAACCACAAATCGACGGGATCATCGGAGCAGACATCCTTTTCCCCACTCAAGCGATTCTGGACTGTGAAAAGCAGTTACTGATTCTGAAGACCGACCCAAATGTCCTCGGGAGCTTTCCTGGTTTTAATCGGCGCGGCTTACGCGCTGTTCCGATTCAGGTCAGCGACGGTTACAATCTGTATGTGAACGGATCGGTGAACGGAGAACCGGCAAAACTTATGGTGGATACGGGCTCGTTTACCACGCTATTGCACCGCTCGTTTGTCCGACGGATGCGAATTGCCACTCGCGAGACGCCATATAGCTCCTCAGCCGTGAATCTGAGAGAGCGCGGCGTACGTGTGGCGCACATTCGCAAGCTGACCGTCGGCTCGGTCGATATCGTCGGCAAGGAAGTGGGTGTGATAGATCTTGAGGGACTCATTCACGACGGATTGTTGGAAGGATCGCCCCCGGTCGCCGGATTGCTCGGTGCAGAAACGCTGCGACGGCACCACGGCATCATCGACTTCGGCACGCGCACGCTTTATCTCCGATAACGAATCCTACGGAACACTTCGCTTGTCATTCCGAGCGAAGTCGAGGAATCTCTCGATTTTCTGCTCGTGAACGAAACCACTCAAGCATTTGTCCTGGCAGCGGGCCTGGGCACGCGCTTGCGTCCATTAACCGAGGAGCTGCCGAAGCCGCTCATCCCAATCTTTCAAAAGCCGCTCATCACCTTTGCGCTCGATCATCTGATAGGCGTAGGAGTGAACAGATTCGTCATCAACACGCACCGGCATCCGGAATCGTTCCAAAGTTTTTTTGCCTCGCGCGAGTACGCTGGCTTTCCCGTCACGCTTGTTCATGAGCGGGACCTGCTCGAAACGGGGGGCGGCATCAAAAACGCGAAAAGTCATCTCGGCGGCGAACCGTTCCTGACCTATAGCGGCGATATTCTTACCAATGTCAGTCTCCAACCTTTGATCGACCAACACTTCCGTCGCGGAAACGACGTGACGCTCGCTCTGCGTCACACCGGTTTGGCTTCAGCTGTGGCTTTGCGCGATCACCGTGTCGTGGACATCAGCAACCGCTACGGTGTCGCGGGAAACTTTGATTTCGCCAATATCGCGGTTTGGAACTCGGCGATTTTCCAGCGGATTCCGCCGCACAAAAAGATCTCGTTTGTTCCGATCGTTGCAGATTGGATAGGCCAAGGCGCCAGAATCGGCGGCGTCGTAATGGACGATGGAAAATGGTTCAACATCTCTTCGCGAGCCGAATATCTCGAAGTGCACCGCACAATCTTGCGAGATAATTGGAAACCGGATTTCGTCAAAACGCGCGAATGGCCTGACCGCAAAGCGAGCAGCGCGATCGTCGATTCGAGCGCACAGTTGCGCGGCTGCACGGTCGTGGGTCGAAACTGTCGGGTCGGTGCGAAAGCGATTCTGGAGGACACAATTTTGTGGCCGGATGCAGAAATTGCTTCCCAAAGCCGGTTGGAGGCCTGTATTGTCCGCTCCCGAAAACAGGTGAGCGGCATCCATCGCGACGTCGACATCTGAATTTATGAGAATGGACCTGCTTGTTCGACGAACGCGGAAACACTTCCCGCGGTTGGATCTCGCCCAGATAAAAGTCGCGCCAATTCAAAAAGGTGGATCCGACCGCAAATTCTATCGGATCCGTTGCTCGGCGGAGCAGGCGCTCATTTTGGTGAAATACAATCTGGAGCGGGAAGAAAATCGCCACTACGTAATTATCGCGAACTTCCTTACCGAGCACCGAATTCGTGTGCCGGAGATTTACTTTCACGACCCTGAAGAAGGTTTGATCTGGCTGGAAGACCTTGGCGAGCGCGATCTCTACAGTTATCGCGCTGAAACCTGGTTGGTGCGCCGCGCGTTCTACGAATCAGCCCTCGATCAAATCGCGGTGCTGCATGCTTTGCCCGAATCGGCTTGCATACAGATGAAGCAGCATTTGCCGGCCGAATTCAATTCTGAGCTTTACCTGTGGGAACAGAATTACTTTTTCGAAAATTGCCTCGGCCGTTACTTCAAAATCGAAAAAGCAAAGCTCGCGCAGCTGGCGTCCCTGCCTGCGCTACAGGAAATCGCGAATCGATTGGCGTCGTTCCCGAGGGTTTTGGTGCACCGCGATTTTCAGTCACAGAACATCATCATTCGAAACGCTCAGGCATACCTGATCGACTTCCAGGGAATGCGACCCGGTCTTGCCGAATACGATCTCGCGTCGTTGCTCTACGATCCCTATGTTGATCTTCCGGAAAGCGAACGCGCGGAGTTGACCGCATACTATCGCGAGCGTCAGCTCGAGAATGGTATTGCTATCAACGGCGATTTCGATCTCAAGTTGCGGCTCTGCGCCATGCAACGCCTGATGCAAGCGTTAGGTGCCTACGGATTCCTCGGCTTGGTCAAGGGTCATAAACATTTTCTCAAGCACGTCGCGGCCGCGCTGCGTTCATTGCGGCGTGCGATAGCGGAAACAAACGGGCTGAGCGAGTTGGAGAAAACGTTGCGGCAACTAACGTAAGCAGCCGGGAATTACTTCACCACGGTTTCGGTAAGCGGAAATACATAAACCTGCAGCGAAACCAAAATTCCCCGCCAGCGCCGCCAGCACGACACCGTGGAACAAACGGTAGTAGACAACGCGACGTTATGTAGCGCGTCGTGGATCTGTGGCCACGTCATTTCGAACGCCAGACAGGGAAAGGAAACTAACGGAACATCTACTTTAACAAGATGCGGAAAACCCCCGAGACCCCTAGGAGATTGGCTCTTTGCCGATAACCCAACCGCGCCATATGCAATTCACGAACCATAGAACGTCAGCTTGTCCTGTCCTTTGCATTGCGAAGTCGTTCATGATAACTTTTTCCCTACGTAAATTCGTTTATGCCCCAACCTGATCGCAACTCGCAAAGAGAGAACAAGCACCGCGGGAGCGAACCGAATTTTAATTGGCGCGGCGTCGTTCTCATCGTTATCGCGTTCAGTCTGATCGCGATGGCGATGCTCTTTTACCGGGGTGGGATGCAACCGGTTGAAGACGTGCCGTATAACCGTTTTCTTGAGCTGCTAGAGAACAAGCAGATCGTTAACGACAAAAATTATCCTCTCCAGTTGGTCGTCGAGGATGGCCGTCCAACGCAGACACTGCGCGGCGCGTATATCCGGCAAGGCGCAGGCGCAGCACCGTCACAGCCGATGCCGTTCCGCACAACGGTCTATTTGAATTTCACCAATGATCTGCAGAAAAAGCTCGCTGACGCCGGCATGCAGCCCGCCATCAAGACAGAATCTAACATGCTCGCACAAACGGTGGTGGGTTTCCTGCCGATCGCGCTTTTCCTTCTGGTCTTGTATTTCTTATTCCGCCAACAAATTCGGATGGCCGGCAAAGGCGCACTGAACTTCGGTAAGTCCAAGGCGCGGATGCTCGCCCGTGACAAGAACAAGATCACGTTTCGCGACGTAGCGGGCGTAGAAGAAGCCAAGGACGAAGTGCAGGAACTAGTCGAGTTCCTGCGTGATCCGAAAAAATTTCAGAAACTCGGTGGCCGTATTCCCAAGGGCGTGTTGATGGTCGGTCCGCCCGGGACTGGCAAGACCCTGTTAGCCCGCGCCATCGCGGGCGAAGCTGATGTGCCGTTCTTCTCCATCAGCGGTTCGGATTTCGTGGAGATGTTCGTCGGCGTTGGTGCCTCGCGCGTGCGCGATATGTTTGAGCAAGGAAAGAAATCCGCGCCGTGCATCATTTTCATCGACGAAATCGACGCGGTAGGTCGTCACCGCGGCCACGGCGTGGGCGGCGGACATGACGAGCGCGAGCAAACGTTAAATGCGCTGCTCGTTGAGATGGATGGCTTCGATACACAGGAGGGTGTGATCATCATTGCGGCGACGAACCGACCGGATGTTCTCGATCCGGCATTGTTGCGCCCGGGCCGCTTCGATCGCCAGATCACCGTGAATTTGCCGGACGTCAAAGGCCGCGAAGAAATCCTGCGCGTGCACGCAAAGAAAGTGAAGCTCGCCGAAGGCGTCGATCTTGCCGTCATCGCGCGCGGCACACCCGGTTATTCCGGCGCGGAATTGGCCAATGTCATCAATGAAGCGGCGTTGCTCGCTGCGCGTCGCGGATTAAAAGGAATCACGCTCGCTGAACTGGAGGAAGCGCGCGACAAGGTTCGCTGGGGCAAAGAACGCCGGAGCCTCGCGTTGAGCGAGAAAGAAAAACAGAACACCGCGTATCACGAAGCAGGCCACGCGCTGTTGCTCGTACTTCTCCCGCACACTGAACCCTTGCATAAGGTGACCATCATCCCGCGGGGACCGTCGCTCGGCTCAACCATGTGGTTGCCGGAGGAAGACAAATACACCAATCGCAAGAACGAATTGCTAGCCAGTCTCGCCGTCGCCATGGGCGGCCGCGTCGCGGAAGAAATTATTTTCGGTGACATCACGAATGGCGCGCGGGGCGACATCAGAGGCGCCACGGCCATTGCGCGCCGGATGGTTTGCGAATGGGGCATGAGCGAGAAGATGGGCATGGTCGAATACGGCGAACACGAAGATTACGTTTTCCTCGGACGCGACATTTCTCGTGCGCGTGACTACAGCGAAGCGACTGCCGAACAAATCGACCAAGAAGTGCGGAGACTCATCGACGACGCCTATCAACTGGCCAAGCACACGCTCATTAGTAATCGCGACAAACTCGAAACCATCGCAAAAGCGTTGCTCGAATACGAGACCTTGGACGGCTCACAAATTAAAGAGATCATCGACCACGGCCGCCTGATCAATCCGCCGCCCGGCATCGGCCCGACGCCGACCAAGACACTGCCCGACAAACCGCCCAAGCAAGTGGTCGCCCCCGACGTCGCTCCACCGCTTCCCGGCGCTCTCGGCGGCGCGCCGGCGTGAGTGCACGGTACACGTGCGCCGGATTATAGAGATTTTCTCTGCAATTAATTGCAGATTTTTGGGGTCGCTTGGACGTTGACACGGAGTTTGTGGATTGGGTTGCGCGCGACAGAGTCCTTGAATCGTCGTCCATTGTCCTCGAGTGGTTAGAGGGAAATCCATTCGCGCACAGCGATCAGCGGTATGCCCCGGTCGGCAATTTCATGTTTACGCAGCCAGATGAGCACGTTACCCATGATGCCTAACCATGCGCTGCAGCGAACGGCGAGCCGCGCTGCGATTTAACTTTGGCGTGTCTGCCATCCATCCTGTGGCTGCGAATCACGCTTTCTCGGATCCGCCGTCGCCGATCTTTCGTCTCGTTAAGCGGTATGAGTGAACTTCTCGCGGGCAAAGTTCAGGCTGGCTTCGGCGACGCCTCTCGCTGGTTGAACCTCTTTAATGCTGCCTATAGCGAGAAGCTAGGGATACCTGTGTTCCCCGGTTCGCTGAACATCGCACTCGATAACGTGTTTCAGTGGTTTGACGCGCGTTATGAAGATCACAGAATTTGGTTCGGCCGAGAAGAGTACGGCGGGGAGCGCGACATACTGCTGCTTCCCTGCGAACTAGTTAGTCTCGATCATCGGAAAGCGTTCTTGTGGACGCCAACGACTGCAGCAAAAGATAGACGGGATCCCTGGGTCGTCGAGATCGTCGCTGACGTCAATCTGAGAGATCGTTTCGGCTTGCAGGATGGCGATGTGGTCGAGATCAGCGTGCCTACTAGTGGCGTCCGGCGATGAGGACGCGTACGTTGGACTAAACTCTGGCAACGATGAGAGACGTGCCCAGCGCTTGCGGTCCACAGCAACGCGACCTGTTATGCAGCGGGACGAAGATGTTCCTTTTCTGGTGCCTTCCGTCGTTTGCGTTTGCGCTTGGCTTCTTTGTATCACCTGCCTTTAGAACGGTCTTGTGGACGTTATCACTCGGGTTCATGGGCGCGATATGTTTGCTGAATGCCTCGCGGTGTGGCCGCGTTCACTGTTACTTCACGGGTCCGTTTTTCATTTTCAGCGCTGTTGCTTCGCTGGGATACGGTATCGGGCTGCTACCGTTTGGGTCGTCCGGGTGGAAGTGGATTGGTAACATCACAATTATTGGCGCGGTGGTACTATGCTCGATTCCAGAATTCGTTCTCGGCCGGTATCGACGAAAAGGAACATGATAAATTATGAAGGCTGACATGAAATTAGATCGCGCCACCGCCGGCCGTGACTTTATCCTTTGTAGTCCGCGAAGCAGGCAATTACCTTTGCGAAGGAGGATCAGATGAGGCTTAAGTTTTACGGGACGCGAGGATCCATCCCCATTTGCGATGCGAGTTTTCAGCACTTCGGCGGCAACACCACGTGCCTGCAAATCACGTTCACCGATACGAACCGCGTAGTCATTATCGACGCGGGCACGGGATTGCGAAATCTGGGCAGAGATCTTCGCGCCATCGGCCACAAGCAGGAGCAAATCGTCATCGCGTTTACGCACTTTCACTGGGACCACATTCAAGGTTTTCCGTTCTTTGCCCAGGCTTATGATCCTGGCCAGAAAATCACTCTACTGACGCTCGGCCGGGACCAGACAATCACCAATTTGCGGGAGATTTTCGAAGTCCAAATGCAGGCGGAGTATTTCCCGGTGCAGTTGGATCAAATGGGGGCCACTTTCGAGTTCCTGCAGATCGCTGATGCCAGCAAGCACTTCACTGGAATAAATAATGTGGACACCGTGGTCAGCGCTCAGAGGCACAACCATCCCGGTGGCGCATATAGTTTCCGGATCGAACGCAACGGCAAAGTGCTCGTCGTTTGCACAGATGTCGAGCACGGGGAGGAGATTGATCTGCGGCTAGTGGAATTGGCGCGGGGCGCCGACTTGTTAGTCCATGACGCGCAATACACGGCCGAGGAACTAGAGAAACGCCGCGGCTGGGGACACAGCAGCTTCGATCAAGCCATGCAAGTTGCGGAGATGGCCGGCGTGAAGCGCCTCGCCCTCACGCATCACGACCCCGAACACGACGACGAGTTTCTTGAGCGCATCGAAAAATTGTGCCAAGAACGGTTCCCCAACGCAGTGCTTGCTCGCGAAGGAATGGAGATTTCGCTCTAGGACAGAACCTGAGGCGCTGTTGCGCCTGATGGTGCTCGGAAGTTGAACACCCAGGGAATCGATGACTGAACGAAGCATTGCGGCTTACGACGTATTACAGCGCGTCAAAACGTACGACGCCGATATGGAGTTGATGCACCCGAATCGAGCAAAGATGGTTCAAGTCGCCCTCGAGGTGTTGCCGTTTCCGAAGACAGTATCTCTTCGGGCGATCGATTTAGGGATCGGTACTGGTTATTTCACCGAGCGCTTTCTCGACCACTTTGCGAATAGCCGGGTGCTCGGCATTGACGGCGCTCAGGCCATGGTTGACCTGGCGAAGGCGCGCCTAAGATCCTTCGCGTCGCGAGTCGAGTTCTTCATAGGCGATTTTCGACAGTTACAACAACTGGTGCCCGGCGCCGGCACGATCGATGTCATGTTTTCTGCGTATGCGCTTCACCACCTTAGGAGACCCGATAAGGAGACGGTGCTAAAACATGTAGTAGAGCTTCTCGTGCCGGGCGGTTGGTTTGTGAACGCGGATCTGATTGTCGCCGATTCACCAGCGCTACAAAGCCGTTTCCAGGAACTACGTGTCTCTGGAATCGTGGAACGCGCGAGTGGCTCAGACAACCGTTTCGCTGATGCAGGATCGACACGCCGATTCTTGGCTGATCTCGAAAAGAACGAACGTGATCAACCACTCACCCTTGCTGAGGATTTAGCGCTTCTTAGGAGTTCCGGCCTGAAAAACGTTTCGGCGTTTTGGCTTGAATACCGCGAATTGGTAAGTGGCGGACAGAAATGACGTTCGCGATCAAAGCCGAGGTTAACGATCCATGGGCGAAGATGTTCGCCTTCAGCGCGCAGAAAACGATGTATGAGGGGAAGCACATTACCCAAGGCGTTACGATCTTCGTCTTCGCGAGTGAGAACGAAGGCGGGCCGGGTCTCATCGCGAGCGGCGTCGTCGAGTCGGCCAAAGCGATCCCAAAGAAACACGGGATCGCGCGGCAAACGCCGCGGGTGAGCATCACCATTAGACGCACCGCGCTCGCGACGCGGCGCCTCGGGCGAACCGAGCTTAAGGGTTTCCGCGACTGGAACGACGGTCGACCGGAAAGCGAGCTCAATTTTAAGTTCTATCGCCAGGCTACCAATAAGATTGTCGGCATCTCGGATGAAGCAGCAGCATTCCTTCGCGGATTTTTTTAAGCGAGGGATTTCGACACTTCTCGCAAACCGCGCCGCCTAATGCATAGTCCCGCTTTACGGGAGCGGGCTCAATGAACGGAGACAAGCGCAAGTTTCTTTTCGTTTCGATTAGCGGGCTCATCAGCGACATCGCCTGGCAGGTGGCGAAGGAAGGGCACGAGGTGCGTTATTGCATCGAGGACAAAAAGGAGCGCGACATTGGCGACGGTTTCGTGCCGAAGGTACGCGAGTGGCAGCGCGAGGTGGATTGGGCTGATGTCATCGTATTCGACGACACGCTTGGGCAGGGCGAGAAGGCTCAGGCGCTGCGCGCGAAGGGCAATGTGGTAATCGGCGGCACGCCATACACCGACCGGCTCGAGGACGATCGCTCCTTCGGCCAGGAGGAACTCAAGACTGAGGGCATCAACATTGTGCCCTATCGCGACTTTGATAACTTCGACGACGCGATCGCCTACGTGAAGCAAAATCCAGAGCGTTACGTCATCAAGCCTTCAGGGACGGCCGCTAACGTGAAGCGTCGCCTGTTTGTTGGTGATGAGGATGACGGGCAAGACGTGATCGCCGTGCTCGAGGCGTACAAGAAATCTTTTCCGGACGAGATCAGGCAATTCCAACTGCAGCGTCGCGTGACCGGCGTAGAGGTCGCAGTCGGCGCATTCTTCAACGGAAAGGAGTTCATTTATCCGCTCAACGTAAATTTCGAGCACAAGAAGCTTTTCCCTGGCAACATCGGTCCGTCCACAGGCGAGATGGGCACGGCGATGTTCTGGAGCGGGCCTAACAAGTTATTTAACTCCACTCTTAAGAAGATGGAAGCGAAGCTGGCCGTCGAAGGTTACGTCGGCTACATCGATCTCAACTGCATAGTGAACGGCAACGGCATCTACCCGCTCGAGTTCACGGCACGCTTCGGCTATCCCACGATCAGCATCCAGCAGGAGGGAATGACTACGCCGATTGGCAACTTCCTCGCGGATCTCGCGGCAGGCGTTAACCCGAAGCTGAAGGTGAAGAGCGGGTTTCAGATCGGCGTGCGCGTTGTCGTTTCGCCGTTCCCATTCGACGATGACGCCACGTTTCTCTCAGTCTCGAAGCATGCGACGATCCTTTTTAAGAAAGGCATCCCCGAAGAGGTGCACATCGAGGACGTGATGCAGGTAAACGGGCAATGGTACGTGGCTGGGACCTCCGGCGTGGTGCTCGTGGTCTGCGGAGTCGGTCAGACGATGCGCCAGGCACAGGCACAGGCTTATTCACGTATCCGAAATATCATGATTCCGGACATGTACTATCGCGATGACATCGGCGAACGCTGGTTCGAGGATCACGACAAGCTGCATACCTGGGGATACCTGCGCGAGGTTTAACCTAACAAATATCAAGCCGATAATGGGAACAAGGACGCTCGCTGTACTCGTCACGATTGCTTTCAGCGTGATCGGTGTGGTGGGAGACTATTTTCTGAAGCTCGCCAGCGCGCGTGAGCAGTCGCTGCGGACGAGTTGGTTTTATCTTGGCTTCGCCCTTTACGCCTCCACCGCTTTCGGCTGGGTGTTCGTAATGAAACACTTGAAGCTCGCTACGATTAGCGTCCTTTACTGTGTCTCCCTGGTGCTGCTGCTTACCGCGATTGGAGTGGTGTTGTTCCAGGAATCATTGAACTACTTTGAGGTGATCGGAATCGTGTTGGCAGTGATCTCGCTCGTGCTACTGATGCGTTTCGCCTAGCGACCAGACAATTGGCCGCATACTTAATAGCTTTCATGGCGCTGCCGGCTGCCGGAATAGCAGCCTTCGCCTACGCGCATCCGGCTCACAACATTTTCGGAATGTCGGAATTGGTTGGATACCAGGCGCCGCTCGCCTTCGCCCTCGCATGGAGACACTTTTGATTTTGACGAAAAAGTTTTCGATGTTGAGCAGCGGATGAACAGCGAACAGGTAGCGGTCATTCTGAAATCGTTCGACGCGCCGGATGAAGTGCGCGTGATGCAGAAAGGGAAATTTGAGTTGGTCCACATCGGCGGAATCACAATCGGTCGTGCGACATATGAGCCCGGATGGAAATGGAGCGAGCACGTCGGCCCCAGTGTCGGCGCGACGCGGTGTCCGGTTGAACATGTCGGGCTTGTTCTCTCTGGAACCGCGACAGTTGCATTCGATGATGGTCGCGTAATTGAACTGAAAGCCGGCCAGCTGTTTTACGTTCCTCCGGTGCCGCACGACAGCTGGGTCATTGGCGATGAACCGTACGTTTCGTTGCACTTTCTCGGAGCCGAAAAATACGCGAACAAAAATTAGCCAACTGAATGGCCGAAGACGCACTGCGGGGGTGTGCCCCGGGGGTCGAAGCCTGAGCCTAGAGAAAAAGCATGCTTATGAGCCCCCTAACACAGTTATGAAAAACCGATTAGCTTTCTAGTAGGCTCAGAGCAGTGCGCTCACAGTCTATTATCATGATGGCTGCTCCCCCCGGGCTTACGGCCTGCTGACGTGGCGGCGCCGCGCCAAACGAAGAGGCTTAGTATCCTTGCGCGATGTAACGCCCATGGATCCACAGGAGCTGA
>Ga0306926_10002389_pt1 | contig 19145 bp, 17 predicted proteins | sample flu12Cox44000178_FD_203759 | JGI IMG/M metagenome (GOLD analysis project Ga0306926, IMG submission 203759) | Lab enrichment of tropical soil microbial communities from Luquillo Experimental Forest, Puerto Rico - flux8day.12C.oxic.44.000.178 (v2)... | ecosystem: Environmental > Terrestrial >... | reverse complement strand
ATGTCGGCGAGCGCTTCATGCTTACCCTGCTTGACCCAATTCTTGGCGACGTCGGGAGTCCACCGACGGCACAGCTCTTTGAGTGTCGAGACGTCGAGATTGCGGTAATGGAAGTAGTCCTCGAGCGCGGGCATCCAGCGCGCGAGGAAGCGCCGATCCTGGCAGATCGAGTTGCCGCACATCGGCGAGGTACGCGGGGGGACGTGCTCGCGCAGAAACGCGAGTAGCTGCTGCTCCGCGTTCGCCTCGTCGAGCGTGGACGCACGCACGCGGTCGGTGAGCCCGGTGCGGGCGTGCGTCGACTGATTCCATGAATCCATGCCCGCTAGCGTCACGTCGTCCTGGTGGACGACCAGCACCGGCGCTTCGGCCAGCGTGGTCAGCACATTGTCGGTGACGACGATGGCAACCTCGATGATGCGATCGGTCTCGGGCTTGAGACCGGTCATCTCCATGTCGATCCAGATCAGGTTGTTGGCGTTCTGGGACACGGTGTCAGGCGTAAAATACGGGGTGGCGGGCGACGATCGTCATTTTCTCATACTGTCCGCCACCGTCCTCGAGATCGATGACTCCTTCCCTGTTCACGGCCTTGTTCCTCGCTGCGCTTGCGGTTTCGGTAGCTCTGCAGCTCTGGCTCGCGGCGAGGCAGAGGCGCTACGTGCTGGCGCACCGCGATGCGGTCCCGGCTCATTTCGACGCTCGGATCAGCCTCGCGGCACATCAGAAGGCGGCCGACTACACGGTGGCGCGTGGGCGTCTCGCGGTGGTGGAGATCATCCTCGATACGATCGTGCTCCTCGCGCTCACGCTCGGAGGGAGCCTCGCTTGGATCGCGGAGCTTTGCGCGACGCTACCCTTCGCGTCACTGTTCCGCGATGTGGCGCTGGTCGTCATCGTGGCCCTGATCGCGGGCGCGCTCTCTCTGCCGCTTGCGTGGTTTCGCACTTTCGTGCTCGAGCAGCGCTTCGGATTCAACCGCACGACGCTCGGGCTCTGGGTTGCCGACATTATTAAGAGCACCCTCATTGCCGCCGCGCTCGGCATTCCGCTGCTCACACTGGTGTTGTGGCTGATGGAGCGCGCCGGAGCCTGGTGGTGGCTCGGCGCGTGGGTTGCATGGGTCGCCTTTCAGGCGCTCGTGCTCGTTCTCTATCCGACGGTGATCGCGCCGCTCTTCAACAGTTTCAGGCCACTGACCGACGCGAGCGTGCGCGAGCGCATCGAGCGTCTACTCGCGCGCTGCGGCTTCGCTGCGAAGGGCTTGTTCGTTATGGACGGCTCGAAGCGCACCGCACACGGCAACGCCTACTTCACCGGCTTCGGAGCCGCTCGCCGCATTGTCATCTTCGACACGTTGATCGCGCGACTGGCTCCCGAAGAGATCGAAGCGGTGCTCGCGCACGAGCTGGGGCACTTCAAGCTTCGGCACGTGCTGAAGCGCGCCGTGTGGTATGCGCTCGGCAGCCTCGTCCTGCTCGCGCTGCTGGGCTGGCTCGTCGGCGAGCCGTGGTTCTATGCCGGCCTGGGCGTCCCCGGACCGGCACCGCGCTATGGCGTCGCGCTGGTGCTCTTCATGCTCGCGCTGCCGGTGTTCACCTTTCTCGTCACACCAGCCGCGGCGTCGTACTCGCGTCGCCACGAATACGAGGCGGACCGGTACGCCGCGGGGCATGCCTCAGGAGCAGCACTCGTCGAGGCCTTGGTCAAGCTTTACGAGGACAACGCCAGCACGCTAACGCCTGACCCGATCTACTCAGCATTTTATGACTCGCATCCGCCAGCCGCAGCGCGCATCGCGCGGCTCGAGGCCGCGCCTGCCTGAGTCCAAACGCCTCCTCTTCGCCATGAGCCCTGAACTCGCCGCCCTCTCGACTCTCGATTGCCGCTCCGGCGCACAGTTACTGTCCGCATCCGAGCTGCAGAAGCATCTGAAGGCGCTCGCCGGCTGGTCGCACGCCGACAAGCGCCTTACGAAGACCTTCAAGTTCGCGAACTATTACGAGACGATGGCGTTCGTCAACGCGATCGCTTACGTCGCGCACCGGCAGGACCACCATCCCGATCTGTCGGTGCATTACAGCCGGGTCGAGGTCGTCTACTCGACGCACGACGCGGGCGGCGTCACGCTGAACGATTGCATTTGCGCCGCCAAGGTGGAGGCCTTGGAGGTGAAGTAAGCAATGCGCCGCCCGCATTCCGCCGCGACGCCGAGCCAACACGGTACGACGCTCACAACCCGCCGGGCGCCCAATACGCAAGCGTCAGCAGCAGCACCAGCACGAGCCACACCAGCAGCGCGCGCCATACCAGTCCCACGGCGCTCGGCAACACGTCCGCGTCCGCCGGATCGCCGATGCCGAGATCGGGACGAAATTCGGGCTCGCCGGTCGGTCCCGTCACCGGTCCGCCAATGAGCGCGCCGAGCGCGCCCGCGCCGCTCGCGAGCAGAATGCCGTCGTGACGCGAAATCCATTGCTTCGCCTGCGTGCGCCAGCAATAGATCGCGTCCTCGAAATCGCCGACGATCGCGAAGGTAATCGCAGTCAAGCGGACAGGCGGCCAGTCGAGCCAGTAGAGAAGCCGCTGCACCGGACGGCCGAACTCGTGCAGATCGTGACCCATCGGCGTCAACGCATCGCTGCGCCAGCGTTCGGCGAGAAGAACAGTCAGGCGATAGAGCACGGCGCCGCCTGGGCCCGGGAGCACGAGAAACCAGAACAACGTGCCGAAGACATGCCGATAGGAGTCCTCCAGTCCCTGCTCGATCGCGAGCTTTGGAATTTCTTCAGCTGTGGCGCCGCTCGAGTCTACTCCGCGCCACGATGTGAGACGGCGCCGCGCGCCGATCGCGTCACCGGCCTTGAGCGCGTCGGCGACCGCGGTGAACGCGTGGCTGAAGTGACGAAAGCCGACGAGAACGTACAGCACCACGATGTCCCAAAGGAGCCCGAGCAGCGAGTGCACCTGATCGAGTGCGAAATACACCGCCGAGGCGAGCGCCACAGGAGGAACCAGCGCCAGAGCGGCTGCGATCGCTCCCTGTTCGGCCTTGCCACCGTTGAACCGCTGCTCGAGCGTCTTCGCGTAGCGAAGAAAAGCGCGCTGCGTGCCGCCGCGCCAGCCAAAGGCGCGCCACTGCTCGAGCGCCAGCGCGGCGATCACGGCGAGAAAGTTCATCTGCTCAGCTCTGCAGCTCGGCGCGGCCGCGGAATTGCTCGAGCGCCTCGGGGTTGGCGAGCGCCTCGACGTTCTTCACCGGCTGGCCGTGCACAACGTTGCGCACGGCGAGTTCGACGATCTTGCCGCTCTTGGTGCGCGGAATGTCACTCACCTGCACGACCTTCGCCGGCACGTGCCGCGGCGTCGTGTTGACGCGGATGTGCTTCTTGATCTTGTCGACCATCGGTTCGTCGAGGCGCAGACCATCGCGCAGCCGGACGAAGAGCACGACGCGCACGTCCCCGATCTCGCCCGGCGGCCAGGTCTGGCCGATCACGAGCGCTTCCACGACTTCGTCGAGCTGCTCGACCTGACGGTAGATCTCGGCTGTGCCGATGCGCACCCCGCCCGGGTTGAGCGTCGCGTCGGAGCGCCCGTAGATGATCATTCCGTCGTGCTCGGTGATCTCGACGTAATCGCCGTGCCACCAGACATTGGGATAGCGCTCGAAGTATGTCGCGTGATACTTCACATTGCCCGGATCGTTCCAGAAACCGAGAGGCATCGACGGAAACGCTTCGGTGCAGACGAGCTCGCCGCGCTGCTTGCTGCCGGCTGGAAGCGGTTTGCCGTCTTCATCGAAGGCTTCGACTTTCATGCCCAGCCCGCGGCATTGCAGCTCGCCGCTCCACACGGGACGGGTCGGGCAGCCAAGCGTGAAACAGGACATGATGTCGGTGCCGCCCGAGATCGAAGAGAGGCAGACGTCGTCTTTGATGCTCTGGTAGACGAACTCGAAGCCTTCCGGAGCGAGCGGGCTCCCCGTCGACAGAACGGCGCGAACGCTCGACAAGCGATAATCCTTGCGCGGCTCGAGCCCAGACTTCTTGAGCGCGTCGAGATACTTCGCCGACGTGCCGAAGTGCGTCATCCGTTCCTCGTCGGCGTAGTCCCACAATATCCTTCCGTCGCCTACGAACGGCGAGCCGTCGTAGAGCAGCAGCGTCGCGTCCGAGGCAAGCGCCGAAGCGAGCCAGTTCCACATCATCCAGCCACAGGTCGTGAAGAAGAACAGTCGATCGCCCGGTTTGAGATCGCAATGCATGCGATGCTCTTTGAGATGCTGCAGCAGCGTGCCACCGGCGCCGTGCACGATGCACTTCGGCACGCCGGTCGTTCCCGATGAGTACAGGATGCATAGCGGATGATCGAACGACAGTCGCGTGAAGGCGATCGCCGCGGGCCTGAAAGCTGCCACGAAGTCGCGCCACCACACAGCGTGCCGAATCGCCTCGAGGCTCGCCTTCGCCCCACCGCTCTCCTGCAGATAGGGCAGGACGACCACGCGGCGAAGGGACGGCAGGCCCTTCGCGATCTCCGTCAGCTTATCGACGATCGGCTGCTCCTTGCCGTTGTACCAGTAGCCGTCGACGGTGAAGAGAATCGTGGGCTCGATCTGCCCGAAGCGGTCGAGCACGCCCTGGGCGCCGAAGTCCGGCGAGGCGGAGGAGAACACAGCGCCGATGCTCGACGCGGCGAGCATCGCGATGATCGCCTCCGGCATGTTGGGGATGAATGCAGCCACGCGATCACCCTGCTTCACACCCAGCGCGCGCAGTGCCTGCGCCACGCGCGAGACTTCGGCGCGAAGCTCGCCTCTCAAGATGCGTTGCTTCAGCTTGTCTTCGCCCCAGAACACGAAGGCATCGCTGTCATTCCTCGCCGTGCTTCGTGCGAGAAGATTCTCGGCGTAGTTGAGCCGCGCGTCAGGAAACCATTTCGCGCCCGGCATCTTGTCGCCATCGACGAGCGTGCGTGTGCCGGGATCACCGATGACGCCGCAGTAGTCCCAGAATTCGCGCCAGAAAGCGGGTCGGTGGTCGACCGACCAGCGCCAGAGCGCACTGTAGTCGGGAAGCTTCACGCTGTGCTTCGCGGAAGCGCGCGCCGCGAATGCGGTGAGGTTCGCTTGCGCGATGCGCTCAGGCGACGGGCTCCACAGGGGCTTGTTCATGCTGCGACTCTTCTATCTCATGCGCGCTCGAGCATCGCGCGCAGCGGCTCGGGCAGCGGCATCGACTTCCCGCTCCGGCGGTCGATCCAAACCATCTTGGCCGCGCCCTCGGCGTATTTCTTTGCGTTCATCCAGATCTCGTAATGCGAGCCGAAACTCGAGCGGCCAAGCTCGCCCAAGAACATCTTCACTTCCAGATCGCCGGGATAAACGAGCGGCTCAAGAAAGGTGCAGCTCGCGTTGATGATGATCGGGCCCTGCTCGGCGTACGGCTTCGTATCAATCTTCTTCGCGAACTCGTAGAACCACTCGATGCGCGTCTGCTCCATGTATCGGAAATACACGGTGTTGTTGACGTGGCCCATCGCGTCCATGTCGCCCCAGCGAAGCGGCATGCGCGTCGTGTGCACGAGCTTGCGGGGATGGGTCATCGGAGGGTCGTGCCGAAAACATAATTATAATGGCAGCCGGATCATTCTCGTGGTGAGGCCGATGCCGCGCGAAACGATGGAATACGACGTGGTGATCGTCGGCGGCGGGCCGTCGGGGCTTTCTGCGGCGATCCGTTTGAAGCAGCTCGCGGCGGAGCACGGACGCGAGGTGGGGGTGTGCGTGCTCGAGAAAGGCTCCGAGGTCGGTGCGCACATTCTGTCCGGCGCGGTGATGGACCCGCGCGCGCTAAACGAGCTTGTTCCCGACTGGCAGGCGAAGGGTGCGCCGCTCAACACTCCGGTCACCGACGATCGCTTCCTCGTTCTTTCCGAATCCCACGCCCGGCGGCTGCCGAATTGGATGCTGCCGCGGCTGATGAGCAATCACGGCATGTACATCGTGAGCCTCGGCAATGTCTGCCGCTGGCTTGGGCAGCAAGCGGAAGCGCTCGGTGTCGAAATCTACGCCGGCTTTCCCGCCGCCGAAGTGCTTTACGACGAGCGCGGCGCGGTGCGCGGCGTGGCGACCGGCGAGATGGGTGTAGCCAAGGACGGCTCGCATAAGGCGAGCTACCAGGCTGGAATGGAGCTGCACGCGAAATACACGTTGTTCGCCGAAGGATGCCGCGGCTCACTGTCGCAGGAGCTGATGGCTAGGTTCAATTTGCGCGAGAGCGTGAGCCCGCAGCTCTATGGGATCGGGCTGAAGGAATTGTGGGAGGTCCCATCGGAAAAGCACCAGCGCGGCCTGGTCGTGCACTCGCAGGGCTGGCCGCTCGACTCGCGCACTGGAGGCGGATCGTTCGTTTATCACTTCGACGAAAATCTCGTCTCGATCGGGTTCGTCGTGCATCTCAACTATCAGAATCCGCACCTGTCGCCCTACGACGAGTTCCAGCGCTTCAAGACGCACCCCGCGATCCGCGGCACGCTCGAAGGCGGCAAGCGCATCGGGTACGGCGCGCGCGCGATCAACGAGGGTGGTCTGCAGTCGGTGCCGAAGCTCGTCTTTCCCGGCGGCGCGCTGATCGGTTGCAGCGCCGGCTTCGTCAACCTGCCGCGCATCAAGGGCTCGCACAACGCGATGAAGACCGGCATGCTCGGCGCGGAGGCCGCATTTGCCGCGCTTGCCGTGGGGCGCGCGCACGATGAACTCGCCGCATATCCCGAGGCATTCAGGCAATCGTGGGTGTATCAGGATTTGTACAAGGTGCGCAACGTCAAGCCCGGGCTCAAGTGGGGCATGTGGCCCGGCACCATGCACGGCGGCGCGCACATGTGGCTCAACGATCTGGGCCTCGGCTTTCTCGTGCCGTGGACGCTCAGGCACAAGCGCGCCGATAACGAGTCGCTCAAGCCCGCTGCGGATATGCCGAAGATCGACTACCCGAAGTACGACGGCGTGATCACCTTCGACAAGCTCTCCTCGGTGTTCGTCTCGAACACCAATCACGAAGAGGATCAGCCTTCGCACCTGCAGCTGCGCGATCCGAAGATTCCGGTTGCCGTCAATCTCGCGGTCTACGACGGCCCTGAGCAGCGCTACTGTCCGGCCGGCGTGTACGAGTTCGTCGCCGACGAAAGCTCAGCGGGCTCGCCGAAGCGTCTCCAAATAAACGCCCAGAATTGCGTGCACTGCAAGACCTGTGACATCAAGGACCCGAAGCAGAACATTCACTGGGTCACGCCCGAGGGCGGCGGTGGGCCGAATTACGCGAATATGTGACCTCAATCGCCATGGGATGGCTCTGGTAGTTCCGTACGCTCCCCATCGGGATTGCATGTCCGCTTTCGGCGGTGGGCTCAAAAGCGGACATTGGCTGAAACATCTCCTCTGTAGGTAGCGCGTTTAAGCCGATGTCTCCTGGGAGTCGGCATGAAGCCTGCAATCGGTCCGCTCCTTCTGCTAGTACTACTCGTGCTCGTCATCCTGCTCATATTCTTCAGTTTGCCGCCAGTTGCAGACGCGTTCGTGTCACGCGTGTAACCATGCTGTCACGAAACGGTAATCGACGACGCAGAATATGAAAAATTCGCGGTCGTCGGAGTCAGGCGGCCAACACCTATCCCACGGAGGAAATGATCGTGCGCCACCAGACTTGGTGCTTCGCGGCGATTGTTACAGGTTGGACGCTTCTCATCCCGTCACTGGCTAATGCTGCAAATGCGAACGATTGTCCAAACGGCGGAGTCGTCCGATATGGTGTCGAGCCGTTTGATACGGCGCCGCGGCTGACTCCAATCTACGCGAAGATCGCGCAACAGATCGGCGAGAAGCTTGGCTGCGAGGTCCAGGTCTTCATCTCGACAAGCTACAACGCCGAGATCGAGGCGATGCGAAATGGCAAGCTGGAGATCGGCGAGTTTGGACCTCTGGGCTATGTTCTCGCCCACGAGGTCGCGAAAGCAGAAGCGGTGGCAACGTTCGCGGACGCAGCAGGCAAGCCCGATACCTATTGGGCGAGCATCGTGACTTATCCCGAGTCCGGTATCAAATCGGTCGCCCAAATTCGTGGGCGCTCTTTTGCCTTCTCTGATCCCGCCTCGACGTCGGGGCATCTCTTTCCGGCTTACGGCTTGCGCAAGGCCGGCCTCGACCCAGAGAAGGACCTGAGGGCCACCTATGCCGGCAGCCACACGGCATCCTTCGAGGCGCTGTACAACCGCAAGGTCGACGCGGGTGAGCTCAACAGCGAACAACTCGAGTCCGCGATCCAGCGCAGCCACTACAAGGATGGCGATTTCATCTTCCTGTGGAAATCGGGTCCGATTCCGATCGACCCGACAGCGATCCGTGGAGATCTTCCAGACGGATTCAAAAAGCGTCTGATCGTAGTGTTGCAAAACATAGATCTGTCCGGCATACCCGAGGCGGACCGCAAGATCATGGGCGTCCATGGAACACGGTTCGTTCCACAACGCGATTCGGCATTCGACGAGATTCGCGACTTGGTGAAGACGCTCAACATCGATCTCGCCAAGATGAACCCATAGTCGGCCGTCCCACGATTCGCCTCCCCTGCGGATGTTGCAGGTCAAGAATGTCTGCGTGCGTTACCCCAACGGGACGCGAGCGCTGAGTGACTTCAGCATAACGGTCAAGACAGGCGAGTTCGTCACAGTCCTCGGCGGGAACGGCAGCGGCAAGACGACGCTTTTGCGCTGCATTACCAGGACTGTCAAGCCCAGCTCAGGCGAGATCTGGGTCAATGGCAGCGAAATGACGGAGATCGAGGGTGAGCCGCTCCGGAGAGCACGTCTCAACCTAGCGCTGATTTCGCAGCATGCAAGTCTGGTGCGCCGCCGGAACGTCCTCGCCAATGTCGCAACCGGATCCCTCGGTCGGCACTTCAATCTCTGGACTGCACTCGGCGGTCTCCCCTCAGAAGAACTCGAGGCGGGACGAAACTATCTTGGCAAGGTTGGACTGGCTTCGCTTGAGGCGCAGCGAGCGTCGACGCTATCCGGTGGTCAGGCACAGCGTGTTGCGATCGCTCGCGCGCTCGCGCAGAAGCCGCAAGTGCTCCTGGCAGACGAACCGGTTGCCAGTCTCGACCCCGAGGCAGCGAATGAGGTCATGCGACTGCTGGTGGACCTTGCGACCAACGGACGCCTCGCCGTCCTGTGCGTTTTGCACCAAGTTGACTTGGCATATGCCTACGCGCATCGAGTGATCGGAATCCGCCGTGGACGCGTCGCTTTCGATCGCGAGCGCGCTGACGTATCGCGAGCAGAGATCGAGCAGCTTTACGTTGGCGAGCCAGCGTGACAAGCGGAGCCACTCAGCGACCTGATGCGGCTGGCTTTTGGGGATGGAGTTCCGGCTCAGCCGCGGCCAATGCCCTTCGCGTAGTCGGAATCCTTGTTGCGATCCTCGTCGTGGTGCAAACGGTTCTAGTCGTCCAGGCGCGCCCGCAGGATCTGGTGACCGGGTTTCGGGGAATGGTCGACATCGTCCGGCGAGCGGTGCCGCCGGACGTCTCGCGACTCCCGGCCGCGCTCTGGCCTGCACTGGAAACCGTCGACTTGGCGATCTTCGGCACCCTCATGGGGCTCGTCCTGGCTCTTCCGCTGTCGTTCTTCGCCGCTTCCAACGTCACGCCCTCGCGAGCTGCCTATTACTTGGCGCGAGGGGTGATCGCTTTTACACGGGCCGTCCCAGACCTCGTCTGGGCCCTGATCTTCGTTACGGCCGTAGGGCTCGGCCCGTTTCCTGGAGGTCTTGCGCTCGGTGTTCATTCGCTCGGGATGCTCGGCCGACTGTTCGCCGAAACGATCGAGCACATGGACATGGCTCCGATCGAGGCCCTTGCCCTCACGGGTGCGCGCCGAATCCAGGTTATCACGCATGGAATCATTCCGACCGTATTGCCTTCCCTGCTGGGAATCAGCCTCTATCGGCTCGACGAAAATATTCGCTCGTCGCTGGTTCTGGGGTTTGTCGGTGCAGGAGGCATCGGGTTCCAGCTCTTAACCGCGATGAACCTGTTTCAGTATCGCGAAGTGTCCCTGCTGCTCATAGTTACGTTCGTGATCGTGTTCAGCGTCGAGCGTCTGTCAGCGATGTTGAGACGAAGGCTCGTCTAGAGTCCGCCCTTTCGGAATAGATTCGTCATGGATTTCGAGCATACCGATTTCGCTTACAAGCCTACGACGGGAGTGCGGCGTTTGCACGAGACACCGCTCGTCGTGGCAACCACCGATGCACTCGTAGGCTACGGATGCCTCGTGGATTCACCCGAGGAGTTTCCAATCGAGATTACGCGTTGGCCGGCGCACGGCTGGCGCCCAATCGACGATCACTCCGGCGATCAAGGTGGCATCGCAGAAGGGATCTTCGAGTTTTGGTGGAAGGGCGAAACGCTTTTCGCGCGCAATAACGCTGTCGGAGACAACTATCTTTTCGGTTGGAGCAACTGGCCCGAGGAATCGACGAGCGCTGGGCCTGCCACTCGTCGGGATCGAGCGCTGATCTGGCGCGCAAACTACCATCCCGACGGTGGTCAGCTTTTCTATCCCCTCGACGGCCAAAGCTTTGTTGTGCCTCTCGCGCTTCCAGGAGACGACGTCAAGCCCGAGCACTTTGCCACGTTCTGGTGCGACGGATCGCGGGGCCTTTACATACACCCGAACGTCTGGCACGGAGCGATCATACCCATCGACGATCACGCGCAATTCCTCGATCGCCAGGGACGCGTTCACGCGCGGGTCTCGGTCGACTTTCCGAAGGAATTCGGCTGCTATCTCGTCTCGCCCCTGCACGGGATGCCGGCAAAGCACGAGTGAACATCAACGGCCGCAGTTACGCCTGGCCGCGCATGCCCGTGGTGGTGCTTTGCATCGACGGATGCGAGCCCGACTACCTCGGACAGGCGGTCGCCGCAGGGCGAGCACCGTGGCTCGCCGGACTGAGGGCGCGGGGTACTTGTCTCGTCGCCGACGCCGTTGTCCCCACGTTCACGAACCCGAACAACCTGTCGATCGTGACCGGCGTGCCGCCGTCGGTGCACGGCATTTGCGGCAACTACTTCTGGGATGTGGACGCGCGGGCTGAAGTGATGATGAACGACCCGAAGTATCTGAGGGCTGGAACCATCCTCGCCGCTTTCGCCGCGGCTGGAGCGCGGGTCGCCGCGATCACCGCGAAGGACAAGCTACGCGCGCTGCTCGGCCACGGACTCTCGGGGATCTGCTTCTCCGCCGAGAGAGCGGATCGGGTGACGCTTGCGGGCAACGGGATCGACGACGCACTAGGGCTGGCGGGTATGCCGCTTCCCACGGTTTATAGCACGGGTCTCTCCGAGTTCGTGCTCGCTGCAGGCTGCGCGCTCGTCGAGCACGGCCGCGTGGACATCTTGTATCTGTCGACCTCGGACTACATGCAGCACAAGTACCCGCCAGGCACGCCGCAAGCCGACGCCTTCACAGCGATGCTGGATCTTTATCTGGCGCGGCTGGACGCGGCAGGGGCGCTCGTCGTGCTAACCGCGGATCACGGGATGAACGCCAAGACCGATGCGCTGGGTCGGCCGAACATCGTGTTCCTCCAGGATCTGCTTGATGGCTGGTACGGAACAGCGGCAACGCGCGTAATCCTGCCCATCACCGATCCGTACGTGGCGCATCACGGTGCGCTCGGATCCTATGCCACTGTCTATGTATCCGACCCCAAATACGAAAGCTCGATGCGCGAGCAGATCGCCGGCCTTCAGGGGATAGAGTCGGTGCTGCCCCGAGCAGCGGCCTGTCAGCGCTTCGAGCTGCCCGAAGACCGCGTGGGCGATCTCGTCGTCGTGTCCGATCGGCTGACCGTCATTGGCACGAACCGAGCGCGCCACGACCTCTTGGCACTCGACGCCCCGTTGCGCTCGCATGGCGGAACGTCAGAGAAGCGCGTTCCTCTGGTGGCCAATCGCGGTGCGAACGGGCTTCTTAGCCGACGGTGGCGCAACTTCGATGCGTTCGATCTCGCGCTCAATCATCTTGCCGAAAGTTGAGCGAAGATTCGTCCGCTTTCGGGAGGGCTGAATGTCCGCTTTGGGTCGGTAAAGCGACGACACGAGGCCGCCACAAGCAGACTCTCGCACATTTCCCCCAAAGCGGCCGGCCGCGCATAGGGGGGACTGCTGACTGGCGGGACCGCGGGAGCGATCGATCGGGACGCTCCAGGAGCGGGCTGAAATCGGTCCTCGCCGGCGAGCCCACACCAGAGCGGTCATCAGCGGTTCACCTGTGGAGGCCTACTATCGCGAGGCGAACCCAAAGGCAAAACAATGCCCACTACCCGAGTTACCCTCGAACAGCGGCAGAACTGGGACCGCGACGGTTGGCTGGTGCTGACGCATCTGCTGCCAAGTGCGGCAAGGAGGGAGCTCGATGCCTGGGTGAGGGAAGTTTCGCAACCGGCCGGTCCGCGCGACCGCAGGCTGCACTACTTCGAACGGACCTCGGAGGGACGCGTGTTGTGCCGCACCGAGCGCTTCCTCGAGGATCATCAGCAGCTGTCGCGGCTCGTTGCCACCGGGGTGCTGCCGGCCATTGTCGGTGAACTGATCGGCGAGCGGGCCGTAATCTACAAGGAGAAGATCAACTACAAGCAACCCGGCGGGGCGGGTTACCGGGCGCATCAGGACGCGACAGCCTATCCGTTCGTCCGCCGTTACGTTACCTGCTTGGTCGCAGTGGATGCCATGAGTGCCGAGAATGGCTGCCTCGAGTTTGCTCCGCAGGGGCAGCCAGTGTTACTCGCTGACGATGGCGACGGCTGCATCCCGGCCGAACTGGCCGCAAGACTCGACTGGCGGCCGGTCGAAGTCTCCGCCGGCAGCGTGGTGTTCTTCGGTTCCCATGTTCCGCACCGCAGCGGCCCGAACCGTTCTGCGCAAGCGCGCAGGGCGCTGTATCTGACCTACAACGCCGCTTCGGAAGGCGCGCGCCGCAACGAATATTACGACCAGCGTGATCACCTTCTGGCGGAGCGCTCTCGCGCGGCGGGCCGCACCGCCGCTCGCATAAGCACGATCGGTCACTTCGAGGGCCGGCCGGACGACGAGGGAACTGCTGATGGAACTTAAGGTGCCGAAGTGGCAGGGACGAGGCGACCCATTCTGTACCGAGTTGCTCGCTTGGCTGGAAGCAGCGGGCGCGTCCAACTACGACGAGGCGGTCAGCCAGTATGCGCATGCAGTGCAGAGTGCCGCGCTGGCGAGGCAGCGTGGTGGCCATCCGCCGCTGGTCGTGGCCGCGCTCTTGCATGACGTCGGTCACCTACTCATCGGCGAGCATGATGGCGGCGATGAATTCCTTGTCCGCGATCTCCAGCACGAGCGCGTTGGTGCCGGCTGGCTGTCGCGTGCCTTTGTCGCCGAGGTCACCGAACCGATCCGGTGGCACGTCGAGGCCAAACGCTACCTCTGTTCAATCGACGCCGGGTACTACGACCTCCTGTCGGAAGCCTCCAAGCTCAGCTTCGAACTGCAGGGCGGAACCATGACGGCCGATGAGATCAAGACGTTTCTTGCCCACCCTGCGGCGCAGGATGCAATCGAGCTGCGCCGCATTGACGATCTTGCCAAGGAACCGCGCCGCACGGTTCCCGCCGCCGCGAGTTGGTGCTGCGCGTACTGACGCGCGAGAGCCCGGCGCAGAACGGTTGGCAGAAAGACCCTTTGTAGAATCCGAGGCGTCCGCATTGGGTCGGAAGCGGACAATTTAATCAGGACCGATGCGACGAAGCACTGATCTGCGCTGAATATTCCCGTCAACGAATCGACAGTGTCGTGTCTTATGATCTGCCTGGTTGACCCGGCGCGGCGAGTTTCCCTGCGTGCTGCGCCGTTCCTCTTTGATGTACCACACTCCGCTTATGCAGCCCCTTTAGGTTTGCGATCTATAGGCAGAGCTCGTCAGCGAGCGGATAGGGGCGCTCACCATCAATTTCGACGTAAGCCTCGCGTCAACCAACAGTCACTCCTGCGTCACCGTCACGGACTAGCCTGATTCACGCTTTGATGCGCTGACTCGATGCGCGTTAGTCGTGGTTGCCCTTCCCGTGAGGTCGATATGCTCACTAGCAAACTAGTGTTCGCTAAGCTTGTTTTCGCGCTTGCGTTTGTTGCGACTCTTTCTGGATGCGGCGGTGGTGGCTCTGACAATGGACCCCATTCGCAAACGGCTCTTGCGTTCGGCTTCTCTCTAAGAGTCTTTGCCCAAGCACCATTGCCAATCCAGTCTCCTGATTCCATCGTGCGTTACGGGGATACGGTCTTCATCGCCTATCAAAACAAGGGCGAGGTAAAGGACGGATCAAATCCCGCTGTTACTAACGCGGTTGTGCAATATGATTTGAACGGGAATCTGCTGAAGACCTACACGGTTCCCGGTCACTGCGATGGGCTTTTGGCCCGCACTGACACGGTGAGCCTGTGGGCGATGTCCAACGAAGACGGAAACCCGGAATTGACCATCATCGATCTAACCACCGGTGCTCAGAAGACCTATCAGGCAACGGTAAATCCGCCGCTTCATGGCGGCGGCTACGATGACATGCAGCTCATCAACGGGGTCGTGTACGTCACCGCGTCCAACCCCACGACGCCTGGGCTGGCGCCCACCGTCGTGTCGCTCACGCTGAATCCAAATGGGCAAACCTTCGACGTGGCCCCTGTGCTCGCTGGAAATGCCCAGGCAATCGACATCACACCGTCGGTAGGCGGCTCGCCGAATCCGACCTATCAGATGTTGGTCACGCTGAATCTCACCGACCCGGATTCAGAGGCGACCGATCCTTCGGGCAATCTCGTCGTCGATAGTCAGGGCGATGGGAAATTGGTATTCATTCAAAATCCGGGTCCGCAGCAAATCGTGAGTGTCTTGTCGCTTACGCTGTTCAACGACAAGGATGGGCCGACCGTGTTCGTTGACGACACGCGATTTGTTCCTCCGGCTGGTCAGTTCGGCAATGTATTCATGCTGTTTACCGACGCGCACAACCTTACTTATCGCCTCGACGGCCCGTTCGTGACGGGTGACGCTTACAGCGCCGGTCAGGGACAGATCATGCAACTGGACATAAAGACCGGACACTTGACTCCGGTCGCCACCAGCGTTGGCAATCCGCTCGCTCTGCAAGATCCGCACGGGATCGCGTTTATCGCAAACTAGCCGGTAGAGACTTTGCCGGTCGCGTAAGGGGGACGTACTCGTGCTACTCGTGCGCAGCCGCCCCCGGCGCCGCCGTCCATGTTCTTAGCCCCTGTTGAATGTCCGCTTGGGTCGGAAGCGGACCATGTTCAAGTCGGGTTTTAGTTACCGAGCCGGGGACGCGGGAAACGCTATTTCTGGCCGATCCAGTATAACGAGATCGGAGGTTGGTAACGGCTGCGCCTTGCCATAGAAAACATCGCTAGGCAGTGAAGAATTTATCACCCAGGTGATGCCGGGAATCTGCGAACGCTGGTGCGGCAATCCTCGCAGCCGAACGATTCTAGCCGGCCGCATCTGTTTTTTGTCGCTTGACTCAAGCCACTCAGGGACGATCCACAGCGTATCTTCGTAATATATTGTGTCGCATAAAAAATATTCATCGGAGTCGTCAAGAAACAGCATCGTCTTGGGATGGCTTGGCATCGTGGATTGTTGCGTCTCTAGCGCTGAATCGAGCGCTAGAGGATACCTAAACAAGTTGTCGAGTCACTTACAAGCCCTCTGAGAGGGCGTTTTCCCGCTGGAACACTTCCAACGCGACGAGCTAAAAAAAAGCCCCGCAGAGCGGGGCGACGCAATAGCGGGGCGAGTGCGATGGCGGGCGCAACCTATTCGACGGTTTCTTCGTGCACCTCAACATGCTTTTTAGTGGCGTGGGTCGCGTGTTCGTGCCCATGCATCGCATGACCCATCGCAATGTGCGCGTGATGGGCGGCTGCGGCGTGGTCGCCATGCTCCGCGTGCTCGGCCGCCGTTCGATGATGCGCGGCCGCTTTCTCGAAGTGCTCCGCGGCTGCATGATGGTGCTTCTTGAGCTCCTTCATAAATTATCTCTCCAGATCGTTAATCCTGATGACCGCAGGCCGCTAATACGCGTGCCCGCTCGAAGCAAAAGGTAATGCGGCCCCTTTACCCCAGTTTGACGGCGGGGTTGCAAAACGCTGGCGATGGGCAAGCACTGCTGTCGGGCATGGTGCAACACGTCGGCCACTCGCGGTGTGCACTTCACTGGTGAAGGCCGCTGGGGACTATGGGTCATAGTTCGCGTGCACTTCGCGGGCCACGGCGCGCTGCAGGCGGGACGCAATTACTCGGCGATCGTGTCCTTGGCCTCTGTGCACTAGAAGCACACATACTTATCCACAAAAATGACAATGCACAGAATCTGTGGATAGATCGGCTGCCTCAAGTCGCTACGCGGCGCCAATGCTCGAAGAAACTGGAGTGCCCGGAAAGTAGTCAGGTCACAATCGCACCTGTGTCATGTCCACAGGAGGGACATGCTCCCTCTCGCGGCTCCGACATTAGCCGTCCAGCGCCTCAGGAGAAACTGCCGCTTTGGGTCGCAAGCGGACATAAGAACGTTTGCGTCACCAAAAAATACCCCGACTGCAACACCAAAATTTCTCACGAATGCACCGACAGACGCTGTCCGACAAGTGGCGGGTTGAAGTTCGCGACCTCGCAAGCTCTGTCACGAAAAACAAATCTGACCGCAAATGGCGTGCGTCCGTACGAAATTATTTCGTTGTTTCACGATGGAGTCATCCACTAGTCAAGCGTCCTCGGTAGTCTAGCTCCGGCGTCCTCTGCGCAAACGACCCCGAGGGCGCGCTCGTACAGATGCTATCAACCGACGTGAGGGAAAGATGACTAGTAACCATGCTCCTCGAAGCAAGTGGATTGCAGCAATCGCCGCTAGCGCGCTTGTACTCGCCAGCTCGCTCGCCCAACCACAGAATGGCCAGGGCCAGAACGGACAGGGCGGGAATGGACAAGGCGACAACGGACAAGGCAACAACGGACAAGGCAACAACGGACAAGGCAACAACAACGGGCAGGGTAACAACGGTGAAATTCAACGCGTTTTGCTAATCAGCATTGACGGCATGCACGAGCAAGATCTCGCGAAGTGCCTTTCGGCCAACACCTGCCCCAATATTGCCAAGTTGGCTAAGCACGGAGTGAATTACACGAACGCGTTCACTCCTGGTCTGTCGGACTCAGTCCCGGGGCTAGCCGCTCTCGTGACCGGCGGCTCGCCGCGGTCGACGGGCCTGTTCTATGACGACATCTACGATCGCACCTTGTATGCGGGCACCGACCCAACCTGCACCGGCACGCAGGGCGTTGAGGTGTTTCTGCAGGAACTCGTCGGCATCGACGCCTTCATCCCCGGTCCGGGCCTTATCCACCTCGATGGCGGCGGAGCCTTCAATCCGCAGCAGATTCCGCACCGCAAAGTCGGAGTCGACTGCGTGCCGGTCTATCCGCACGACTTCATCAAAACCAACACCATCTTCGAGGTGGTCAAGAAGTACATTCACAAGTCCTACACCGCGTGGTCCGACAAGCACGCCTGGGGAACCGATTGGGTCAACGGCCCTTCCGGAACGGGCGTCGACGACCTGGCGCGCACTGAAATCAACTCCACGGTCCCACCGGCCATAAACGACTACACCGGGTCGAAAGATGGCCTCCAGCCCGCCTATTTGCACACGGAGGAGTTCGACAACTTCCATGTGCAAAACATTTTGAATGAGATCGACGGGTTGGATTCGACCGGCACCAAGATCGCGCCCGTGCCCACGGTCTTCGGCACCAACTTTCAGACCCTGAGCGTCGCGCAAAAAGCGCTCCACAACACGGGTGGCGGCTACGTCGACGCCGCGTTTACCCCCGGTCTTTTCGTCCAGGCTGCCATTACCTATGTCGACGGCGCCATTGGCCAATTTATGGCCGAGCTGGACGCCAAGCATCTGACCGATTCGACGCTGATCATTATCAGCGCCAAGCATGGTCAGTCACCGGCTGACTACTCTCGCCTGCTGAAGATCGGCCATGCAGCCGCCAACAACCTAGGCCCCTTGGTTGGTGGCGGCACCGATCCCATCACCGGCAATAACCTGGGGAACGGGCAGATTACCGACGACGACGTGGCGTTTGTCTGGCTGAACGACCAGACCCAGCGCGCTGCCGCGGTGGCTCAGCTCGAGGCCAACCCGACCTGTCCTGTGGTCGACCCGGTAACCAAGATTGTGCTGAGCTCGACCACGATGATTTGCGTCAACAACGGCGGCGCCGTGATTGATCTGAGCAAGGTGCCGGATAAATTCGGTGATCCGGCCAACGGCCGCACCCCGGACATCATGGTGCAGCCGAATCCCGGCGTCATCTACACCACGAGCGGCGGCAAGGATATGGAGCATGGCGGCTTCGCGCCGGACGACAGCCACGTGGCTCTCCTCGTCTCCCATCCCTCATTAGGCAAGAAGACCTCCAACGAGTCGGTGCAAACGACCCAGGTGGCGCCGACCATCATCCGGGCGCTCGGCCTCGACCCGGAGCTGCTTGATGCCGTCGAGACAGAGGGCACAGAGGTCCTGCCAGGATTGTTTGAAGACTGACCCAGCCATTCAAGGGCCGAACCTCCTATGGGGCGTCATTTGGACGCCCCTTTTTTTATTAGTGCGTTCTTGGTTCGCCGAGTTGCGAACAGAACGAGATAGTCGGTAATGCGGGCGGTTGCTTTGAGGAGTGCGTATTGTTCGTCGAAAATCTGTTTGACGACCGGCTGCGGCTGGAGGGTTTCCTCGGCGAGCGCGGCAATTGCGTGAGCATTTGATGCTTCGGCGTCTGCTGATTCTGGCATTGGGAGTTGTTCAGCGTTGGCATTTAAACCGAGCAGCAGAAGATACCGAACTCTAAATGTCCGCTTTGGGTCGGAATGAACGTACCCACGTTTGATGGACACCTCAATTGGAGCAATACTGCCCTTGAGGAGGTGTTCTATGGAATACGCACCGCGCAGGAAGTTGACTCGGGAATTCAAG
>Ga0306926_10002388_pt1 | contig 19150 bp, 24 predicted proteins | sample flu12Cox44000178_FD_203759 | JGI IMG/M metagenome (GOLD analysis project Ga0306926, IMG submission 203759) | Lab enrichment of tropical soil microbial communities from Luquillo Experimental Forest, Puerto Rico - flux8day.12C.oxic.44.000.178 (v2)... | ecosystem: Environmental > Terrestrial >... | reverse complement strand
GGTCATCCTCGACAGCGAGACGGAACTCGTGCGCTCGATCTTTCGCCGCTATGCCGAACTCGGCTCGGTGCGGTTGTTGAAGGAAGAGCTCGAAGCCCAGGGAAGGAAAAGCAAATCGTGGACGAGTGCCTCGGGTCGAGTGATCGGCGGCAAGCCATTCTCGCGCGGGGCGCTCTACCTGATGTTGCGGAACCGCACCTATCGCGGCGAGATCGTTCACAAGGGACAATCCCATCCTGGCGAACACACGCCAATCATTGACCAGACGCTGTGGGATGAGGTTCAGATGCGGCTCGCCGGCAATACCACCGAGCGCAACTCCGGCACCCGCACTCACCAACCGAACCTGCTCGCCGGGATGCTGTTCAATGCCGAGGGCAACCGAATGACGCCGAGCTATGCGGTCAAAAAAAGCACGCGCTACCGCTACTATGTCTCTCGCCCGCTGATCACCCAAGATCAGCGCGAAAGCTCCACCGCATTGCGCATTCCAGCCGCGGAGATCGAGTATCTCGTGACCAGCCGAGTGCGCCAATGGCTTCTCGACCCCGGCGGCATCTACCAGTCGACACGGCTTCCCGATCCGTCAGCGCAGCGCCAGCTCATCGCGCACGCCGGGGAAATCGGCAAGAGCTGGACCGAGTTGCCCGGAGCACGCCGGCGTGCCTTCCTCACCGCGCTGATCGACCGCATCGACGTCGGGGCCGATCAGATCGACATCCATTTGCGCCCGGCCCGGCTCGCCGCACTTCTCGATGTCGCAGCCACATCACTGCCGAGTGCGACGGACGACGAAATTCAACTCTTGTCCATGTCGGTGCGGTTACGCCGCGCCGGGCGGGCGATCAGGATGTTGATCGAGGGGACCGACCCGTTTGCCACAGCAAGACCTGATGCACGACTCGTCAAGCTGCTGATCAGGGCGCGCCGGTTCCGGTTCCATGCCACACTCCTCGACAGCGATGGCATGCCGTTTGCCGCACTGGCCAAGCGGGAAGGGGTGAGCCCATCCTACTTCACGCGGCTGGTCCGCCTCAGCTATCTCGCCCCGGACATCACCGAGGCCATCCTCGACGGCCGTCAGCCCCACGATCTGACCGCAGACAAGCTGCTGGCGCATTCACGTTTGCCACTTGGCTGGCACGAACAGCGGACCGTGCTTGGCATCGCCTGAGCCGGTCGGCGCACCACTGCAACCACGGTCGACGAAAGCGCCCTAGCCGGCAGTGCGGTACTGGAAAAGCGCCCGACAGAGACGTTACCGGTAGTTGGGGTGATGTTGACGAGCCCTGCGCGTCTCTGCCGGCATTCCGCCTGGCCGGGGCCGCGCACACCGCGGCTACCGCCGGCTTTTCGATACAGGAAGGAGAAATCTAGCGAGAGACCGACTGTTTGCTGGAGCAGAATGGATTCGAACATTCAGTTCCTGGTTAGATAGGCGACGGTTTCGTGGGTTCGTCCCGGTTGGGACCGATCTACCGGCGCACCGGTCACCCGAGCAGTTGCCGGCCTCGGCATACCGACCGGGTTGTCGAGCGGCGGTCAGAGGAGCCGCCGCTCACCGCCCGGATCAGACGGCGTCACACCATGGCAGCGCTGTCGGCGGTGCGAGCGCATCGCGGAACCGAGGGTTCGAATCCGCTTTCCTCCAGCGCGGAGTCTGCAAACTTTCGGTCCCTCGCGGACAGCGCTTCCTCCCTGGTGCGCCCGGTCCGCGTCCGATTTACGGCCCCGACTACTACGCCGCCTTCATCATCTATCCAGACGGATACCGGATTGAGGCATATTACGGTCCAGCGGAAACAGCCGAATCCTGAAGAGTGACAATGGCAATGACCCCGCACAATTTACGGTGAGGGTAACATAGTCTTTGGCGGGCCGAATATGTCGGTAACAGCCATTCGGATTATGCATCGGCCGCGGCGTGATCGCGACATCGTCAAAATGGTAATGCTGGCCATGATGCGAGATCGGCCCATCGGCCGACCACAGCCGGCGCACGACCTCCATTCCCTCTTCGAATATGGCCTGATAGTCCTCGAATGACACCCCGAACGGCCGGTACTCGCGCCGGTCGTAGCCGCGACTGTCCGAAATCAATCTGATGCGAGCGTCGGCCCTAGCCGGATTGAAACGTATGGCCGGTTTCCGCCGATGGTCTCTTGTTGGCCCTGCCGGGAAAGTCTCTTAAGGGGCATCTTCGGCCCGTCGCCGCGTGGTCAGCCACCGGCTGCAGAGCGCCGACTTCAGACCTTCCGCCCCCGCTCCGGAATGAGAAGGTTTGTTTTAGCGGAAGCGGACACAGCGACGGACCAGGCACATCGCCACCTTTGACCCGAAATGTACCCTTGCGGATACGCCAGCTCTCAACGGTCAACCCTGAATATGCCTTGACGAGTATATGCTCTGTCAGGCATATTAAACCCATGCACTCCGTATTTGAAACAATCGCCGAACCCAGCCGTCGCGCCATCTTGAGCCTGCTGGTCTCGTCCGAACGGTCTGTAGGGGAGATCGAGCGTCAACTTCGTATTCCTCAGCCGACCGTATCAAAGCACCTGCGCGTGCTGCGCGAAGCCGGTTTCGTGGAAGCCACCGTAGACGCACAGCGTCGTCTCTACCGATTGCGACCAGAGCCACTTCAGGAGGTGGATACCTGGCTAGCCCAGTTTCGCCAGTTCTGGTCCACGCACGTCGATGCTCTTGAACGCCATCTCGACCGCATTACTCAATCCGCACCAGGGAAAAAGAAGACAAGGAGCAGATAAATGACCGATCGCGAGCAATATTCACCGGGGCCCGCCGGCGGAGCGCACATAGAAAAGGACGGAGAAAACTGGACGCTCGTTCTCGTTAAGGAACTGCGTCACCCGCCGGAAAAAGTATGGCAGGCGCTCACCGACCCGGCGAATTTGCGCGAGTGGGCTCCGTTTGAAGCCGATACCAACTTGGGTACGGCTAGAGTCACACTGAAGCTCGCCACGGTCGGAGCGCCCACGCAGCAAGTTACCGAGACGACAGTGACACGAGCAGAGGCTCCACAAGTGCTTGAGTACAAATGGGGCGGCAATGCTATCCGATGGCAGCTCGAGGCCGTTGGGGCAGGCACGCGCCTCACCTTGTGGCACAACATTGATCGTCGATTCATCTCGATGGGGGCTGCCGGTTGGCATATCTGCCTCGATGTCCTTGAGCGGCTCCTCGCGGATAAGCCGATTGGACGTATGGTTGGTGCGCATGTCATGAAGTTCGGCGGCTGGCAGCGACTGAACGCCGAATATGCCAAGCATTTGGTGTCGAAATTCCCAACTGGCCATCATCCAAGGCGGCGCAAGAATCGTGATCGAGCAAACTTCAATAGGCTGGGACAAATGGGTTCGGCAAACCCACCGCTGGCTGTCCATCGTCTTTACGATGACCGTCATCGCCAACTTCGTTTCTATGGCATTAGGGAAACCACCCGCTTGGATAGTCTATTTGCCATTGCCTCCTCTTTTCTTGATGTTGTTAACCGGCCTGTACATGTTCGTGTTGCCGTATGCCGCCAAATGGCGCGCGCGCCAAACCGGCCGATAGGAACAAACACAATGGTCAACAAGGCGAATAAGAGAGTCAGATAGCTTCAGTCCTCCTCCGATGACTCGATGGCGTCGGCATGAGCCATTCGGGCAACATCCGGGAGATGACCGCTCCTGGCTCGGTCAGGCGACTTTCGTCGGGATGGACCGCAAGGGGCGAGACGCGCCGATTCCGGTCGTTCCGGCCACCGCGACCAAAGCGCCGGGTTCAACCCGAAGTTGCGGGGCAACAAGTCAGTAGACGCTTCGGGGCCGCTGTGCTGCGACGTTTGGTACCGTTCCGCGAGCGCCTTGACTTCGAACGGGGTCGCTCCCCGGCCACCGATCTCTCTGGTGAAAAAATCGAGATACTGATCGATCCGCCGCAACAATACCTGCAGGTCCGCCTCGCTGCGCACGTAGGGTGTATTGCCGGGTGCCAACGAGCTGCTGTGATAGGTGAAGCAGAAGACGCGATGGCCGCGGCGCGGCAGTGCTCGCGTTAGCCGTCGCTGCTCATCGAAGGAGATGCCTTCTGGCGTAAGTGTAATGCGCTCCACGAGGCCGAGCATCTGTGTGCCTTAAGGAGCAACCTGCTCAGGGGGGTGGGCGAACGCCGGGTACCGACGTGACGGGGCCCACGGCGCACGGCGCGGGACTCGAGAAGTCGATGTCGGCAATAGCCTGCCCTGTTAGATGAGTTTGCACGTGAGCGCCACTAGTGCGGCAGCAATGCGCACCGCGCTCGCCCCGTCTCTGGTGGGAAGACGGCCTGTTTCCATTTCGTCCGAAACGAAGATAAGTAGATCAAAGACCTCCTGATAGGTGCGCCGAACCGCGGCGAGGGTCTCCTCGTCAGGTGAAGGCTCTGCCATAACCGTTCCGCTGAGCCAGTAATTGCTATTCAAGTAATGGCATTAACGGCCACGGTGCCAGGGCGGCGGTAACTCTAAAGGCGGGGGCGAACAGCATGCTTTGCATCATTCTCTAATGTTCTTGAAGACAGCTATGGTAAAAGTGCAGCGTTACCTTCGAGGTGAGACACGGCAGCAACACTGCTCAAACGTCTATCTAGATTAGGAGACTAGGTTTTTCGACGAAATTGATAGTTAAGATCTAATCCTCGATAGGCGCCGATTGTCGCACCCGCGAAGGCATCCGGTCACGTGACGATAAGATTGACGCATGCCTCCGCTGCCCACACATCCCAGGGAAGCGGCAGGGCTTGAGAGATGCCCACCATGACGCTGCCATTCTGCATGGTTAGGTGCTGCAACGCGCGTACCCTTGCCGGCGGCCGTTGTCGTCGAAGGGCAATGCCGGGACGCCTGCGCTGCCGGTTGCACGGCTCGGCGGGTGGCAGGCCGCGCGGCATCCCGCTGCGGCCACATGAGAATGCGGCCCTACAGGCCGCGCGGGCGCGCTGGATCGAGCGCATGCGACTGGCCAAGGCACGCGGCCTCATCGCAAAATTCCCGAACGGCCGGCGTCCGCGGGGCTCGGCGCCGCGGTCGAAGGACAAGGCCATTGCTCGGGCGCAGCGGATGGTCGAGGAGATCAAGGTGGCAAAGACAGCGAGCGGAAATTCGCCACAGCCGGCCGTTCTGGTGCCGGTTGCGACGCCCACTCTGCCGGCCCACCCGCTCAGCAAGGCCGACAAACACTCGGCCGCCGCGATCTTAGCGCTTGACGTCGTGCAGCAGATCCTCGCACTCGGCGTCGATCCTAGCAACGTCAAGCTCCTGGCGCAGGTCAAGGACACGGCATTGACTGTGATCGCCCAGCACATCCGGCTCGACGAAGCCCGGATGCGGGATAGCGAGGAGGACCGGCGCAGTCTGGAGCGTGCCGCGGCCTTGGCACAATTGGCGCGGGAGGTGACGGAAGGGCGGGATTAGCGCGCGGCGCACCCCGACAAGACGCGGCCGTGGTCGACACAGCGTCCACCCACAAACGGACCGCAGCGGTGACCACCCCCACCTTCCTGCCACCTGCTGTGTCGACCCGCGCGGTGGAGCCACCGCAGACGCCCATCGAGGCAACGGTAACACCACCGGGCGACAGCACCTGCCTGTGGTGCGGACACCCGTTTCACACCCACCGCGGCGGGTCCCCGAAGCGCTTCTCTTCCGCGCAACACCGCAACCAATTCTGGTCCGCGCTGCGCCGTTGGGGCGAGCGCACCGTGGCGTCCGGCTGGCTCACTCTCGATCACGTCAAAAATGGCGATCCCGCAGCGTGCACGCCTCCCTCAGGCAGAAGCTCGCCTGCGCCGATACCCGAGCCTCACGAAGCTGCTGAGGGTGCGTCCGCCGAGTTCCCCGACAAGGCCGCCGAGCTGCTCGATGATCTCCTCATCGCGCTGACCAACCTGCCCGACGAAGTGTTCTTCGAGCTCGGCAGAAAGCTCCCCGCAGCCTCTTCCGCCGCAGCCTCGACTGGATGAGCAAGCAGGCCGCGTCGTAACCGACCAACCCCCCTCCCGCCGCCACAAGCCGCGGAACGCTAAATGCCGTTATCGAAGCGGCCTCTTCATGTCGCCGCTTGCGCGAAAACCGAGACGGACATCGAGGTGCGGCAGGTGATGTTATCGGCGCGTCACGCCTACCAGGGCATCAGCTCCGACTTTTGCGGGCGACCGGCCGGCTGAACCTGTCGGTGAGGCTGGCGTACTCGAGGTGGGCCAAGCTGATGCGATTGCGACGGCGCGGCAGCCGAATGGTTTTGCTGTGGCGCACGGAGGACCGGGGTGAGCTTGTCGCGATCCGCGAGAGGCTGGGCCGGCGGACGATCCGCAATGGGATCGAGGGATGACAAATTAGTTCCGTTCGGCACGATCGGGGGTATCGATGCGACATTGCTCGCGCGCTCACCGCCCTCGTCCACCGTCGTCAGCGGCGCAACGGACGGGGCGATCCGGTCGGCGCTGTATACCGAAGCGAGTGTAATGTCGACAGAGCTCGCGCCGGTCTCGGGAGGGTCTCTGACGGTCGGCCCCACTGCGGTGGCGCCAGCGAGGATACCCGGAGACAACTGAGCAAAGATAGGCCCACAGAGGATCCCGATGATGGCGGCGACCGTGAACCCGGTGACCGCTAGCCAGAGGATGTCGCTAAGAAGCCTCATCCGGATTCCCTGAGGATCGAGCTGGGCTTGATCAGAATAACTCACATCCTTCACGATCGCCTCCCCGGAGCAGAAAGCGCTGGCTCCCCGATGAGGTCTCGTCGGCCGCCGGGCCAAAGATGGTGCTAGGGCGCAAGACCGCCCGGCTCCCGCGTAGTCGTTGCGGCGGAGCCGACAGGCGTACCTCACTCCGCCCTGTGCTAGGCAAGGCCCACCCGCGACGAGTTGATGAATCTTCTCTGAGACCCCGTCCTCGAGCCAGTTTATCTGACGACGACCCTACCCGCGGCGAGCATGGAGATGAAGAAAACCTCTCAGCCCGGGCGTATCGAGGCGGTTTGTGGGTCTCGCCGTCGATCGCTACCGTGGCCGTCTCCTCGGGGTGCTCCCGAATCGGGGGCAGGGGCGGCCAAGGCTGAAATCCCGGTTCGGGCTCACCGACAATGGGCTCTAAAAAGGGCAGAGCCCTTAGAGCCCCAAACCTGACCGCCCTGTTCGCCGAAATGTGCTAAACCAAAAGCGGCATCCCGCGGGCCGCTCCCCCTGGGCCAGGACGTGATGTGCGCGCCAGCGACTGGCGGCATCCCCCCGCCGCCAGACACTACCGCCGGTCTTTCGGTTGCTAAAAGACCAGCAAGGGGGAATTTTATGGCATCGGACACCACTCTCGCGCTCGGCGACGATCTACGGGTGCGCCGGCGGAGCGTCTTCGTGCCACGTTCGTCATCATCCTGGCGTTCGCTGCCATACCCGCCCAGGCCGCGTCGGCTCCGCGCGAACCCTATTCCTGTCGGCTTTTACGTCGACGCCGGCCGACAATGCGCCTTCGGGAACTGTGATGACCATCGGCTGCATCGCTTGAAGCGTGAGTGCCTGCGCGAGGGCGGCGGGCAATCTTGAATACGATCCTGACCGATCAGCGGGCTCGCCCATGGTGGCGACAGGGGTTCCGCCAACTTTGCCGAACACCGAGGGTTATCACGGCGACGGGTAGAGAGCCGATCCGTTAGTCAGAGCGGTGTACCGCCGGTGCGCGGCATGCCGCTAAGGCTTCGGCGACGAGATCCTCAAATTTGGCGCCGCGATGCAGACACAGCAGAGCCGCCAGCGCGCCGTGATGGAACGCGCGATGGGTGATGGATACCGAATTCCGCTGCTCCGGGCTCAGCTTGCCGTAGAACTCCAGTGAGAGCTCGTCCCATTCGGCGCCGAGCGAATTATCGATGCCGTCGTTCATCACTGCTTCTCAGGCTCGGTTCGCCGATCTTGTCGGTGCGAGCCACCGAGAATGTTTCGGTCGGCTCACTGGGCGCGAGCCGCGCGAGCCGCAATGTATTGATCGCTGCCATCAACCTGTCCGGAGTTTGCTTACAGCGGGGTGACGCTTGGTGACGCTTGAGGATGACGTTCCGAGCAGGCCCGGCTTCAAAACCATTTGCCAGTCGGCGGCGTTTAATCCCGGCAGGTCGTGCTCGAGGGATTGCCCGAGCATGTAGACGACCGCTGCTGACCGGCTCGGCGACACTTCGTTGCCTGGGGGATTTACTCGACCAGCTGGGGCTCTGTTCACCGTTGAGCGACGTTGTTTGGGATGGGCGGCGGTGGCCCTTCCGGCCCTTTGCAGCGCTCTTCGGCAAGGCTCGCGAGGTATTGCTGGCGCGCCTGGAGGGCGGCCTGCTCGGTCCCAGCAGCGCCCTGGAAATCCATGCCGAACCACAGGATCGGGATGAACAGCCCGGCGACACCGGCGACCACGTTCTGCGCGACTTTGGTGCCCTGCTCGGAGCCGAGTTCGCTAATCCGCTGGTTGTTGGCGTTGACCTCGGCCATGATCGCGGTTCAGTTGGCATAGCGGTCCTGCATCTGGACGACGGAAACGGGCGCGGGGGCTCGCCCAGCGCAACCCGACAGTGTGACAGCGACCGCAAGCGCGGCCAACACAGGCTTGTACATTTGGGACCCTCCATTTTGCGGGTTCTACGGATTGTTTCTGGCGATACCGGCGAGCCGGGATTTCACCGACTTGTCGGACGGGTTTTGCGCGAGCTCCCGCTGCTAGGCTCGGCTCAGAAGCCTCTGCCACCCGGCGTTTAATCCTCGCGGTTATGCTCGAGGAACTCCTCCAGCATGTAGACGATCGCGGCCGATCGGCTCGGCGGCACTCTCTGCCGCGCTCGCCAGGCGTCGATCCTCTCGACCACCTGCGGCTCAACCCGGATGTCGATATTCGCGGTTTTCCGTTTCACGGGGATCTCAGTGGTAGGAATGTGCTGCGGTTGCCATGCCGACGAGGTGGGGCGTTACCGGGCCACCGACTTATTAATTTGCGCCAAAAAAATTGATATCTCGCGCCAAACCGTCAGAAACCCCCGTCAAGGCTCGCCAGGGCACCGACTCCGTCCTGGGCTATCGCACCCGGAAATTTGCCGACCGGGCCGACGGGCGCGTCCCGACGATGCTCGCCGGCAATACCGCTTCGCCGGCTTGGAGCGTAAGGAGACTTGCGGCATGAAAACTGCCAGACTAATTTCGAACACCCGCGCGATCACTTTTCTAAGGGCGAGCAACGGCGTCCCGATGGATAAAGGCGTGATCGAGGGGATCGTAGCGGGGAGCCCGCGGGGGCGTGCATCGTCACCTGTAATCACGCCGTCTGCTGCCGACCTGGGCACGTCGGCAAACTGCCCGACAGGATGACTCCGGGGTGAGGGGTTGCGCCGCTGACCCCGCATTGTCCTTGGAGCCAGGCCGAAACACGACCTTCCGCGCCAATGAAAACAGCATTGCCGCCGAGATCGCTGAAAACACAGTCGTAAACACCAAGCTAAACGGGTCAATCAGCAACGCAATAATGTGCGCGATCAGCTGTCAGACCACAAAGAGCGTCGGATGATGCTTTCAACCACGATTCTCTTGTGGCATTGTTGGACGATCACTTTGACAAGGCCTTCCGGCATCGGCCGATCGCCGATGAACTTGCCTCCGGACTCCACGCAGTTACGTAATTCTTGCGGCTCTAGCGAATCCATTAGGTGCCCAAGCTCGGTCGAGGTGAGCGATGCCATGCTTAGTCCCGCTATGATGGCGGTCAGGATCACCCCGGTTCTTATCCACAAAGGCAGCTTGATCTTGGTCTTCATCTTCCGGCGCTTTAAGCGAGACGCGCGGGCGAACCCGCCCGTGAGCGATGCTCTCGACATGGGCGCGCGGCCTTCCGCGATCTTGATAGTTTCGGCCAAAGAATTGATGGCGTTCGCGCTCGAGGGGGCTGCGCCCCTCCCCGCCATGCCCCGGCCTCACCTCCGATGCCGGGTTGCTGCCCTATCGCGAGTTCGATGACGCGCTGGGCCTGACCGACACGGGCGTCGATACGCTCGCCGACGCGCGCATCGGCAAGAACGGCCGCCATCGGTTCGCTGGCTTGCTGCGCCAATCGGTGTTCGGGCGGCTGGCCGGCTACGAGGATGTGAACGATGCCGAGAGGCTGTACCACGATCCGGCGATGCGCTGGGTGGTCGGTGACCGGGCGATCGTTGGGTCTGCCGCCTCCGCCAGCCAGATGGGCCGTTTCGAGACGAAGTGGCTAAGCCGGCCCGAGAACCTTGCTGCTCTCGCCGATCTGCCCGGTCAGTGGATCGACAAGGTGCAGCAGCGGCGACCACCGAGGATCATCGTCCTCGACACGGATTCGAGCGAGAGCCCGACCTACGGCGAGCAGGAAGGCAGCGCCTACAACGGCCATTTCGGCTGCACCTGCTACCACCCGCTGTTCGTGTTCAGCCAGCTCGGCGATGTGGAGCGCTGTGCCCTGCGTTCAGGCAACGTGCACAGCGCCGCCGACTGGCGCGCGGTGCCGGAGCCGGTGATGGCTCGCTACCGACGGACCGTCAAGCGCCTGTACTTCCGGGGCGATGCGGCCTTCGCCAATCCCGAGATGTACGAACTCCTCGAAACCGAGGGTGTCGGCTACACGATCTGGGTGCCCGCCAATAACGTCCTGCAGAACAGGATCGCCTATCTGCTGAGGCGCCCGGTCGGACGACCGCCGCATGAGGTCCGCCGGTACTACGCCAGCTTCGCCTATCAGGCGCAGAGCTGGAGCAAGCCGCGCCGCGTCGTGGCCAAGAGCCTGCCCTCGCGAAGGCGGGGGTCGAATGGATCCGGGCGAGCTCTATCCGCGCGTCGGCTTCATCATCATCAACCTGGCGCGGCCAGCCGAGCGCGTCGTCGCCTTCTACAACCAGCGCGGCACGGCAGAGCAGTGGATCAAAGAGGGCAAGAACGCGATCAAATGGACACGGCTGTCCTGCCGCACCTTCGCCGCCAATGCCGTCCGCCTCCAGCTCCGAAACGAGGTATGCGGCCCAGAACCAGATCGACAGCGGCGTGCGGGTCCGCTCCATGACCGTGCCAGCCGTCAGCGTGTTATCCCGCTGACATTTGCGGCACCGGAGAACGTGCGGCCGGTTGGCGAAGCGGTAGGGTTCGCCGGGCTCGCCGCAGATAAGCACACGTTAATGAAGGCGAAAGTCTCAGACGGCACAAGAAGCCAGCGTGAAAATTTTTACTTCGTACCGTGAATCTATCGTGAATAATGTGTGCTTTAACAGCATCTAGATTTTTCGTTAACCTTTTTGTATTACGCAACATTAACCTTTGTTAAACCTAAACTGACAATTTTGCCAAAATGTTGGTAAAAGTGTCGATTTCCTGTTGTACCGGCGGTCGCGGTGTGGTGTGATTGTGACTGGTCCCGGCGGCGGGACCGTGATCGCCCCTTGGGGGCTTGCAGGAGAAGGAAGTCGACGATGCAGGTTAATGAATGGTGGAGGGGGGATGCCTACGCGTGATGCTGCCGCTGGCGCCGCTTGTTGCGTTCGCCATTCCGGCGCATGCGCAGGATTTGGGATGCCCATTTAGTACGTGCAAAAATACGGATCCGGCGGGTTTGGCCGACACCGCCGAACCGGGAGCCGTGCTGGTCTTCCCGAAATTCGCTCAAGGGTTGATCACGCTCGACAACGGCGCGGTCGAACCCAATACCCAGATCGAGATCGCCGCAGTGTGTCCGGCGCCAGCCCCACCCGGGTTCCCCGGCGCGACAAACTCACCGCAAACCTGCCCCCAGGAAAACGCCGTGTACGAGGTGGAGGTACACTGGGTGTGCCCTGGGATCACTATCGGCCAAAACATGAGCGTCTGCCCGGAGTCCGATTTCCAGGTTTTTGTGTCGACCTACGGCAAGGTCGTGTTCAACCCGAATGGAACACCCTCGGGAATCACAGCAAACGGTCGAATCACCGGGTTCCCGGCGCTTAACGGAACCTCACCCGTCCCGACGGCCCCGTGCGCGAGGGGGTATGCGCTCGCCTATGTGGTCAATTCTCAGTTACAGCCGCTCGCGGACAATGTGCTGATCGGCGATGCGGTGCAGCGGAACAACTTTTCACCAGTAGTCACCAACAACGACCTGCAGTCCTACTCGGCGCTCGCGATCCAGGCCAATGGAGCGTTCGGGAGCCTAGTCGACACCGCTGCGGATCCTGTTACGGGCGGTGCGGCGCTCCCGTTCGACGGCTCGGCCGACGGCTACCAGATGGTCACCGGGCAGTTCTATGGCGATGTCAGGTATCAGCAGGATGCGACAATTAAGCCGCTTGATATGGCCCCGTTTGCCGACACGGCACTGATCTTTCTGACCCTGGATGTCCGATCGAACTTGCCAAACGCGTCGACTTTCGTCAATCTGAACTTCTACAATCAAAAAGAGGTCCCCGTCTCCACCTTCTGGAGTTTCGACTGCTGGGATCAGGTGCAGCTGGCGGGCCCGGCCGGCACCAAGTTCATAGACGCAAATCTGACGGCTGATGCTATGCAGACACCGAACGGCGTGGTCGTGTCTGGCCAGGCATTCGCCATCCCAGGTGGCGCGCACCGCACACTATTGACGCTCATTCAGACTGCGGAAGGCCCGACGAGCGGAACCGCGGCCTCGACGCGTTCGTATACCGTGCGTCCGTCCAACAACTCGGTCCCGGTGCCGACGATCTTCGTGTACAACTGACGGCCTGCCCGTTAGTCTCGGCCCGGACCGGACGAGGGGTGGTGCGTGCCATCCCTCGCCCGGATTTTTTTGCGCAAATCCAAGCCTCATCAAAAATTAGCGCCGTACGCTGTAGGATGAATGCGGCGCAGCCAGTGAAACTGTGAGCAGGTCGCTCCGGGCGTCAGCACCGCACCGTCGCGGTCTTTCACATCGGCGGTCGATCTCAGCGCCGACCAACAGACCACCCGATGTCCGTGGCGTGCTGCACGGTTGATTATAACCGTAGTTATAATCAGCCGGCGAGCTCGTCCCACGACCGCTCGCTCTTGGGCGCGGTCTGGCGCTTGCGGCTCCGTTGCGGTGCCGCCGTCGATTTCTGCTGGTTCAAGAGCGGCCCGGTGATGCGCGCGGCCTTGGCCGGAACCTCAGCTTCAAGCACCGCGAGGATCTGTTCGGGTGTGTCCTTGCGGGTGATGAGCAGCGCCTCGCCCTCGGCGCGCTCCAGCTTGCGGATCTTGGTGTTGGCCGCGTCGAGTTCCTCCTGCAGCCGCACATTCGGACATTGAGGGAGGCTTCCGCAGGGGATAGGCTAGGCTTACCGGCATCGGCGAATTGATCACTCTCCCCTGTCTCGGCTCGTCGCTGGCGAGCCGGGGCTTTTTGTTTGGAAACAGCACCGTTTAAGGTTAAATTGCGGATGCACCCGGCTAAAAAAATTGATTTACCGCGCACCAGGGGGTATCGCACTGACTTTCTCGCCGATCAGCCCACCCGCAGTGCGAGATCGAGCGTTGAGAGACGTGGACCCAGCGCCAACCGTTCGCCATCGACGACAACAAGCCAGATCATGCTGTACCGTCGGCTATGATCTTGTTGACGGCGCGGTAGCTCAGGCCGCACACGCGCGCGATTTGGGATACGGGTAGACCCGCTGCGTGCATCTTGCGGACATCATCGTCCCGTGCTTTCGTGTCGTCGGAGCCCGCTATGAAGGCGTTGGGGTATATAACGTTGCCCTCGACCTTCATCGGGCAGACCGGCTCGACGTCGCCCAAGATCCGAGCATCTTCGGCGTCACCCCAGATCTCCGTCATCCAGCAGATCTCCCGCCACATTGATAGGCGCGCCCGCAGCTCTTCCATCGGCATTGTCAGGACGCACAAGAGGAGTTTGTTCACGTCTTAGCCAGTTTCGCGGCGGATGATTGCAATGGCGTCGTTCTTTCGTGGGCCGAATACTCGCCCTCTGGACCGCTCCGGCGCGTCACATGGTTTGCAGCGAGGCCGACCAAGACCAAGAGCGTGGGCCACGCTATGGCGATGCCGGTCAACTCTGGAACTGATGATGCTGTTTTGAGGGCGATCGTGATTCACGCCGCGCCCCCGATAATGAGTCCAATGGCCCACGATAATGTGCATGTTGATAGGTTCTGACCTTGCCAGCGGACAGCGCTGGCGCCGGGGGCTAGCAGTGCGCTGTAAGCCGCACGGAGTTATTCGCCGGGCATCACTGCCCGCTTATTTCCTCGCACCCCCGACAAAAGGAAGCCGCCATGTCGGAGACGGAATTGCCGCTCACAGAGCGCTGCTAACGCCGTCGCGGAAGGTGGGTTATCGCCCCGTCAAGTCGCAATCGTGGTTAAGGGTTTCTAAGGAAGAGACAGATGGCGAAGACACGCGGCTTCGTAGGGGCACGGTTCGAGGCGATATGCCGATGCAAATCGGGCCGCGGTTGGAACCATACAACTACGATACCGCGATCGGTTTAACCTCATTGATGACCTCGAAACGGGCCATACCCGTCCGACATCCTCCGAAAACTCGCGCAGGACGACTTCTGTGGCGGTCGCCACACTCACCGGAATCACCCAACCACGGTCGCGAGGAAAAGATCCCTTACCGGCGCGCACGGCACACATAAATGGAGCCCCCTCTCAAGAGGGGCACCTGAGCCCTGTGGCCTGGCGGGAAAAATCGCCCCGGAGCTAGGCCGACCCCTTGGCGTGAGCCTGGTCTCTCCTCTCGATTCAGCTTGCCCGGAGACGGCTTGCCACGAGTGTGAACTCAACAAACCACGGTCGGGCAATGCACGATCGCGGAAGGTCCGCAATCCGACGCTGAAGGGACCTTCGCTGGATCGCGCGGCAACGACCCGGTTGCGCGGATACCGGTCATTCCGGCAACCCCGACCAACGCGCCGGGTTCGACCCGAAGTTGCGGGGCAACAGGTCAGTAGACGCTTCAGGGCCGCTGTGCTGCGACGTTTGGTACCGTTCCGCGAGCGCCTTGACTTCGAACGGGGTCGCTCCCCGCCCACCGATTTCTCTGGTGAAAAAATCGAGATACTGATCGATCCGCCGCAACAATACCTGCAGGTCCGCCTCGCTGCGCACATAGGGTGTATTGCCGGGTGCCAACGAGCTGCTGTGATAGGTGAAGCAGAAGATGCGATGGCCGCGGCGCAGCAGTGCTCGCGTTAGCCGTCGCTGCTCATCGAAGGAGATGCCTTCTGGCGTAAGCGTAATGCGCTCCACGAGGCCGAGCCTGGCAAGGATCCCGGGGACATGTAGCACCTTGAGGCGCTCATTCATCGTTAATCCGTTGGCGATGTTTCTGGTCTTTGCCAGCAACCCGGTGTAGCCGACGGTGAGAGGGATCTCCAGCAGCCTGAAATCTTCGCCGAACCAATAGGGACGGGCACTACAATGCGAGAAATCGGGGCCGAAATTGAGGCTCAGATCCGTGCCGGGAACGACGCTTACATCGATCTCGTATCCGAGTTCGGCGAGGATGCCCGCGGTGGCGCGACCGACACCGTATCTTCCGGCCTTATAGATGCGTGGTCGAACCCCGACATTCTCTTGGATGTTGCGAGTCAGCCGAATCAGCTTCTCCCGCTCAAGCTGGGAGGGTAGGTTGCCGGGATACGAATTCTCGTCCGTCATCCGCTCGACAAAGGGCGGATTATCCCAGGGCTGCAGATGAGCGCCGATCTCGCACGCCCTTGAGCGATACAGATCGCGGATGACCTCGTATCCCTCTGGTGTGTTGCTCACCGGATAGTCGAGAGCAAAGGTCGGACGGACCTCATATCGCTCGAAGATACGTTGCGTTTGCACTAGGCGCTTGATCGACGTGACGCCCCTCGCCTGACGCTGCGGACGTGCTGCCCAGTCGAATTCGGCCTCGGTATCGATGACGACAACAAGGAGCGGCGGCTGTTCGGCCGGCCAGTCGATCATCCTCCATGTGCTAGGGTCAAGCATGCCTAGGCATCATCGGCGGCCGCACGCTTTCCGCCGCTTCGGCGAAGGCGTCTCCGCACACGGGGAGCCGAAGCGGGGTCGTCAGGTCGTCTCCAGCTCAAGGGGGTAATGACCACAGACCTGCTCGACCGTTTCCCGTTATCGAGACCCGGAGCTCCCGCTGGCCCCGTCAAACCACTTCCAATAACCGAAACGCGTCAAAAAAGTGTCAAAAAAACAAAATGGGTTAAAGAGCGCCTGGGCACGGAGTTCCGACTCGGAGCTCACCCCTCAGCTTGGCTCACAAGGCTCATCCGATCTTTTGCTGTGGGTCGAATCGGTTAGTCAGTATCGGTTGCGCGACGGCTCGATGAGACGGAAAATCACGCGCGATGGATCGGAAATCTTGGATGTCCATCGAAACGGATACCTCGGCAGAAGAGTTTGACTAGAGTTTCCGGCTTCGTGTCACGATGACGAACGCGCTGTCGCTCTACCTCGACGCTCTTCGCTTTGGTGCGGCGTTTGTCGTGTTCGTGTCGCACTACGTGTCCGAGCGCTACACCGGCGGCCTGTTCTGGCAGAGCATGCCTTACGGCCGAACGGCGGTCCTCGTGTTCTTCGTACTTTCGGGGTTCGTCATTGCCTGGGTTACCGAGACCAGGGAACGAACCCTTGAGGACTATACCTTGAGCCGGCTTGCTCGGCTCTATTCGGTGATTGCGCCCGCCTTCGTCGTTACGGCGATACTCGACGGTCTCGGTATGGCGATCGATCCAGCGATTTACGGACCTGAATCGCACCTTAGCTTGCCCCAATCCCTGCTCGGCTACGGCCTCTCGGCAGTGTTTCTCGGGGAGAGTTGGACGCTAAGCGTGCTTCCGGGTTCCGACATCCCCTACTGGTCACTCAATTATGAAGCTTGGTACTACGTTCTATTCGCCGGTGCGGTGTTTCTGCAGGGAGGGCGCCGGATCGCGGCACTCGTCACTGCGGCTCTGCTGGCTGGACCAAAGATCCTCATCCTCTTTCCAACCTGGCTGATGGGCGTCGCTGCGTGGCGCTGGCGGGCCTCATTCCCGGCCCAGCGAGGGGCCCCGCTGTGTGTGTTTAGCGCGGTGGCGGTATTTGCCGCGTTGGAAGCGCTGGGAGGCCAGCAACTCTTCCGGCATGCAGAGACACCGTGGCTACCGTTCATGTATTCGCCGTACGATTACCTTGTTAGCGCGCTCGTTGCGCTCTTTATCATGGGTCTCGCCAACATGAGGCTAACGGAGCCAAAGGTGGCGGTGGTGCGCGCAATCCGCTGGCTCGCTGGGACATCCTTCGGGCTCTATCTGCTGCACAGGCCGCTTTTGGACTTTTTCGGAACCGTTATTCCTGGTCCGACCCATGGAGCGATCCACCGAACGCTGTTATTTGGGCTCACACTCGGGGGATCGCTTGGGCTGGCCCATTTAACAGAGCGGCGCAAGGGCTCACTGAAAAGCTGGCTGCGCTCGGGGCTGGAATCGATCCGCAGGGAGCCTCGACAGACAGCGCTGAAGCGCCAAAAGCTTTCCTGATTCGGCCGGAGTTCGCGCCCAATACTCAGGAACCGATCGGCTGCCCGTTCTTCCAGATGAAACTCGCGATCGAAGAGCGGGGTCACCGCGATGTCGCGGTTGTTATAGGTGACGACATCGGACATCTCGGTGTAATCGGCAAACAGCGCCGAGGCAACGAAAGAGAAGTGCAGCGCGGCGATCTGGATAGGAAGCAAGCACAATCAGGGTGGGAATCTGGCGTCGCGGCATCGTCATCATTGTCGCGGTGTGATTGTCGTGCAAGGTGCGATTGAAGTTTTGAATGTCGCCGCGACAATGAGGGTTCGCTGTAATCGTCGCGTGGATTGGCGGCCGGCAGCGGCCTCGCTTACGTTGGAGCGCGGCGCGGGGGTGGTAGCTTTCGAATATCATCTCGAGGATGGTGGCGTCATGAGCGAGGCGGTCGACGGTATGCAACCTCGCCGCTCGGCTCTGCGGCGAGGCCAAGGATGGCCAGATCCTGGTCAGCAGCCGCATCGCTGGATGAAGCGGTTGTCAAGCTCGAAGACCTCGGAAACCTTGAGCTAAAAGGTCTTAGGAGGCCGGCCGCGGCATTCAACGTCGCGCAGAGCCCCAGCGCGGCCGACGCTCGTCCCGATTTGACCATCGTCGCGAGCGGGCCGGAGGTCTGACCTTACCTCAATGCCATCCAGAGCCAGTTCCAGGGCCGACCGCGCAGGTCTCTTAAGGAGCACGCAAGACGCGTTCCCCGCGGTCAGGCTGAACGACCGGTGTCGGATTCGAAAGCGGCCCGTCGCTGCCGACGATTGACGGCGTAGACTTTTGAGGCAGGCACGCCGAGCGCGCCGGCTGCGCCGCCCAGGCAGTCAAGCTCGTGGCGCGCAGGCGGCCGAGCTCTCGAGGCAGCGCTTCGAGGGCGCCTAGCGGCCGCTTCTGGCGATGCTTCGAACACGCGAGCCGGGTCCGATGATCTTGCGTCGCTAACCGATCGAGCGGCCGGACGCCAGCGATGGCGAGCGCCGCCGGGTGTAGGGGCGGCTCACCGGCTATTGACGCACCGCCACGCAGGAAGCGTTCCGCCGGTCATGCGGCGGGCGCGGGGCCTATGGTGGCGACGGCGGTTCTATGAGGACCGCATTCTATGGCAGCGGCAAACTCCGCTGCTGATTTCATTAGTCTTTTAAGCCCAGGCCGAGCCTCCATAGGCCGGGATTTGGGGTGAGATGCGTCGGTGTTCGGTTGCGTTGTTGTGGCCTCTGTATCCGGCCGGCGACCCAATCTTCTATCTCCGCCCATCAGTTCGCGGAGCCTTTCGCGACCCCGCGACAAACGCGAGCGCACCGTGCCGACTGGCACACCGAGGATTTGCGCGACACTCTCGTAGTTCATCCCTTCAAGGCCGACGAGCAAGAGAACCTCGCGGTGCTCGGCAGAAAGTTGGGCAAGCGCCTGATCGAGCTCGACCAGCTGCCGCCGCGACGTAGGATCGGTGGTAGCCACTATGGTCGAGGCTATGCGCTCGATGTCGACCGACGCCGCTTCACGCGCCTCCCGCCGCACCGTATTGACGTATTGATGGTGCATAATGGTGAAAAGCCAGGCGCGGATATCCGTTCCGGGCTGCCACAGA
>Ga0306926_10002387_pt1 | contig 19151 bp, 17 predicted proteins | sample flu12Cox44000178_FD_203759 | JGI IMG/M metagenome (GOLD analysis project Ga0306926, IMG submission 203759) | Lab enrichment of tropical soil microbial communities from Luquillo Experimental Forest, Puerto Rico - flux8day.12C.oxic.44.000.178 (v2)... | ecosystem: Environmental > Terrestrial >... | reverse complement strand
GATGGGCAAGCTTCGATCCCGACCAGGCAGGGCGACAAGCCGCCAAAGAAATCCAAGACCTTTGCCCGACTGACGCGTCTTCTGAGCACCACCGCGCCAGCGTCATCGACCCCATGCACCTGAAAGACCGACTTCGCAATATCAAGACCGATCGTGCTAACCTCGCCCATGGACGGCTCCCCTCAATGTGGTTTGCTTTGCACACCACCCTATGGCACTTCGATGCCTCAGAGCGGGCGCCGTCCACAGCATCATTAGCGGACATTCCGAGTCGTCAACTGTAGTGTCTGATTTACTCTCCAAATCAGAGACTCGTAGGCGCGAGCGGTATGTCCGCTAAGGGCAATAAGCGGACATTGCTCGAAAATCACCTCATCGGCGCGCCCGAAATGCCTGATGAACTTGCCTGCCAGCGCCGCACAAGCCGGAAAAAGAAGCTTGCGAGTAGATATTTGTGGCGGTGGCTGTCCGTGACAGGACCAACCCGATTAATTCCACCGCCATGCGTCTCGAACCACTTGGGGCCAGGTCCGCGCATGTAATGACGTTCAGGGCGATAGCGCTCGATTGGCTTGAACACTGGCGCTCTCCTTCGCCCATCAATTGCACTGAGGCTGTGTCAACCGGAATGCCAATAGGCTATCAACACCACAGCGAGCAACTCGTTTAGCGCCGAATGGCAGCAGGTTGCTGGTGCCGTAGTCCGGATCGAAGGACTCTACAATGAATTGTGGCCACTCAGTAGGCGCAAAGCGGATTGCTATTCTGAATTTTTGTGTTTGTTGCGGTGAGGTCACAGGGCCTGTTGCTATTTTGCTGATCGCCGCCGTACCGGTGTACGCACAGCCTCAAAACCCGAGCACGGCGAAGGCGAGCAAGGGTGACGCACAGAAGGTCGTGACAATCATCAGCGGCGACAAAGTCAAAACCCAAACCTATTGCGATTTACGGAAACTCGCTTAGCAGATGGCGGTGGCCCACGAGAAGAAAGACGCGGAGATGGTCAACGGATTGTTCCAGAAAATTGAAACACTGGGAAAAACCCTCGGTCCCGAATATGTCGCATTGATCGATGGGGTTCAGGACATCGCGGAAAACGACCAGCTCCGCGCGAGGTTTTTGTCGGCATTTGGAACACTCGCCAGGCTGTGTACGAAAAAACAACCGCGACTGCGCCAATCGCAAATGCGGCCCAAACGTCCCAGGGAAGTAGTATCGGAACCCCAATCGCGTCCATAAGGGTCCGTGATTTAGCAGCAAAAAATGAAGGCCCGGGGAAACCCGGGCCTGGTTTTGCTTCGATGGGTGACCGATTAGTAGTCCATGCCGCCCATGCCGCCGCCCGGCATCGCCGGAGCGGTCTCCTTCTTCGGCACTTCGGCGACCATGGCCTCGGTTGTAACCAGCAGGCCGGCTACGGAGGCCGCCCCCTGGATCGCGCAACGCACGACCTTGGTCGGGTCGATGATGCCCTTGGTGACGAGGTTGCCGTACTCGCCTGTCTGCGCATCGAAGCCGTAGGGATACTGGTCCTTCTCCATGATCTTGCCAACCACCACCGAGCCATCGGCACCAGCGTTGATCGCGATCTGGCGGGCAGGCGTCTGCAACGCCTTGCGCACGATTTCGACGCCGTGTTTCTGGTCTTCGTTCTCGGTCTTGATACGCTTGAGGCCCTCGATCGAACGCAGCAGGGCGACACCGCCGCCCGGCAGGATGCCCTCCTCGACCGCGGCGCGGGTTGCGTGCATCGCGTCATCGACGCGATCCTTGCGCTCCTTCACTTCGATCTCGGTCGCACCGCCGACGCGGATCACCGCAACGCCGCCGGCGAGCTTTGCCAACCGCTCCTGCAGCTTCTCGCGGTCGTAGTCCGAGGTCGTCTCCTCGATCTGCGCCTTGATCTGGGCAACGCGCGCCTCAATGTCCGCTTTCTTGCCGGCGCCGTTGACGATCGTCGTGTTCTCCTTGTCGATCATCACCTTCTTGGTACGGCCGAGCATGTTGACGGTGACGTTCTCAAGCTTGATGCCGAGATCTTCACTGATCGCCTGGCCGCCGGTCAGGACCGCGATGTCCTGCAGCATGGCCTTGCGGCGATCGCCGAAGCCGGGCGCCTTGACCGCTGCGACCTTAAGGCCGCCGCGCAGCTTGTTGACGACCAGCGTGGCAAGTGCCTCACCCTCGACGTCCTCAGCCACGATGAGCAGCGGCTTGCCGGCCTGCACCACTAACTCAAGCAGCGGCAGCAGCTCCTGCAATGCGGACAGCTTCTTTTCGTAGATGAGGATGTAGGGGTCCTCCATTTCCGCTCGCATCTTGTCGGCATTGGTGACGAAGTAGGGAGAGATATAGCCACGGTCGAACTGCATGCCTTCGACCACGTCGAGCTCGGTCTCCAGCGACTTCGCCTCTTCGACCGTGATCACGCCCTCGTTGCCGACCTTCTGCATAGCCTTGGCAAGAAAGTCGCCAATCTCGCGGTCGCCGTTGGCGGAAATCGTGCCGACCTGGGCGATCTCTTCGTTCGAGGTGACTTTCTTGGAGTTCTTCTTGAGGTCTTCAACGATAGCCTCGACAGCGAGATCGACGCCGCGCTTGAGGTCCATCGGGTTCATGCCAGCGGCAACGGCCTTCGAGCCTTCCCTTACAATCGACGCCGCGAGCACAGTCGCGGTGGTGGTGCCGTCGCCGGCGACATCCGAGGTCTTGGACGCGACTTCGCGCACCATCTGAGCGCCCATATTTTCGAACTTATCCGCCAGCTCGATCTCCTTCGCGACCGTCACACCGTCTTTGGTGATGCGCGGAGCGCCGTACGACTTGTCGAGCACGACATTGCGGCCCTTCGGGCCGAGGGTGACCTTCACTGCATTGTTCAGGATGTCGATGCCGCGCAGCATGCGATCGCGTGCGTCGACAGAGAATTTGACGTCCTTAGCAGCCATTGTTTGTGTTCCTCTGATTTAGAATTTTGAATCGGTAGCCTCAGGCGGCCTTCTTCTTGGCGGCGCTGCCGCCTTCGATGACGCCCATGATGTCGGACTCCTTCATGATCAGGAGATCCTGGCCGTCGATCTTCACTTCAGTGCCCGACCATTTGCCAAACAGCACCGTGTCGCCGAATTTCAGATCGATCGGGATCAGCTTGCCGCTCTCGTCGCGGCCACCGGGGCCGACGGCGATGATTTCGCCCTGCGAGGGCTTCTCTTTGGCCGTGTCGGGAATGATGATCCCGCCAGCAGTTTTTTCTTCAGCATCAATGCGCTTGACGACGACGCGGTCGTGAAGCGGACGAAACTTCATCGCAGTCCTCCTAATTTTGACAGTGTCTTTTGGTGCTTGTCTGGCCCGGAGCCAGTACCGGCGCCCATGTGGCGACATTTCCGCGAAGGTCTCTAGCACTCATCGGTCTCGAGTGCCAATAATTTTGGAAACGCCAGTATAATCAGGTCGTCACGGCATTTCAGGAACTGTACCACTGCCCGAGGGGTTAAACGAAGGTAACTCTAGCCCGCGGCCAGTGGGCAGCCTCGCAAGATCGCTGGAAAGCAGTCTTCGAATCAGAAACGGTGATGTGATGGTTTCGGAGGATTTTCGCAAACAGGTTGTTGGTTACGGCCTGACAACGGCGCACATCCTGTATCGGCGACCCGACCATCGCTGGCTGCTCCAGTCCTATGTCTGGCAGAACTACGATCTGTTTCCGAAATTTCCTGAGCTTTGCCGCTCCTAGCCTTCTGGCAGGAGAAGCTGGATGGACCCCTGCATTCCGTGCGCGTAGCTCACTGCAAGTTGATCAAGCCAGCGGAGCTCAAGGCGACCGACGGCGAATTCCGACTGCACTAGGCGATAGGCAGCTCACTCCTACTCTATCTGCGCCTAAGCGCCACTACAGACTAGATCAAGAGCGCAGTGGCCGCCGCAATCGGTCCGTTCATTCCGCTTCCTTTCCTTCATCGTCATGGCTTGACAGACGAGCAGCTAGTCGAGGGAGCAGTGCGGCTCGCACGCTTTCTCGGCATCGCTGGTCCTCGACTGATCGAGTACCCGAGACAGTAGGGTCGGTGACTGTCCTTGGGCGCGTGCGTTGCCAATGCACGGCATTCGCCAATCTTTTGGCTGCAGAGTTCTTCCGATAGCTCGTGTGCCACTTTCTCCCTCCGCCACTTGGCCTCAGTCCTTCATTCGTTGTCGGATACTTGCGATCGTACTGGCGTCCGCCGCCAGTTCGCGCCGCTGCGCCGCGATTTTTAGAAACTCGGCAGTGTGCGCGAAGTCAAATTGGCCCCACCCGTGGAAAACTACGGGCGACTTTTGCATGACTCGCGCGCTACATCCAATTGGCGCAAAATTTCTTTCGCACCGACGAATTTGAGGTGCTGAGTTTGCGCCAGCCGTTCATTCTGTACTGCGTGATAGCCGTTTTGCTGAACGGCGTGATAGCGCTTGGCTGGATCCTTTATCGAGAAGTGCGGCTGTCTACGGACCCGGGCAAGGAAGCAGTGCAGAAATAAAGCGTATAGTTTCCCGCCCACCCAATGCTCGCACCGTGCGCGCCTCCCCCAAAAGCGCCTCACGAATTATACAGGCGCGAGCGTCAACTGGTACTCTTCAGCGGTGCGTTCGAACGCTTCTGCCGGCTTCTTGATTCGATATACGACTTTATTGTCTTTCTCGATCGGCACTAAGCTAATGATCTTGTATTGGCCGCGCACAGCATTGTATTGGAACGCCCCCTCAAAATAGACAAGCTGGCCGATTGAATATTTATGCATCTTTGGCCGTTAGGCGGTCGGCGACGCGATACCATTTCTCGGCAATGTGTTCCAGCATGATACGTTGCGATTGCGCAAACGTCATATCCGTTTTTCCCCCGAAAGGGAACATGTGCAGTGCTACGCTTGATTTGTCCTTGAGATACGCTTGATTTTGGCGTGGCGAACGACCTCGATCAGGAGCCGCCGAGGTGAAATTTTGCTTTGAAAATTATGTATTTGATGTGGATCGGCATGAACTCAGGCGCGGAATCGAATTGGTTCCGCTCGAACCGCAAGTATTCGATCTGCTGGTCTTCCTGATTGAAAATCGCGACCGGGTCGTCACCAAGGACGACCTGATCGCCTCGGTGTGGCAGGGCCGCATAGTGTCGGAATCCACCCTGACCAGCCGCATCAACGCCGCGCGTAAGGCGATCGGCGACAGCGGCAGTGAGCAACAGCTGATCCGCACGATCGCACGCAAGGGCTTCCGCTTCGTCGGCACTTTACGCGACCAGGTTTCGGCGCCGCCCCTTACTGCGCAAGCGGACCAGGCACGGCCGCTATTTCCGCTACCCGACCGGCCGACGATCGCTGTGTTGCCCTTCCTCAATATGAGCGGCGATCCGCAACAGGAGTATTTCTCCGACGGAATCAGCGAGGACATCATCACCGCGTTGTCCAAGTTGCGCTGGTTCTTGGTGATCGCGCGCAACTCGTCTTTCATCTACAAGGGCAAGGCCGTGCCCCTGAAGCAGATCGCCGACGAGCTCGGCGTACGTTATGTGGTCGAAGGCAGCGTGCGCAAAGACGGTAACCGCGTGCGCATCACCGCCCAACTAATCGACGGCGTCACCGGTAGCCATCTGTGGGCGGAGCGTTACGACCGTAACCTCGCCGACGTTTTCGCCGTGCAGGACGAGATTACCGAAGCCATCGTCGCGGCCATCGAACCGCAGCTCTATGCGGCGGAAAATTTTCGCGCCCAGCGTAAGCCGCCCGACAGTCTAGATGCTTGGGAGTTGCTGATGCGTGCGCTGTCACATTATTGGCGCGTGACCAGCGCCGATAACAAGATCGCGCAGGATCTCCTGGAAAAGGCTATCGGCATCGACCCCAATTACGGCCAAGCACTCAGCTTGCTCGCCGCCAGTCATCTGCACGGTGCTCATGCAGGCTGGGAGGACATGGCGGAGGCTGCGCAAATCGCCGAGCGATCCGCGCGCGCCGCGATCCTATCCGATAGCGAAGACCCATGGGCCCATCACGCGCTCGGCTACGTTTACCTGCTTGCGCGCCACTTCGACGACTCGCTCGCCGAATACGAGTTGGCGCTGCGTCTCAATCCGAACTTCGCGCTGGCGCAGGCTTATTACGGGCTGTCGCTGTCCTACAACGGCCGCTGGCAGGAGGCCAGCGAGGCCGTGCGCCGCGCCATCCGCCTGAGCCCGCGCGACCCGTATTCGTCGGCCTATTGGGGGATCGCGGCCTACATCCAATTCGTAGGCCGCAACTATGAGGAGGCTATTAAGCTGGCACAAGAAAGCATTCGCCAGCCTGGCAACTTCGTCGGTGGCAATCGTGTCCTCCTCGCCGCTGCCGCCATGGCCGGGCAGATGGATGTCGCGAAAAGCGCGTTGCAGGAATTACGCCGCACGCAGCCGAACGTCTCGCTCGCCTGGATTGCCGCCAGTGTACCGATCCGTCACGAAGCCGAGCGCGAGCACTATTTGGAGGCCTTCCGCCGCGCGGGCTTGGACTAAATTTGGGCTCAGATGTTGACCAGGCCCAGATGTCCGCTTTAGGTCATTAGCGGACAGTCCGTGATGTCCGTCACTGCACTCGCGCACTTGCGGTCGCAGCCGTTCAGAGTTGATCCAAATCAACCGATCGTCAGTTTTGGAGGACGGCACGTCTGCTTTGGGTCAAAAGCAGCCATGTGCGGCGCACAAGCTAATGTCCGGTTTACCCCCGAAAGCGGAGATCAGCAGCCGCGAACAAAGTCCGCTAAGAGACAAAGCCGAACCTTTGCCGTGTGCCTCGTAATCTTCATTCCTTCCGATGCGGATTGCGACGATCGCCGCGACGATTGGATTTTCGAACGTAAGAAATGAAAGCCTCGGGGTGATTATGTTTGACCTTGAGCGCAGCAATTAACGCATCCTCAGCCTCGATCGTCAGAACTTCCGATCGTTTCCCAAGTCTTAGGCCGACGATGTACTCGGTCATGACGTCCCCCTCAGTTTCTGATAGGCTACCGTTGCCAAACAGAGGATGACATTTGACTTATATCGTCAATGAATCCTGCATCAAGTGCAAGCTGATGGATTGCGTCGAGGTCTGCCCCGTCGATTGCTTCTACGAGGGCGAAAACATGCTCGTTATCCATCCCGACGAATGCATCGATTGTGGGGTATGCGAGCCGGAATGTCCGGTTGAAGCAATCAAGCCTGACACCGAGGACGGAGCCGAAAAATGGCTCAAGCTCAACGCTGACTACGCAAAGATCTGGCCCAATATAACGATCAAACGCGACCCTCCTGAAGATTCAAAAGAGTGGGAAGGTAAGCCCGATAAGCTCCAATATTTCTCGCCAAATCCGGGCGAAGGCGACTAGTGTCCGGCAGATGGTCCGGGAAATGTCCGCTTTGGGTCAAAAGCAGACATTCAACATGTCAAACTTCCGCTTTGCCCCCCACGACCTTGGATGCGTACTTTCCATTATCCGACACCGGCGCGAAATGCGTCGGTGGCGATGACCCCAAGCGGAAGTCGCGCCCTCAGGCGAACAGATTCTCCTCGCTGAACACGCCCAATGATCATCGCATTCGTGTCGGACGTGGGCCTGCCCGGCACATCAATTGTCAAGGAAGCTCCTGAGCACCCTTGATCGGCTCGGGTGCTTGAGCTTCCGCAGTGACTTGGCCTCGATTTGGCGGATGCGCTCGCGGGTCACCGAGAACTGCTGGCCGACTTCCTCCAGCGTGTGGTTAGTGTTCATCCCGATGCCGAAGCGCATGCGCAGCACGCGCTCCTCGCGCGGCGTCAGTGAGGCCAGCACGCGCGTCGTGGTCTCGCGCAGGTTCGACTGGATGGCCGCGTCGATCGGCAGGATAGCATTCGTGTCCTCGATTAAGTCGCCGAGGCGGGAGTCTCCCTCCTCGCCGATCGGTGTTTCGAGCGATAAGGGTTCTTTAGCAATCTTCAAGGTCTTGCGCACCTTCTCCAGCGGCATGCGGAGCTTCTCGGCCAGCTCTTCCGGTGTCGGCTCGCGGCCGATCTCGTTGAGCATCTGCCGGCTGGTGCGCACGATCTTGTTGATGGTCTCGATCATGTGCACCGGAATGCGGATGGTGCGCGACTGATCGAAGAGCGAGCGGCTGACCGCCTGCCGGATCCACCACGTCGCATAGGTCGCGAACTTGTAGCCGCGGCGGTAGTCGAACTTGTCGACCGCCTTCATCAGGCCGATGTTGCCTTCCTGGATCAGGTCGAGGAACTGCAGGCCGCGGTTGGTGTATTTCTTGGCGATGGAAATGACGAGGCGCAGGTTCGCCTCCACCATCTCCTTCTTCGCCTGGCGCGCCTCGCGCTCGCCCTTCTGCACCATGTGCACGATCTTGCGGAATTCGGCGATCTCGACGCCGGTTTGCGCGGCGAGATCATGCACCAGCGAACGGATCTCCTTGATGCGATCCTTCTCGCGTGCGACGAAATTCTTCCAGCCCTTAGCGGAAAGCTTCGAGACGCGATTGAGCCAGCGCGGGTCGAGCTCGCCGCCCATGTACTGCTTCAGGAAGTCCTCGCGGATGACGCCGTAGCTTTCCGCAAGCCGCATCAGCCGGCCTTCGTTAGACACGAGACGCTTGTTGATGTCGTAGAGCTGCTCGACGAGGGAATCGATGCGCGCCTGGTTGAGCCGCAGCGACTTCACCTCGGAGATGATCTCTTCCTTTAGCTTCTTATACTTGCGCTCCTGCGCGGGCGAGAGCGATGAATTCTTCAGCCGGAATTCGATGTCCTGCTCCTGCAAACGGCGCAAGCGCTTGAACGAATCCGCGATCGTATCGAAAGTCTCGACGACCTTCGGCTTCAGCTCGGCCTCGATGGCGGCGAGCGAAAGCGAATTCTCCATATCGTCTTCGTCGTAATCGCTCTCGGCTGCGGCTTCGCCCGGATCCTTCTCCTCGCCTTCCTCGCCCTCGGCGCCCGGCACCTTAAACGGCGTGGCGGCAGGTGGCGCGGCGGGTGGCGCCGGGGTCTGCACGACCTGCAGATGCGGCGCGCCGGGAACGGGCGTGCCCATCGCCGGCATGACCGGCTTGCCATCGGATCCGATCACCGGCGGCTGCATCTGCTTTGCATCGGGACCGGCATAGGTCGCTTCAAGATCGATGATGTCGCGGAGGAAGACTTTTCCTTCGTTGAGCTCGTCGCGCCAGATGATGATGGCCTGGAAGGTAAGCGGACTTTCGCACAGCCCGGCGATCATCGCCTCGCGACCGGCCTCGATGCGTTTGGCGATGGCGATTTCGCCCTCGCGCGAGAGCAGCTCCACCGAGCCCATCTCGCGCAGATACATGCGCACGGGATCATCGGTGCGCTCGGACGGCTCTTTCTTTTCGGTGGTGGCGAGCGACTTGGTCTTCGCCTCGACGACTTCCGTGCCGGTGTCGTCATCATCATCATCGTCTTCGGCCGCCTTCTCGTCGGCGTCCGCTTCCTCGGTCTCGACGACATTGATGCCCATCTCGTTGAGCATCGCGTAGATGTCCTCGATCTGGTCGGAGGACACCTCGCCAGATGGCATCACTTCGTTGATCTGATCGATGGTGACGTAGCCGCGCTTCTTCGCGGTACGAATCAGCGTCTTGACCGCTGCGTCGGAAAGATCAAGGAGCGGGGTTTCGGGACCCACTTTCTCCGGCATCTCTAGCTTCTGACCCGTTACCTTGATCTTGCTTGTCATGAATCTCCACAATCGAAGCTGAGCTGACTGTGTCGTTAAAGAGGCTTTGTAGGCCTCGATTTTTATCGAGGGTGTCGACTGCGGTTGTCCGAGATCAGAAGCAGGGAAGCATAACGCGCTTTAGATCATTCAGCGCCGCCGATCAATGTCCGTTAAGGGCCAATAGCGGACAAAAACCTCCAATTTTAAGCCGACAAATCTATTCGCTCGTTTTCGATCGACCAAATTTGGGTAGCCATTCCTCGGTCAATTCATCGTGGAACTCGCTGATGAATAAACTGAGCGCTTTCTTTCCGGCGCGATGGGCCTCAGTCACGGTGCTGAAATAGACCTCTGACTGTTTGACCGGGCTTTTCCTGCCGGCGCGGTAAATCTCCCATTTCCACGGGTTTGGAGGTCGGCCCCTACTTTTCACGACAACAGAAAAATCGGGATGATCCGTCATTGATCTCTCAAAGGAACCGCCGCTTCAGAATGAGGGAGACGGCCGTAACGCAGGGCGTTGCCCGGCGTTCTTTCCGTCCAGCAGCTTCGTCTTGCGCGCGTCGGGAGGAATGAGCCCTTCGCGTTGTGCCTTCTTGCGTGCGAGTTTGCGCGCGCGGCGGATCGCCTCGGACTTTTCCCGGTTTTTGCGCTCCGAGGGTTTCTCATAGGATCGCCGTCGCTTCATTTCACGAAATACCCCTTCACGCTGCATTTTCTTTTTCAAAACACGGAGAGCCTGATCGACATTGTTGTCGCGCACAAAAACCTGCAATCGATGTTCCTTTGGCTAGAGGGACCGCGCAGTGGCCGTTTCAAGCACGGATGATTAAATACCGCAAACACCCGATTGCCAGATGGTGCTTGGCGCGCTGAGTGCCTGAGCCGAGGCCATGACGGCCGCACCGTTCGCCTGAGGGCCCGAAATGATCAGGTTATGCGACGCTTGCAAAGCGCAGATAACGAAGGGCCCGGATGACCCCGGACACCCGGGGCTAAAATTCGTTTTTAAAGGGCCAGGTCGAGAAAAACAGTACCTTTGCATAAACTGTGGCGAGACGATCTTTCATAACCCGGACATAACTCCCGCTTGGCGCGCCGATTAGAATGGCGGCGTCCGGCATCCGCCCTTGGCCAACCGTTACGATGCCTTGCTAGCACCTTGCCGAGGGTCATTGCCGAAAGCGAGGCACTACACGCCAACCGATTACGGTTGCTTCAATGTGTTTAGCGCTTCCAACTTTCCGCCACGCGCCGTCTGACCACTCGCATGGATACGGAATTATGTAAGTCCCGCTCTGATCCTCGCAAAGGATTTGCATAGGGCTATTTTCTTTGGGGACACCTTGGCTGAATTGAGCTAAACGGGACTCTCGCGTTGCCATTTTTCGTCATCTTGATTGCGCCACTAATGACGCAGAGGATTAGCCGCTGGGATCGACCTGCCAGCCTACTTTTCGCTTTGTAGCACGAAGTTCGTTCAGGTGGTGCGAGCCACAATGTCCGCTTTGGGTCATTAGCAGACATTTTCTGATGTCCGCTTTTTCTCAGTCCGCCTTACCCCGAAAGCGGACATGTGCAGTGCAAGAGCGCATGTCTCTTATGGGACATCAACTATGGGACATCAACGGAAATTTCGCGTAGCACTCGTTGTGTCCGCTTTACGAGTCTCCGCGTTGTTCCCAACTTTTTCTACCGCAGCTTCAATTTCTTCTGTCGTCTTATTGAGACGTTTGCGCCAACGTTTCGCCAGGGCTCTCGTGGAAATGGCAATCCGATTTCGCTGCGGCTTTGGCCAGTACGGAGTGACCATGGCAGTGCCCCGTTAGATTGAGAAAAGCCACACAAACCAATTTAACTTCCCAACTGCGCCACCAGGAAGAAGAAAACCTTTGCGGGAATCCGCTTTCGCGGTCGCTATTTGTTTGTATCTTGGAGATAAGCGATTTTCGCCGACGGGGACGTCAGCTCACGCATTAGTTCAAGTCGCTTTCCGACGATTGTCGTGAAAAAGCTCACACCAGTAACGTTCCCGTTCGGTCGACTGAGCGAATTGACAAGACCCATTTCTACCGGGTCATTACCGACCGCAAAGACCACGGGAACGGTCGACGTGGCACGCTTGGCAGCAAGAGCTGATGCGTTTCCGCTTGCGAACAACACTGAGGCCGAACGCTGAATTAATTCATCCGCAAGCGCAGGCAAACGATCGTATTTGCTGTCGGCGTATCGGTACTCGATCGCAACATTGGTGCCTTCGATGAAACCCAATTCAGACAATCCGGCTCGGAATGCAGCAAGACGAAATGCCGCGTCCGATTGCGATGTATTCCTTAGAACGCCGATCAGCGGCATCGCTGTCCGCTGTGCGAACGCGAAAAACGGCCATGCGCCTGCCGAACCCGCAATCAGTTTGATGAAATCGCGCCGCTTCATCTCTGCCCCCGATAGGCGGCATCGTACCGGCTTAGCCTACCGGCATGAAGGGAAATGCCGCTTTGGGTCATAAGCGGGCATTTGCAGTGCAAACAGGCATGTCCGCTTTACCCCCAAAAGCGGACATGTGCAGCGCACAAGCTCATGTGCGCTTTGGGCCAAAAGCGGACTCATGCAGTGCAGCAAAACGACACGCATTAGTGCTTACTCGATCACCTCGTCCGAGGCGCAGTAGGATCGTCGTCAGCGGCTCGATGCACGATCCCGAGGTCATTCGGCTCGGCTAAAGGCGCGCCGCATTGTCAGTTCCGGCACTCTATTTTCGGCAGTAAAAACCACCAAAATCGGCTCGAAACGGCCTCGGAAATGGACAACTAGCCCTTGAGCCGCTTAGGGTGGCCCGGCGGGAAAAAAGACCAGGAAACGGCTTTGCGTTTGCGTACTTTAAACGAAAGGCAGATGATTCATGAACAGAGTACGAGCACCACAAGACGACAATGATCCGAGCGGAAAAAGGGGAGAGCCGTACACCACACCGGTTTTCATCAATATCGTTTTCATCGCCGCGGGAATAATCATGACTCTGGTCTGGACGTTCTCGTGGGCCCAAGCGTTGAACGCACTGGGCGTCGTTTTCTTCGCTGCTGCCCTTCTGTTCATTATCCCCGTCGTTATCTTCGCAAAGTCGCAGGAGGGCGGCACACCGCACTAAAAATGGCATTGATGCGTGTGTGCGAGTTTAATCACACGATGCCGAGCTGCGGATACTGAATTTTCCGGTTGAAGTTGGCCACGGGCGCTTCCGAGCACAGCACTGCTCCTGCCGCAGCATGAGCAGAAGATTTCCGCTTTCGCGGAAAGCCGACATGCCAACGGCCAATCGCCTTCATCTCGGTCATCGACGTCTGGCTCAGGCCTATGTAATCGGCGATCTCACGGCCGCCGCACTCGGGGGTGGCGAGTGAGAAATAGCACGTACCCGACCTCAAATGTTGATCGGGCCCAATGTCCGCTTTGGGTCAAAAGCAGACATGTGCGCTGCAAGACGTCATGTCCGCTTTGCCCCCAATAGCGACCGCGAAAGCGGATTTCCGCAAAAGGTCATGTCTGTTTCACCCCCGAAAGCGGACATTGCGGTGCAACTAGGGATGTCCGCTATGGGCCAATAGCAGACATCGCTCCTTTTATTCGATCCCTCGTCGGCGACGGAGAGCACACTGCGGGCGATTTCCTTTGAAACTTGAGACGACCAACACCATTTATGGCGCGTGCGTGAAAAATTTGACCCAACGGACTATTCGGTCGTTGTAAAGTTGCGAGGCAACCCACCTAAAGCATGGAAGTGGGAGATTTACCGCGCCGGTCGGTGGGGGCCGTTGGAAAGTTCGCCAGTCTTTTTTGAAAGCATGGCGATGGCGGGCAAAGAAGGGAAAAAGGCCCTCGCTCGCTTACTAACGAAAGCAAAACACGCGGCGTAACGGCCATACGATCTGCTAGTGGCGCATGCCGAACGAGTGCATTTTTGCCATGGCCAACCTCAGAGTTACGTGCACCTGCGGCGCGATCTACGAGGTAATCGAAACCAAAGGTCGCCCTAGAGACCGGCGGCCTTCAAAGTGCGTCCTGTGCGACAGGGAGGTATTTTCACCGGATAGAGAATATGTTGGTCAATTGCACCTCGTCTGGCGTCCTGACGAGGATCGAGAGTGATACCAGCCGGCGAAACAGCCATACACTGCGAGAGCCATGTCCGCTTCACCCCCGAAAGCGGACATTCGCGTATTTATTGATCTTCGGTCATGCCCGCTAGCGTTGCCGGTGGCGGAGCAGGCTGCGGCGGTTGTGATGGAGTTGTCGGAGCCGAGGCAGGTTTCGGAGCGCGTTTTTTCGACTTTGCCCGTTTAGCCAACTTCGCCATCTTCATCCCCCTTCTTCTTTCGCGCCGGGGCACCGCGCTTTGCCTTCTTGGATTTCTTCGCCACGTTCAATATCCCGATCAAATTATGCCGTGACGGCGCAGCCACTTATTGTCTTAACTTAATCGCACGCAGCGCCTGACTAATATCGCCATGATCGATTATCCCCAAGATCGTAGCGAGTGGACAGGGTCCCATATCCGCTTTGGGTCAAAAGCAGACATTTGCGCTGCAAAAAGTCATGTCCGCTTTACCCCCGAAAGCGGACTCATGCAGCGCAACAACGCATGTCTGCTTTGGCGCGAGCATTGCTCTGGTCCGTTAACGCAGATTTGTGATCGCCGGGCGCGTGCCAGCGTGTTACAGTCCCTGCATGGCTCATGACGTGACGCGATCAAGAGCCGGCAAAAGTAAGCTCTGATTCCATGCGCCACGCCATCCGGGTTACAAGCCTCGGGAGGTAAAGTATGGCCTTTTCGAACATCTTCCTTGGCGCCGGAACCCGTCCCGCACATCCTGTGGTCCGCAAGATTGGCTTGGCGGACTTGCGCGATGCGCTTGCCAAGGGCGCCGACGATTTCTACGCGATGCCGACACACGCCATATTCCTCTGCATCATCTACCCGTTCGTTGGCTTTGCATTGGCGCGGCTCGCATTCGGCTACTCCATTCTGCCCTTGCTTTATCCATTGGCGAGCGGGTTTGCGCTGGTTGGTCCGATCGCCGCGCTTGGTCTCTACGAGCTGAGCCGTCGCAGGGAAGCAGGCCTCGAAACTTCGGCGACACGCGCCTTCGACGTATTTGAATCCTCGTCGATCGGCGCCGTCGCTGTGTTGGCCATTCTGCTGCTGATTATCTTCGTTGTCTGGGTGGCGGTCGCGGACGCCATCTATGTTGCCAATTTCGGCTACGCATCGCCGCCATCAGTCGGAGCGTTCCTTAAGGACGTGCTCACGACACGCCCTGGATGGAATCTCATAATCGTCGGCAACGGCCTTGGCCTGCTTTTCGCCATCCTTGTCCTGACGATCAGCGTGGTATCGTTTCCGCTACTGCTCGATCGCGATGTCGGCGCCGCGGTTGCTCTTCTGACCTCGATCCGGGCGGTTGCCCATAATCCATTGACCATGATGGTGTGGGGCTTGATCGTCGCGGCCCTGTTAGTGGTCGGTTCGCTGCCGCTCTTTTTCGGTCTGACCGTGGTGATGCCCCTGCTCGGGCATGCGACCTGGCATCTCTACCGCAAGGTCGTCGAGCCGCAGGCGGGTCTGCCACCGACACTGCCGGAAGAGCGGAAAGAACGCCGCTATGCCGCCGACTTCCCGTCGGTTCTGTTTCCGTGGACGAAATAAAAAACCAGGGAGGCCACCATGTTCGTCAAAAACATTTTGGCTGACAAGCGCGGCAACGTCGTCACGATTGAGCCGACCGCCGATCTTGCCGCGGCGGCGAAGTTGCTAGCCGAGCGAGGCATCGGCGCGGTCGTCATCCTCGGCGCCGATCGCCGCACCGTCGGGATCTTGTCGGAGCGCGATATCGTGCGCGCGGTCGCCGAGCATGGGCCGACAGCGCTGAACAAACCGGTCAGTCAACTCATGACGCGTGATGTGAAGACCTGCTCCGAAGACGATACCATCGGAGGCTTGATGGGCCGCATGACAGCGGGAAAATTCCGCCATTTGCCGGTGGTGCAGCAGGGAAAGCTCATCGGTATCGTGTCGATTGGCGACGTCGTGAAGAGCCGCGTCGAAGAGATAGACCACGAAGCCGAAGCTCTGCGCGATTACATCCAGACCGCGTAAGCGGAATTATTTCGGTGCGGCCGGTTGACAATGGGAGACATCCATTCTCGCCGCAATTCGCATGACGTGCTCGCTCCTGAAGCTCAGGATCGGCGTTGCGATCGCGGGGTGCGCGCTGGCCGGGATGGCGGCGGCTGAAGGCCCTGCTAACTCGGTCGCGCAAGCCTCGGCCTTGGCGCTTGCGGTGCTTGGAGCATCAGGCGCTGCGGGTGCGTTCAACCACTACTACGAGCGCGACCTTGACCGGAAGATGCGGCGAACCCGGTCCCGCCCGTTCGCCAGCGGCGCGTTTCAGCCAACCCTGTGGTGGCCAATCTCGTTCCTTGCCTTGCTCGTCGCCTCGCTCGCGTTGGCGGCGGCGGCGAATGGGCTTGTGTCATCGCTCTTCGTTTTTCTCGGGTCCTTCACCTATGGCGTCGTCTACACGGTGTGGCTCAAGTGCCGAAGTGCCTGGAACATCGTGATCGGGGGCTTGGCCGGAAGCTTCGCCGTGCTCGCGGGGGCGGCGGCGGTTGATCCGACGCCGCAAGTCGTCCCCGTCTTACTTGCGCTTGTCCTGTTTCTCTGGACGCCGCCGCATTTCTGGAGCCTCGCCGCTGCCAAAGGCGACGACTATGCCAGGGCTGGGGTGCCGATGTTGCCGGTCACCGCATCGCAGCGGGTATGGACCTGGGCAATTCTTCTGCATGCGGCTGCGTTGGTTGCGATTTCGCTCGTGCCTCTCTGGTACGGCCAAGGCCTCGTCTATGGGCTCGGCGCAGGCGTAGGCGGTGCATACTTTCTCTGGAAAAGTTGGCTGCTTTATATCGCACCGTCGAAGCGCACGGCGATGGACAATTTCTTTGCCTCGTTCATACAGCTTGGGCTCCTGATCTTTGGAGTCGTGCTTGATGCTCTCGTCGGGCTTGCGTAAGGTTATGAAAGCCTTTCTCATTCTGCTTGCGGCTCCCTAGATCACGGCCGATGCAAACGCATCCTCTGAGGTCTCGACTGCGGCCTCGGTCCCAAACGCGGTATCGAGCAGAGCGAATCGGCTATTGGGCGAACGGTTGGTGCATATCGGTTAAAAAAGCTTCGAAGGCATTTGTCAGCCGAGTAAATTGGCGAGTGTGCATCCTCAGATTCAGATTTTGCCGCTCAGCATAGGACGTACTGACATACTTGGGATTAGGATCGATCCTTTTCAAAGAAACTAGAAAACCACACACGTTCAGTTGCGCTCTTCGCGAAGTATTACAATTTTGTTTCCATAAGACGCTACGTACAACACCAGCAATGGCAGCCGGAATTACTAAACGGCTTTGGGAGATTGGTGATATTGTGGGATGTGCTTGAGGCTTGGCAGGCAGCCGCATGAATGATGTTCTTAAAAATCTCCAAATCACCACTTGGTACAAGGCTATAATTGCCGTTTCGAGCCCAGCCTTTCTTAATGCGTTCGCGACACAGTGACGCGCTTACGATGATTTGGTGGAGTTTCGCCCTACGCTAGGCCAATTGGTTCGGAACTCTCTTTCAATTTACCGCGCATTCGGCTTTAGCCCGCCACAATCAAAGTGCCCGCTACCCCTCTTCCTCATGAGTTGTCTAGGACCCACGGAAGTAATAGAATAATCGCGCAGTTCACATCCATGGCCTTCAGAGGCAAAGGGATGGTGACAGCGATCATATTGGTTTTAGTCGCTCTCGGCTCGGTATTGTTTCACATTCTGAGCCCGTGGTGGTGGACGCCGCTTGCCTCAAACTGGGGTTACATCGACTACACAATCAACCTGACATTCTGGATAACCGGGGTCGCTTTCACCGCCATCATCTTGTTCATGGCCTATTGCGTATTCCGCTTCCATCACCAACCGGGAAGACGGGCGGTGTATGAGCCGGAGAGCAAAAAGCTTGAGTGGTGGCTCACCATCGTGACCGCGGTGGGCGTCGGGGCCATGTTGGCTCCCGGCTTGTTTGTATGGAACCAATTTGTCACGGTCCCCGAAGGGGCGTCAGAGGTCGAGGTCATCGGCCAGCAGTGGCAGTGGAGCTTCCGCCTTCCAGGGAACGACGGCCGGCTCGGCACGTCGGATACCAGCAACGTCAGTTCCGACAACCCTTTGGGTTTGAATCCAAACGATCCCAACGGGCACGACGATGTCGTGATCGAAGGCAACGACTTGCACCTGCCGCTCGGCAAGCCAGTCAAGCTATTGCTGCGCTCGATCGACGTCGTGCACAGCTTTTATGTGCCAGAGTTCCGGGCCAAGATGGATCTGGTGCCAGGCATGGTCTCCTATGTCTGGTTCACCCCCACCAGAACCGGGACCTTCGAGATACTCTGTTCTGAGCTATGCGGTGCTGTCCACTATAACATGCGTGCCAAGGTCGTAGTTGATGAGGAGAGCGAATATCAGGCGTGGCTACGAAAACAGAAGACGTTCGCACAATTGTCGGCTCGCAACAGACAAGCGAAGGGAACGCAGTAGACCTGGCATTGAGCTACAGGGCGGCAACGGCGCAAGAGACGATCTGCACGGTGAGACTCAACGTCGTCGTGTCTCATGGGAAAGAGCGAGGGCATTCCAATGGTCGATACCACGTTTGGCGCAGCCGGAGTCATCCAACCCGCAGAAGTGAAAGACGTAGAACTCTATCATCCGAAGAGCTGGGTGACGAAATACGTCTTTTGCCAGGACGCCAAAGTCATCGCTGTCCAGTATTCGATCACCGCGCTCTCGATTGGATTGGTGGCTCTGGTGTTGTCGTGGCTGATACGGCTGCAATTGGCCTTCCCGAGCAGCTTCTCCGCCATCAGCCCCCAAGATTACCTGCAATTCATCACCATGCACGGCATGATCATGGTGATCTATCTACTCACCGCGCTGTTCCTGGGGGGCTTCGGAAACTACCTGATCCCGCTGATGGTGGGCGCCCGGGACATGGTTTTTCCCTACGTGAACATGGTGAGCTACTGGGTCTATCTGCTCGCGGTGCTGGTCCTGGTGGCGAGCTTCTTCATGCCGGGAGGTCCCACGGGCGCCGGCTGGACCTTGTACCCGCCTCAAGCCGTCCTCTCCGGCACTCCGGGGCGGGATTGGGGCATCATTCTGATGCTCGCCTCCCTGATCCTGTTCATCATCGGCTTCACCATGGGCGGGTTGAACTATGTGGTGACGGTGTTGCAGGCGCGTACGCGGGGGATGACGCTAATGCGCTTGCCCCTGACAGTATGGGGCATTTTCATGGCCACCGTCCTCGCGTTGCTAGCCTTCCCCGCCTTATTCGTAGGCTCAGTGATGAT
>Ga0306926_10002386_pt1 | contig 19151 bp, 22 predicted proteins | sample flu12Cox44000178_FD_203759 | JGI IMG/M metagenome (GOLD analysis project Ga0306926, IMG submission 203759) | Lab enrichment of tropical soil microbial communities from Luquillo Experimental Forest, Puerto Rico - flux8day.12C.oxic.44.000.178 (v2)... | ecosystem: Environmental > Terrestrial >... | reverse complement strand
GCTTGCCGAGCTCGACCGCCCAATAACTCTCCGAGCCGAAATCGTCGCGCCAGGCGAGCGCGCGCAGCGAATAGCGGTGCAGGATATGCTCGATGGTAAAGCCGATCGCGCCGTGGACCTGATGCGCGATGGCGCTGCCCTTCTCGGCGGCTTCCGAGCAGCGGATCTTTGCCGCGACCGCCTCCAGGAACACCGCGTCGTCGTCCAATGATTTTGCATTGGCAAGCGTGTCGGCCGCCGAGGTCGCGGCGGCAAGCGCCGCGGCGGATTCGCCGGCGAGCTTGGCGAGGTTGTGCTGCACCGCCTGAAATTTCGAGATCTTCTTCTCGAAGGCTATGCGTTCGTTGGAATAGCGCACGCTGATATCGAGCATCGATTCCAGCGCGCCCGCGATCTGCAGGCTGCGCGCGACGCCGCCCATCAGCATCAGCGCCGTCTGGTCAATTGCCTTCGGCGCCGGCTTGATCGCAAGGGGCGCGACGCGATCGAAGATCACGCTGTCGCTGTTGTCGCTTGCAAGATTGAGCCCCGTCTCGATCCTGACTGCGGCCGCATCGACGAGCGCGATCGACGCGCCGCCGTTGCCGCTCGCAAGAACCGCGATGTGCTTTGCGGCTTTCGCAAAGGGAACGCCGCGGGCGCGGCCGGAGAGCGTGCCGTCGGCATTGAGGCTGATACGGTCCTTCGGGCTTGCCGGAGCGACCGTCATCTCGCCCTCGGGAGATTTGATCTTCGCCTGCGCGAGCAGCCATCCGGCCAGCATGGTTTCGGCAAGCGGGACAGCGACCGCAAAGCGTCCCGCCGCGCCCAGCACGCCGAATCCTTCGGCAACAGACGCGCCCGAGCCGCCCAATTCCTCGGACACCCAGGACAGCGGCAGGCCGGCCTCGGTCAGCGCCCGCCACAGCGGCGCTTTCCACGCGCCTTGCTTGTCGCGGTTGACCTCCTGCGCATCGGCGAGATCGGAAAAAATCTTCTCCGCGGTCTCGACGACGATGTTCTCGCTCTCCGACACGGCGTTCCCCGGTGTGATCGTCTTGTAGCAGCCCTGTTCTTGGCTTGCATGATGGGGAAAAGCATCTCCCCTGACAAGCGGCCATGACGGCATGCGCGCCTGCGGGGCTGACATGAGGCGTGTGGAACGGATTGACGTTCGCGGCCCCGCAGACCGCGATACCGTGAGGCCAATTCCGCGCAACGGAGTTTCGCGTTTCGCGGCCTGGTATGCTAATCGCAAGCGGACGGATAAGAGACAACCCGGGGAAACGCATGTCAAAGGATGGTTTGTGCGCGATCGTGACCGGCTCGGCATCGGGCCTTGGCGCCGCGACCGCCGGTCTTCTGGCCGAAGACGGGGCACGGATCGTGGTCAACTATTCCCACAGCAAGGCCGAGGCGGAAGCGACCGCCGATCTCTGCCGCAAGCGGGGCGCCGAAGTCGTCGTCGTGCAGGGCGATGTTTCGCGCGACGAGGACTGCCGCAAAATCGTGGCGGCGGCAACGCCATGGGGCCGGCTCGACGTGCTCGTCAACAATGCCGGCACCACGAAACATGTTCCGCATGACAAGCTGGACGAGCTTTCGGCGGAAGACTTCCAGCGCATCTATGCGGTGAACACCATCGGGCCGTATCAGATGATCCGCGCCGCCCGATCGCTGCTGGAGGCTTCCTCCAAAGCCACGGGCAGGCCGGGCGCCGTCGTCAACGTGTCCTCGGTCGCAGGCATCGCGGGCAACGGCTCCTCGGTCGCCTATGCCGCGAGCAAGGGCGCGCTCAACACCATGACGCTATCGCTGGCGCGGGCGCTCGCGCCGCTGATCCGCGTCAACACGGTTTGCCCCGGCTATATCGACACGCCCTGGTTCACCAAGGGTCGCGGCGAAGCCGGCGCCAAGCAGGTGCGCGACATGGTGGTGGCGCGGGTGCCGTTGAAGGTCGCGTCGACGGCAGAAGACATTGCGCGCGTGGTCTGCTTCCTGGCTTCCCCCGCGTCGAGCAACATGACCGGCGAGCTGGTGCGCATGGATGCCGGCATGCATCTGATCGTTTGATTGGGCACATCGTACCGGGGCGACGCTCGCGCGTCGTCCCGGTACGACGCAACCTTGGGGGCGTTATCCGTTGAAATCGCGGATCACGCCGCTGGCGACCAGCCGGTTCCAGATGAACAGCACCAACAGCGCGCCGATGGTGGCGGTTATGAAGCCCGCGCCCTGGTTAGGCCCGTAATGGCCGATCGCCTGGCCGATCCATGTCGCCAGGAACGCCCCGGCAATGCCGAGCACGGTGGTCAGGATGAAGCCGGAGGGGTTGTTCGGCCCCGGCGAGAGCATCCGCGCGATGATACCGGCCACGAAGCCCACAATGATGACCCAGATAATGCCGCTCAATTGATGACCCTCCTTCAAACATCACCAAAGTCTCGCGCCGGCGCGCAACTCAAAGCCGGTCGGACAATTCATCCTCGGTCGGCAGCCGGCCGTCCGGGGTCAGATGGTCGACCACCCTCGGCAGGTATTGGCTGAGGCCGTCGAGCAACTCGTTGCGCGACATTCCGCTTTGCGACGAGAGCTGGTCGATCTGGTCGACGCCCAGCGCGCTGGCGAGGTCGCCCGGCGAGATCGCCTTGTTCGGACCATTACCGACCCATGAATTGGCGGCATCGCCCTGGCCGCCCTGCTGGAGCTGCTTCAAGAGGTCGCCGAGCCCACCGGAGATCACGCTCCCCGCAGCGGCTCCGCCAAGCAGGCCGCCCAGCGGTCCCTTCAGCACGTCGCCCAATCCTCCGCCTCCAGCCGAAGCGGTGCCGCCAGCGGGAGCGGTGCCGCTAGCGGGAGCGGGCGAGGGGGCTGACCTTGGTGCGGCCGACGGCTGCGCGCCAGCGGTCAGATGTTTGACTGCCTTCCATGCCAAAAGACCCAGGATCGCCATGGTCATGGGCGACATCCCGCCGCCGCTGCTCTGCGAGCTTGGAGTGGATGGGCCGCGCGGGCCTTGCTGCATGCCGTTGAGTACGTCGAGTAATCCCATGGATCTCTCCTGCCGCGTGCCCCACCGGAAAAAGCTTAACTGTCCGTCATGACGGTTACAAGGCGAGGCCGTCTTTGCGGGTTCGCGGTGAGCTCTCAAGCGGCGGACGAGGCTGTCGCCCGGCGTCTTGAATTCGCATATCATCCTTCCTCGCACGCCGTGGCCGGAGGATCAGGATGAGCCGATTTTGGGCAGTTTCAGCATTCGCAATTCTGCTTGGGATCGCCGGCGGGACATCGCAGGCGAGCGCGGCGCCGCCAACGGTGACACCCTCCCCCGGATATGACGCGCGCCTGCAGGAACAGCACAAGGCGGCGACGGCAACGCCCACGCCCGCCGATCCGGTTGCGCCGTCTCCGCAGGTGCGCAAGCGACATGTGAAGCGCACGTCGTCGCACTGATCAGGCACGACGGGCGCCGGCCATCGCCGTCTGCTGATCGAGGTCTAGCTGCGGTCGTCGCGCTTGGTCTTGCTCGGCTGCGAGCCGAACAGCTTCTTTTTCAGATCGTTGATGGCTTCCGACAAATGCGGCCACTCGCAGGACAATGAGGGGCGCGCGCATTCGGCCGGGCGCTGGCCCGTTCGGGCATCGCCATTGGCGGGCGGCTTGGGGCGGGGCAGCGGCACCCTGGCGACGTCGCTCTTCAGCGAAGTCTCACGAACTTCCGGCTGCTTGGCCGCAACGGCGGCGGCGAGATTGCTGCGTCGCTGATTTCCCAGATAGATCGCATATTGCTCGTCGATGCGCTTCTGCTCTTCCGTCGTCGGATTGGGACCGGCGATGTCGAAGCTGCGGTTTTGCATGAAGTCGTAATAGGTGTAGCCGCCGCCGGGCTTTCGCCGTCCGGCGAATTTGGCGTTGCACTCGGCGAGCGCCAAGTTCTTTTGCTCTGACGTTGCGGACTTCTCGGCGGCCTCGGCGCATTCCTCGTAATCGGCCGGCGCACGATGCCACCATTGCGCGCAGACACGCACCGGCTGCAGTGCGACCAAACAGGTCAGCGCAGCGACATGAAGCGCGGTCAAACGCAAGGCAATCACAGCCAATAGTCCCCAGCAAATCGGCGGCGACGATTGCCACGAATTGTTACCATTTTGCGGCTTTACGCCCGGGAAGACGGCAATTTCCCCGGCATAACGCGTCGAACCCGGGGATAGAGTCCAGCGACCAAAGGGCGGCCAACAACAAAGTCCAGGGGTGATGTCGTGAGCTATCGTCATACGCAACGGGGAACCACGATCCTGGTCACCTGTCTCCTTGTCGGCGTCCTCAGTGTCGGCATCCTGTGGGGGGCCGGGCAATGGCCGCAGGCAATTGTCCTCGCAGTTCTCTTGGGCGCGCTTGCAGTGTTGTTCTCCTCGCTCACGGTCGAGGTGAGCGATCAGGAGTTGCGCTGGTATTTCGGGCCGGGCCTTTGGACCTATCGAGTGCCGCTCGACGCCATCAAACAGGTGACGGTCGTGCGGAACCACTGGTGGAACGGATGGGGCATCCGGATCGGACCCGGCTTGAGGCTCTACAACGTCTCGGGCCTCGATGCTGTCGAGCTCAGCCTCGGCGCCGAGGATGTCCGCCGCCGCATCGGCACCGACGACCCCGAGGGTCTTGCGGCCGCGCTCACAGCGCGGCGAGGGGCGTAACGCGCGCTGACGGCCGATCGGCAGGGCGGAACCATTGAGCGGCTAAAACGCGATGAATTTTGCGGGAATCGCTGCGTCCGCGAGCCGAGTGACCTCTCCCGCTTGCGGGACCTGAAATCCGACCCCCACCCCAGCCCTCCGCCTTTCAGCGGGAGGGAGTAGCGAGCGCAGCAACGAGAAGAGATCGCGCTGCAAGTTCGGCATGGCTCGAGTCGTGGATTTTCGCCGCGACGTGAGAGGTTGATTTTCGGTTTAGTCGTCCCACGGACTCGTCATGCCCGGGCTTGACCCGGGCATCCACGCCTTTCTTTCGATTTGCCACGACGTGGATGGCCGGGACAAGCCCGGCCATGACGATGCGGAAAGGGCCCCGCCCTCTAAGGTCGCAAACAGGGGAGGGAGCGCACCTCCGGCGCAGCAATATCAACCTAATCTCATCGCGCTTTAGTTGCCGCGGTGCCGGCACCTCAAGGCGAAATGATGCGTCGAATTCGCGCGCAGATTGCACGCGCTGGAAGCTTTTTGTTTACCGGTAGCGGTCATGGTTAACCGAAACTTTCGAGAGCCCTGCCGTGCCCCCTTCAGCCCTTGCCGCCGAATCTCCGTTTGATACCGACACCTCGCCTGCCGCAGAAGAACTTCGCGCGGGTCAGGCGCACTATGCCGGCGGCCGGATCGAGCCGGCGATCGAGGCGTTTCGGCGAGGGCTTGCCGCTCGCACCGCCTCTTCGGCGACCGCAACGATCGCCGAGCTTCACGCCAAGCTCGGCAACGCCCACATGCTGCGCGGCGAACTCGACCTCGCCGGCGAGAATTACAAGGCTGCGCTAAGGATCGCGCCGCATCTTTGTGCCTGCTGGTGCAACCTCGGCACGGTGCATTTGAAGACCGGCAAGGCGAACGACGCGATCGCGCTCTATTTCGAGGCGCTCAAGCTCAATCCGGCCCATTGGCCCTCGCGCAGCAACCTGGCCGAGGCGCTGATCGCAACAAGGCAGCATCTCCTCGCGAAAGCCTTGCTGACGGAGCTTGCGGAAGAGCGGCCGCAGGACGGCCAGGTCCGGCATCGGCTCGGCCGCGCCTGTTTCGAGCTGAACGAGATCGAGGCGGCGCTGGAGCATTTCAAACAGGCGCTCGCGATCAACGCACAGGATGCCGAGAGCCTTTACTGGATCGGCGGCATCTCCCAGAAGCTTGGACAGCTTGACGCTGCGCAGGCGGCCTACGCACGGGCCGCAGGCATTCAGCCGCTGATCCGCCGGGCAGCTTCGAAATCGCCGGCGGATTTCCGCGCGCTCGCGCTGTACGCTCCCTTCGCCGGCAACACGCCGGCCGACTATCTCTTCAAGGATGCCGCCTACGACACCGATACGCTGGCGCTTATCGCCGGCAGCGAGCCCGACCTCATCCCGCTCGGCGGGATCGATCTCGTCGTGAACCTGATCTCGGATGCGGACCAGGCCGAAGCGGTGCTGCCGGCGGCGGCACGCCTGGTCGCAAAGCTCGGCAAGCCCGTGGTGAATGATCCCGGCAAGATCAGCCGCACGACGCGCGATGCAGTTGCCGCGCTGTTGCCGGGGATCCCGGGCTGCCGCATTCCGAAAATCCTGCGTCTTGATGCCGGTGCAGACGTCTCGGTGGCCGCGCTCGAGAGCCTGTTGCCGTTTCCCTTTCCCGTGCTGGCCCGGCCGGCAGGGACCCACGGCGGCGACGATTTCGAGAAGATCGAGGACCTCGATGCATTGTCGCTGTTTCTCAAATGTCGTCCGGGCGACGACCACTACGTGATCGAATATGTCGCGTACGCCTCGCCGGACGGGCACTTTCGCAAATACCGCTTCATCTTCGTAGGCCACGAAATCCTGCCCTATCATCTCGCGATCGGTAACGACTGGAAGGTCCATCACGCCTCGACCGATATGGCGAACCAGCCCTGGATGCAGCGCGAGGAAGCGGCCTTCCTCGCCGATCCTGCCGCGGTGTTCGCGCCGGCGAATTACGCAGCGCTGCGCGCGGTGCGCGAGCGCATCGGGCTCGATTATTTCGGCATCGATTGCGCGCTGGATGATCGCGGAGACGTCCTGGTGTTCGAGGTCAATGCCTCGATGCTGGTGCACGACGACAATGCCGAATTTTCCTACAAGGACCCGGCTGTTCGCGCCATCAAATCGGCTTTCGATGGCATGTTGCGAGCGCGCGCCGGCGCGTGACCCCAACGCGTGCCCTGTGTTAAACCTGCTTTACTAGCTTCGGAGCGCGGGATGGGGCGGGCAAGACCGGGATTGCAGACGTTTTTCGCCGCGATCGTCGCGCTCTGCGCTGTCGCAATCGAACGCCCGGCATTTGCGAGAATGTTGCTGGAAAATCGCGATCCCGCGCAAGGCAACACCGAGGCAGACGCCACCATCGCCGGCGTCTGGGTCGGGACCTATTCCTACCGGAACGACCGCGCACCGGTAGGCTTCACCTTCTTTTTCCCTCCCGCGACCGACAATAGCTGCATCGGGCGCAGCGAAGAGCAGAACACGTTCGGCAACAGGAGCGCGCCGAAACTTTACGCGATCCTGTCATGCTCGGAGACGGCGCTGTATCCGGGCCAGACCCTGACGATCAGGAAGACCTATGACGGCACCGGGGGCGTGTCGCACACCGTCATGTACACCGGGAAAGTATCGGCGGACCTTCGCACCATTTCAGGGGAATGGGTGCTCAACGATATCAGGGGCACCTTCACTATGTCACGCTGAAGCAGGCTCCGGCGATCACGGCAGATAGAGATATTGCAGCGTGGTCCGCCCGACGGCTTCGAGACTCCCGACCGAACATTTGTCGGCGGTGTCCTGCGTCGTGTTGAAGAACGGCTCGTACTCGAAATCGATCACCAGAAAGCTCGGGATGCCGGCTGCGGCGAGCGCGGTATGGTCGTCGCTGATCGGATAGGAGGTCATGTGCGTATCGAAGGCCGACGGCGCTACCGTCTGCCCGGTGCGCCAGTATTTCTGTACTTCCGGCAACGCGCTCGCAACCGATGACGGTTCGGGCCTGAGCTTGAGATCCCTGTCGCAGACCATGTCGAACACCACGGCTTTCTCCGGCTTGGCGTTCGGGTAGAAATCCCTGAGATGCGCGGCAAAGTAGGGCGAGCCGAGCGCTTTCCAGTTGGGATCGCCGGCGCCGAGCGAGCGCGGGCCTTCCTCCCCGTCGAAGAAGATCATGTCGATTCCGACCGCGGGCTTTGGCAGCAGCGACAGCACGCGGGCAGTTTCCAGCAACACGGCGACACCGGAAGCCGAATTGTTGGCGCCGGGCATCGGCCCTTGCGGATTGCTCTTGTCGGCATAGGCGCGGACGATGCTGTCATAATGCGTTGCGACGATGATGCGGCGCGGATTGGATGGGTCCAGTCGCGCGATGATGTTGGTCATCGCATAGGATTTGCCGTCGTCGCTCCTGTATGCCCAGCGCTGGGTCGAAACATCGTCGATTCCGGCTTTGGCGAGCTCGGACTTGATGAAATCGATGGTCTGCTGATGTCCGGGCGTGTCGAGCGAGCGTGGCGTAAAGCGCAGTTGCTCGTTGATCAGCGTCATGGCGCGGTTGCCGTCCCACAGCTCGATCTTGACGTGGTCGGCCTTGCCTTGCTCGCCAACCTCTGCACGGCTGGCAGCCGAAGGCAGTGCAAGCGCGAGCGCTGTCGCAGCCAGCGCGGAAAGCTTCGCTCGTCGGAAGGTATCCATTCTCGGTATCGTCGCCTTCATCTTCTGCCGAACGGCAGAAAGAGCACGCCGGCGCAGCAGGCGAGCGTCAGCGCAAAGATGTAGGTGATCGCACGTGAGCCGATGGTCGGGATCAGCGTAAAGGTCGTGAGCAGGGTGCCGACGACGTTGCCGATCGTGGAGACGCCGTAGACGAGGCCGGCCACGCGGCCGGCTTCCTCCGCCGAGCGCGTCAGAATGCTGACTGCGATCGGAGAGAACGTGCCGAGCAGCGACAGCGGCACGAGCAGCAGCGCGGTCGAGGCGGTGAGCGTCGCCGCCGGTCCGTCGCCGAGCCCGCTCAGGATTTTTTCCATCACGCCGTCGGCGGTTGCGGGCACGCAGGCGAGATAGGCGGCGGCGATCAGGATGAAGACCCCGATGGTTTGTTGCGTGGGGTGATGGGCGATCATTGCGCTGCCCGCGAAATAGCCGATCGCGAGCGCGCACAAGACGGTCGAGATCAGGCTCGCCCATGTGCCGATACCGCCGCCGAAATAGGGGAAAAGATAGCGGCTGCCCAGCATCTCGAAGCCCATCAGCACGCCGCCGACAATGAAGGCGATGACGTAGATCGTGAACGCCAGAACGCGGAAGCGACTCGTCAAGGCAATTTCCTGTTGTGCCGCTCGATGTTCTTGAGCGTCTCGACCGGCGCGAAATCGTCGGTCAGCACCTTGGCGTTGGGATCGATCACGTTGCCGCCTGCGATCTGGATGTGCCGCCGCTGCGACAGCATCTCGAGCAGGCTGTAGCGCAGGCCGTAGGCCTTGTCGCGGTCGCGGGCGACGCCCGCAAGGTCTTCAGGTTTTCGCTCCGCGCCGTCATAGGCGACGGTGACGATGTTGCCGTCCGCCCGGTAGAAGTCGAGTTGCGGGAACACCGCGTTGATCGTCTTGACCGCCGAATCGAACAGCATGGTCGAAGGCTCGACGTTCTGCGCGACCACGCCGCCGTCTGCGAGGTGTTCCCTGACGATTTGATAAAACTCCTTGGTCAGCAGATGGAAGGGCACGAACGGACCGCGATAGGCGTCGATCAGGATGAGGTCGTAATGCTCCTTCGACTCCTGAAGAAACAGCCGGCCGTCGCGGTTCACCACCTGGAAGTTGGGCTCTTCCTTGATCCCGAAATATTTCCTGGCGAGTTCGACAACGGTGGGATCGAGTTCGACCGAGGTCACCTGGACGTTCGGCAGATAGCGGTGCAGGTACCACGACGTGCGACCGCCGCCGAAGCCGATCTCGAGGACCGAGTGGACGTCCTTCGCATACATCAGGCTCGCGGTCATGAAGCGCGTGTACTCGACCGGCAGGTCGCGGTCGTCGCGGGTATTGTAGACGCTCTCGGTGTAGATCCGCCGGTTGTGGCCGAAGGTCATGCTGACATAGGGCGGCTGTTCGTACACGTAAATGTTATTGTAGAGCGACTCCTTCGACTCCAGCAGATTGCGGCTGTCCTGGGCGGGGGCTGCGGCAACCCCGACCAGGGCGCCCGCTATTGCGCCCAACATGACCGACCGAATGACCATCGACTGTCTGCTTCCCTTCGTGCTCGAATACCGGTTTTTGCGGGCGCCTTATTAGACTATCGCTGCGCACTCGGATAGAGAAACAACTCATCCAAACGGGGGCGTGATGTCCGCCGGAAGGCCCGTAATCTGGCTTGCTGCAATGATGATGGCTGGAACTGGATCGGTTGCGGCGGAAGCGCCTGCATCGCTGGCCCCGCTGATGGAGCAGAAACAGGTCGTCGCCTCCGAGCTGGCGCGACAGGTGGCGTTTTGCAGCCAGCGTAATGACACCGATCATCCCGCCTTCAGGGGTTGCGTCGATTGGCACTCCGCGGTTCACGGCGTCTGGGCGCTGATTGCCTATCAACGGGCAACCGGGGACGCGCAATACGCGGCGCTGGTGGACTCGATCCTCGAGAAGGAGGCGCTCGCGCAAGAGCAGGAGCACTTGCGGCAGGCACCGCTGTTCGAGATGCCCTATGGGCGCGCCTGGTTCCTGCGGCTTGCGATCGATCATCGCAAATTGACCGGCTCGGACGATCTCACGGCGTTCGGCAACGAGGTGGCCTTGAGCCTTCGCGATTACTATCGCCATCGCGCCATCGATCGTTTCTCCGCCGCCTATCAGAGCGCCTCCTGGGCCCTGATCAACCTCCTCGACTATGCAAGGGATCGCAACCTCTCCGATCTCGAGGCGGAGGTCACGGGCTGGATCAAGACGGGCTTCGTCGATGTCGCGCCCGCATGCGCGAACGAGCGCGAGCGCGGCGAGTTCATGGGGATCTGCACCAACTGGGCGGCGCTGGTCGCACGCGTGCTCGACAGGGATCGGTATTCGAATTGGCTTGAGACGTTCATCGCCGCGAACGGCCTGCCTGCGCCGCTGGCCCGTCAGTCCGGCGATCATGAATTCGGATTGAATTTTTCCCGCGCCTGGGGACTGTGGGATATGTACGCGGCAAGCGGCCGCGCCGACGTGCTCGAAGCCTATGTCGCGCATTTCAACAACGGCTTTACGCCGGCGTCGAACTGGAGCGGCAGCTACATGGCAGTCGGTCACTGGGTCGCGCAATTCGGCCTGTTCGCCCTGCAACCGCTATTCGGGCCAGAGGCGGGGCGGTAAAGCGCAATCGACTCGTCAGCTCGCGCGCATGCGAGGGAGAGTGGCCGGTGCGCTGAGGTGCCAGAAATGCAGCCGTGGGGTCCAGGATAGCACGGTTGCCGCCGGCGGTCATGGTCGAGGCAAGGGCGCTGCGATCTGCTATTGTCTCCATGATTGCAAAACGAGATCGAAGCAAGCCATGTACCAGCCGCCCGCCTTCCGAGAGGATCGCATCGAGGTTCAGCACGCGCTGATCCGCGCGCACCCGCTCGGCCTCCTGATCACCGCAGGCCCGGCCGGGCTGCTCGCCAATTTCTTTCCATTCTTGGTCGATGCCGAGGGCGACAAGGGGCGGCTGCGCCTGCACATCGCGCGCGCCAACCCGCAATGGAGGGAACTGGATGCGATCGAGGAATGCCTGGTCGTATTCCAGGGGCCGCAGGATTATGTGACGCCGTCCTGGTATGCGACCAAGCGCGAGACCGGCAAGGTGGTGCCGACCTGGAACTACGCCACGGTGCACGTCTGGGGACGGCCGCGCGTCGTCAACGACGATGCCTGGCTGCGCCGGCAGATCGAAGACCTGACCGCGAGCCGTGAGAGCTTGCGTGAGGCGCCGTGGGCGGTCGGCGATGCGCCGGCGGAGTTCGTCGCGATGCAGATGCGGGCCATCGTCGGCGTCGAGATTCCGATTTCGCGCATCGAGGGCAAGTGGAAGATGAGCCAGAACCGCCCCGAGGCCGATCGGCGGGGCGTGATCGAAGGCTTTCGCGCAATGGGTGAAGCGGGCGAGGAGATCGCCGCCCTGGTTGCCGAACGCGGAGAGCGCTTGAAATAAGGCTGCGGTCGGTCGTCTCCAAAGACAGGATTCGCACTTCCGCGATCTGTCGCGATGCTCGCCGCTTGTTTGCTGCATCGCTGCCAAATTTTCCCCTCGAACTGTCTCAATTCCGACGCCGACTCGGCCGACCCTCTGCTTCGTTGATTCGTAAATTGACCGGACTCGGCGGGGTTCAGTTGCCAGGAGTTTCTGTCATGGGAAATGTGTATCTGCCCGCAGAGAAGGGGAATCCAGTTCCCGCATCGCGAATTCAGGACGAGGACGACGGTTTCGACTCGGACATGAATTCCGACATGATCAAGTTGCTGGAAGAAAACGCCCGGTTGCGGGCACTGGTGACCCAGCTCTCGAGCCTCGTGCTCAAGCACGTCGTCGACCAGAAATAGGTGTTTTTCAAAACCGGGCTGCGAGCGTCGGACCAGAACCGGCGCGGGCCTGCTTTTGCCCGAAGGCAGCCGCCTTCGCCCGGGGTTTCCGTGGCGGACAAAGGCTTCCGATTGGGCGGCGGCTCTGCTATGGAACGCCTCGAAAATCCGCTTCTCGCTTGGCGGGTTTTTGCGGTCCCGTAGCTCAGCTGGATAGAGCGGCGGTTTCCTAAACCGTAGGTCGCATGTTCGAGTCATGCCGGGATCGCCATTCGCCTTGAAATCCGCCGCGGGTGTAACCTCCCGTCTCTCGCGTTGAAGATTCCGCGCGGCCGCGCGATGTTTGGGCGATGAAGGACATTGTTGCGCAGAAGCTCAAGATCGACGTCGGCACATCGGGCACGGTTTCCGCGCTCCTGATGCGCCCGCGCGAGGCGCGCGCCTGCTTCGTGTTCGCGCACGGCGCGGGCGCCGGCATAACCCATCCCGCGATCGAGACCATGGCCACCGGCCTTGCCGAGCGCGGCGTTGCGACCCTGCGCTATCAGTTTCCCTACATGGAGAGGGGCAGCAAGCGGCCCGATCCGCCGGGGGTGGCGCATGCCGCCGTACGGGCTGCAGTCGCCGAGGCCGCGCGCCGCTGCGCCGGGCTCGCGCTGATTGCCGGCGGCAAATCCTTTGGCGGGCGCATGACGTCGCAGGCCCAGGCGAAGGCGCCGCTCGACGGCGTCGAGGGCCTTGCCTTCCTCGGCTTTCCCCTGCATCCGGCCGGACAGCCCTCGACCGATCGCGCCGCCCATCTCGCCGACATCCACATCCCGATGCTGTTCCTGCAGGGCGCCAATGACCAGCTCGCAAAGGTCGATCTGCTCAAGCCCGTCGTCGCCGGGCTTGGCCGGCGCGCGACGCTGCATCTCGTCGAGGGTGCCGATCACTCTTTCCACGTGCCGAAGCGATCCGGGCGCGACGACAAGGAGGTGATGGCGGAAGTGTTGGATGCGTTCGCGGCCTGGACCGGCGTCACCGTGGCCAAACGCGGCTGATCCCGCCATCCGTATCCCAAAAGGCTTCAAATCGCCGTCGCTGGCGTAGCCCTGCGGATCGTGCAATGGTCCGCGCGCCCCGATGAGACCGGAGAAATTGGAATGCTGGACGTGCAGAATGCGATGACCGCGACGACGAAAGAGATGGCGCCGCCGCGATGGACGAGCGGCACAGCCTTCTCTCTTTACATGCAACCCTTCAATGATCTCCTTTTCAGGGCGCACGCCATTCACCGCGAGCATTTCGACCCCAATCGCGTGCAGCTCAGCCGCCTCCTCAACATCAAGACCGGCGGGTGCCCCGAGGATTGCGGCTATTGCAGCCAGTCGTCGCATCACGCAACGGGCCTCGCCGCGTCGAAACTGATGGGCGTCGAGAAGATCGTGGCCGAGGCGCGCAAGGCGAAAGAGGGCGGCGCGACGCGCTACTGCATGGGCGCCGCCTGGCGCAATCCCAAACCGCGCGACATGGACGCCATCGTCGAGATCGTCGGTGCGGTGAAAGCGCTCGGGCTCGAGACCTGCATGACGCTCGGCATGCTCGATCGCGAGCAGGCCGATCGCCTGAACGCGGCCGGGCTCGACTATTACAATCACAATATCGATACGTCGGAGCGCTATTATCCGAGCGTCGTCTCCACCCGCACCTTTGCCGACCGGCTCGACACGCTCGAGCATGTCAGGCAGTCCGGCATGAAGGTATGTTGCGGCGGCATTCTCGGCATGGGCGAGAGCGAAGCCGACCGTGTCGACATGCTTGTTACGCTCGCCAATCTGCCGGAGCCGCCGGAGAGCGTGCCGATCAACATGTTGATCCCGATCCCCGGCACGCCGCTCGAACGGTCGGAGCCGATCGCGGGAATCGAGTTCGTCCGCATCGTTGCGCTCGCGCGCATCATGATGCCGGCCTCCTTCGTGCGACTGTCCGCCGGACGGACGGCGATGACGGACGAGATGCAGGCGCTCTGCTTCTTCGCCGGCGCGAACTCGATCTTTGTCGGCGATACCCTGCTGACCGCGGGCAATCCGGCCGATGCCGCCGACCGGAAACTGTTCGGCCGGCTCGGGCTGCAGCCACTTTAAGGTGTCGACAGCGGAGGTCGCCGTGAGCGCCGAGGCCATCAAATCCAGCGTCAAGGTCTGCATGTTCGACCAGTACGGCACGGTCGTGGACATGCAGGGCGGGCTCGTCGCCGTCGCCGCGTCCTTCCTGAAGACGAAGGGCTGGCGCGGCGATCCCAATGACTTCGTCACCTGGTGGCGGCGCACGCATTTCGAGAACTCTATGATCGATGCGCTGCTGCATCGCGGGCACACGCCCTATCGCGAGATCGGGCACCGCGCGGTCGCGCATGTGATGGACCGTGCCGGCATCCCGCATACGCATGATGAGGTGCGCTACCTCGTCGGCGAGATCGAGAAGCTCAAGCCGTTTCCGGAAGTGCCGGCCGCGCTCGCAAAACTGAGCACGCGATACAAGCTCGTCGTGCTGTCCAACGGCGATCCCGACATGCTGGAGACGGCCAAGCAGTATCACCGGATTCCGTTCGATCGGGTGATCTCGGTCGCGGAAGCCGGCTCCTTCAAGCCGCACGTTGCGACCTACACCAAGGCGGCCGAACTGCTCGGGCTGCCGATGGACCAGATCCTGTTCGTCGCCAATCACGCCTTCGACTGCATCGGCGCAAAATCGGCCGGGATGCGAACGGCCTTCATCGACCGCCGCAGCCGGCCGTTCGGCGAGACGCCGCATCAGCCCGACATTCTGGTGCCGACCATGACGGATCTGGCGGAGGCGATCGTCTAGCCTGCTGGCTGCGATCCATAGATCCGGTCGCGCAAGCGCCGCATGCCGGCGATCCAGCGGTCGCGGCTCGAAGCCTTGCGCTGCATGTATTCGTACACCTGCGGGTGCGACAGGATCAGGAAGCGTTCCTCCGCCATCGCCTCGATCACCATGCGCGCGACGTCGGCCGGCTGCAGCACGCCATCGACCCGCGCCGCGCTCGGACCGGGCGTGGTCATGCCGGTCTGCACGGACTGCGGGCAGAGCACGGAGATGCGGATGCCGCGGTCGCCATATTGAATGGCGAGATGTTCGGCGAGCGCCACCGCGGCATTCTTGGTCACCCCGTAAGGCATCGAGTTGAGCGAGGCGAGCAGCCCCGCCGCCGATGCGGTGTTGAGGAGATAGCCGGAGCCGCGCGCCAGCATCCTGGGCACCAGCACGCGCGCCGCGAACACATGGCTCATCACATGCACCCGCCAGCTCACGTCCCAGTCGGCGTCGGATGCGCTCTCCTGTCCCTTGCGCGACAGCCCTGCGTTGGAGAAGAACACGTCGATCGGGCCGTATTTCGCCTCCGCGGCCCCGATCAGCGCCGCGATGTCCTCTTCCTGTCCGACGTCGGCCGTTACCGCGAGGCCGTCGATATCGCCCGCGACCTGCGCAAGGTGCTCGCGCGACGTCTTGAGATCGGCGACCACGACGCCGCGGGCGCCGGCTTTCGCAAAGGCGCGCGCAGTGGCTTCGCCGATCCCGCTCGCGCCGCCCGTCACCACGCAGACCTTGCCGTTGATGTCCATGTGTGCTTCCCGCGTTACGAAACCTGTCTAGGCCCGATAGAGCCCCTTGTCCCGCGCCTTCTGGATGGCAAGGCCCGCGATCAGATCGAGCATCGGCGTCGACAGTCCCGCCGCGCGCGCGAACGCGGCCGGCGCGCGGACCAGCGCGTCGATCTCCATGGCGCGGCCGAGCTCGTAATCCTGCAGGATCGAGGGCTTGTGCTCGGGCGCAGGGCCGGAGCGCGTGACGCGTTTGACGTCGGGGATGCAGCTTTGCGCAACGGCATTGGCTTCGTCGAGCAGGCGCGGGATGACCTCGCGCAAGGCCGGCTCGTCGCGCACGGCGCGTGCGGTCTGGCCGGTCAAAAGGCACAACACCGACATCGACATGTTGGTCAAAAGCTTCGACCAGATCGTCTCCCGGATCTCTTTGACCGGCGGCGATTCGATCGCGGCGCCGTTGAGGGTTGCGCGCAGGATTTCGATCCGCTCGGTGAGGCGGTCGTCGCATTCGCCGACCAGGAGCCGGTTCCGCTCGGGCGAGAGATTTGCGACCAGGCCTGGCTCGATGACCTCGTTCGACGAAAAGATCACGCCGCCGATGATGCGCTCCCTGGGGACTGCGGCACGCAGCGCGCCGCCGGGATCGAGAAAGGAGAGATCGGGCGTCGGCGGATGGTTCTTCGGCAGGCCGATATCGTACCACCAGGGAATGCCGTTCTGTGCGAACAAGACCGGTGTGGCGGCGGCGAGCAGCGGTTTGAGGCCGGCGGCAAGACTGTCGACACTGGTCGCCTTCAGCGTGCTGATCACGAGGTCCTGCTCGCCGAGATCGGCCGGATCGTCGGAAGCCCTCACTTTGGCGGTGATCTCGGAGTTTCCGACGCGCAGCGTCAGGCCCTTTGCCCGCACCGCCTTCAGATGCGGTCCGCGCATCACGCAGGCGACGTCATGGCCGGCCTGCGCCAGCCGAACCGAAAAATGACTGCCGACGGCGCCCGCGCCGAAAATGCAGATTCGCATGGGGTGAAACGCCCTGTCAGGAGCGAGTAGTATGGAAGCTAGTTTCCACAAGCTTGCGCGGGACGCAACCGATTACAACTTCACTGCGGCGACAAGGATTGCATCGTCGCCCGAAGATTTTGCGGATGCACGCGGATCGTGCCTCCGCGAGGGCTGTCGAGATCGGCGATCAGGAAAAATGCGATGGACATGATGGTCGGCAGCACAAAAAGGATCAGAGAGCCCTTTCGACGCTCGCCATACCCGACCAGGAGGTTGCAGGAAATCGCCATCAAGGCCATCAACGCCCATGCGCCAGCGGGGATCCGGTTCCACCAGGCGGCCTGCGTATAGCCCTGCGAATTGATGACGTCGTTCATGCCGGCGACGACCAGCGCCACGATCGGGGTCGGCTGCCTCGTCGTTGCCGGAAGCACCGACGCCCAAAGCTCGTTCTGGAGTTTTGCCGTACGCTGATTGATATCCTGCGCGATGTCCCCGTCAGTTTCCTCATAGAGGGCGATGCGCTGAGCCAGATACTGTCTCAATAGATCACGGGTGCGCGCGCCGAGGTCGTCAGGCAGGAGGTCGGCTCGCAAATATTCGGTCCCGATCGCGTTGGCTTCAGCCTCCTCCAGGTTCTTGCGCTGATCGTAGCGCGTGACGGCCATCGAGAAGGTGAAGCCGACGATCAGCGCCAAAAGCGTCAGCGTCGCGGCCTGAATCGTGCTGAAATCATGACGTTCACCCTCTTTGAAGCGTTGAGTGTGTTTGCGAAGGAAATCTCCGGTGAAGGCCGCGATGCCTTGCACGACAAGGGCGACGCCGAACACAATAAAGGGAAAGTCGAGATGCATGCGCATGGGCGGGGTTGCACCAACATAGGGGCGGAGCTCGCGGCCAGATTTCCGCGCGGGCGGCCCGTCCCTATTGATGCAGATCAAGCTGGGTCAGAGGCAGCCGGCACCGGCGATCCCAACGGTGGGAGGTAAGGAAGAGTCTCTCCGTACCGGCCGTCATTTCTTCTCGGCAGTGTCCTTTGGCGGGTTCGCCTCCACATAGGCCTTGGTTGCCAGCGCGCATTCGCCGAGCACGGTGAGGAAACGGTCCACCGCGTCCTCGCCGACCACGAACGGATTTTCCTGGTCCGGCCTGCGGTCCTTCAGCGTGCCGATCTTGCCAATGGTGGCGTCGCCGATGTTACGGCGTCGGGGTTCGGCAGCGCCGTCAATTAGGCGTTACCGCGATCCTCGCGGAACAGGTCGAGCTTCTGTTGCACCGGACGATCGGAAAACGAGAACAGCACCGAATCGACTTCGGCCTCATGCGTGACCCAGTGCCAACTCGGCACGACGAAGAGGTCGCGCGGGCCCCATTCGAAGGTCTGGTCGCCGATCCGCGTCCGTCCCTTGCCCTCGATCGCCGCGAACACCGTGGCGTCCGTCGAGCGGTAACGCGTCGTGCGGAATCCCCTGGGCAGGAGCTGGATGAATGTGCCGATGGTCGGCATCGCGAAATCGCCAGTCTCGGGATTGGAGAATTTGAGCTTCAGCCCGTGATAGGGATCCCACTCGTTGCGGGTTTTCGCTTGCTCCAGCGCCTCGCGCGTATGGCTATAGGGGTAGTTGAAGATCGGCGAGGTCTTCGACTTGCGCGTCTCGTCGATCGGCAGGAGGTTGTGGCCGTAGCGCGCAAAACTGTCGCCGGCGGGTTTTGTGATCTTCTGCTGGTCCTCGTTCGATCCTTCCGCGAAGGACGCATCGAAGAACTGCACCATCGGGATGTCGAGCCCGTCGAGCCAGAACATCGGCTCGGAAGTCTCGTTGGAATGGTCGTGCCAGGTCATGGCCGGCGTGATCACGAAGTCGCCGGGCGACATCGCGGTACGCTCGCCGTCGACCGATGTGTAGGCGCCCTTGCCTTCGAGTACGAAGCGCAGCGCCGACTGGCTGTGCCGGTGGGCGGGAGCAACGTCGCCGGGGATCACCATCTGGATGCCGGCAAACAGCGAGGTCGTCACCTTGGACTGCCCGCGCAGGCCCGGATTTTCCAGGATCAGCACCCGCCGCTCGGCCTCCTTGGCCGTAATCAGCTTGCCCGCCTCGGTCATGTAGGCGCGGATATTGTCGAACTTCCACAAATGGGGCCGGCAGGCGCTCTTCGGTTCCGGCGTGATGAGATCGCCCATCACGTTCCACAGCGCGGAGAGATTTTCGCCGTCGATCTTCTTGTAGAACGCCTCGCGTTCCGGCGTTTTCGCTACGGCTTCCATGCGGGCCTCCCGTCGATGTT
>Ga0306926_10002385_pt1 | contig 19154 bp, 16 predicted proteins | sample flu12Cox44000178_FD_203759 | JGI IMG/M metagenome (GOLD analysis project Ga0306926, IMG submission 203759) | Lab enrichment of tropical soil microbial communities from Luquillo Experimental Forest, Puerto Rico - flux8day.12C.oxic.44.000.178 (v2)... | ecosystem: Environmental > Terrestrial >... | reverse complement strand
GCTCCGAAGAGCTGGTGCAGCGCTTTGACTCCGGAGTGGCCGAGCTTCGCGGCCAGGTCGAAGAAAGCCGCGCGCATTCCGAAAATCTGATCCACCAGCTGCGGCCCAACGATCTTGCTACCTTGGAACAATCTGTGGACCGCGCCGCTAAAGAGTTTGAAATTTCCGCCACACGCATTTCGGACCGGCAACTGGTTCGCTTGCTGCAGCAGAAACAAGCTCTGTCCAGCGAAGCATCCCTCGAACTGGAAGCCCGTGCCAGTGAAACCCGCGCCAACCTGCAAAAAACGGCGAACGCAACGCTGGACGAATTCCGTCGGCGCGTCGAGGCGCAGATCGAATTTATCATTGCCGATGCCACGGAACGCGTGGCCTCCTCGCTGGCGTCACTCGATGCGGAAAGCCGCGCCGCTGCAGATAACCGGCGTCGCGAAGTGGAAGTGCATGTGAACCGAGCCGCCGAGCAGTCCATGGCGGAATTTCGTTCCGGCATTAAGGCCTTTTTGTATTCGTGCCTGGTGGCCGCCGTCAGCGCTGTCGATGAACATGCGCAAAGCACGCTTACCGCCCTCGGAAAGGACCCCACCCTTCCCCCCGTCCTCGAAGCCCATGACGACCGCGAACCGGGTCCGCAAAACGGGAACGCCACGCCCTCGAACAGCTGATTCGACCGCGCGGCGTTCGAAAAACCTTCAAGCAAATATTTGCCATCTCGGCGTGCCGACAGGGTTCATGGAGTTGGGCCCCGACAAAGCAAAACGCCCGCCGTAGGAACGGGCCCCCGGTTGGTTGCTTCGCTACCTCATTTCCTATTCATAACGCAGGGCTTCGACCGGATCGAGCTTCGCCGCCTTGACCGCTGGCCAGACCCCGAAAATCAGTCCCACACTGACGCTCACCGCGATTCCCGTGACTGCCGCCCAAACCGGAACGACACCCGGCCAGGCCAGCACAATGCGGATCAGCAGCACCAGGGCATTCACCAGGATCAGTGCAATAAGCCCGCCAGCGGCGGTCAAGGTCATGGCCTCCAGCAGAAATTGCCAGGTAATGTCCTTGCGGCGCGCACCGAGCGCCTTGCGCACGCCAATTTCGCGAGTGCGTTCGGTTACGCTGACCAGCATGATGTTCATCACGCCGACGCCGCCGATCAGCAGTCCGATGGCGCTGAGCACGACCATGGACAGATACACCATCATCATGATGCTGTGAAATTCGGAAACTTCCTGCTCCGCCGTGTTGATCGAAAAATTATCCTTGCCACCGTACGGAACCCCGCGCCGCCGCTCCAGCAATTCTCGCATCTGGTCCACGGCTTCATTCAATTTGCCGGGGTACGCCTGCGCACGCATGTTCACTTCGTCGGCCGTGGGATAAATCTTCTTGAACGTACTGAGAGGAATGAGGATCCGACGGTCCTCGTCGCCCATACCGAACCCGCCTTTTGGCTTTTCGACGACGCCAACGACCTGAAAGTCGGCGCCATCGATCAACACCTGTTTGCCGATCGGATGGCCTTCGGGAAACAGTACCGGGGCCACGTTTTCACCGAGCATCACCACTTTTTCCTTGTGGAGGTCGTCACCCTCGCTGATGAACCGTCCCTGCAAGGTGGCGGCATTGGCATAGACTTCGCCGAAATTGGGCTGTACTCCGCGGAAATCGATGGCGCTAACGGAACCGGCCCGGGTGCGGACCGTGTGGGTATGCTCCCAGTCGGTCTGCAAAAACGTGGTGACTCGTTTGACGGCCGGACAGCTTTCCTGAATCGCCACACCGTCTTCGAGAGTGAGCGGCTTACGCTGGCGTTCCTCGAGGGGAGGAGGGCCCCCGTGGCGTCCCTGGTCCCACTTGGTGATGAACGCAGTATCCGCACCGAATTGATTGATGTTTTCCTGGATTTTGTGGTCGAAACCGGTCAACAACGCAGCGACCAGCATGATGACGCTGACGCCGAGCACCACACCAAAAACCGTCAGGGCACTCCGCAGTTTATGCGTGCGCAGCGTATCCATCGCTTGCCGCAAATTTTCGCCGTATGCTTGCGCCATGTTGCCGCCTCAGGCCTCCACTCGCAGCGCTTCGATGGGATCGAGTTTTGCCGCGCGCATGGCCGGGAAAATCCCAAAGAACAATCCGACAGCCGTCGCCAGGCACAGGGAGAGAAGTACAGCCGCGATGGGCGTTTTCATCGGGAACGAAAACGCCGTCTCCACCAAGAAAACCGCGGCGTAAGCCACAAACACGCCGATCAGACCGCCAACGGCCGCCAAGACGGCAGACTCGGTGAGAAATTGCAGCAGGATGTGTTTCTTGCGCGCTCCCAGCGAACGGCGCAAACCGATTTCTCGCGTGCGCTCGGTCACGCTGGCAAGCATGATGTTCATAATCACGATGCCGCCGACAACCAGAAAAACACTAACGAGCGCCATGGCCACGGTGGCCAGATTACCGGTCAAGTCATGCCACAACTGCATGATCGAATCGGAGGCCAGAATCGCGAAATTGTCCGGCTGATCGTTGCTCAGGTGGCGCCAGGCGCGAAACAGCATGCGCGCTTCATCTTCGCTCGCGTCCATCAATTCCTGACTGGGAGCCTGAACAAAAATCGCGACCCAATCATTGTTGGTGTGCCAGCCTTTGCGCCAGGTGGACAGGGGCATGATCATGTAATTGTCTTGCGACTGCCCAAAGGCGCTGCCCAGAGGCTCCGCCACGCCGATGATTTCGTAGGTATGGGTCTGCACGCGCAGGGTTTTGCCGATGGGATCGACGTTGGGGAAGAATTTCTGCACCAGATCGGGTCCGATAAAGATGACGTCGCTGTGGTGTTCTTCGTCCGCAGCGGTGATGAACCGTCCTTGAGCCACGTTCAAGTTGCGCACGTCGGCGAAGTTGGGAGTGGCACCCATCATCTGGGTGTTTTCCATGGTCTGGTTGCCGCTTTTTACCTCGACGAAATGGTCTTCTTCAGCGGCCACGGCCTTGGCCAGTTTCATGCTCTCCTGGAGGCGTTCGTAGTCCTCGATACTGATGAGCGGTCGCTTCTGTGCTTTGACCCATTGGTCCTGGCTGGTGATGATGCCAAAGCGGTCAACGATGAAGACATTCGCGCCCAGGTTGGCCACGCGATCGGCGACGTAAAAGTCCAAGCCGGAGATTACGCTCATGACGAAAATCAGCGTGGTCACCGCCAGGATGACGCCGAGCAAGGTCAGGAAGCTTCGCAGTTTGTGCGCGCGCAAGGCATCCAGAGCCAGCTTTAAGGTTTCGACAAACGTTAACCAGTGACGGCGGAAGCGCTCGCGACGCGAAGCGGTTTCGCCGGTCACACCGCCGACCGGCGGGGCCGCAACAATGCCCTCAAATGATGCCCATCCCATACAGAGTTCCACCCCTGTGTAATAACGAAAAACCACCCCGGTTTGTTTCAGCCCACCCCGGCGGGTACCCTGTTTTAGACGCAGGATGAAGCCGTTGGCGTCGCCTTCAAGCGTCCCCTTCGGTTTAGCCTCGCTACTCTCGAGCGTCAGTGATTTCAGCCTAGCCAGCGAGTCACGCACCAATCCGCCCGCCGAAACGTCCATAAGCTATTCACAAGACAGGATATAGGGAACACAGGTATCCGATTCGCTGTGGACTGCGGTGTTGCTCCGTCCGACGATTCATGGTTCGAGTACGCTACGTCTATGATCGCAGCATGGAACCCCGCGCAACCGGAAATCACCGACCTGATCATTCGGCAAGATCCGCACAGCCTGGCGAGGTTGCCCGTGCGGAAGGCAGACGTGCTCGAGGTCTTTGCCGGTTTTGGCAACCGCCAGGCTTGCCGGGCGGTCGAAGCGCTACCGGACCGGAACGGAGTGCTAGACGAGGGCAGCGTCGATCGACTGCTGATCGCCACGCATTGGGAAATGCAGCGCCTAGCCGAGGAGTTTTACCACGGTCGCCGGGTGTGGGACCTGTTGCGCCGAGTGATCGCGACGCTTCGCGAATCGGGTTTCCGGGACCTGCTGCGCATTGTCGATGTGGGCTGTGGAACCGGGTACACCTCGCGGTGGTTGGCCGCGCACGTGCCGCTCGCGGAGTACGGCATCGAAATCCTGGGCATGGACCTGAACTTTGCGCTAATCCGCGAAGCTGCCCGTCTGGCGGCGCTTGAAAACCTAAACTGCCGTTTCATTCATGGCGATGCGTTCACCCGCGAACATTCCGGGCACATCGTGCTGTCGACCGGCGTGATTCACCACTTTCGCGGCCAGGGCTTGGCGGGATTTCTAAGGCGTCACGACCAGCCGGAAACGTTTGCGTTTTTGCACTACGATTTTCAGCCCTCGCTCCTCGCGCCGATCGGCTCGTGGTTCTTCCACTACCTGCGGATGAGGACCGCGGTCGCCCGGCATGATGGCGTGCTGTCCGCCGCGCGCGCCCACCGGGCCGAAACCCTCGTGCACGCCGCGCGCACGGCCGCTCCGGGATTCGCTTCGGGAATTTATGGGGCAAAAATATGGAGGACTCCGGCGCCGCGCGTATTTCACACCCTCGTGGGGGTACGTCGGCCCCTGGTCCCACAATTTCACCGGCAGCTGGGTGTGCGGATTGGGCGACTCGGTGAATTGCAGTGAGGCTTTTCCTGCTTTACGGCCTCGCGTTACTCGATGGGCTCTTGTGTGGAGCGCGCGTGGCCATGGGCCGGTCGGCGGTGATCCGGAAACGGGCATATTACCTACGGGCACAAATTCGTGGATTGGTCGGCGCGCAAATCATCAGCACGATGGCGCTCGCGGCGCTTGCCATGGTGTGGATACAGACAAGGAACCGTGCGGCGCTGCGTACCGACCTCGAAACCGCGGCCGAGCGCATGTTGTGGATCTTTCTTCCGTATGCCGCGCTGGTGATCGGCAACATTCTTCTTCGCTTGATTCCATCGACAGACATAAGAAGCGCGACGAGCGTGATGATGCTGGGACCGCTGACCGCTATCCGTCCTCTGGTAATGGCGACGGGCGTGCTATACGGAATTTCCGCGAGCCGCTTGTGGGAAACGCGGACCCTCGGCCTATTGATTCTTGCGTTGATGCTGGGCCTGGAGTTTGCCCTGAATCTGCGCGCCGCTCGCGAACAGCGGCGGGAGATCGACGGGTTGGCTCGCATTGGTGCGCCATGAGCTACTCATAGCGTAGGGCTTCCACCGGGTCAAGTTTAGCGGCCTTCATGGCCGGCCACACGCCGAAAATCAAGCCGATACTGATGCTAACCGCGATGCCGGTAGCGGCGGCCCAGAGAGGAACGATGCCCCGCCAGGAAAGGGTCATGCGGATCAAAAGGACCAGGCCGTTCACGAGAAACAAGGCGATCAGTCCACCGACTCCGGTAAGGGTCATCGCCTCGAGCAAAAACTGCCAAGTGATGTCACTGCTTTTTGCGCCGATGGCTTTGCGCACACCGATCTCCCGTGTACGTTCCGTGACGCTGACCAGCATGATGTTCATCACGCCGATGCCGCCGACCAGCAATCCGATGGAGCTGAGCACGATGGTAGCGAGGGCCACCTTGTCGACGATGTCGTGGAACTGCTGCACCTGTTGTTCCGCAGTGGTGATGGAGAAATTGTCGGCTCCACCGAAAGGAACGCCGCGGCGGCGCTCGAGCACTTCGCGAATCTGATCCACGGCCGGTTCGAGCAAGCCGGGATACCCCTGCGCGCGGAGATACACGTCATCCGCAGCGGGATAAATCTTTTTCATGGTGTTGAAGGGGATGAGCACGCGGCGGTCTTCCTCGTCCGCGCCGAAGCCGCCCTTGGCCTTTTCGAGAACGCCGACGACCTGGAAGGCCGTTCCGTCCACAAACACGTCCTTGCCGATCGCGCCGCCTTGCGGAAAAAGCACCGGAGCAACATTTTCACCGATGAGCACGACTTTTTCCCGGTGCAGATCGTCGCCTTCACTGATAAAGCGGCCCTCGCGCAGAGTGGCGTTGGCATAGACGATGCCAAAATCGGCTTGTACACCGCGGAAGTCGATCGCGGTAACCTCGCCGCCCTTGGTGCGAATGGTATGTGGAGTTTCCCATCCCGGTGAGATCCACGCGGTAACACTCTTTACAGCCGGGCAAGATTCGCGGACAGCCGCGGCATCCTCGACGGTCAGCGACTTGCGCTGGCGTTCCTCGAGAGGAGGGGGGCCCCCGTGCCCGTTACTCCATTTGCTGACGAAGGCGGTGTCGGCGCCGACTTGCTTGATTTCTTCCTCGATCTTTTGGTTGAAGCCGGTGATGAGCGCGGAAACGAGCATGATGACGCTGACGCCCAGTACCACCCCGAAGACCGTCAGCGCGCTGCGGAGTTTGTGGGTGCGGAGGGTGTCCATCGCCTGGCGGAGATTTTCGCTATAGGCCTGCGCCATACGGAGCTCCTAGTTTTCCGCGCGCAGCGCTTCGATGGGGTCGAGCTTGGAGGCGCGCATGGCAGGAAAAATCCCAAAGAACAGTCCGACCGCGGTGGAAAGCAGCAAAGAAAGAATCACCGCGGCGATGGGCATCTGCATAGGGAAGGCGAAAACGTGTTTCACGACGAGCACGATGGTGGCCGCCAGGAAAATTCCGATCAAGCCGCCGACCGCCGCGAGAGTAGCGGATTCGGCGAGGAATTGAAACATGATGTGTTGTTTTCGAGCACCCAAAGAGCGGCGCAGACCGATTTCGCGGGTGCGCTCGGTGACGCTAGCCAGCATGATGTTCATGATGACGATGCCGCCAACCACGAGGAACACGCTGACGAGTGCCATGGCCACTTGGGCAAGGTTGCCCGTCAAGCTTTTCCAGAGTTCCATGATGGAAGCGGAACCCATAATGGCGAAGTCATCTTCGCGGTTGTAGGGCAGGTGATGCCAGGCGCGAACGAGCATGCGCGCCTCGTCCTCGCTGGCCGGCATCTCCTCGGCGTTGCGAGCTTGCACGAAGATGGCCAGGGAATCGGTGGCCTGATGCCAGCCTTTCAGGTAGGTGCCGAGCGGGAGAAGGACGTAGTTGTCCTGAGAACGGCCGAGGGCGCTGCCGATCTCCGCACCCACGCCGATGACTTCATAGGTGTGGGTTTCCGCGCGAATGGTTTTGCCGATGGGATCGACGTTGGGAAAGAATTTTTTGGCGAGATCGGCTCCGATGAAAGCCACCTCGGCGCGATGCTCGTCATCGGCGTCGGTGAGGAAGCGACCCTCGGCGACGTTCATTCCACGGATCTCGGCATAGTTCGCCGTTACACCCACGACGGAAGTGTTTTCCATGACGGTGTTCCCGCTGCGGGTCAAGACACCATTGGGATAGTGATCATAGCCGGCCACGGCTTTCGGAAGTTTCGAGGTTTGCTGGTAGCGCTGCAGGTCTTCCCGGGTGAGGATGGGGCGTTTCTGCGCTTTGACGTAGGCATCGTAGCTAGTAATGATACCGAAGCGGTCGATGACCAAAACATTCGCGCCCAGATTGGCTACCTTGTCGGCAATATAGAAATTCAAGCCGGCGATAACGCTCATCACGGAGACGAGTGTCGCGACGGCGAGGATGACTCCGAGCAGGGTCAGGAAGCTGCGAAGTTTGTGGGCGCGCAGGGAATCGACCGCGAGTTTCATGGTTTCGGCAAATGCAACCCAGCCACCGCGGCGATTCGCGGCGTTCGTGACAAGAGGTACTGCCGCGCGGGCAGGCCTCGGAAGACCGGCAAAACTGTCAATAGGAGCGACGCCCAAGCCTGTGACCACCCTTCAGGCACTTCGTAACAAAGACAATACACGGAATTTTGGCCTTGGCAAGCGCATCGGCGGTAGCCGTTTTGCATTCCCGGCAGGGCGTGTGTACTCTCGATAGTCAGGGAACCTTTCTGTTTCTTGTGGAACGTACGGAGGGACGCCTTTCTCGTCGATATATGGCTGTTTTTTCATATACTTGTGTGGTCTCGGGATGGCCATCATGTCTGGCGGTCGCGCTATTGATTTTCTCGACGCCCGTCGCGGCGCAACAAACCTCCGAGCCCTCGGAAGGCCACTCCACGCCGAGTGCCCTGTTCAAGAAAGTGATCGACAATCAAGAACATGGAGAGAAAGTGCTCGACCAGTACGAGCGAATTCAGCGTGACGAAGCGCTTCCTCCGGCAGCGGGAGACCCTCGTCCGGCTGTCACCAAGGTCTGGCGTGTGTTCCCCACCGGGGCTGGCGTCGACAAGATTCCCCTCAGCCCGGAAGGAAAACCGGCAGAGAACTACCGAAGCGACCTCGAGAAACTCGAAAAGTACCTGGCGTGGATTGTCGAAGACGGAGCCGGACAAAAGGAAGCCTACGCGAAAGCGGAACGGAAGCGGAAAGACCGTTTTGAGTTGCTCGAGGCAACGCATCAGGCGTTCATATTTACGCCGGACGGCGAAGATACGCGGGGCGGCCGAACCCTGCTGCGCTACACGATCAAACCGAACCCCAGTTACCGGCCGACGACGCGCAACACGACGATCTTCACACGCGTACGGGGCACCATCTGGCTCGACCAGCAAACGTCACAAATGGCCAAGATCGACGGAACGGTCACGGACGATATTTCGATCGCCCTGTTTTTGGCAAAGGTTTACAAGGGCAGCCACTTCATGCAGGAACGCTACGAGGTGGCACCCGGCGTATGGCAAGCGACGTTTGAGCAATACGATTTTGACGGGCGCAAGTTTCTTCTCACCTTCTCGATTCACGAGCGCACCTTTTACTCGGACTACAAGCGTGTGGGCCCACCGCGGGAGGCCATCGAGCTGGTACGTACCGAATTGAGCAAACTCGGACCAGCCAGCGCCACCCGATGAAACCATCCCGGGTAGACTGGGTTTAACGGTTACTAGGACCGTTAAACCGGGTCGGGAGGTGTTCCATGCTTGGTCGGCTCCCTGTCATTCTATTTGCCTCCGGCATTCTCGCAGGTCTGTGCCTGGCGCAAACGGATAACGGTGTGAACTCCTCTACATCGGCTGCCCCTCCGTCTCCGACCTCTGCAGTTTCACCCACGCCTGCCCCGGAGAAGGTGTGGACAAACGATGAACTGCCTCCAGTAAAGCCTGCCCTTTCGTCCAATAAGCGCAACACCAGTCAACGGGTGACACCTGCCGAAGCCGCAGACCCGGCCACCGTGCAACGGATACGCAAGAGCCTCCAAAAACTGCAAGGGCAAATCGAGGACATCGACAAAAAGCTGAAAACTTACAAGGAATTCCTGGAAGGGGAGCCGGTGTCCTCCGGCGGTCGAGAAATCAACAAAGGCGTCAACCGAGTGCCCGTGAATCAGCAAATGGCTCAGCTGCAGGACAAGAAAAAGCAGTTGGAAGCACAGATGAGCGACTTGTACGACGAAGCTCGCAAGAAGGGTATCGATCCTGGGGAGTTGCGCTAGGAGGACATCGTGAAGCTCTATGGATTTGCCGCCGGTGTGGGACTGCTCGCGCTTTTGGCTGCCGGGCCCTCTGCGGCGCAATCGTCCGATGCCAGCGCGGGCACGGCTGCCGCGCCAAAACCCACGGCGCCCGTCCAGGACAGCTCGAACACCACGACCAGCGAAAAGAAAAAACCGAAGAAGGTTTGGACGAACGACGAGATGAGCTCGGTGCGCGGGACCGTTTCCGTGGTCGGCGACACGAGGTCTTCGCCCGTTGGGCAAGAGAAAAAAGCGCAGGAGCAAAGCGCGGGCAACGCGAACGATGAAGCGCGCAGCAAAGAAATCGAGAATTACCGGAGCCAGATTCAGGAGCTGCGCTCGCAATTCGACGCCATCGACCAGCGTGCTGCGCAGTTGAAGAGTTTCCGGGCGGAAAACACGAGCCCGTCGGGCGGGATCAATCTGAATCATGGCTACAATATGGATCCTATTGAAGACCAACTGAAGCAGCTGGAGGCACGGAAGAAGCAGCTGGAGTCGAAAATCGCGGATATTGAAATTGCCGCGGAAAAGAAGGGCATCGCACCCGGAGACTTGCGCTGAGGCGAACCACGGAACTTTCCCGATAATTGGGATCCCTCCTCCAATCTGAACTTTTCTCTTTCTTTCCCTGCGCATAAGCGTAGAATGCGCGGCAAAGGCTGTGGTGGCCTCTCAGTAGTGGACGGAGGTGGTCGATGGGTCGGTTGCACTTCGTCTTGGGTGTGTCGTTGTGTGCTCTCCTTTGGCTAGTCGGGACACCAGGATCCGCACAAATCGGCAGAAACGCTGGATACTCGCTGACCGGCACGGTGTTCGCAGACGGCAGCCATCAGCGCGTGGAAAACGCAACGGTGGAACTCTGCGATGATTCGGGGGAGCGGCTCGGGGAGACGCGAACCAATACCGGAGGCGAATTCTTTTTCCGAGGGGTTCGTGCGCAGCATTACCTCTTGCGCGTTCACGCAGACGGCTTCGAGAACCAGGAAGTGCACGAAGACTTGAGTTTGAGTTCGGACCGAGGAGTTTCCATCACCCTCAAGCCCGTCGAGAAGGCCGGAAGCGCGGTTCCCGAGCGTCCGACGATTTCGGTCCACGAATTGTCCATGCCCGAAGTGGCGCGCGAACTGATGGAATCCGGGCGAAAGAAGCTTTATAAGGACAAGGACGCCGCAGGCGCGTTGACCGATTTCGAATCCGCCACGCGGAAAGCTCCAAATTATTACGAGGCCTATTACCAGGCGGGGCTCGCGTACTTGAATTTGCAGCGCGAAGACGACGCTGAAGTACAATTTCGCAAGTCGGTGGAAATCAGCCAGAAAGCCTATGCCGAGGCCGATATCGCTCTGGGTACGCTGCTCTTGCGGCACAGGGAAAACACCGATGGAGAGACGTTTCTGCGGCAGGGATTGGCGTTGAACCCGGAGTCGTGGCCCGGCCAATTTGAATTGGGGAAACTCGAGCTTTCGCGGGGAAATCTCAAACCGGCTTTGACTTCGGCGGAAAAGGCCGAGTCGCTGGCGCCGGCGCAGCCGGTCGTTTACCGCTTGCTCGCACTGGTACACATGCAGGAAATGGACTACCTCGGGCTGATGCGCGACTTGGATAATTATATCCGGCTCGATCCCGATAGCCCGGCGGGAGTGCGCGCCAAGGAATTGCGCGCGGAGACCGAGCGAAAGCTGCCCCGCGAGGCAACCGCTTCTGCGGGGCACAAGCCATAATGACCTGGGACCGCGCCGCGACCTAGCGCGCGGGGAAACTCAGGTTGCGCGGATCGATTGCATCATAAACGTAATTCACGGTGTACGGATGATTGCCCTTGCTGTCGGACACGCGAATCGATTCGAGTAACTGCTTCCCGTCGGACGAAACTTCGAAGGTTCTGCTGATTTTGCTATTGTGCGGGCCTTTCTCGTCGGTGATCAGCCGATTACCGTCCCACCGGGCCGAGATTTCCTCGAGGCTCGGATCTTTTTGCTTTTCGATTTTGCGCCCGTCGGTATAGAAGATGTGGCGGCGCTCGCGATCGTCGATCAACTCCACTTCAGGATCGCTTTCATTTCTACGGATGATCTGGACTTCGCGGACGGGGTTGACCAAGTCACCCAGACGAGCGGAGTCGTCTTCCTGAGTGCGATGACCAGGGTATGGCCCGCTATTGCCAGGTCCACCCATCGGTCCTCCGCCGGGAAAGCCGACGCGCGGACCACCATAGCCCCCACCCCCCCGGTTCCCGCCGTCGGGATCCGCGGTCTGGTGAACCTTCTGGCGCGGGTCGTCGCTTTCATCCTTGTTGAAGCGCCAAGCTCCCAGGATATTCTTCCGCGGAGGCAACTCGGGCTTTTTCGGGGGCGGCGGGGCCGCCGCGACGGAACCCGGTTGCGGGGGAGGCGGGGTCATCGGTCCGGGAGGGGCTTGGGCCCAGAGAGCGCCCACGCCGAGGAGACAGGTTCCATTGAGAATCAAAAAACGGCTGACTGGCTTCATGATGCTGTATTCCCTTGGTTTTCGGAAACCACGCCCTTCCAGGCACCAGGCGAGTTGGTTCTACTTTAATCAGATTCGAGAGGCGACGCAAAAGGCTGCTTGCTCGTCCGGCGACTAAAACAGCAAACGGTCCAAGTCCCGGGCGCGTTCGAGAAGAGCGAGAGCGCCTAACTGGCGGAATCGCCGGGCGCGTTCGCGGTAATCGGGGTCTTTTTTCGAGAGGATGGCGATGAAAGGAATGCGCGCAGCTTTGGCGGCCAGTGCATCGTCGACATTGTCGCCGACGTAAAGAGCGCGTTTCGGATCGCGGCCGGCGAGAATAATGCGAAGACCCTCGGGATGGGGCTTTTTCCTTGCATCATCCATGGTGATGACGGTACGAAACGACCGTGCCGCCGGCCAGCGGTCAAAGGTGTAGGAAAATTCCTGGCGTGTGCGTCCCGTGAAAAGATTCAACTCGCGGCGCGCGGCCCAACGCGCGATGAGCTTGGGCGTGATAAGCAGTTTTTCTTTCGCAACGTTGCCGGGTTTGCCGTCCCGGCCCCAGTAAAAAGGTTGGAAGGCGTCGCGCGCTTCCTCGTAAGTGGTGGGCACACCGAGAGCCGTGGCCCAGCGGGAAACCATAGTCCAATCGTCATTGTTGCCGGGCTGGCGCTTCCATTCGTAGAACTCGGCCCACGTGGGTTTTCTGCCCGTGAAATGGTGGACGGTCTGAAGACCGGAACGCCAATAGGTTTCGCGGACGTCGACCAGTACGCCATCGACGTCGAAAATTAGAATTTCCGGATCGAGCTTGGCGACGGATTTCGTTGGCTTCCTTTTACGGGCTGGCTTGGCCACGGATACTTCCTTTCCGCTGTCCACAGTTTACCTGCAGTCCGGGAAACTGAGGCGTCTCGCTTGCGATTGGCCTGCGCGGGTCGCATGTGTTAGACCTTGGCCATGATCAACGACAGATTGCGACGCGAACTTGTGGACCTGAGCCAAGAGGATTTGCGCGTGCGGGAGGAGTTGTCGACCGCAGGTGAGCTTGCCGGAACATACCACCCGCATATGGAAACGGTGCACGTGAGAAATGCCGCGCGCTTGTCCGAGTTGATCGCACAATATGGCTGGCCCGCAGAAGATGTTGCCGGAGCAGACGGAGCGGAAGCGGCATGGTTGATTGCGCAGCACGCCATTGGCGAGCCGGACTTTATGCGCTTGGCGCTCAAGCTGGTAGGAAGCTGTGCACAGCAAGGCCGCGTTCCCCGGTGGCATGCCGCATATCTCGAGGACCGTATCGCGCTGTGTGAGGGGCGACCGCAGCGATTCGGAACCCAGGGTGTGGACGACACGCGTGATGGCTTGGACCGGCCATGGACCTTGGCGGATCCGGAGCACGTAAACAAATTGCGGGCATCCGTGGGGCTTGGACCGCTGGCTCCGATTGCGCCCCCTGGGCCGCAACTTCCGCTCGACCAGCAGCGCTGCAACGAATCGATGCGCCAATGGTGGGCGGAATGGCTGAAATCGCGCGGGTGGTGAGACGGCCGAAGCTCCAATTTCTGTCCCGCCGCACAGAGGGGCAGCTGGCCGTGAAGGGGACGTCCATGACCATTCATCCTCCCGCGCTCAGCGTGACCACGATTGATGTGCACTCAAGCAGGTTAAAGAGCGAAAGAGTAACAGCAAACTAGCGAGGTTTGTCGTCTCGGCGGAAATGGATCCCGCCGAGATTTTCCTGGCAGAAACCGCCGAAGTCGGGTGGTTTCGGTTGAAGCAGGCTGCCCGGGACTGCCCGCGGGGCGGCTGGGCCTGGAGCAAGGCACCGGTAGCGCCGCTATTTTACGGCTTGACTTGTTTGGGGTAGGCGTTGATTCCGCGTGGAGAAAATTCGAAACGGATTTGCCATTCGCTGGGAACGCTGTGACCCTCTTCCGCCGGCGAAAGGAAGACCCAGCCGCGCGCAGCTTCCAGCGACTTTTCGGCGAAATATTTGCTCGGTCCGGCGTTCTCAAGGTCGGCTTGGGAAACGTTGCCTGCCGCGTCGACATTCACCCGGATCACGACACGAACCGTACCTTGAACAGAAGCAAGCGCACCCGAAGAGGGGCGCGGAAGAATCTGATCGAGAACTTCTCCGCGGTCGGGCACCTCTGAGGTTTTGCGGGGCGTAGCAACCGGCGCGGAGTTCGAATTGCGAAGGACGGCAGAGGAGGGGGACGGGCTCGCCGCGTTCGAAGCGGAACCATTTTTCGATGGCTGCGTAGCGTCTGGTTTCGCTGGCTGGCTGGGTTCGGGTGCGACAGGCGCATTCGCCGAGTTTCCAGCAACGACGGGGGCGGGCGCCGTGGTGCGCGGGGCGGTGGCGGACGTAGCGGTGTTCGCAGATTGCGTGCCGCGGCGCAGGATTTTCGGAAGCGCAAAAATCGCAACCAGCACCAGAAGGGCAGCGAAGACGGGAACAACATAATTCGGAAGCACCATCGTTTCGCGGGAACCGGACTTGGGTTCCGGGACAGGTGGCGGCATCGGTGGGCGTGGAGTTGCCGGGCCGGCCACGGGCTGCTTCGCGAGAGGTACGGCAGGCTCTTTCGAAAGCGGCACGCTAAGCGGGGATACGGGCGGTGCGGGGGAAACGGAGGAAGATACCGGCGGGGGAGGAGCCACGGCAAGGGAAGCCGAAGCGCTCGCGACCGGGGCATTCACCGGAGCGGAAGTCGTGCTGGCGGCCTGGACGACAGGCACGCTGGCCGCAGCGGCTGCAGTCATCCCCGCCTTGAGTTTTTCCGCGGCTTCCGGATCCAGGCGCACGGCGATATCCATGCTGGTCCAGCGCGCGACAGGATTACGCAGCAGGGAATGACTGGCGACCTCGCGGAACGGTTCGCGCAAAGACGGCGAAATTACAGGTTCGGCGTTTTCGTTAAAGGGCAGAAAAGCAGGTTGTTGTGTGAGCGCTTCGACCAGAGTTACGCCGAGCGACCAAATATCCGCCGCCGGGGTGTACGCCGAAGCGGGAATCTCCGGAGCGTCGTAGGCGTCGCGCTGGCGGCGCATTTCGCGGGCTTCAGTGAGCGGTTGGATGGTGTCGCTGGTCAGTTTGAGCCGATCGCCAATGGCGACGATATTGCTCGGCTTGATGTGGCCATGGGTCAACTTCTTGCCATGCAGGAAGACCAGAACGTCGACCACGACTCCCAGCATCTCGCGCGCTTCCTCGGGGGTGAGGGCCCGGTGGGGAAGAATCTCCGACAGATTCTCGTCCGCGTATTCCATCGCGGCATAAACCAGGTCCATGTCTTCAATCTGGCAACGACCGGTGGAGTAGATCGGGAGCAGATTGGGATGGCTGAGCTGCTGCCCGGCCTTCCAATCCTCCAAAATTTCGCCAGAATCAGGGAGGTTTGCGGAAAGGAATTTGACGGCCGCTTTGTGCGGCTCGGGATCGCGAAATTCGGCGAGGAAAACGGCGCTATGATCGGTGCTGCCGAGGAAATGCCGCAGCTGATACTTGTGGTCGATGACCTGACCTTCCCATCGTTTCCAAATCGCGCTCATCATGCACCTCAGAGTAAAGTGCTGGGCCCAGCGGAACGCGCCCGACCGGCGAATACGCCTGGGAAATTTATGCGAGCGTCTGAAGGACTGGGGTTGTGCTCAGGTACCACGCAGGCGCCAAGAGCCGGGCGCTCCAGCCCATTTTGCCACGATTTTCCGAGAAGAAAAGAGGGTTGATGTTGATCCATTGGAGGCCAGAGGTACTACGGAAGAGGGAGTAGAGCGGAAATTTGCCGGAAACCTGACCGGTTGGCCAGTGCGCGCCGTACTTGTTACACTGCATGCGAACGATTGAGATGTTGCTGCGAAGGATGTTGGCATGCCCTCATTTGCCGGTGTGGATTTTATTGAATTCGATTCCCAGCTGAATGACGAAGAGAAGTTGGTGCGCCAGACGGCGCGGCGGTTTGTGGATAACGAAATTATTCCCGTTATCGAAAAGCATAGCCGCGAGGGAACGTTTCCGCTCCATCTCGTGGCGCAACTCGGGGAGTTGGGGTTTTTCGGGGCCAACCTGCACGGGTACGGATGTGCGGGGATGTCCAATGTGGCCTATGGGTTGATGACCCAGGAACTCGAGCGGGGGGATTCCGGGTTGCGGAGCTTTGTTTCGGTACAGGGCGCTCTGGTGATGTACCCGATTTATACCTATGGCAGCGACGCGCAAAAGGAGACGTGGCTGCCGCGATTACAGTCGGGAAAAGCCGTCGGATGCTTCGGACTGACCGAGCCGCAATTCGGGTCCAATCCCGGAGGAATGCTGACCCGAGCGGCGAAGAAAGGCCACCGGTATATTCTGAACGGCGAGAAGATGTGGATTACGAATGGCTCGCTAGCCGACGTGGCGGTGGTATGGGCGAAATGCGAGGACGAAAAGATTCGCGGGTTTCTGGTGGAGAAGGGCCGGCCGGGTTTCAAGGCCTGGGACGTGCACGGGAAGTGGTCGCTGCGGGCATCGGTGACCAGCGGGCTGTCGTTCAGCGATTGCGAAATCGGCGACGAAAACCTTTTGCCGGGAGTGAGCGGGCTGCGCGGGCCATTGAGTTGCCTGAACCAGGCGCGCTACGGGATTGGCTGGGGCGCAATCGGGGCGGCGATGGCCTGCTACGATACCGCACTGCAGTACGCCAAGACGCGAAAACAATTCGCGAACAAGCCGATCGCCTCGCACCAGCTGGTGCAGGAGAAACTGGCATGGATGATTACGGAAATTGTGAAGGCGCAACTGCTGGCCTTGCATGTGGGCAAGCTGAAGGACAAGGGCAAGGCCGATGCGGCCCATATCTCGATGTTGAAGATGAATAATGTGGGGATGGCCCTGGAAACGGCGCGTAAGGCGCGCGATATATTAGGCGCAAACGGAATTGTCGACGATTACTGCGTCATGCGGCACATGAACAATCTCGAAAGCGTGTACACCTACGAGGGCACGAACGATATCCACAAGCTGATCATCGGTGAAAAAATCACGGGGATTTCGGCGTTCGTGTAATGGTCAGGACCATGCCAATGACTCACAAGACCTGGCGCTTTGCGTTTGTGTTTTTGCTGGGCGCGTGCGCTTGCGCGGCCACCGGCGCGCAGGAAACGGCGACCCCTACGGGTAAAACCAAGATACGCGCGATTACCGCCTTTGTGCGCATCGATCGCGGCAGTTACCAGATACAGATGGACGAAGCGGTGAAATTCCTGAAGATCGCGAAAACAACCTTCGAATCGCGTGATTGCGTCGTGCAGACGCTGCGAATCGCGACACAACCGTTTCCCGAATACACGCAGGGGATGTCGCATGAGGAAGCGCTGCAATTTTTCAAGAATCTGGACGGCATTGCGCAAACCGGGCAGGTGATCCTGGCGATTGGCCCGGCGTATCTGAGTGCGACGGACGGCGAGGCGCAAGCGGATTTGCTGGCCGACATCCTCAGGAACACGAAGTCGATCAGTGCAACCGTTAACGTCACAAACGATACCGGTGTGAACTGGCCCGCGGTGCGCGCCGCGGCACGCGTGATGAAGACGCTTTCCGACGGTACGCTGCACAGTGAGGGGAACTTCCGGTTCGCTGCCCTGGCGAACGTGCCGCAGGGCTCGCCGTTTTTTCCGGCGGCCTATTTGACGGGACTGGGGCATCAATTCGCGGTGGGATTGGAGTCGGCAGGGGATTTGGCCCGAGCGGTGAAGGATGCGGCCGATTTGGCGAACGCGCGACGCCAATTGACGGACGTTCTTTTCCGCGAGGTGTCCGATGTGGAGGCTTTGGCCTTACGCGTGGACCGCGAACGGGGATGGACCTATTTGGGGGTGGATCTGTCGCCCGCGCCGGGAAAGGAAGCTTCCATCGGAACGGTGATCGAAAATATCTCGAAGCAGCCGTTTGGAGCGAACGGAACGCTGGCGGCCGTGGGCGTGATCACGTCGGCCTTGAAAGACATTGGCCTTCGACGCACGGGATATTCCGGGTTGATGCTGCCCATTTTGGAGGACCCGGTGCTGGCGGAACGATGGAACGCGGGATTGGTTTCTCTGGATGCGCTGGTGAGTTATTCGGCAGTGTGCGGGACGGGCCTCGATACCATTCCGCTGCCGGGTGATGCAACGGTCGAGCAGCTGGCCCGGATTATCGGAGATGTCGCGACGCTTTCAGCAAAGTGGAACAAGCCGCTCTCGGCACGTTTGTTGCCGGTGGCGGGGCGAATGGCGGGACAACAGACGGAGTTCAGCGACCCCGCGCTCTTGAACGGAGTAATTCAACCGCTCAGCGGGCCAGAGCCCAAGCCATAAGCGAAAGGCCGAAGAGGGATCCCTCGCTCCGTTCGGAATGACGTGGGCCTGGAGCATGGACCCCGGGGCGAAGCTTATGGGCGAAGGCGGTCCCGACAGAAGCTCGGGGCGCGGTATCGACGATGAGAGGAAGTTTGGCCTAAGATAGGCGACCGCGGAGGGTGTGACTGATGGAAGGGCGATTGAGTCTTGAGTTTTTGCGTGTGGTGGAAAACGCCGCAATCGCCGCGGCGCGAACGATGGGATTTGGCGACCGGCATCGCGCCGATGAAGTGGCCGTGGAGGCGATGCGCAAAACCATGGACCAGGTGGAAATGGACGGAACCATTGTGATCGGCGAGGGCGAACGCGACGAAGCGCCGATGTTGTACATCGGGGAAAAAGTGGGACTCTCGACACACGCGCCGAAGGCGCTGTTTCCGGAAGTGGACATCGCGGTGGACCCGCTCGAGGGGACCAACCTGTGCGCCACGGGTGCACCGAATGCGATTGCCGTCTTGGCGGCGAGCGAAAAGGGAGGATTGCTGCACGCACCGGATCTGTACATGGAGAAAATTGTCGTCGGACCGCAGTGCAAAGGCGCGGTGGAACTCGATGCGCCAGTGGCCGACAATCTGAAGGCCGTGGCGCGACGACTGGACCGCGACGTGGAAGATCTGGTTGTGATGGTGTTGGACCGCGCGAGACATGAAAGCTTGATTGAGGATATTCGGAAGGTCGGAGCGCGGATCCGGCTGATCGGGGATGGCGACCTGTCGGCGGGCATTTCGGCAGCTGTGGTGGGCACCGGTGTACACATGGTGATGGGTACGGGAGGGGCTCCGGAGGGGGTACTGACGGCGGCGGCGTTGCGCTGCTTGAATGGACAGATTTTGGCGCGGCTCGTGGTGAGCAAGCCGGAG
>Ga0306926_10002383_pt1 | contig 19154 bp, 17 predicted proteins | sample flu12Cox44000178_FD_203759 | JGI IMG/M metagenome (GOLD analysis project Ga0306926, IMG submission 203759) | Lab enrichment of tropical soil microbial communities from Luquillo Experimental Forest, Puerto Rico - flux8day.12C.oxic.44.000.178 (v2)... | ecosystem: Environmental > Terrestrial >... | reverse complement strand
AGCTTGAGCAGTTCGCCGTGGATGCGCGGCGCGCCCCACAGCGGGTTCTCGACACTCATTCGCCGGATCAAGGCGCGCAGCTCCGTGTCAATCGGCGGCCGCCCTCCAAACGAGCGCGACTTCCAACACCAGTACCGACGAAAACCGGCCCGATGCCAACGGACCAGCGTCTCTGGACGGACGACCGTGATGACCTTCAGAACCGACGGCAACCATCGATACAGCTGGATAAAGAACAGGCGATCGCCGGTCGTAAGCCGGACGCGCCTATGCAAATCGATCGTCTGCCTTCGTAGCTTTCCACGCTCTTTCTGCGAGAGCTTAATGGTAGGGAGAAGGCTTGCGCACTCGGCTTCTTCGCTGGTTATCGCGTGAGCGTAGCGGAGTGTCGATTTGATGTCCTTCCACCGTCCAGTGCCAACTAAGCCGCACAGATCAAGATGCCGTAGGTGTTGGCGGCGGCGGGTATGGTCGCCCTGGCGACGATGCGAACGCCGCAGCAGCTCAGGCGACGGCATTTTTAGAATGCGATCGGTCCACTCCGCCCCTTAGTACGCACGCAGTCTTAGTACAACTCAGCCTTACAATTCGGCCTTAGTACAACTCGGCTGACCGAGGTGCGACAATTTGTCAAAATTGCTCAATTACTTCGATAGATCAACTACTTATAGTACAATCTACGATTGAATTATATACAACTAGAGGTTACACAGCAACAAGCGTGTATGCCTAGTATGTGCGGACACAAGGAGAATTTTGGTGCTTGAAAGACCATTCAAATCGAAAACTCGGCAAGCTAATGGACACAAACCTACAAACACCGGGGCTGCGAAGAAAACCGCGAAACCCGGCGCTGCGGACACAGCGCAAAGGGCCATGGAAATCGGCGAGCTTGATGGGCGCGTCGTTTCGGAAAGTGAACGTCTCCAGGGTTTCGATCCGGCTCCGATCCGAGCAACGCTGATCGGCTCGGATCATTGTGAGGTTGATGGCATCGTCGCTCGCGGCCACGCGCCGGTGCTGGGCCTGTGCCGTGCTCTCCTAGCAGCCGGTTACGATCCGCGTCGCCCTCTCCATGCATATCGCGGCGACACTCTGGCACTCACCATCCAATCAATCGGCGAGGGTGCGCGGCTCACCGTCGAGGACGACCGCCACGGACGGCCCCGGCTTCGGCGTTGGCGGAAGCGCCAGCCAGGGTGTGGCGCAGCCTCGCCTGTCGCGCAAATTGCCGAAGGACAGCAGTTGGCCGTCTTCGATCAAAAGAACGGGGATTGACGGATGGGACGCGACAAACACGAGAAGGACAGGAAGAACAAGCTCCCGCCGTTCGTCCCACTGCTGATCGCCACGCTCAATCAGCCAGCTTGGCGAGCACTGTCGCATGGAGCGCAGATGCTCTATGTCGCGTTGAAAAGGCGTTACAATTTCAACCTTCACAACAACGGAAAGATTTTTCTGTCGCAGCGGATGGCTGCCAAGGAACTCAACTCACATCACAACCAAATAGCTCGCTGGTATCGCGAGCTTCAACACTACGGATTCATTGTCCTCTCGCAGCCTGGCTGGCTGGGCGTCGAGGGAAAGGGCAAAGCACCGCGTTGGCGGCTGACTGAACTCGGCTACATGCGCGATTTTCCCACCCGTGATTATGAGAAGTGGGGCGGTACGCCTTTCGTCGATCAAAAAAAATCCCGTGCGCGAAAAACCGCACGGAGTGTGGCGGGAAACCAGCACAGTGACGTGCGTGAAAACCGCCCGACAGATCGGGAAACCGTGCCGTTTTTCGCGCACAAAGGGAATGAGGATCAGTGTGAGGGGAAACATGCACAGAACTATGTTACCACTCATAACAATCCTCATAACAATCCTCATAACAATCCTCATAACAATCCTCAAAACAATCCTCATAACAATCCTCAAACCAAACCTCAAACCAAACCTCAAACTCGGACCAAACCTCAAACTCGGACCAAACCTCAAAATATCATAGAGCCGGACATTCCCCTGGTAGGTGAAGGGCTGTCTGACCGAGAGCCGGACATGCCCCAGGCCTCTCTAGGCGAATGCGATGAGTAAGGCCTTAGTTCTTGTGGGCTGCTGGCCCCGGCGGATGTCTGCGGACCTTGCTGCTGCATACTGCGGCGAACCAAGCGCGGATGCCTTTCTCAAGCGTGTCGGCTCGGAGTACCCTCAGCCGTGTGTCTGCGAGGGGAAGCGACAGTTATGGCTGCGAGACCACCTCGACCAAGCGATCCTGCCACCCGAACTGGCCGCGCCTCGCGATCTCGCCGAGGATTTGTGACTATGACGTTGAAGTTGCCGCGCTACGTCATCTCAAAACTGTTGGCAGACGGCACGACCGGCTTCTACTTCAACATCCCCACTCGCTACCGCAAGCAGGGATGCACAATCCCGAATGAGCCATTGGGCAACGATTACGCCGTGGCGTGCGGGTCTGACGGTGACGGTGGCCGTGCCGCCGCGCTGAACGGACTTCTCGACGAATGGCTCAAGGTAAGAAAGGGCGAAACTATCGAAAGTATTGCCCGGTACGGAACAATCGATTGGCTGTTTAGGGAATACAAAGCGAGCAAGCGATATCGGGAGCATGTTTCCCAGCGCACCCGACCAGACTATGAGCGCCTAATGCAGTTGATCATCAACCTTCCCACCAGACGCGGCGACAAGATCGGGCAACGCTCAGTCAAAGCTGTTACACCCCTGGCCGCAGATAAAATTTATGAACAGATCTGCACTGGACCCCACGGTCCGCGCCCGCGACAGGGTGAGAAAGTGATAGCGCTGTGTCGTGCCGCGTGGCGGGTCGTACATCGCCTGCATCCCGACTGCTTCAACCGCGACGTTCCTAATCCATGGGATGGCGTCACCAAGCAGCGGCGCGCGATGAAAACCAAACCAGCGGTTACGCGCGAACAAGTCTATCAATTTGCTTGGGCGGCGATTGCCGCGGGTTACCCGGAGCCAGCCGCTGCCGCGGTGATCTGTTTCGAGTTTCTACAGCGCCCAGAGAATGTGCTCGCCGGTTATCTGGCATGGCCGGACTATCGCGGCAAAGACGCACCTAATGCGATCAAGATAACGCATCATAAGACTGGCGCTGTGATATGGCACCCGTTGGAGGAAACAACGGAGCAAGGCACCGTTAAGTTCTATAGCGACGCTGAGGCGGTGCTCGCCTGTCTGCCGCGACGCGGCGTAGCAATGATCCTGAAGGTAAGGCGTGGCGGCATCACAGCGCCATATGACCGCCATGAGATGGCAAAGATCGTTCGCAAGATACGCGACCAGCTCACCCGAAATGGGGTATTTCCGGGCACGTTCACACTGGATGCCTGTCGCCATGGCGGAATGACCGAACTAGAACAAGCGGAATTGACAGACGGGCAGGGCCGAGCGCTCTCCGGTCACCGCACTCAACGTGCGTATGAGGGTTATGCGAAGCGGACCCTGGAACGCGCACTGCCCGCAACGAGAAAGCGATATGCTCATGCGCTAGCGAACGCTCAGGGAACATCCGTTCAGAACGCGACCCGATCTGGCGTTCAGAATGAATCAACTGCCGACGGCACAGCCATTGCCTAATAATTTGGAAACTTTTAGATATTCGGCGGCCCTAGGAGTGTAGCTCAATGGCCAGAGCACCGGTCTCCAAAACCGGGGGTTGCAGGTTCGAGTCCTGCCACTCCTGCCAAAAATCAAAGACTTAGCTTAATCGCCGGTATTGAAGGTTACATTCGGGGTAACATCTGGGGTAGCGGGCGCCGTCCTTTGAACGGGGTACGCAAGGCTCACAAGTCGGACCCGGGGCTTGCCGAACACCGTGCCGCGCGCGGCGTGCGCAAGGTGCGGGGGCGAAATGATCAGCTTGCAGGACTAATTGAGCCTAGCCACGATGCGGACGGTAAGCCGTTTGTGTGCGCATGGATAGATTGACCGGAGAGATCGAATCTTGCGCTCACCGAAGATCAAGTGGACCGTCCAATGCGGGGCCCTTCCATAACAGTAACGTGAGGCACGTGCCCGATTGGCGCGAAGGATCGCGGCGAAATATCGCCAAGTTGCCGGAGATGTTGCGGAAGCCTTAATCAGATCAGTGGAATTGATAGTTCAGCCCGCCGCGAAGGATACCGCCGGTGAAATGGCTGTGCGTTGTGATTGGCGCAGCGGATTGCCGGAGCTAATGGGCGTAAGGCGTGGAGCAGTCCCGCCGAGTCAGGCGACCAGCAGCGACGGAAACAGTGAAGGGTCTTGTGCCAAGATTATCCTTCAGTGAACCCGTGATGACGTCGGCAGGAATACGTTGGGAGTTAATTCTGATGGGACCGCTTTTGGGTTTGGCGCCTTTTGTCACACACTTCGGCAGCTTGCACAGTGCTAGCTTTCCCTCACGTTGGTGAGGTCACGGGCCGGGGGTCGGCGAAATGAGGCGACGCGAGTTCATTACGCTTTTTGGCGGCGCGGCGGCGACGTGGCCAATTGTGGCGCGGGCGCAGCAGAGCGAGCGGATGCGACAAGTCGGCATGCTTCTGTCGGGCACGGCGGATGATGCGCTATTCCAGACCTGGGTCGGCGCGTTCCTACGGGGGCTGGCCCAATCAGGCTGGATCATCGGTCGCAATGTGCGGATCGAGACGCGCTGGGCGGGATCTAAAGCCGATGACATTCGCAGGCACGCGCAGGAATTGGCCGTGCTCGCGCCAGATGTGATCCTGGCGCATGGCGGTTCGACAGTTAGGCCGTTGCTGCAGTCGACACACAGCATACCGATAGTGTTTACGATCGTCACCGATCCAGTCGGCAACGGGTACGTCGAGAGCTTGGCGCGGCCCGGCCGGAACGCGACGGGGTTCATGGTCAACGACTACAGTCTGAACGCGAAATATCCGGAGCTACTCAAAGAAATTGCGCCGGGGATCACGCAAGTGGCGGTCCTCCGGGATGCCAGCCAAGCGGCGGGAACCGGCGATTTTGCCGTCATCCAGGTCACGGCGCCATTGCTCAGGATGCAGGTAAACGCGATCGACTTGCGCGAAGCTGGTGAGATTGAAAGCGCTGTGGCGGCCTTCGCGCGCTCTCCGAATGGCGGTCTGATCATGCCGGGGAGTGCGGCCGGAAGGCGCTATCGCGATCTTATCATTTCCCTCGCAGCGCGGCACAAGCTGCCGGCGGTATACTCCGAACGCCACTTCGCGGCCGCTGGCGGCCTGATCACTTACGGAGCTAATTGGATTGACCAGTACCGCCTCGCCGCTGGCTACGTGGATCGCATCCTCAAAGGGGAGAAAGCCAGCGATCTGCCGGTGCAGGCGCCGACGAAATACGAACTGGTGATCAATCTCAAGACCGCGAAGGCGCTTGGCCTGGAGCTGCCGGCTTCCGTGCTCGGGCGCGCCGACGAGGTGATCGATTAATTCGGCCGATGTCCACTTTTAGCACAAAGCGGACATGCTCATTGAGCTTCGCGATGTCTGCTTCTGGGGGTAAAGCGGACATCAGGTGGACGCGCTTCAATGTCCGCTTATGACTCAAAGCGGACATGAGCTGCCCGAAATTGCCGCGCTGCAAACGGGTCTCTTTGCCCATTCTGTTGATCCCAAATCCCTGCTGTAACTCCATCGTGGTTTAGCCCTGGGGAATGTAATGCGGCGACGCGATTTCACGACGCTGCTTGGCGGCGCGGCGATCGCGTGGCCGTCTTCCGAACTCGGCCCGCTGCGGCACTGCACAGAAGCGCGCTCAGCGCCCGCATATCGGCGAGCGTCTCGAGCCGCTCGATCATGTCGGCGAGCGTCCTCGCACATAAGCTAGGTAGCGCGCGGCCAATGCAGTTCTCGAACTTTTCACGCAGCCGCTCCATCGGCAGCGGATTGGCGCCGGTGCGTCCCAAGGCCTCGTTGATCTTGCCGGAAAGGACCTTGCCGCCGACGGTCGTTACCTTCACCTCAGCGCCGAGGTGATTGCCGGCCGGAAACTGCGCGGTGGTGTATGCGGCGGCATGGACGCGCGGCAGGATTGCCTGCACCGCAGGATCGCGGAAGGCGTCACCCTCGAAGTGCTCGATGCGGATCGCACGGTTGGTAAGCGCCCGCGCTAGGCAGTATTGCAAGCTGAACTTCGCCTCGAGCCCGCTCTGCGGGTCGGGCCGGTTGGTGTGCTCGAGGCGCCGCTCGTGCGTCCAACATTCGATGTCCGCAACCGCCTCCTCCCGCAGGTCATGGCGGCGCACGAGATCGAGCATGACGTCGAGCGCCGGATGGGTGCTACCGCAACAGGGATATTGCTTGACGGCGATGCCGGGCTCGACGACGTCGAACGGTGCACCCCAGTGCGCGAGGATGCGCATGGCGTCGTAGGTTCCCCGCCCGTTGAATACTTCCAGAAAACCCTGATTGTGCTCAAACTCGCCGGCATTGGCGGTGAAATCCCGCTCGGCAAGCAACGTTGCAAAGAGGCCGTTGCGAGCGCAATGACCCACATGCAGCGGCTTCGTCATCGTACCGAAGTTCGCCTTGATGCCGGAGGCGAGCGAGGAAGCGATGGCGAGCGCGGTGGCCCTGCGCGGTGCGTCGAGCCGCAGGAGATGAGACGCCGCTGCGGCGGCCCCGTGGACGCCGAGCGTCGCGGTCGGGTGCCAACCCTTTGTGTAGTGGTGGAAGTTGACACCAAGCGCAAGCTTGCACTCGGTCTCGAAGCCCGCGACATACGCCGTGATGAAGGCTCGTCCGTCGACCGGCCGCTCGTCGGCGAGCGCAAAAAGAGCTGGCAGGATCGGCGCCGACGGATGCCCGCCCAAGGTGTTGTTGCAGTCGTCGAAGTCGAGCGCATGCGCCGCGGTGCCGTTGATCAGCGCCGCGTCGAGCACGCTCGAGCGGTCGGCGGAACCGAACACGAGGCTTGCGCCGGCGGCGGGCGGAATGACCCGGCCGAGAATTCGCGCGGACGGCTCGACGCTGCCGGCGACCGTGACGCCGACGGTATCGAGAATGCCGACCTTGGCCCAATGCACCGCTTGCGGGGGCAAATCCTCGAACCGCAATGCGGCGCATCGGCGGGAAAGTTCGTATGCGAGCTGCATGCTGCACCTATGGCGCTGGCGAGTGGACAGAATTCCCTCAACTAGAACGCACCGAGGATTTCGCCAGCCGGATCGGTCCTATTCGGCCTTGATGCCGGTGGTGCGGATCACCTTACCCCATCGCTCGGTTTCATCTGCAATGAGCTTGCCGAAATCCGCCGGCGAGCCGGGCATGGCGCTGGCATCGAGCGCCTCGAGCCGTGCCTTGATGGTGGAATCGGCGAGCACCGCATTGACTTCCCGGTTGAGGCTCTGGACGATCTCAGCCGACGTATTTCTCGGCGCGCCGAGGCCGGACCAATAGCTGGCTTCAAGGCCCGGCACGAACTCGGCCACCGTCGGGATGTCAGGAAGCTGCGGCGACCGGGTCGCAGTCAGCACGCCCAGTGCACGCAGTCGCCCGGTCCTGATGTGCTCGATCAAAATCGAGGCCGGGGCAAACATAACCTGCGTCTTGCCGCCGAGCAGATCGACTAACGCAGGCGCTGCACCGCGATAGGGCACGTGCACCAGGTTCACGCCGGTCATGCTCTTGAACAGTTCGCCAAAAACGTGGTTGCCCGAGCCGATGCCGGCCGATCCCATGTTGATCTTGCCGGAATTGACGCGCGCGTAAGCGATGAACTCAGGTAGCGTCGCTGCAGGCACCGCGGGGTTCACCACGACGAGAAACGTGTCGCGCGCAATGCCGGCAACCGGCATTATGTCGCGGAGGAAATTGAACTTGAGATTGTCGTAGAGCGTCGCGTTGACCGCATTGGGCAGGCAGGCGAGCAGCAGCGTATAGCCGTCGGCGGGCGCACGCACGACCGCCTCGGTGGCAATATTGGTACCGGCGCCCGGCCGGTTCTCTACGACGACCTGCTGGCCAAGCCGGTTCGACAGCCAGCTTCCGATCAGACGAGCATTGATGTCGATGCCTCCGCCCGGCGCAAAGCCCACGATGATATGCACGGGCCGCGACGGATAGCCTTGCGCCTTTGCCACATGCAGCACGAAGGGCAGAGCGCTCGCGCCTGCAGCCAGATGCAGAAATTGCCGACGGGGAAGTTTCATTCCAGTCCTCCGCACGGCATGTAATTTCCGATGGGGACGGGTACGAATAGACTAGTCCCATCTCTAAGTTTGCGGAAGCGGCAACGTCGCCTGTTGGCACAAAGCAGACATTTCACGGCTGAGTTCCAATGTCCGCTTTTGGAGGTAAAGCGGACATTGCGCGGACGTCTTGCGATGTCCGTTATTGACCCAAAGCGGACATGAGGCTTCGCTTGGATTTGGTGTTTTGTGGCCCAGAGCAACCTCGAGACCACACTTGGATTAAGTTAGTTGGTCGAGCAGTAACTTCGCTTCCATTAGGTCTGCGGTCTCGAAACCCTCGGTGAACCAGCCATAAATCGGCGCCAGAAGATCGTACGCTTCGGCCCGCCTGCTCCGTTCGCCCCACAACCGCGCAAGGCTCGTCGCGGCCCGCAGCTCAAACGCTTTCGCGCCTTGACTCTGTGCGACACGCAGTGCGTCTTCGAAGGCCTTCTGGCTGTCTTCCAGCATATTGAGGCCGCACAGCGCGTTTCCTTCAAGCCGATGAAGCTCTGCTAACCACTGGTGATGGCCGGTCTCCGCCGCGAGATTTAAACCGTCCCTTGCAACAGCAAGAGCCGCAGCACTGTCAAACTGACGTGTGAGTGCATCTGCTAACTTAGCAAGGCCATAGCATCGATTTCGCGGAACACTACTCGGGTCGTTCAGTCTCTCGCGCAAATAAAAGACTGCTTGCTCTACCGCGCCCTGCAAGATAAGGGCGGAACCGCGTAGATACGCGAGATCAAGTACTAAGCCGATCCGATGTTCTGCGACGAGTGCCTCCACCGCTTCAACTCGCTGCAATGCTAATTCGGGTTCGCGGCGATCGAGATGAAGCATGGCGTTGTATGAGAGGGCTATTCCAAGACTGAACGGATGAGCGATCTTTTCGCTCATCACCAAGGCCTCGTTGCCGAGGGCGACAGCTCGTGCCGGATAGCCGAGTATCCACTGGGCTTCTGCGCCCACGTAACGGGCACAAGCACCCGGATCGTGGCCGCCGTAAAGTTGGCGATGGTGCTTGTGCCGGTTCAAATCATAGAGGCCACGCCCCGCCTCAGAGTGCTCAAGAGCCGCAGCCGGATCGCCAGCGAACAAACAGGTCGTCCAGGCGCTATGGTGTGCCTGCAGACGGAATTCATCGTCAGTTTTGTCTGCCGTCAATTGCTGCAGCTGCGTTGACAGCCTGTGGCAGTCATGAATCCGGCCGGCACCATTGGCCAGCTGCCAAAGTCCGTAGACCGTCATGAACTGCTGATGTGAATTTCCATGTCGCTCGGCCAAATCGCACGCACGTGCGTAAGCAGCAGCGGCGCGAGGCGAGGCAAACCCCTCCGCTGTGAATAGGGAGGAGCCACGGGCCAATTGGAATTCAATTTCCTGCCCGTCGCGGGTTGGGTTCTCTGGCAATGTCGCTAACGTCGAAAGGCCGCGCTCAAAGTGACGGATTGCCTCCAGATGGGACGAGCGTGCCGCGGCATACTGGCCGGCCTTCAGCCATTGATCTATTGCTCGATCGGTGTCGCCGGCGGCACTCAGATGGTGCGCGAGAAGTTCGGGTTGGCGCTCTACCTGACGATGGAAGTCCTGCTCCAGCACCACAGCGACGCGACCGTGTAATTCCTGCCGTTTTGCGCGCAGCAACGTACTATAAGCGGCATCCTGAACGAGGGCATGCTTAAACAAATAAGAAGCGTGTGGAGCGGTGCCCCGACAAAACAGCAATCCCGCGTCGCTGAGCTGAGCCAAAGCAGCTTGTAGCGTCGCCTCGTCACTCCGGGCCACCGGTTTGATTAATGAATATGGAAATTCGCGACCGAGCACCGCACCGATTTGCGCTACCTCCTTCGACGCTGGTGCAAGCCGATCCAGTCGAGCCACCAATGAGGCATGTAACGTCGCGGGCACCGAAAGTTCATCGAAAGATTTTCCAGGAGGCAATAACGCCATGGAGCTTTTGTCCTCGGCGCTTTCCAACACTGCCTTAGTCAACTCTTCGAGAAAGAGAGGCACCCCGTCAGCACGCTCAACGATCTTCACCACAATCTCTGCCGTGAGCCCGACATGACCGACCAGATTTTGCACCAGCTCTTTACCGTTTGCTTCATCGAGCCGATTCAGGACTAAACTTGTGACATGGGAGCGGCCGCTCCAGGGGGCTTGAAATTCGGGGCGGAAAGTAATGGTCAGGAGCACCGGCAAACGCCGCACCCGATCGACAACAAGATCCAGCATTTCGCGGGAAGTGGGATCAATCCAATGGGCGTCCTCGAATATCATCAGAACGGGGTGCCGGCGCGCCTCAAACTCAAGTTGTTTCAGCAACGATTCGAACAACCTCTCACGTTTAAGCTGCGGACTGAGATTGAGTGCTTCTGATCTAGTTGGCAAAGACAACAACTCGGCCACCAGTGCGATATCGCCCTCATCCTGTGTCGCCACAGAAAGAGCACGGAGCTTCCTAAGCCTTTCTTCGGGATCATCATTGCGGACGAAGCCAGCGGTATGTTCGAGGTGTGCAATAAAGGGATAAAGGGCACTGTCCTGATGATGCGATGAGCAGAAAAATCGCAAACGTGTATGAAGTTCTGTTCGGATTTGCTCCGAAAGTGCAGCCGTGAGACGGGACTTGCCAATACCGGGCTCGCCGGAGATCAGCACTACGCGCCCTTCGCCGCGCTTAGCGTTCTCCCAGCGGCGCAGCAGTACTTCGACCTCCTCGCCGCGCCCGACTAAGGGCAACGTCTCCGAGTGTAGAGCCTCGAACCGGCTGACCCCCGTACTTTCGCGCAAAACCATCCAAGCCAGTTGCGGATCGGCAAAGCCGGCTAGTTGCTGTGGCCCGAGATCCTCCAGATCGAACAACTCGCCGACTTGTTGCCTCGTGCTTGCGCCGATCACCAGATGGCCTGGACTAGCCAACGCTTGCAGTCGCGCCGCCAAGTTAGGCGTTTCGCCGACGACGGCTTGTTCTTGCGCCGAGCCTTCACCGATCAGATCGCCTACGACCACGAAGCCGGTGGCGATCCCCACTCGTGCCTGTAATTTGACATCTCTGTCATGCAACTGACCGACTGCGTCGATGGCGCGCAATCCAGCTTGGATCGCCCGCTCCGGGTCATCCTCATGAGCCCGTGGATAGCCGAAATAGGCCAGCACCCCATCGCCCATATATTTGGCGACAAAGCCGTCAAACGTAGCGACGGCCTCCCTCACGGCCAGATGATACGCCCCAAATAGTGTCCGAAGATCTTCCGGATCGAGCTGCGTCGAGAGCGCAGTCGAGCCAACGAGGTCGCAGAACATAACGGTCAATTGTCTGCGTTCTGGTGTCTTCGCCTCGGGCAATGCAGAGGTGGCGATAGTTCGTGATGTTCCTGTGACCAAATCTGCGATTGCGTTAAGTAGACGACGGCGATGCCCGATCAATGTGACGCCGATATCTCGTAAATCGTCGGCGGTAAGTGTCGGCAAAATCTTTGCGTCGATAGCGTTCTCGTGAAATGCGTCAGTGTATTGTTCAAGCCCTAGCTCGCGCAGCCACTGCGCAATTTCGATCGTCGTCCCTGAACTATTGGTTGCCATCGTTCTCCCGTCCTCCGGGATAAACGCAACTTAGCAATGATATCGCGACGCGACGGCGCCCAGTGACATAGACGTGTCCTGAATTCAAAAACCTGCCCCGGCAATGTCAGCATGTGCCAACGAGGTAATCGAGTAAAGGTGATCCAATGTCCGCTTTTGGGGGTAAAGCGACATCAGACGAAGGCGCTTGAATGCTACTTTTGACCCAAAGCGGACATCGACGGCTGGATCAAATAAGCATCCAAGCCCATTCCGATTAGGGATCTGTGGAATTAGCGCCATCAGCTAAGTTCCATATCGAAACTTAGCCCCCGTTTCGTGCGTTTACTTTGTGTCTCGCGGTTCCGCAGCAGGGAGGTTGCAGTGAACAACTCCTTATTAGCTGTCCTTATCGTGATTGCGCTCGTAGTTGGCAGCGCAGTGTCGGTTGTCAAGAAAGCCTGCAAGAGCGGCTATCATACGTGGTGCGTTTCGATGACCGTGGGGCATCACGCAAAGCCGCCGCCGGTCTGACTATGTTTTCGGTAGTCTTTGAAAAACCCGAGGGGGCGCGAAAGGCGGTGCGAAATGCCGCTCGCCGAACCTGCTCCCGAAGGAACCAAGTTCTTTTGTCCGATGTGCGGTGCGCTCTATTCCGTCACTCGCACGCAGGTTTCAAAGAAAGAAGTCGGCGCCGTCAAATGTGTCGTGTGCTCGCGAATTATGGATCACTCGAAATCAACAGAGATCCCTGTCTACACGCTCATTCACCGGCCTGAAGATGCCTGAAGAAGTGTGCTTCTGTGGTGGTTGATGGCGTAACGATAGGGTCGGTTAAACCGTCGGCCAATATAGAAATAGCCAACGTCGCAGGTTGAATTTCAACAAACTGTTGAGGCCAGCACGGGCGCCCCAGCCTCAATCGCCGGAAGAAAAAGCAGAGGTGCAAAAGCGCGTGAACTCGCTTGTGGACAAATGGGCGGTTCAACATATCGAACGGCTGAAAGCCGCTAAGCGACGTCGCACGCAGAGCAAGTGAGTGAAGCGCTTGCCGATGATGTCTCCATACCGCGATTACGTCGAAGCGGGTGCGTTGTTGGGTTATGCAGTCGATCTCGCAGAGCTGGTCCAGGAGTCTTATCAATGCCGGCTTTCGGCAGCGCCTGTTCGAATACCGAAATCGCGGAACTGAATCGCACGAGAGCGAGTCATGATAGGCACTCAGCGCCAACCGGAACTGCTCGGCCAGACCGTCGTCGTCATTGGCGGCACCTCTGGAATTGGGCTGGAAACCGCGCGGCGGGCCCGTGTCGAGGGCGCCAGCGTCATCCTCACGGGCCGAAATCCCGCACGCCTCAAGCAAGCGGCGCTAGAGCTGCACACAGAACGCACCGCAGCTTTTGACGCCAATGATTCTGCCTCCCTTCAGTCGTTCTTCGAGGATCTTTCCGGCCCGATCGACCACGTAATGGTTACCGCGGGCGCCCCCCACTACGGGCCAGCTCTCGCAATGCCTGCAGAGACCGCACGACGCAATCTCACTGATCACCTTTTGCTCGCGATCGAGGTCGCACGTGCCGCTGCCGACAAGGTCAGGCCGCCCGGCTCCCTGGTATTCATGGGTGGCACCGGCGCACGCCGCCCACGCGCTGGCCTCGCAATCGCCTCGACTGTCACGGTGGCGTTTCCCACGCTAATCGCCAGTCTCGCGCTCGAGCTTGCACCGATCCGCGTCAATTTGATTGCTGCAGGCTTTGTCGACACACCTCTTTCGGCATCACTTCTCGGTGACGACCTCGACAAGCGCCGCAACGAACTGCGGTCGACACTGCCAATCCGCCGCGTCGTCGGACCGGCGGACGTCGCCGCGCTGGCGGTTCACATCATGAGCAACACGGCACTTACTGGCGCAACGTACGACATCGACGGCGGCCAGCAACTGATCTCATAATAATGCGCTCAAGCCTAAGGAGCTCGATATGAGCAATACTGAGGCACGCATCGAACTGCCAACAAGAGCGGTCCTGACGTCGGTCGATCGAGCGACCTGGCCGCCCTCCATCTAAGTAAAGCCTGAGGCGTAGGAGGAGCACACATGACGACAAACTTGAAAGAGATGATGGATGCCGCCAATGCGGCAGTGCCGCGGATCACGCCAGCGCAGGCGCGAGACATGGTTGCGCAAGGCAATACCCTTATTGTCGACGTGCGCGACGCACTGGAAGTAGAGAAGAGCGGCAAGATCGCTGGCGCCGTGAACGTCTCGCGCGGCCTGCTGGAATTTCGCGCCGACCCGGATTCGCCCTCGCACGACAAGAGTTTTGCCAAGGATAAGGCTGTGATCGTCTATTGCGGCTCCGGCGGTCGCGCGGCGCTCAGCGGCAAGGTTCTCAAAGACATGGGCTATGAGCGCGTTTACAACCTCGGCGGGTTCAAGGACTGGGCCGAAAGCGGCGGCGCGGTGGAGAAGTAAGCAACGGTTTCGCGCGCGGTGGCGCGTCCGCTTTTTGGCACTTAGCGGGCATCCCAGAGCATTCAACTGATGTCCGCTTTGAGGGGGTAAAGCGGACATCGGTACTTGTCCCAAGGATGCGTGTTACTGACCAGGAGCGGCACTTGGCATCGTCCTTTGCGGACGCCGTACAGCTAGCAAGGAAGAGGCAGAGCAGTCCAATCGACAATAATCGCATGATCTCAGCCCCGGCTTTCGGTGAGGTGCCACCACGTCACCAATGCGCCAGTACAAAGCCCGATGAGGAAACCGAAACAAGCACCGAGCGTGACCCAGAACATCGGATCGGTGCGGAGCGGTGGGCGGGCGCGACATCGATCAGCTAAAGAAAATCGCTAGGGAAGTTCTTGGCGGTCGGAACGTTAACGACAGCGACGCTGGCCGTTTTGCTGGCGGAGTTCCCCTTTGGAACCCTTGCCGTGGAACAGTACTGGCAAATCTTTGCTGCCCTGTACGTTTCCCTTTGCCGAGCTGCGGGCAGACCTTATGCGAGGGAGGTCGCTAACCAGGCCTTGTGTGACGCGATCAACAATCGGGTTGTTGCCCATTCGGTTGCTATCAAGTTCCTGCAATCGCTCAACGGCCCGGCCAAAATTGGCGGTCGTCCGCCGACACTTTTGTTCATGTCTCTTTAGTTTGATCTCTTGGAACAGGAACTCCCAAAATCCGGTCATCACAATGGCTGCTAGCACCGCGATAATTACAGCGGAAACAACGCTAAAGGGTTCGGAGGCGAAGCGGACAGATTCGGATATGAATGTCATCGTCATCAACCCAATTCGCCGTATTAAGAAATAGGAAGGCTAACATTTAGTTTATTGCGCTCGCCGCCATCGCGAAGGTCAACTACTATCACCCGCCTCAGGTCACCCTGTCGCTGCGGCGGGCGAGTGTGTTTGGCGACACGATCGTATTCTGCGGGCCTGCCTGCTTCTTGCCGCTGTCGCCATCCAACCCAATTACCGAAAAGCTGGTCCACCGCATCGATGCCGCGCGCCGGGGGCATTGAGCTGGAATGACGTTGACCAGCGAGACGAACAGGCGCAGGCTTAAAAAGTTGGCCGGTCACGCTGAGAGAGTGACCGGCCAAATTGAAATGCGAAAAGTCCAGCTGCAGTAGTCACTAGGCAGTATCAACGCCGTCGCTGTACGTCAAGCGATGGTTGTGGCCAACCGACCGGACCGAAGCCAACCGGTCTTACAAGTTCGATACACAAAGCCCCCGTCCTGCGGCACCCGAAAGACCAGTACCAAGCACCATCTGTTGTACGAGACGGTGACCATCCCGACAGGGTGCGCAGTGCGTTATATTAGAAGGCCGCGTGCGCGAGCAGCTTTGGAAATCGAAGAGAGAGGCACCCCCGGCGCGCGTGAATGCGATCACCCCTCGCAAATCTGTGCGTGATTTTTAAAGTCGGGTCCTGCGGACTCGAGCTTCACCATATGTGCTTCGCCAGGGGCCCCAAGTACCATCCTCGCACCGCTCGGATATACTGGGTCCCAGTCCATAGGGGCTGACGTGGCAATGGCAGTTTCAGCAAGATCGCTCCCGTCGCTCAGCGAGGTTGGTTCGCATGTTCAACCCAACATTGATAGTCATAGAAGCCTTCATCCGCGAACTTCGAACGATGTACGAACGAACCTACAGCACGTTAGAGCCCGATTATCCTGGGGTGATTAGCTTTGCCGCCCAGCTTGCCCTTGAAACTATCGCGACCAGCGACGCCGCATACCACGATGTCGATCACACCATCATGGTCACGCTTGTCGGGCAGGAAATTCTGCGCGGCCGGCACATCAGCGTCGGCGGGGTGACCCCGCACGACTGGCTACATTTCATCATCTCACTGCTATGTCATGACATCGGGTACGTGCGTGGAATCTGTCGAGGTGATGGGGATGGCTCCTACGTCACCAACCTGGCCGGCGACAAGGTGACCCTCCCGCAGGGAGCCACCGACGCATCTCTGACGCCGTATCACGTTGCTCGGTCCAGACTGTTTGTCCGCGAACGTTCCGCGAAAACCCTCATCCGCCTGGACACTGCGGCAATCGAAGCCAACATAGAACACACCCGCTTCCCGGTTCCCGAGGACGAGGAACACGAATCCACCGACGATTTTCCGGGCTTGGTACGTGCTGCGGATCTGATCGGGCAGCTCGCGGACATCAACTACCTGCGAAAGCAGGCTGCCCTGTTTAACGAGTTTCGCGAGACGGGAATGACCAATAAACTGAATTACGATAGTGTCGCGGATCTGCGAGATAACTATCCAGATTTCTTCTGGAAGACGGTCCGGCCTTATATCGGGGATGCCCTGCGCTACCTTCGAGTCACGCAAGAGGGCCAACAGTGGATTGCCAATCTCTATGCACACGTGTTCTCGATGGAGCATAGAGCCCAACTCTTAAGGTGAGTCTCGCCGATTATCGACGCGCGGCGAGGGGGGCCAAACTCGCAGCGTGAGCATACAACATTTGCTAGGCACCCTCACTCCACAAGCCATGGTGTGACCCGTTGCGCACAAACTTCGAACGGGCACTGTCGTCAGGCGCAGGTTTTTGGTCTCGTCACTATTAGTAGCGGCGATGCTTGACGATCGACTGAGGATGAGCACACACAACACATGGGAACAGCGGCAGAACGGGACCAAACAAAGAGGGGGCGGTGCTTTATTCCTGGCGGGTGCCGAATTTAAATCCGAGTGATGATTACCCGTCGATCAGGTCCCGTGTTCGTTGTTCGCCTCCGGGCGGGGTCGAAGATCGATGTGATCCGTGCCCTGCGGGCGGCGTTGAAGGTGCTCGGTCGGCGGTTTGCCTTGCGGGCGATCTCGATTAGGGCGGAGCCGGAAGCGAGCGGCGATCCCAGAATTAAGTGGAGATCGTGCTCCTAAGCGTGCATTTCCGCCCCTAGCATTTACACTGAACATTGCGAATCCGGGGGCAGGGAAGATGAGAGTTCTGGTCTGTGGCGGTCGCGACTTTGACGATGCGCGACTGATGAACAGCGTCCTGGATCGGCTGCACACCGAAAACTTCTTCACGGTGCTGATCCACGGTAACGCGCGCGGCGCTGATAAGATAGCTGATGCTTGGGCGTCGTGCAGGGGCGTCCCGCGCGAACCGTATGAGGTCCCGCAGGGCGAGTGGGACGAATTCGGCAAGAAAGCTGGCCCGCTGCGCAATCAGCGAATGCTCGACGAAGGCAAGCCCGAGCTGGTCGTGGCGTTTCCGGGTGGCGGCGGAACGGAAGACATGGTCAGGCGCGCGGTCAAGGCGGGCGTCTCAGTACATGAAGTGAACCGCGCAGACGATTGGTGAGTTCAGGCACCCAAGACCGGTTATGCTTGCTTGGCCAGGATATCTTGTGCCGAGGCGTGTTCACTCTTGGCTTTGACGGCTGGTTCACGTTTTCAATTTAGCGTCGCCGCGCTTTAGGGCAATGCCAGCTCGTCCCTTAAGCTTTGCAGATGCGTGGTCACGATTGCCGGATCGATCGACTCAAGTGCTGCCACTGGCTTGGGCAGCTTGGACGACAGCGTGAGTGCACCGACAGTTAGCAGGGGACGGCGCCGAACACAATGATCCTGGATAGCAGTTTACTAAGCACTTTCTTGTCCCCCGAAATGAATCTGGCGCGCCGCGGGTAGCATGGCGAGTCAGCGGGCCACTGTGACCGACGTCACGGTGGCCCAAATCCAAAGATTTTTCGGAAATAGGGTGAGCCGTTCCTTAACGGATTTTTGAGTGGTATCGATTGATACCGGTCGGCCAACCAAAAAGAGTGGAAGTGGAGGAAGCGTCCGGTGAATAGAGTACCAGTCAATCAGTGTGTGCAGTGCGGTGCGGATTTGATTGCGGCGGAATGGTCAGAGCATGTGACGGACTGTTGTGTCCGAAATGTATGGTCCTGCGACGCCTGCGGATACCAGTTCGAGGACACGGTTTACTTGTCTGCACTAGAGAGGACGGACGCGGCGCTTTAGTCTTTGCGAAGTAGCTCCGGCAGCTTGGCGATGTTGGCCGCGATCCGCCGCGCCTCGGCCGGATGTGCGCAGGGCGCGGTCTCAACCCCCAGAACGAGAGCGAATCATGCTAGTTTAATCTTGGGTGAGTGGCCGCGTGGGAGGTCTGAAAATGTCAGACTTGCACGAGGCGCGCGACCCGGAGCGCGAACCTCAAATCGACACTGTAGGTTGGCTCTTTTTGGCCTTTGCTCTCGCTTCAGTCACAGCCGCCGCCGCGATGGTTGCTTACAAGGCCAACGACACAATGGTTGCGAATACCACTGTGTCGCACGTAGTCGTCCGGGGTAATCTTTTCGAGGGAGTGCCAAAGTATCCAGATCGTTGCGAGTGTTAGGAACAGCGGCACGAGGCCGAAGAGAATTAGTTCGGAAGCGGTTTCTTTTGGCACTTAGCGGACATCACGGCCGTGCTGATCAATGTCCGCTTTTGAGGGTAAAGCAGACCTCCGGAAACTCGGCCACCAGAAGCTTGGTGACCTTTTTCCAGTAGGAGGCCGGACAACTGGCGTATCGCAACAAATCTTTGTCCCAAAATCGCAATTTTTCAGCGACGGGACTTAGTACTCAAAGGACACGGGATAGGGTTTCGGGGACATCACGGCTCCAAGGACCGTTGTCCATGCCCCACGAACTCTCTGATAAATGCGCGCCAGCATCGCCGCATTGCCCAGCCTGCGGTCAGGTCATGCGACTCGCTCGAATAACGTCGCGATTTGGCGATTTGCCCGACGTTTACACCTTTGAATGCCGAGCTTGTGGCGTGTCGCACATCGAGCCTGCGCTCTCCGCGTCAATAGCAGGCGCCCTCCAATTAGGCGCATGTAGGAAAGACCTGTGGACGCTGGCGACAAGCGAAACGTACGACGCCT
>Ga0306926_10002374_pt1 | contig 19191 bp, 17 predicted proteins | sample flu12Cox44000178_FD_203759 | JGI IMG/M metagenome (GOLD analysis project Ga0306926, IMG submission 203759) | Lab enrichment of tropical soil microbial communities from Luquillo Experimental Forest, Puerto Rico - flux8day.12C.oxic.44.000.178 (v2)... | ecosystem: Environmental > Terrestrial >... | reverse complement strand
AGCAATTTCAGCTTGCCGGACTGGATCAACGGCAGCGCCGGCGGGATGTCGACGAACTCCATCGACACATTACCAGAGGCAATGTCGGTCAATCCGGGGACCGCGCCCTTGTAGGGAATGTGGCGGGCCTCGATCCCGGTCATAGCCTTGAACTGCTCAGCGAAAATCTGGTGCGGGCTGCCGATCCCGGCCGATGCATAAGTCAGGTCGCGGGGCTTGGCTTTGGCGAGCGCGATCAAGTCCTGCACTGAATTGACCGGCAGGGTCGGCGACACCACCAAAGCGAATTGCGTGAGGCCGGTCAACATGACCGGTTCGAAATCCTTGACGAAATCGTAGGAGATCGACTTCATCAGATACGGCAGCAGGATGATGATCGAGGGCGAGTGCAGCAGCGTGTAACCATCGGGCAGCGCCTTGGCGGCGTAGGAAATGCCGATATCGCCGGCGGCGCCGGGCTTGTTCTCGACGACGAAGGTGCCGTGCAGCGCGCGCGCCAGCACATCCGCCTCGTACCGCCCCAGAATGTCGGTCGAGCCGCCCGGCGTGAACGGCACCACGATGGTCACCGGGCGATTGGGATAATCGTCGGCGGCGACGGCGTAGAGCGCTGGCACGAGCAGTGCGCCGGCGAGCGCCAGCACCGTTGCGGTACGGTAGCCGAGCATGGGCATGGTCGATCTCCGAAGGCCGGCCTGCTTATAGCAGCTTTCGGTTACCCCGAGGCGGCCGCGACGTCGCGGGATGCACTTCTGGGCGACCGAAACGAGGGTGCCGTTTTGCGGCAGGGGTGATACACACGTCCCGGAAAAATCACTTCGGGTGCGCGGGACGCAGTGTCGAGCTCGGGAGAAAAATTGCAGCCGCCGCACGCCAAGCTGGCCGCCGGCGGCCTTCCGGGCGATATCGATAACCGGCTGCTCATTCCGCTCGTGCTCAACTCTGCGATCATCCAGGCGGTCTACGCCATCATGCGGGTGACAACGTCGTACCGGGCGATCGAGCTCGAGCTGCCGGTGATCTGGCTCGGCGTGATTTCGGCGGCGTTCGCCATCCTGCCGATCTTCCTCGCGGTGTGGGTCGGCCGCTTCATGGATCGCGGCAACGACGCACAAGCGTGCTGGATCGGCGCCGCGCTGATGGTGGTCGCCTGCGCCGGCTTTCGCTATCTCGCCGGCTCGGTGACGACGCTGCTGCTCTGCACCGTGCTGCTCGGCGTCTCGCACCTCTTCATGATGGCGAGCCAGCAGATGCTGTGCATCCGCTGCTCCGGTCCGGGCGGCCGCGACGCGGTGTTCGGCAATTATCTAGTCGCGAGCGCCATCGGCCAGGGGCTCGGCCCCTACATCATCGCCTGGTCGAGCGGCACCGCGACGCTGCCGCCGACCGGCCGCCTGTTCGGCATCGGCCTTGCGATCTCGTTCGCCTCCCTCGTCACCGCCGCCGCCATGCGGCCGGCGCCGAAGCACGCCGCGCACGAGCATGCAAGAGAAGTGGTGCCACTGCGCTCGCTGGTGCAGCAGCGCGGCCTGATGGCGGTGCTGATTGCGAGCGTTGTCACCATCACCTCGCAGGATTTGCTGGTGATCTACCTGCCGCTGCTTGGCGCCGCCAACGCCATCACCGCGCGCGATATCGGCACGCTGCTCACGGTGCGCTCGGCATTCTCGCTGGTCTCGCGCATGGGCTATGTGCGCGTGATCCGTCTGGTCGGCCGTGGCCGGCTGACGCTGCTCAGCATGCTGGGCGCCAGCATCGGCTTCGCCTGCCTGGCGCTACCGATCCCGCTCCCGGCCATGTTCGCGGCGATGACGGTGATGGGGTTTTCGCTCGGCATCGCCACCACCCTGAGCCTGACAAACGTGGTCGATCTCGCTTCCACCGCGGCGATGGGCACGGTGATGTCGCTTCGCATCACCGGCAACCGCATCGGTCAGGTGGCGGTGCCGTTCGTTGCGGGCTTGATCGCGGCGGCAACCGGCGTCGCCGGCATTTTCGTCATTATCGCGCTTAGTCTCACGACCTCCGGCGCCGCGGTGCATTTCAGCCGGCGCGAGATGTGAGCGCGCTGCGTCACCAGCGTCGGTAGTAGCGTCCGTAGTATGGGCCGTAACCGTAGTAGTAGGGCGGCGGCGGTGGGCCGACAAAGACCGGCGGCGGGCCGTAGCCGGGCGGTGGGCCCGGCGCGACGAAGATCGGCACGTCCGGCCCGCTCGGCGGCGGACCGGCATAGCCGGGCGGCGGTGGTGCGGTGGCGCCGGCTGGGCGCGGCGGAGGCGCCGCGGCAGTGCCGCCGGGCGGCGGTGGGGGCGGCGCCGTAGCGGCGCTCGGCGGCGGGCCGTTGCCTTGGTCAAGGCTCGTGGCAATCACGTAGCCATACTGGCCTTGGAAGGTGACCTGGCACCAGCCGGCAGTGCAGCCACTGACTTCGACGTTGCTGCCGCCGGGAATGGTCAGGATCACGGTGTAGGTCGTGCCCGGCCCCTGGCGCAGATTCACGTTGTTGACGGCAAGCACCGGCGCCGCCGCGGCGGTGGCCGCCGATAGCGCCAGAAGCAGTGCCGAGGACGCTGCAATTTTCGCAGAGCTCATCACCAGCCTCCTGCGTTGCAAGAATCGGATTCGCGCACCGATCTTAATGCCAACCGCGCCGCCATGTTCAAATCAATTCGCGGCAACAGTTTGTTTCAGCGGTTGAGCTTGCCAAGCTCCGGGAACGGCGCGTAGGTCGCGCCCGCGCACAGCTCCTTCGGCGGCTCGATGAACTGATCGAAGCGGCCGGCGAGAAACACCGCGGCGGCCTCGTGCTGGCCGTCATAGACCGTCGCCGTCTTCTTCGGATTGTAGCGCACGCAGGCGACATAACGCTGCGGGCCGCTGGGCAGCGATTTCATTGTCGGCTCGGAGACGGCGGTGTCGCGCAGTCCGGTCGGGTCCTTCAGATAAGCATGCATGGCGGCGACGATGTCGTCTTTGTAGTTCTCCGGAACGGCATTGACGCCCTCGTCGCCGCCCAATTTGTTTTGTCGGGCGCAGGCGCCCAGCCCGAGCGCAGCGCCGATCAGCAAGACGGCGAGCGGTCTGGTGGTGGCAATACTCGCCGTCGGCCTCTTCAAATCGGCACCGCCATGGCTTCGAAGGCGGCGTCGCAATTGATCAGGTCGATCCGCTTCTGCACGATCAGGAACGTGTCGCCGTGGCGACGCAGGCGATGGCGCTGGCGGCCGGCGAACACGCGCTGCGCATCGTCGCGATATTCCGCCATGATCACGGTCGAGCCGACGACGAGCTCGCCCTTGGCGGCGTCATCCTCCTCGACCACGACATTGCCGACAAGATGCGCGGTGCGCGACGGTGGCGTCTGCACATGGATGCGCGGATGATCGAGTCGCTCGATCCGCGTCTTCATCAGGTCGCGGTCGTCGTAGAACAGCGACGCCTGGTCGAACGGGCTTTGCTGATCGGGCACCGACGGTACCCAGTAGGTGCCGTCCTCGGCGAACAGCGCCATCCAGTCGCGGAATTTCCGTGCGTCGAGCAGCCGCGCCTCGTGAACGATGAAGTCCGCGATCGCGGCGCGGCTTCCCCCGTCCGCCGCCATCACGCCGCCTCGGCCATGTAGCCGAGCCAGGCCTTGTATTGCGCGCGCACCACCATCTCGTGGGTGGCAAGCCCGCGCGTGGCATTGCGCGCGCGATCGGGCTCTTCGGCGCCGAGACCGCGGGAAATATCGACCCAGTCGGTCATGGTGCTGCGCAGGCCTTTCTGCGCGCGCGCGAACGATTCCAGATCGTCAGTCTGCACGAACGACGCCGCCGAGTGGGTGACGTTGAGCAGCCGAATATTGGCGGCGTTCATGGCGTCGGGCGCGCCAATCAGGCGGATCGGATAGATGTTCACCTCGGTGCGGTCGATCGCGATCGGCTTGATGACGCGGACGTGGATGTTGAGCCCCATGATCGACATGTTCGGATAGATCAGGGAATTGTGCAGCCGCGGGTTAAGGATCTCGTCCGCCCGCGCCGCGCCGACTTTCTCCGCCAGCGCCTTCTTGTATTCGTCGAACACGGGACTCGTGCGCTTGCCTTCGTCGAGCGTGGTGTTGCTGGTCCAGCCGTGGCCGTTGCCGGCGATGAAGCTCTTGCGATCCTTCCAGGACGCCGCGGTCTGCTTCTTGTCCGCCTCGACGACGGTGGCGCCCTTGCGGTCGCCCTCGCGGCGGGCGAACTGGACGCCGTCCTTGTTGACCGTCGAGGCATGGCCGAACGGCACGTGATAGGAGTCGAGCACGTTCTCGACCTGGAGCTTCCAGTTGCCGTTGAAGGCGTAGCGGTGCATGCCGGCGTCAAGCGCCAGCGCGCCATCGGGCGCGCGGTCGACGAGGTCGTCGATATTGTCTTTGACCGGGCCGATATGGTCTTCGAAGCTCTGGCCCTTGTCGGCGAGGCTTGCGAAGATAAAGCCGCGATATTCGCCGACCCGTGGCGCGTGGGCGAGGCCGAGCGCGTCCTTGTCGAAACCCTCGCCGCAGCCCTCCGGCACCGGCACCGTGACCAGGCGACCGTCGGTGTCGAACGTCCAGCCGTGATAACAGCAGGTCAGCCGCGGCGCGTGGCCGCGGCGCTCGTTGACTACCTTGGCGCCGCGATGGCTGCAGCGGTTGAGCAGCACCTGCACCGAGCCGTCGCGATGGCGCGCCATGATCACCGGCGCGCGGCCGAGCTCGGTGGTGATGTAGTCGCCCGGATTGGGCACCTGGCTGGCATGGCCGACGAACAACCAGGCGCGGCCGAAGATGCGCTCCATCTCCAGCTCGAACAGGTCGGGATCGGTGTAGACGCGTCGGTGCACGCGGCCGGGCTCAATCAGTTTTGAGATTTCCTCGGCGTGGCCGTTGCGCATCAATCTATCCTCACGTTCGGCGTCCTAATCCGCCTCATCCTGAGGAGCCGCCGCAGGCGCCGTCTCGATGGACGAGGCGGCCCGGGCGGAGCGGCATCCTTCGAGACGCCCGCTTCGCGGGCTCCTCAGGATGAGGCGGATGGTGATTCTATTCCGCCGCCTGATGCGCGCGTTCCGCCACCTTGATGTCGACGAGCTGCAAGGGCGAGGCGGTCTCTTCCAACATGCCCCAACTCTTCAGCCAGTCGTAGGTGCGTTGCATCTCGTCGAGCGGGATCGGCGCCGGATCGCAGACCACAAGGCGGCTCTCGCGCAAATCCTCCACCTTCAGTGCCGCGATCTCCGGATCCTTCTTGGCGTAATAGTCGATGAAGTAGTGCATGTAGGCTCTCTTGTTGGCGTTGATCCGGCGCACCGCCTCGCGCACGGCGCGGTTGAACGCCGCATAGGTCTCGGCGTCGACCCGATCGGAGGCGACCTCGGTGCCGTGGAACAGCGACGAGCAGATGACGCGGCAGCCCTTCTTCTCGGCGAGCGTGATGTGCGGCTCGGTCAGCGTGGTGGCGTCGATCTCGCCCTTCATCATGGCGTCGAGCCGATAACGCGAGCCGTTGGGCGCGCGGCACAGCTTGATCATCTCGCGCGGCAGGAAGCCTTCGAGCAGGTGCAGCGCGATGTAATGGGTGCCGAAATAGAACGGCACCCCGATGGTCTTGTTGGCGAGCTGCTGCGGCGTGTACACGTCCGAGTGCGGCGGCACCACGATGGCCGAATAGGCGACGATGGCGCGGCGGCCGAGCTGCCGGCTGCCCTGGCCGGTGTCCTGCACGCGGCAGTAATTGCCCCATTCGCAGGCGTTATACATGTCGGCCTTGCCCTGTTCCAAAAGCTTGCCGTGGCTGGCGAATGGATCGACGCCCTTCGGCGAGGTGACGTCTGCTTCGACCTTCTTCTCGACGCCGGCTTCGCGGTCGGCCCATTCGATGTCGAGGCCTTCCTTGGCGAACAGGCCTTCGTCGTAGGCGACGAGCTCCGGCAGGCCTTGGAACGGCGCGGTGGTTTCGAGCACGAGCTTCTTCATGGGGGCGATCCTCCTGCCGCCAATATAGCAAGAATCCGCCTGGCGCGACAGCGCGGCGGGCCGCGTCCTAGTTCGGCGCTGCGCTCGTCCGCAGCCGATAATGTCCGTTTTTGTCGGGATCGACGCCGACGCAATTCGACCCGACCTCGTCGCCGCAGATCACGACCTTTTGCACGGCGGTATCGGCGCGTGAAACTCCCGCGAGGTTCTGCGCCACCAGCGCCAGGAGAGCGGCGGCAATAATCGTCAGAACGACCTTGGTATAGCGGTCGATCATTGTCTCCTCCGTATGTAGAGGTTTCGGTCCCGCGCGACGCCTTACGGCGACACTTCCTCCAACACGCGGTGCCGGGTCTCGATCATGAAGGTCGCGGCGATGCAGCCGATGACGGCGAAGATCGAGAACGTCAGGAACACGCCGGAAATGCCGTAGCGCGGCAGCACGAAGCCGACGATCGACGGGCCGACGGTCGCGGCGGCACGCAGCCAGAAACTCGCCCAGCTCACGCCGAGCGCCCGCATCCGCGTCGGATAGATTTCCGCGGTGTAGAGGAAGATCGTCATGTTCATGGAGCCGAGCCACATCGAGACGAACATGAAGCCGAACAGCATCCCCAACGCGGTCTCGGCGCCGAACGCCCACAGCCAAAGGAGCCCAGCCGCGGTGAGGAAGAACGCCGCGACGAACCAGTAGCGGCGGCCGGTCGCGTCGATCACGAACGCGCAAATTAACGAGCCGACCAGGCTGCCCACCGGCGCGAAGATCGCATAGTTGAGCGACTGCTGCAGGGTGAGGTGATAGACCTCGCGATAAAGCGTCGGAATCCAGCCCTGCAGTCCGTAGGAGATGATGTAGCTCGACGCCCACAGCACCCAGACCAGAAGCGTGCGCGAGAGATAGCGACCCTCGAACAATTCCTGCCAACGCGTCCTGCCGCTCGGCTGCACTTTGATTTCCGGCACCGGCGGCAGCGGCACCGTGCCGTTGCGCGACACCGCGCGCTCGATGTCGGTGACGATGGCGTCGGCCTCGCCGAGCCGGCCTTTTGCCGCGAGCCAGCGCGGCGATTCCGGGCAGTAGCGTTGCATGATGAGCGCGACGATGCCGGGCAGGGCGCCGATGATGAACATCCATTGCCAGCCGAACCTCGGCACCACGAGAGCGCCGATCACGCCGGACATTAGGAGCCCGACCGGGAAGATGATCTGATAGGAGAGAAAGCGCGCGCCGCGGCGGTCGGCGCGCAAAATTTCGCTGATATAGGTCGAGGCCACCGGAATCTCGCCGCCGAGCCCGATGCCCTGGAGGAAGCGGCAGACGAACAGCTGCTCGTAGTTCTGCGTGAACGCGCAGGCGAGGCTCATCACGGCGAATAAGGCGATGGCGATGCGCGCCGTGGTGACGCGGCCGATGCGCTCGGCGAGCCAGCCGCAGGTCAGCGCGCCCAGCGCCTGGCCGAGATTGGCGATGCCGATCAGTGCGCCGATGCTGCCCGGTGCAATGTGCCAGTCGCGCACCAGCGCCGGCAGCACATAGGCGATGGCCAGCGAGTCGAACGAGTCGAAGAAGATGGCGACGCCGAGCACGACTGTGACGGTGACGTGCCAGCGCGAATAGGGCAGCCGCTCGATCCGCGCGGCGATGGATTGCTCGTTGAGCGGCGAGGCGTCCGCCATTGTGTTCCCCCGAAGCCGTCCGCGGCGCGGTTTAGGTTTTCTCGCGCCGCGGTCTTAGGCGTTGGATTTGCAGTTGCGCCAGGAACGGCGCCAGCGGATGGGCGCCCATCTTTACCATCGAGGGCAGGTCGAGCTTGATCAGCGCCTCGCGCTGGTCCGGGGGCAGATGGAAGCGGTCGGCGAAGGCGCCGGCGTCGGCGACATATTGGGCGCGCATCTCGGCGTTATGGGCGAGGCCGTGCAACGCCGAGGTGAGCTCCACCAGCTCCGGCTTAATCGACGGATAATGCGCGGCATGCGCGTGTTCGGTGTCGCCACTGCCGCCGATCCAGGCGAGCGACGCGTAGTTGTGATGCCAGCTCGGATCCATCGATACGATGTCCGGCTTGCGCTCGCCCAAGGCACCGGCGGCGCAGGCCCAGCAGCGCAGCTCGATATTGCCGGTATCGTCGAGCTCGGTCTCGTTGTAGCCGATCAGCGATTTCAAGTTGCCGGCGGCGAGCTTTTCCAGCACGCGCTTGTCCCAGGCGAGCTCCGGATTGGAATAGCGGGCGGTGCCCGGAAAATGCGACATGCCGCCGCTCGACAGGATCACGGTCTTGAGACCAAGCGCGGTGACGGTGCGCGCCACCGCCTGGCCGAACTGGTAGCAGCGCTCCATGGTCGGCTGCGGCGGCAGGTAGGCGTTGACATAGATCGGCAGCACCGGGCTGGCGTGGCCGAGGTGCGTGAGCGGAATACCGATGGCGTAGTCGATCTTCGCCGTCGAGGTAAAGGCCGGATCGAAGTTCTGCCGGTAGAGCTGGCGCACCAGTTCGAAGCCGATCTCGCTCGGGATCTTCCAGTGGAATTTCCGCCCGGCGAATTCGCCGGTCGCCTCGCCACCGACATGGACGGTGAACGGCGGCGCCGCGGTGTGGAAGAACTGCTCAGCGTGGTCGTTGGAGAAGATGATCCAGAGGTCGGGATTGAGCGCGCGCAGCCGCTGACCGACGTCGGCGGCGACCTCGCGCACTTTCGCCACCACCGCCTTGTCCTCGGTCTCCGGCATGGTGAAGAATTGCGGCGCATGGGGCAGCATGGCGCCGCCGATCACGGTTGACATCATGGCGTTTCTCCTCGGCGGCAAGGCTATCGCGCGCGGGGAGTAGCGACAAGCGCACGCATCCTCGCACACTGATCGGCCGGCCGCCATGCGCCCAGCGCAAACTCAATGATTCATTGCGTCGCCTTCACAGGTGCGAGCGAAGCCGATAGCTTTCCCAGCACTTGGAGGTCTCCTTATGGTCGAAATCCCCGTCACCATCGCCTGCGGCAATTACGATCGCACCGAAGCGATCAGGGACGGCCGGGTGAAGGTCGAAGGCTGCGCGGTCACCTATCTGCCGCTCTATCCGGAGGAGATCTTCCACCGCGTCTTCAAGTTCCAGGAATTTGACATCTCGGAAATGTCGTTCTCGAGCTACATTCGCACCGTGGCGGCGGGCACGTCGGCCTACACCGCGGTGCCCGCCTTCGTGTCGCGCATTTTCCGCCACTCCGGCATCTATATCCGCAAAGGCGCCGGCATCGAGAAGCCGGAAGATTTGCGCGGCAAGCGCATCGGCGTGCCGGAATATCAGATCACCGCCGTGGTCTGGATGCGCGGCATGATGCAGCACCAGTACGGCGTGCCGCCGTCCGAGATCAGTTGGCGCAGCGGCGGCCAGGAGCAGGCCGGCCGCCACGAGCGCACGCCGCTGAAGCCTATTCCCGGCCTCGATCTGAAGCCGATCCCCGAGGATAGGACGCTGGTCGGCATGCTGCGCGACGGCGAGCTCGACGCCTTGTTCACGGCGCGGGCGCCGTCGTCGTTCCTCAATCGCGAGCCGCATATCGCGCGACTATTTCCCAACACCCGCGCCGCCGAGCAGGCCTATTACAAAAAGACCAAGCTGTTCCCGATCATGCACCTGATCGGCATCAGGAAATTGCTGACGGAGAAATATCCGTGGCTCGCGACGAGCGTGTACAAGGCGTTCTGCGAGGCTAAGGCCTTGGCGATGATCAACCTGCGCGACGTCAACGCACTGATGGTGACGTTGCCGTGGCTCGAAGCCGAGACCCATGAGACCGCGGCGATCATGGGTGAGGATTTCTGGAAATACGGCATCGCCGAGAATCTTCCGGAGATCGAAGCCTTGACAAAGTATATTCACGAGCAAGGCCTCGCCGACCGCAGGGTCAAGGTTGAGGAGCTGTTCCATCCCTCAGTCTTCGACATTTCGAAAGTGTGAGCGCGACCATGACGGCAAACGACGATCGCGTGATTGTGGCGGGCTGCGGGCCGGTCGGCGCGGTGATGACCTTGGCGCTGGTCCGGAAGGGCATCCCGGTGACGCTGATCGAGCAGCTGCCGGACGCCGCCGAAGACCAGCGCGCCGCCACTATCCATCCGCCGACGGTTAAGATGCTGGTCGATCTCGGCCTGGAGAAGGAGATGTTCTCCACCGCGCCGACCGGCGGCATGGAGGCACCGCTGTTTCATTTCCGCGACCGCGCCACCAACAAGCTAATCGCGGTGTTCGATATCAGCCTGCTGAAAGGCGAAGTGCCGTACCCCTATGTGGTGCAATGGGAGCAGTACAAACTCGTCCACGCCGCGCTGCCGCACATCCGGGCAAACGGCATCGGCGAGGTGCGGTTCTCGACCAAGATCACCGGATTGGCGCAGACCGACGACCGCATCGAAGCGACCGTTACCAATGCGGCCGGCGAAAGCGAGACGCTCCGCGGCAAATATCTGATCGGCACCGACGGCGGCTCGAGCACCGTGCGCCGGCTCGCCGACATCGCCTTCGAAGGCTTCACCTGGCCCGAGCGCTTCATCAAGATCGGCACCAGCTTCGATTTCGGCGAAACCGGGCAGGGCTACTGCACGCGCAACTACTTCTCCGATCCCGACGAGTGGATCAATCTGTTCAAGGTCAAGGGCAAGGGCCCGCCCGGTATCTGGCGCGGCGTGTTTCCGGTGCCGGAGCACGAGAGCGACGAGGCTGCGCTGAGCATGGCCGGCATCCAGGGCCGCCTCCAGGGCATCCACAACAAGAGCGGCGACTACGACATTCCCTATTACGCGCTCTACGCCGTCCACCAGCGCGTCGCCGCGACCTTCAACAAGGGCCGCGCGCTGCTCGCCGGCGACTGCGCCCACGTCAACAACCCGATCGGCGGCATGGGCATGAACGGCGGCATCCACGACGCGATCAATCTCGCCGACAAGCTCACCGACGTGTGGTTCGATCGCGCCGAGCCGAGCGTGCTCGACCGCTACACGCGGCAGCGCCGCAAGGCCCAGGTCGATTACGTCCAGGCGCAGACGATTCAGAACAAGAAGTCGCTGGAGGAGAAGGACCCGAAGATCCGCTGGCAGCATTTGGACGAGCTGCGCCGCACGTCGGAGGACGTGGCGCTGCACAAGAAGTTTTTGTATCGCGCCTCGCTGATCGACAGCCTGAATTCAGCGAATGCGGTGGAGTGATCGTAAGGTGGGTTAAGCGCAGCGAAACCCACCATTGGGTGCTGAGGCTACCTGATGGGTTTCGCAACGCTCAACCCATCCTACAAAACCTTCCCCCACTTCGCCTCGATCTCCCGCGCCTCCTCCGGCGATAGCGCCGAGGTCGGCGGAAATTTTTCGCGCCAGGAAAACGGCCGGGTGGCGTCGATGATCGCCTTAGAGTGCGCGGTGACGCCGCGCGCTTTGTCGTCCGGCGAAATGCGCGGATCGAGCGCCGAGCTCCAGGCGTTGCGCACGATGTCGATGCCTTCGGATGGCTCGCAGCGCGTCGCGATCGCCCACATCACGTCGGCCAGGTTCGATGGATCGACGTCGTCGTCGACCGTGACGACGAGGCGCGCCATGTAGCTGTGCGCGGCGGCGACGAGACCGGCGCGCTTTGAATGGCCGTCGTAGCGCGTGCGCAGCGCGACCACGGTCATCAGTTGCGACAAGTGCTGCCAGGCGCCGACCACGTCGGTGACGCCGGCGGCCTCCAGATTGCTCCAGATGGTCGCGGCGCGAAATGGTAGACCGAAATGAAAGCGCGGCGGCTTCAGCGGCGGCGAGCCGAGCAGGATCGGATCGTTGCGATGATGCACCGCGGTGACCTCCATCACCGGGCCGGGCCGCGCCTCGGCGGCGTAGTAGCCGGTGAACTCGCCGAACGGACCTTCGGGCAGCGTCATCTCGCGCTTCGGCAGCAAGCGGCCTTCGAACACGATCTCGGAAAAGGTGGGAATCGGCAGGCCGGTCTGCGGCCCCGGGAAAATTTCGATCGGCGCACCCTTAATGGCGCCGGCGAACTCGTATTCCGAGCTGCCGTCGGGGAGATATTCGAAGCCCGCGATGAACAGTGCCGGGTCCTCGCCGTGCACGATTGCCGCCGGGCAGCTCTCGCCGCGGTCCCAATATTTTTTGGCGATGATGGCGCCGTGGCGGCCGCCGTGGTCGAACTGCACCGTGACCCTGTTGGGTCCATGCACCTGCACGCGATAGATCGAGGCATTGATCCAGCCGGTATCGGGATCGCGCATCACCACCAGCGAGCCCGAGCCGATGAACGGCCCGCCGTCGTGGCGGTGCCAGGTCGGCGCCGGAAAGCGCGCGATATCGACGCCGGTTCCCGTGACGCTATTTTCCAGAAACGCGGCGGCCTTGACGGTAACTGGCAGCTGCATTCGCAAACCCTTGCGCTTCTCCATCCAGGCTTTGAGCGCGTCGAGCGGCCGCAGCGCTGGATCGAGTCCAAGCGCTACACTCGCGCGTTGCACATTGGTTGTGGCGTTGGTGAAGATGCGAAAGCCGCGCGGGAAACCCTTGATGGCGTCGAACAGCAGCGCTGGGCAGTCACGCCGGCCGGCGGCGACTTCGGTGATACCGCCGATCTCGAAGCGCGGATCGGCGCCTTCGATGCGCCGCAACGCGCCGAGCTTGTCGACGCGGGCGATGAAGTCCCGCAAGTCCCTGTACATCAAGTTGCTGTCCATGGCGTCGCACCCGCGCTCGCGGTGCAAACCCAGCCCCGGCTGCGCGACACCAAGGAGGGAAGTCAAGGAGTTCTCTTTTGGCTCGAACTCAGTATAAGTGAGCGGTACGCCGGGACCACAGCCTTCATGCCCTCCATTGCCCATCTCATTCACGAATACGGCCTGTTCGTCGTCGCCGCCGTCATCGGCCTCGAGGGTATCGGCTTTCCGGTCCCGGGCGAGACCGCGCTGATCGTCGCCTCGGTCATCGCTGGCCACACCCACGAGATCAGCATCGTTGCCGTGATCCTCACTGCGACCGCAGCCTCGTTCGTCGGCCGTTCGCTCGGCTATGTGATCGGCCGCGGCTTCGGTTATTGGGTGCTCATTCACTACGGCGGCTACATCTGGATCACCGAGGCGCGGATCAAGCTCGGCCAGTATTTGTTTCTGCGCCATGGCGGCAAGATCGTCATGGTCGCCCAGTTCGTCCCGGTGCTGCGCACGCTCGCCGGCATTCTGGCCGGCGCCAACCGCATGCCGCAGACGCAGTTCGTCTTGGCCAATATCGTCGGCGCCTTCGCCTGGGCGCTGTTCTTCGGCGTCGCCGCGTACATGCTCGGCCGCCAGTTTGAGAAACTGGCCGGCTCGGCGGTGGTCATCCTCGGCCTCGTCGCGGTGGCCGCGATCGTCGCCGGCGCCCATTTCGTGCGCGGCCACGAAGCGCAGCTCTCCGCCAAGGCCGAGCAGGCACTGCCCGGCCCGCTGCAGTTGCCTTGACGCGCCCACCGCGCCGGTGCCGATAATGGCCAAAGGCCTTTGGGCTAAAGGTCTTGGGGACTGACACCGTGACCGCATCCTGGTCGACGATCGATTGCGACGTGCACGTCAACGTGCCGAGCATGCAGGCATTGCTGCCGCATCTCGACGATCATTGGCGGGACCACGTGGTCGATCGCGGCATGAATTCGCTGGAGTCGATGAACTATCCGCCCAATGCGCCGTTGACCGCGCGGCCGGACTGGCGCGGCAAGACCGGCGCGCCGGCCGATACGCTCGAAGCGTTGCAGAGCCATGCGCTCGACCGCTGGTCGATCGACGTCGCCATCTGCAATTGTCTCTACGGCGTGCAGCTCCTCTACAGCGAGGATATGGCGGCGGCGTTCGCCAAGGCGGTCAACGACTTCGTCGCCAAGGAATGGCTCGACCGCGACCCGCGGCTGCGCGCCTCCATCGTGGTGCCGATGCAGAACACCGCATTCGCCGTCGCCGAGATCGAGCGCTGCGCTACCGACCAGCGCTTCGTCCAGGTGCTGGTGCTCGCCATGGGCGAGATGCCGCTCGGCCGCCGGCAATACTGGCCGGTCTATGCCGTGGCCGAGCGCCACGGCCTGCCGCTCGGCATCCATGCCGGGTCGAGCTTTCGCCATCCGGTGACCTCGCTCGGCTGGCCGTCGTGGTACGCCGAGGATTACGCCGCCCAGTCTCAGGGCTTTCAGACCCAGGTCGCGAGCCTCGTCTGCGAAGGCGTGTTCGTGAAATATCCGAAGTTGAAAGTGGTGCTGCTCGAGTCCGGCGTCACTTGGCTGCCGGCGTTCCTGTGGCGGCTGTCGAAATTCTGGCGCGGCGTGCGGCTCGAAGTGCCGTGGCTCGAGCGCTCGCCGGCCGATATCGTGCGCGATCACGTGCGGCTCACCATCCAGCCGTTCGATGCGCCTGACGATCCGGCCGAAGTCGCGCGCCTGATCGAGCACATACGTTCCGACGACATGCTGCTGTTCTCGTCGGACTTTCCGCACTGGCATTTCGACGGCGACGACGTTTTTCCGGCCGGCATTCCGCAAACGCTGCACGGCAAGATCCGGCGCGACAATGCACTTGCGACCTATAGCCGGCTCGCGGCGCAGGCTGCATAAGACGCGCTATGGCGAAACACGTCATTGCCAGCGTGCGCGAGTTTCCCGCCGACACCCGCAAGCTGGTCGAGGTGAAGGGCCGGCAGATCGCCGTGTTCAACATCAAGGGCGAGTTCTTCGCGCTCGCCAACCGCTGCCCGCACCAGGGCGGCAGCCTGTGCGAGGGGCGCCTGACGGGCTTGGTGGAGGCGAGCGAGCCCGGCCAATACCGCTATTCGCGGCGTGGCGAGATCATCCGCTGCCCGTGGCACGGCTGGGAGTTCGACGTACGCACTGGAAAATCCTATTGCGATCCGGCGCGCATCCGGGCGCGGCAGTTCACGGTCTCGGTCGCGCCCGGCGCCGCGCTGATCGAAGGGCCTTACGTGGCGGAGACGTTTGTCGTGAGCGTCGAAGACGATTACCTCGTGGTGGATGTTTGAGGCGAGTAGGGTGGACTTGAGAATGGCGCAGGGACGATTGCGGCTGGCGGCGGATATCGGTGGCACCTTTACCGACATCGCGGTGTTCGACGAAAAAATCGGCAAGCTCACTTTCGGCAAGGCGTTGTCGACGCCGCAGCATCTGGTCGAAGGCATTTCCGCGGGCGTCGCCAAGGCCGGCAGCGACTATCGCTCCGCCGGCCTGTTCCTGCACGGCTCGACCATCGCCATCAACACGATGCTCGAGCGCACCGGCGCCAAGACTGCGCTTCTCATCACCGAAGGCTTTCGCGACATCTACGAGATCGGCCGCATCAACCGGCCCGACGCCTATAACCTGTTCTTCCAGAAGCACGTACCGCTGATCGAGCGGGCGCTGCGCTTCGAAGTGCACGAGCGCATGCTCGCCGACGGCGAGATTGACAAGCCGCTCGACGACGACGAGATCGCGGCGCTCGGCCGCCACATCGAAGGGCTCGGCGTCGAAGCCGCCGCAATCCTGTTTCTGAACTGCTACGCCAATGCCGATCACGAGCGGCAGGCGAAAGCGATTTTGGAACGGCACCATCCGTCGCTGTTCGTGTCGGCGTCGTACGAGCTGTCCCAGGAGTACCGCGAGTTCGAGCGCTGCGCGACGGTGGCGGCCAACGCCTACATCGGTCCGAAGGTGCGGCGCTATATCGGCGAGATCGACGCGTACATGCGCAAGGCAGGCTTTGCCGGCTCGTTCCTCGTGGTGCAATCGACCGGCGGCCTCTACGAGGCCGAGCAGGCGCAGGATCAGTGCGTGCGCATGCTGGAATCCGGCCCTGCCGCCGGCGTCATCGGCACGCAGGCCCTGTGCCGCGCGCTCAAGATCGACAACGCCATCGCCTTCGACATGGGCGGCACCACGGCGAAAGCCGGCGTCATTCATCACGGCGAGGCCTTGACCACCGGTGCGGCGCTGATCGGCGGCTACGAGCAGGCGCTGCCGGTGCAGATCGCCATGATGGATATTTTCGAAGTGAGCGCCGGCGGCGGCTCGATCGCCCGCGTCGTCGACGCCGCGCTGCGGCTGGGCCCGCAGAGCGCCGGCGCTTCGCCCGGTCCCGCGTGCTACGGCCTCGGCGGCACCGAGCCGACGGTGACCGACGCCAACCTCGTGCTCGGCCGGCTCGGCGCCGATCGCTTCCTCGGCGGCGAGATGAAGCTCGACGTCGCCGCCGCCGAGCATGCGCTGAAGGGCAAGGTCGGCGATCCGCTCGGCATGAGCGCGGTCGAAGCCGCCGAGGGAATTTTGCGCATCGCCGCCACCGCCATGTCCTATGCGGTGAAGGGCGTCACCACCGAGCGCGGCCTCGATGCCGGCGATTTCGTGCTGTTCGCCTATGGCGGCGCCGGTCCGCTGCACGCCGTCGAGGTGGCGCGCGAGATCGGCATGACCAAGGTTATCGTGCCGTTCGCGCCCGGCGTGTTCTCCGCCTTCGGCATGCTGTTCGCCGACCTGCGCTACGATTTCGTGCGCACCTGGTACACCTCGCTCGACGAAGTCTCCTTCGGCGAAATGGAAAGGGTCTATCGCGCGCTGGAAAAACAGGGCCGCGATGCCATCGCTGGCACTTCAATCAAGCCGCAGCAGATCGCGGTCAAGCGCTCCGCCGACATGCGCTATGTCGGCCAGGAGCACGCGGTCACCGTCGACCTGCCGATGGCCGTGTTCGCCAGCAAGGACCGCGACGCCATCAAGCGGCACTTCGATTCCACCCACGCGCAGCGCTACGGCACCTCGGCGCCGGCCGAGCGCGCCGAGATCGTCAGCCTGCGCTCGACCGTCACCGGCCTGATGCGCAAGCCGCCGCAAACGAAAATCAGCCGCGGTAGCGCGGCGCCAGCCAAGACTGCGCCCACCGGCAAGCGCAAGGTGTTTTACGGCGGCCGCTTCCATCAGACACCGACCTACCGGCGCGACGCGCTCGCCGCCGGCAATCGCATCAAGGGTCCGGCTCTGATCGAGGAGTACGCCTCGACCACGGTGCTGATGCCGGGCGATGTCATGACCGTCGACGCGCTCGGCAATCTGGTGATCGCGGTCGGAGGACGGTGACGCCATGAAGCTTCCCCGCCGCGAATTCCTGCGTCTCGCCGCCGCGGCGACGACGTTGCCGGCCGTGCCGCGGATTGCGCGCGCCGACACTTATCCTTCGCATCCGGTCCGCATCGTCGTCGGCTTTGCGGCCGGCAGCACCACCGACACTTTGGCGCGCCTGATGGCGCAATGGCTGTCGCAGCGGCTCGGCCAGCAATTCATCGTCGAGAACCGGCCCGGCGCCGCCGGCAATATCGGCGCCGAGGCCGTGGTGAAGGCGGAGCCCGACGGTTACACGCTGCTCATGGTGCCGCCGGCAGTCGCGGCCAACGGCGCGCTCTACACGCATCTGAATTTCGATTTTGTCCGCGACATCGCCCCGGTCGCTGGCATGGTGCGCCTGCCTAATGTCGCCGAGGTTCACCCGTCGCTGCCGGTGCACAGCATTCCCGAGCTGGTCGCTTACGCCAAAGCCAATCCGGGACTCAGCTATGCGTCGGCCGGCATCGGCACGCCGAGCCATCTCGCCGGCCAATTGTTCAACGTCATGACCGGCGCCAACCTCACGAACGTGCCATATCGCGGCGACGGGCCCGCCATGGCCGATCTGATCGCCGGCCAAATCCGGGTCGCGTTTGCCACCTCGATCGCCTCGATCGAGCACATCCGTGCCGGCGAATTGCGGCCGCTGGCGGTGACCACGGCGAAGCGCTCCGAGTTGCTGCCGGAGCTGCCGAGCGTCAGCGAATTCGTGCCGGGCTACGAGACGAGCTCGTGGTTCGGCATGGGCGCCCCGAAGGGCACGCCCGCCGACGTCATCGCAACGCTGAACCGCGAGGCCAATGCCGGACTCGCCGACGTCGCGCTCAAGACGCGGCTCTCCAATATGGGCTGCATGGTGCTGCCCGGCTCGGCCGCCGAATTCGGCGCGCTGATCGTGAGCGAAACGAACAAATGGGGCAAAGTCATCCGCGATGCCGGCATCAAGGCGGAATAAGACAATCAAGGTCTGACATGAAACGCAAAGCCAAGACGAAGCCCGCGCGCAAGAGGAACGGCAAGATCGATCCGGTCGTGACCGAGATCGTGCGCAACGGCGTCATCGCGGTGACCGAGGAAATGAAGACCAACCTCATGCGCACCGCCTACAACATCATCATCTACGAGGCGCTGGATTTCACCACCGGCCTCTTCACCCCCGATGGCGAGACGGTATCGATCGGCATCGGCCTCCCGATGTTCATCCGCGGCATGGCCGAGACCGTGAAGGCCAAGATCAAGCATTTCGGCCGCGACACAATGCAGCCCGGCGACATCTACGTCACCAACGACTCCTATCTCACGGGCAGTCATCTCAATCACGTCACACTGACGCTACCGATCTTCCACAAGGGCAAGCTGGTCGGCTTCTCGTGCTGCATGGCGCACTGGCTCGATATCGGCGGCACGCTTGGCAGCATCACCACCGACATCTTTGCCGAAGGCCTGCAGATCCCGATCCTGAAACTGCACGACCGCGGCAAGGTCAACGAGACCCTGGTCGAGGTGATCAAACAGAACATGCGGCTGCCGAGCCGCGCCATGGGCGATCTGCGTGCGCAAGTGACCGCGGTGAAGACCGGCGAGCGGCGCTTCCTTGAGCTGGTCGAGCGCTACGGCCGCGAACAGGTGTTGGGCGCGATCAAGGCGATCATGGATCACTCCGAGGCCATGGCGCGCGCGCGCACCCGCACCATCCCGGACGGTCTCTATGAGGCGGAGTCCTACATGGACGACGACGGTATTGAGGTCGGCAAGAAAGTGCCGATCAAGGTGCGGGTCATCGTCAAGGGCGACGAGATGACGGTCGATCTCACCGATGTTTCGCGCCAGGTCCGCGGCTCGTTCAATTCCGGCATCACCACCGGCTATGCCTGCTCGCAGGTCGCCTACAAGTGCCTGACCTCGCCGACCGACTATCCAATCAACGACGGCTCGTTCCGCAGCCTCAAGGCCATCGTGCCGCCAGGCCGTATCGTCAGCGCGGTGCGGCCGGCGCCGATGCGCTGGTGGATGACGTATCCGATGACCATCGTCGACACCGTGTTCAAGGCGCTTGCACCAGTCATTCCCGATCGC
>Ga0306926_10002373_pt1 | contig 19192 bp, 9 predicted proteins | sample flu12Cox44000178_FD_203759 | JGI IMG/M metagenome (GOLD analysis project Ga0306926, IMG submission 203759) | Lab enrichment of tropical soil microbial communities from Luquillo Experimental Forest, Puerto Rico - flux8day.12C.oxic.44.000.178 (v2)... | ecosystem: Environmental > Terrestrial > Soil... | reverse complement strand
CGGTGGCGATGTCAATAACCGAGATGCCAGCAACCCCGCCGCCAGGACCAGGACCCCCGCCGTAGTCTGCGATATAGGCGCGGGTACCGTCCGGCGTGATCGCCACACCGCGCGGTCTAGATCCTACAATCAGGGGAGCGCCGATTAGGGTATTGGTTGCGGTGTTGATCACCGAGACGGAGTCCGAGTCGAAGTTTGCGACAACGGCCCGGGTACCGTCCGGCGTGATCGCTATAGCTATTGGACTCGATGCCCCCACCGCAATAGGCGATCCCACGACAGAGTTTGTTGCGGTGTCGATTACAGAGAGGGTACCCTGGCCTACGCCGCCGCTGTCATTCGTGACGTAGGCCAAAGTTCGGGTTTGTGCATTCAGTGAAACGGACCCGACCGATACAGCGAGAAGGCACAGAACCCATAACCGGAATATCTCAGCCACCTTGCGATCAAGGTTTCTACGTAGATTTGAGTGGATGGGCCGCATTGACTTCCTCCGGCCTGCACTCTGGAGCCCTCAGCTTACTCCAAACACCATTCGAATAGAAATGGTATTTAGACAGGACCTTCCGCCGAGGAATCTTAAAGCATTGGAGGCAGAACTCACGGCCAACGGTGCGGGGAACAGCGAATGGCCTGCGTTGCTTTGGTCAGGGGCGTGTCGCTGTTCGCTGCACCGGCGCGTCCCGCTTCTTATGCTTTCTTTTTCCCTCCAGGCTTGATGCCTGCTAGGACCTTTCTGGCCCTCTCAATGTCGCGGCCCGGTCCAGAACGGGACGGTCCCCTCATGCACCAGACCCGACGGCGGCTGGGATAGGGTTCCTCGCAACGACCAAACGTCATCCGAAGCCGCTCCGTTGGGACCAATTTGTGCATAACCGCAATCGTTTCACGCAGGATTCAGGTTAAAATCAATGACAAGAAGCGTGATGTCGTCTGACTGGCTCGACCCAATCGCATCCGCGGACCAGTCCGAGAGCCTATAGAGCAAGGCATCAACGAATCGACCCGGGCGCAGATCATGTTTTGATTCCAGAACTTGTCTCACGCGCTCGACACCGAACTCCTTCCCAGACGAATTTTTGGCCTCAACGAGTCCGTCCGTATAGAGAACAACTCGGTTACCATGCTCTATTGGAAGGCTAACTGACGAATAACTCGAATTTGCGAACGGGCCAAGCATTAAGCCGTTCTCGACATATTCGGTGGCACGCCCGAGTTTAGCTTGCCACAGAAGCAGTGGAGGGTGAGCCGCACCCGCATATTTCAATACGCCGTTTTCCATATCCACGAAAAGATAGGCCGCGGTTACAAAGTGTCTTTCGAATTTGCCATTAATTGACCGATTCAATCCCGACATGACCTGACCAGGATCAGAAGCGTAGGGACTCTGCCAAGCAAGAGCGCTTTGGAGCATAGAGGCGATCAACGCGGACGGTAGCCCATGGCCGGAAACATCCGCGATCAGGATACCCAAGTGTTTCTCGTCCATCACAAGGAAGTCATAGAAGTCGCCGGCTACGGAGCGCATGGGAAGGTAGCGAGCTACGATTTCCAAGCCCGGTACATCCGGGGTCTCCCTGGGCAGAATGGAGGACTGAACTTGGCGAGCCATTTCCAGTTCGCTATTCAGGGTCTCCAACTGCCGGGCGACGGTCTCGTGCGCCTCGCGGAGCATCAGGTGAGTTCGGACTCTCGCTGTCACGATAGGGGGAGAGAAGGGCTTGTGAATGTAATCGACGGCGCCGACCTCGAAACCGCGGGTTTCATCGGCAACATCGGTCTTCCCCGTCAGGAAAATAACGGGGATGTCGCGTGTCTTTGGGTCTCCTTTCAAGTGCTTGCAAGCTTCATAACCGTCCATGTGGGGCATGATCACGTCAAGCAGGATAAGCCCGGGCGTTGGCTCCATGTTCGCAAGTTCCAGCGCCTTAACTCCATTCATTGCCACACGGACCTCGTACTTATCGCCTAGTATCGAATTCACGATTTCGATATTTTCCGGATCGTCGTCCACCAGGAGCAAAACATGCTTATCCGCAATTTTATTCATGGCTGAACCTACCCTAGCCCTGACCCGAGCGGTACAGCTCGCATATTTCCTCTAGCTTGGAAAGAGCAGCGTCGAAATCGAAAGCTTTTACAGATGCGCCAAGGGCATCGAGCTGCCGAGCCGCAACCGTACCTCGCAGAATTTTGGCCACCTCGACAAACAACCGGGGCGTGTCCGCGGCGCTCGCTTCGAGCCGTTCCCTCAGTCGGGCGATGGCCGCCAAAGCTACCCCGCGCTCCGTGGGTCGCGCGTTGAGCCGCTTACCTTCGTCGACGGAGTCAGTCAACAAAACCGCCCGGAAGATCCGAATTTGACCATCCAGCGCCGACGTGAGATCTTCGATCATGGCCGCGGTGCCTGCGTGTGACACGCTTATCGCCCTCTCCAAATTCCCGGCCAAAACGAAGATCTGGTTGATTCCTAGATTCCCCGCGACACCCTTCAAGGAATGTGCGAGACGCTCTGCCTGGTTATGGTCCCCAGATTCAAGAGCTTCCTTGATTCTGCTTCCCGTGGACTCGTGTCTCGCTGCAAACTGAGCCAGCAAGTCCCGGTACAATCGTTTATTTCCAGCCGTTCTTTCGAGGCCAGCTGCGACATCTACGCCGGCAAGCTCGGGGAGAATAATTTCGTCCCCAGCACTCGTAGCTCTGGACGGCAGATTGGGAGCCTCCCCCGGGTGCGCGCGGGTCCAACGTGCCAGTGTGGCAAAGAACGCTTCAGGATCGATAGGTTTCCCGACGTGGTCATTCATTCCGGCTTCAAAGCAACGTTGGACCTCATCCGCCATCACGTGAGCGGTCATAGCGATGATGGGGAGCTTCTGCAGATGGGGCTGAGCGCGCACCAGCCTCGTCGCGGTAACGCCGTCCATTTCAGGCATCTGCAAATCCATAAACACCACGTCGAAGGGTGGCGGCTGATCCCCTTCGGTGAGGACCCTCACTGCTTCAGCGCCGTTCGAAGCGAGAACAACCTTTGCGCCCTCGCTCTCCAATAGTTCCGCCGCTATCTGTTGGTTCACTTCGTTGTCTTCCACGAGCAAAACCCGGGTGCCGCTGGCTAGGGGAACAGCGCGTTCACCTTTCTCCGCGGTGGGAGGGGTCTTCTCAATTCCGGCGCTACTGAACAGGTTCATCAACGTATCAAGAAGAACAGAAGGGGTGACTGATTTTTGCAAGAATCCTTCGATGCCGATTCCCTCCGCTTGCGACCGGATCTCCTCCCCACCAAATGCTGTAATGATGATGATCTTCGGAACGTTGCGCAGGCCGCTGCCGCGCTTGATGGCTCGACTCGTTTCCAGTCCGTCCATCCCTGGCATTTGCCAATCCATCAAGACAAGTCCGTAAGGGTCCTGCGAATCGGCCGCAAGTAATTCCTGCAATGCATCGTTGCCGGAGGAAACACACACAGTTCGGATAGCGAACTGTGTGAGCATGTTACTCAGAATTTCTCTCGCCGAGGCATTGTCATCCACCACTAACACCCGGACTGCAGTTAAGCCAGGAATCAAGCTCTTCTGCGCTTTCAATGCTGTCCCAACCCCAAACCAGCTTGTGAAGCAAAAGGTGCTTCCGTGCCCATATTCACTTTCTATCCAGATGCTGCCTTCCATCATTTCCACCAAGCGCTTGGAGATGGAGAGGCCGAGCCCCGTCCCACCGTACTTTCGAGTTGTGGAAGTATCCGCCTGATTGAAAGCCTGAAAAAGGCGGGCGATTTGTTCTGGAGTCATTCCAATACCACTGTCGCGGACTGCAAACTTCAGTTTGACCCGGTCGGACACGATCTCTTCGGACTTGACCGTCACTATGATTTCACCGTCTTCCGTAAATTTCACAGCGTTGTTTACGAGGTTGATCAACACCTGGCCAAGGCGGAGAGGATCCCCAATCAGAACAGGCGCCAGGCCCGGTTGAACGGCAACAAGAAACTCCAGATTTTTGTCTTGAACTCTCTGGCTAACGATCGAGGACAGGTTTTCAAGCACCTGATCGAGCTGGAACTCCGTGTCCTCAAGGTCCAGTTTCCCAGCCTCGATTTTTGAGAAGTCGAGTATATCGTTGATAATGCCGAGCAAAGATTGCGCGCCCGCTTTCGTTTTAGTCAGATAATCGCGTTGCTTTGGCGTCAACTCAGTCTTCAAGGCCAGATGCGTCATACCGAGGATGGCGTTCATCGGCGTACGAATTTCGTGGCTCATGTTCGCGAGAAATTCAGACTTTGCCTTGGTGGCGGCGACAGCCGCTTCCTTGGCGGTTACAAGTTCTGCTTCCATCACCTTGGATTCGGTAATATCTTGGGAAACTCCGTACACATCAGCGGGTTTCCCATCCGCACCTTTTACAACTCGCCCCAGAGCATGAGCCCAAGCGATCCGTCCATCGATTGGGCGTTTATACGCGAAGACAGCGTTGTAGATGTCAGTCTTTCCCTCAACAGCATCGCTGAATGCCTTCCGAGCGACTTTGGCGGCGGCTTCATCACCCTCTTCCGCGTGGGTGAAGAACTCTTCGAGCCGGTATCGATAATCCGAACGTAGAATGTCTCCAAAAATTGCGACCCTGCGGGGGGAGGAGTTGTACCATCCGGAGCCGTCCAGGGGGACGTGCCAGTAACCTGCTTTGGTGAGTTCCAGCGCAGTCTCCGCGAGGAAGTTGGCACGGCGAAGTTCTTCCTCACGCTTCCGAAGAAGATCCTCTGCCGCCCTGCGTTCCGTAATATCCTCCTGCAAGGCGACCACATACCGTGGTCTGCCCGCCGGATCCCGGAGCAAAGAGAATCTGACACTGGTAACGACGATGCGGCCGTCTTTGCGAACTAAGCGTTGTTCCCATTGGTCCTTTTCACGCTTCCCCTGGACGAGTTCGGCATATCGTTGTGCGCAGGACGCACGGTCATCCGGATAAGTAATCTCGTCCCATTTCTCCAGGCGGCTTAGTTCTTTTTCGATGCGACCCAACATTTCCTGCAACGCGCGGTTTGGAAAAATTTCCTGTGCATCAATCTTGTAGACGCTGATCCCAATTTGGGCATTCTCGAAGATAGAGCGGAAGAGCTGCTCGCTTGCCTGCTTGTTTTCCTCCACAACGGCTGCCAGAACCATGAAAGGTGCCGCTGTGAAGAACAAGAATAGCTGAATGGACGAGATGTTATTGAGCGTCCGGGATTCGATGAATGGACCTCGGCCATGGGTTGCGCCCCAAATCGCCAGAACTGCGATTGCAACCGTTGCACTGCTAGCTCCTGTTGTTCCGAATCGCAAAGCAGCCCACAGCAGAAAGGGCACCAGAGCATAAAGCGTGGTTTCAGAGCCGTATCCCCGAGGCGCTGCGAATGCGAAATATCCGAAAGCCACCAGTCCCGCGATGAGTACGGCGGCTTCGAGATAGTGAACGCGTGATTTTTCGGCCTGTGCCGGCGCTATGCCAAACCAGCCCAAAATGGCCGGCATGAGCGTGAGGTATACAATCGCCTCCGAAAAAAAAGAAATCCTCCAACTTACCCAATAGTTTCCCTTGCCGATGGCAAGCGCGACAAAGGATGCTCCAATTAAAGGCGGTAGGATTACCGCACACAACGAGAACTTGGCCAGCGCTCTCACGCTGTTTAAGCGAGGCACACCTTCAAAGGCATAGCTCAGACAGAACACGGCTAAGAAGACATCGAGTGTGTCAGACAAAATGAGTAGTGCCCTGGTCCGAATCGTCAAGCCAGCTTGTATGTCATTGACAGCAAATGCCGCCAATGCCGCGACGATCAGCATTGGCCATGTCTTTCGCGGCGTCAGTAACAATATCGATACGAGGAGCACGTTGCCGAGCCAAAGCGGCCAGTCCGCCTGAGGGCCCATCGCCAACATCGCTCCGACTCGCGCTCCGCAATACGACAGGATGGCCACGAAGCACACTAGAGTCGCGGCACGCAATGGAGAATTCACATTCGCGAGATTCCAAGAGGAAGGCTTAGATCCGGGTTTCATCACCTAACTCCAATGTCTAAGATTAATGAGCAACTCATCGGATCCCATATAGGCCAGATCGCGATATGGGCATAAGAATCCGGAAAGACTGGTCAGTCTCCTTCGCGTCAAACGACGATGATCTGGCCTGAACGACTGAAGCCACGAGGGTAGGGAGAGACCTGGTCCCGACCTGATCCCGCGGACTACCTTGCCACCATGCTGGAGGCCGTGTCTAGCTTCCTCTTGATTCTGATCACCTGAGCAGGATCAACGTCGATTGGGGCACAGAGCTCCCCTTCCCGAAGAGCCTCCTGCCAGCGCGCAATCGCCTCGTTGAGCTTACCGCGTTTGAAATATAGGCCCAGGTGCTCGGGCAGAATGGGTCCTGCGGCAATGCTTTGCCAGGCTTGCAGCAAGTAGGTTTCGGCCTGGTCGAGTTTGCCCAAGCGTTCGTACACTAAGCCCAGACTGTCCAGATAATCACCGTTCTGGGGCTCCATCTTGAGCGCGTCGTTGATTAATTTCTCTGCCTCTTGTAATCGGAAATTGCGCTCCGCCAGCATGTATCCGAGGTTGTTAAGTGCCCTACTGCTTTGCGGATCTTGCTTGAGGATCTTCCGGTACTCCCTTTCTGCCGCAAAACATGGCGTACTTTCACAACTCCGGTCGGTGCAGAAGTTCCAAAATATTCCACGATTGAACAAGTCTATGTTTCTTGGGCAAAAGAATAAATTAGGAGTAGAGATGATTCACCTCGGTGTGTTTGTGCTGCCATCTACAAATGGACTTCAGGCAAAATGAGGCTCTTCTTGCTGGCGCTATTAGTGCTTGGGGCGCTCGTCATTTTGTTAGTGGGCTAATTGTGCGAGGTTTTCGCACTCGAAAAGGGGCAGAGCTCACAACTGATTTGCCGGCCAGTGATGGCTTGGCGGCTGTCCCTCGCTCTAATGCGCGCCTTCGCCGATTCTTCCTTGCCGGAGGTTCGGTTTTCTTATCTGGGACCCTTCTATCTCTTTCCGAAGGAAAAATGAAGTTGTAAAACTCCGCGCAAAATCAGCTCTCTCGTTTCTATGACCTTTGGCGGGCAGGGAGGGCGCAATCAAATGTCAACCAGCAGGCAAGATCACAGGCTCAGCAAAAAACAACAATTACTCGGAATCGAAAAGGCGCTTCGGTCTCGGCGGACGCCTAGATGGTTGAAAAAGTCGATGAGGCGATTCGCTGACCGCCTTCGTGACGAGGTGGCGGGCCAAAACCGGGTGTAACCCCAAGAGTCCCTTAGAAACAGAAAGCCCCGCGCCGGAAACGCGGGGCCGAAAGGATAAAACAAATTGACACAATTATCGTCGCAACAACCATCTCGAAAAACAAGCAGAAAGATTTTTAGCCCCCGATTGCCACGACCTCCATGTCCGCGTCACTTCCTAATTGCAGGCGAACTCAAACGACGTGTGGACCTAGTTGAAGTCGTTAAGGGGTTCACTCGCCTTCGGCCGTATGGTCGCCAGCTTGTCGGCCTTTGCCCTCTGCATTCTGAACAGAACGCATCTTTCTTCGTGCATTCCGGCAAGCAAGTTTTCAAGTGCCTTGGCTGTGGCGCGGGCGGCGACCTGTTTTCGTTTTTGATGTGTGCGACTGGGTGTGATTTTCGGCGTGCGCTGGAGATTGTCGCGGAACTAACGGGGGTAGCCAGCGGTTTCGAGCTGGCGTAGGGGCCTTGGCGTGCCTCTGAAGCTGCGGCAGCAACGCGTAGGGCACAGCGAGGCGTCTCTCACGCTGGATGTTTACACTCATGTGGTCAGTGAAGACGATGTGCGATTTGCGGAGCGATTGGGTGAGATTCTGCGCCCAAATGCGCCCAAGTTGAAAGAAGAAGGGGTTGCCACTGGTGGGCAACCCCTTGTGCATTAACGAATTGAATGGTTGCGGGGGTCAGATTTGAACTGACGACCTTCGGGTTATGAGCCCGACGAGCTACCAGGCTGCTCCACCCCGCGTCATTGATACTACGCTACTTGCCGCTTTTCTGCAAATCGTTCCGTCGTCAGTTACCCGTTAAGTGCCCAATAGCTGCCCAGAATCGGTGCACGCTGCCGTTCAAACTGCTCTAGGTGTTCAGTCAGAACGTGAGCGTAGATGTTGAGAGTGGTTGAGAAGCTGCCGTGCCCTAACAGCTTGGACACCACAGCAATGGAACCCCCCCGCGTGTAGCTGCCGGGTTGCGAACGTGTGCCGGAACATGTGCAGAAGGCCGTCCATAATTCCCAGCGTCCTCCGAAGGTGCCGCTTCGACACAAGGTCAGCGTTCAACAGTGTGCCGTTCTTCGTGGTGAAGACAAAGCCTTCCTTCCTGTCACCGATGTGGGCACGGAGTGCGCCCACAATCTCAACAGGAATGGGAATGTCTCTAATTGCGCTCTTTGTCTTCGGTGTCTGAACTTTACCGCAGCACACAGTCTGACGGACGCGCACCAGCTTTCTGAACAGGTCAACGTCAACGACTCTTGGGACAGCTCGGAAACCGGCATGGTGGGAAGTAGCAGCACACCGTGAACATGAATGAGCATCCCGCTCCCTGCAAAGGGATTTGAAGAAGTAATCATGGTCGAAGTTTTGATCGAAGAGATGTCTGGGTCGGACTGAAACCGATCGGAAGATTACGAACGAGCCGTGGTCGTCGAAGCAGAATTTAACGGAACAAAGAGGACCACTCCTCGGAGTGAATGGGCTAGTGCGGGCAAAAAACAAAAGAAAAATGAAAAAAAGGAGCAGAAAAACTCAAAAACACTCAAAAAGGACTTGACAGAGCCGACACTGTTAGAGATGCCGGTTTATCCCGGCGCTCTCCGGATTGCCCGTCATACGACCGGAATCCGGCTCCGACCTAGTCGTAGAGGCTGTGAGCGCAATCGCCTGATTTCATAATGTGGTTGGGCCAATAGGCTTGACCCCCCCTTCGTGCTTCTCGTACTATCCTTGGACTCCTGTGCCCGCCACTAACGGAATCCTGCAACAACCGACTCCCCAGGATGATACCCCGTTGCGTCGCTTCCCTAAATTTGGCATAGCGAGCCGCAGCGGCCACTTGCTGCGCATACTCGGCGTGGGCTTTGGCCTTGCTGTTGGCGTGGGGAACACTATTGGTACTGGCATCCTCCGCACACCGGGAGAAGTCGCAGGATATCTAGGAAATGGCTGGCTGATCTTTGCGGTTTGGCTCCTCGGAGGAATCTATGCGCTCCTGTGCAGCAGTTCCGTGACGGAGCTTGGTTGCATGCTTCCCCGTGCGGGAGGATGGTACGTTTACTCGCGTCGAGCGTTCGGTGAGAAGGCCGGATTCGTTGTCGGTTGCTGCGACTGGACCGTTCAGTCCGTCGCAAACGCATATCTGGCGGTCGCTTTCGGGGAGTTTGTCGGGGAACTTCTCCCCAGGCTCGCAGGGCATGTAAGGCTATTGGGGGCCTTGGCGTTAGCATCGCTCGCTCTTCTGAACTGGATTGGTCTTAAAACGGGCAGTCGTGCACAGGAAATCACAAGCTTGGCCAAAGCTCTAGGTCTCATCGCACTCGTCGTTGCCGCGTTCACAATTTCGGCCAAGGCGGGAGCTACTCCTTTCCTTCCCAGCAACTCTCTTGTCCACCGACGCAGTGTCTTTCTCGGATTGATATTGGCGTTGCAGGGAGTCGTCGTTACCTACGACGGCTGGTACGCGCCGATCTATTTTGTCGAAGAAGACACGGACCCCGCGAAGAACCTGCCCCGCTCCATGATTGGCACCGCGCTTTCTTGTATCGCAATTTTCTTACTGGTGAATGCGGCGCTCTTTCACGTCCTGCACATGGACCATCTCGCTGGCTCGCAGATGCCAACGGTGGATGCCGCCATGTTGCTTTTCGGAAGCTATGGAAGGCGGCTGATCCTTCTTATTGCTGTCGTTGGAGTGATTAGCACCGTCAACGCCGGACTCATGTACACACCACGCATCCTCTTTAGTATGCCGAGGGACGGCCTCTTGCCGCGCAGCGTCACTTCCGTCAACCGGGGTGGAACTCCGTCTGGCTCTGCTTCTTTGTGCGATCGCCAGCATAGCGCTGGTCCTGAGCGGGAGCTTTGATACCTTAATTGCAGTCGGCTCGGTGTTATTCGTTGCGGTTTACCTGTCTGGTTTTGCTTCCCTGCTGATTCTTCGCCGGAGCGAGCCGGATCTCCACAGGCCATACAAAGCATGGTGGTATCCGTGGAGTACTGCGCTCGTCCTTTTGGCTTCCATAGCTTTTCTCCTGGGGTCTGTGATCGGTGACCTCAAACATAGTCTGTTTACAGTCATCCTCACCCTGCTGAGCTACGTTGCTTCGATCCTGATCGTACACGAGAAAGGGCACCAGCACGCCTGACGATTTCCCATTCTCCCTCCTCTTCAACGAGTCCCCACGTATAGGTTTTAAACCTGGAAGCAGCCGCTGAATGGTGCGGTTGCAGGTGTGGTTGCAGGTTGACAGATTCGATCTGGCTAGGGCGCGGGATGGCCTGGTCGCGGGCGTAGTGATACCATCGCCGCGTGAGCATATGAAAAAAGCTTCTGTGATAGTTTCGTTGTGGTTGTTTTTCGCAATCCTTGGACTGAGTGTGGCGTCACAAGGGCAAACTCTATTTCAAAAGCAAACTCAGACGAACGAGTCGCACGCGATGGTGCTGCATGCGGCGCGTCTGCTGGACATCAGAAACGGCCGTATTGTGAAGCCCGGCGAACTCCTCGTGCAGGGTGAGCGCATCCTCGAGGTGGGCGCAAGTGTGAAGCATCCACCGGGCGCGGAAGAGATGGACCTGGGCGATCGCACGTTGATGCCTGGGTTGATCGACGCGCATATTCATCTGTTCCTGCATCCCGGTGCGGAAGACCTGCAAACGGTGCAGGAGTCCGTGCCGCAACGCACGATTATGGCGGTGCTGGCGGCGCGCGAAGACTTAATGGCTGGATTCACGGCGGAGCGCGACATGGGCACGGAAGGCGCGGGCTCCGCGGACTCGGCAGTTCGCAATGCGATCGATGAGAGCCGCATTCCGGGGCCTCGGTTGCGGGTGAGCGGCAACGCGGTGAATATTCTCGGTGGGCATGAGGATGCGATCGGCTACAACCCAGATGAGCACATTCTGCCGAACGCCACGTACGCAAATAATGCGGATGAGCTGGTTGCGGTGATCCGGCAGCAGTTCAAAGAAGGCGCAGACTTCATCAAAATTTATGAGACGGGGCAGGACGAACTGCGCGACGGGAAGCATCACACGGTCTATCAATATACGGAAGAACAGCTCAGCGCGGCCGTGAAAGAGGCGGCACGGCTGGGCCACCATGTGGCCGTGCACGCGACCGGAGAGCCGGGAACGCTGTACTCAGCGCGAGCTGGCGTGGTCTCCATCGATCACGCCAATGAGCTGGGCGATGAGACGGTGCGGCTGATGCGCGAGAAGCAGATATATGCGGTGCCGACGTTTGCGCTTTACGAGTTTTTAGCCAATCACGCAGCGACGCCGGAACTGGCGGCGCAGGAACACAAACTGTACGACCTGCATGTGGAGGAATTCAAGAAACAGATCGCCGCGGGAGTGCCGATGGCGGTGGGGTCGGACGTGGGTCCCTTTCCGCATGGCACACAGGCGAGAGAGTTCGTGCTGATGGCAAGCTATGGGATGTCGCCCCTGGCAGTGCTGCAGGCAGACCTGTTGAATGGATCAAAGCTCCTCGAATGGGATGGGCAGATCGGCGTGCTGGAGCCTGGATATCTGGCCGATATCATTGCCGTGCCGGGGAATCCACTGGAGGACATCAGCACGCTGGAGCATGTAGTGTTTGTGATGAAAGGTGGGGCGGTGTTGAAGGGAGTGCCTTCGCACTAGAGCGGGATACCGGTCGGTGGGCAACCGCCGCCCCTATGCCGATCAAACAGCACTGGGGGAAGTCTTTTTTTCTGTTAGAGGGCATAGGTGTCCAACCTGGGACAGATAAGTCGCACAAGCTCGGAATCTCCGGCGCAACGGACTTTCAGAAATCCCTACTCTGTAGTTGCTCCTTAAGCTATTGAATATTCGAAGCGCAAAAACATGCTTTTCAGTCTTCGAAATGCATGAGAGTCTGTTGAAAAACTCGGAGCAGATTTTGTTAGAGGCGGGTTTCGTCGAGGGGCGGCAGTGCGAGCAAATCTTCGGGAGCGAGTCGCTTCCCTCCTGTGGTCCCTTGGACGCTTGGAGATGAGACAAATCGGTGGTGTCGACAGTGCAGCGCATTCGCGCGGCGCACGAGCCTAGATCGTGACCTCGCTATTGCGGCTGCCATCCACCTCCCAAGGATTGATAAAGCTGCACATAGCTTGCGAGCTCTGCGTACCAGGCAGACGCCAAGTTTAGTTCGGAAACGAAGTAATCCTGCTCGGTTATCAAAACCTCCAGAAAGGAAGTGACGCCGCCCCGGAAGCGTACGTTGGCCAGGTCCGCGGCTGCTTTGTAGGTCTTGGTTTGCTCCTCTAGCTTCATCCGGTACTGCCGTCCCTGCACATAACCCGCCAGACTGTTCGAAACATCCCCGAAGGCGTGTTGCACGGTCTGTTTATAGCTAAGTTCCGCTTCGTCGCGTTCCGCCCATGCCAAACGATAGTTGCTCTTGATCCGGCCGCCTTCGAAGATTGGCTGGGCGATCTGGCCGCCGAGAGTCCAGAACGCAGCTGGCCCTTCGAGAAATTCGGTGAAGACGGAGCTCGCGCCAACTTGTCCTGTCAACGAAATCTGCGGGAAGAAGGCAGCCTTCGCGACGCCAACGTTGGCGTTCGCGGCGACCAGGTGCTCCTCGGCTTGCCGCACATCTGGGCGGCGCTCCAGTAACGTAGAAGGCAACCCCGCCGGAACGTCGGGCATATGCGGCTGTTCGGTCAAAGTGAGGCCTCGTGCGACCCCTCCAGGGTTCCTGCCTAAAAGGATGCTGATGTTGTTTTCGGTCTGTTCGCCCAATTGCTGCAGGTAGATGACCTGCGCCTCGGCCTGCTGTACCAAGACTTGCGCCTGGTAAACATCCATCTCGGAGGCGTCTCCCCCTTTAAACTTTATAGTGTTGAGTTGCAGGATTTGTTTATCGGCATCTACGGTATCTTTTGAATACTGCAGCTGAAAATCATATTCCCGCAGGAGGAAGTAGTCCGTGGCCACCGAGGAGATCAGGGTCGTCTGAACGACAAATTTCCCGTATTCAGTGGCAAGTAAGTTGGCACGCGCCGCCTCCGTAGCACGCCGGTATTGCCCCCAGAAGTCCACAATGTAGTTGATCGACAAAGCAGCGAAATCGAACGTGGTACCTTCTGAACCGTTCGACTTGATTCCCAAAATGGAAAGCGGGCTGCGCGTATAGGCGAGGCCGTAGCTTGCGCCCACACTGGGGAACTGGTTGGATCTCACGATTCCCAGGTTGGCGTTGGCCTCGAGCACGCGGGTCGCGGCAATGCGAATATCATAGTTATTTGTCAACGCTTCCTTGATCAGACCCTGCAGCGCTTGGTCCTGAAATACGCTTTCCCACTGCATCTCCCCAAATGGCTGTCCTTGTTGGCCCGCGGTGGGCGGTGTTGCACCGCGATATTCGGTCGGTACCGTGACAGTGGGCCGCTTGTAGTTTGGGCCGACCTTGCAGCCGCCGAGCGAAAGCAGCAGTAGAACGACGCCAGAAATCTTCAATTTAGTCGTCATGGCCTGTTCCCTCTGCGGTTGCAGGTGGGGTCAAGGGGGCTCGAAGCTGCTTCTTGCCGCCAATCCAAATCCCAAATCGCTCCACAACATCGAAGCTGACCGGAATGAAGAAAATGGCCAAGACCGAGGCAGCCAGCATGCCCCCGATCACTACAGTGCCTAGTACCTGGCGCGAAATAGCGCCTGCTCCCGTCGCCACCCATAGAGGCACGCAACCGAGAATAAAGGCGAAAGCAGTCATCAGAATAGGCCGCAACCTCAGTCGCGCGCCGGTCAGAGCGGCGTCAATCAACGATTTCCCTCCGTCGTATTCCATCTTGGCAAATTCCACGATCAAAATTGCGTTTTTTGCCGAGAGGCCAATCAGCATGACCAGCCCGATCTGTGCGTAAACATCGTTCTCGAGATGGCGGGAGTAAAGTGCAACAAAGGCTCCAAAGACGGCGATGGGTACTCCGAGCAGGACGGAGAACGGTAACGTCCAGCTTTCGTACTGCGCGGCCATAATGAGGAAAACGACAAAGAACGCCAGTGCGAAAACTGTCGTTGCCTTCACCCCTTGCGCAGCCTTCACTTCCTGGTAGGACATGCCCATCCAGTCATAACCCATCTGGGGGGGCATGGTCTTGTGAAAAACGTCCTCGAGTGCGGCAATCACCTGACCGGAACTGTATCCGGGCGCAGCGGACGCATTAATCTGCACGCAATTGAAAAGATTGTAGCGCATCACGAATTCTGTGCCGCTGCGCGGGTAGACCGTTGTCAACGTGCTCAGCGGGACCATTTCGCCAGCCGCATTCCGTACATGAAACTTACCCAAGTTGTTAGCGCTGGTACGAAATTGACCGTCAGCCTGAACGTAAACCTGCCACTGTAGGCCAAAACGGTTGAAGTAGTTCACCAGAGTACCGCCCATGAACGCTTGCACCGTTTCGTACAAAGTATTCAAGGGAATCTGCTGGGTCATTGCTTTGGCATTGTCCACGTTCACACCCACTTGAGGGACATTTAATAGGGCGGTGGTCATCATGCTGGCCAACTCCGGCCGCTTGCGCGCCTCGGCCATATACATTCGTGCATTCTTGGCCAAGAATTCCGTGCCGCTGCCAGACCGATCTTCGAGGATAAACGTGGCACCCCCGGAGGTCCCGACTCCCGGAATCGCTGGCGGCGGGAATGAGAAGGCCACCCCAGCTGGAATTTTCGAAAGGACCTGTAGAAGGTGCGTCTTGATTCCAATGTAGCTCGTCTCTGGGGTCTTGCGTTCTTCCCAGGGTTTCAGCGACACAAAGTAGAAACTCGAGTACGTGGTGTTGACACCGCTCAACAGGCTGTAGCCCATGATCGAGGTCACGTTCTCCACGCCGGGAGTCTCGAGAATGGCCTTCTCAACCTCCCGCGAAGACTCGGAGGATTGCTGTAAGGAAAAAGCATCCGGCAATTGCAACCCTCCGTACAGATAGCCCTGATCTTCGTCGGGCAGGAAGCTTTGGGCTATCCGCTTGCCGAAAAAGCCGGCACCAACTGTCATCAACGCCAGCAACAGGAAGGCGAATGCCGCTTTGTGAATGAGGTGCTTGCACCAATTTACGTAGCCGTCGGTAGCGCGACCGAACACCCGATTGAACCATCGGAAGAAAGCGCCTAGCGGCCCGCGCGATTCTTTCTTGGGCCGCAGAAGCATGGCAGAGAGGGCCGGGCTCAGGGTTAGCGCATTGAAGGCGGAGAACAGCACGGAGATAGCAATGGTGACCGCAAATTGTCGGTACAGCTGACCTGTGATGCCGGGAATAAATGCCGTCGGAAGAAACACCGCAGCGAGGATCAGGGCGATAGCGATGACAGGCGCGGACACCTCTTCCATGGCCCGGATGGTTGCGTCATGGGGCGTCATGCCGTGCTCGATGTGGTGTTCCACAGCTTCTACGACGACAATGGCATCATCCACCACCAGGCCGATGGCAAGCACAAGCCCAAACAGGGAAAGAGTGTTAATTGAAAAACCGAGTAACGGAAAGACGACAAACGTTCCAATCAGCGAAACGGGAACGGCAAGCAGTGGGATCAGCGTAGCTCTCCATCCCTGGAGAAAGATAAAAACCACGAGGATGACGAGACCCAAGGCCTCGAACAGGGTTTTAAAGATTTCATGGATACCTGCGCTAACCGCAAGCGTAGTGTCCAGTGAGACCGCGTAGTCCAGTCCTTGGGGAAAACGCTGCTTCGCCTCCCTCATCATCTGCAGGACGTTGTCTCGCGTTTGCAGTGCGTTGCTGCCCGGGGTCAGGTAAAGGGCGATTGCGGCCGAAGGTTGGGCAGGTTGGTAGGGCTTGCCAGGCTCGGGCGCTGTCCCGAGGCGGGCGCTATAAGAGTAGTATTGCCCTCCCATGTCCACGCGCGCCACATCTTTGAGACGCAGGACAGAACCATCAGGCAAGGCGCGAACCACAATCTGATCGAATTCCGCGGCCGAGAGCAGTCGTCCGGGAGCCCGGACGTTGTAGGTGAACTGCTGGCCGGCGGGTACGGGCTCGCCGCCGACTTGTCCGGCGGGATTAACCTTGTTTTGTGCTTTGATCGCATTCGTGATATCGGAAACGGTGACGCCCAGGTTCGCTAGCTTGTCGGGATTAACCCAAACGCGCATCGCGTACGGTCCGGCGCCGAAGATCTGAACCTGGGAAACACCCTGGATACGAGTCAGTGCGTACTGCAAATTGATGATGGCATAGTTGGACAAAAAGATTTGGTCGTAGGCGCCGCTCGGCGAGTACAGATTGAGCAGCATAAACGGTGCAGTTGTACCGGGCTGAACGATCACGCCCTGGGCAACGACTTCGCCGGGCAACTGAGAGTTCGCTTGGCCGCTGCGCATCTGCGCCAGGATTTGGTCGGTGTTAACATCGGTCCCCAATGCAAAATCGATGTACAGCGACATACCTCCGCCGGAACTGGCGCTGAGGGAGTACATGTAGTTCATGCCGCTCACGCCTGACATTTGCTGCTCAATCGGAGTGGCGACCGATTCGGCAATGGTGTTGGCGTCAGCCCCAGGGTAGGTAGCCTTGACCTGGATCATGGGGTCGGCGATGCTGGGGAACTGTGCTGTTGGGAGGCCGAGGAGCGATACTACCCCGACCAGCACCATAAGGATGGAGATGACAATGGCCACGATGGGCCTGTTAATGAAAAACTTTGACATGGTCAGTTGCTCGCCCGCGCCCCTGAGGGAGGCACATAGGGCTTCGCCGCTACGGGAACCCCTTCTCTTGCCAACTCTGGATTCTGTCCGGCGGCCTGTAGAACTTTAAGGTAACCCTCGACCACCACCTTCTCGCCTGGTTTCACCCCTTCTGTAATAAGCCAGTCTGTTCCGACGCGTTCGCCTACCTTCACCGGACGGAAACGCGCCCTGTTTTCAGGCGTAAGAATGACTAGCTGGTAGTCCGTCTGTACTTGGATTACGGCTTGTTGTGGGACCAACAATGCGTTTTTGCTGATTCTACTCCGGATACGAACCCGGCCGAAGCCTCCAGGTCTCAGGATTACCTCCTTATTCCGGAAGGCGGCGGCCAACTGAATGGTTCCTGTGCCGGCGGTGACCTGCCGGTTTACGAAAATGATTTTGCCTTTGAGAGGATATGGCTGGTCATTCGCCTGGATGAACTCGACGGGAAGCCGCACGTCGATATCGCCGCTGCGCAGAATTCGCGTGATCTCGGGGGCGCTGGCAAGATAGGCGCTCTCGCTGATGAAGAAGTAAGCCCAGATGGGATCAAACTGAGACACCGTCGTCATCTTCGTGCTGGTACCAACCAAGTCGCCAATCTGTGAATTGGCGACACCTGCGATACCGTCGACTGGCGAATAGACCTTGGTCCATCCGAGATTGAGCTCCGCCTGTTGCTCCGCGGCCTGCATCGCCAGCACTTGCGCTTTAGCAGCAGCCTGGGCTGACAGGTCGTTGTCGAGTTGTTTCTGAGGAATCGCGTTTTGTGCCGCGAGCGGGGTATCGCGGATGACATCGTTGTTCGTTCTCTCGAGATTGGCCTGCGCCCGCGCCACATCGGCCTTTGCCTGCTCCAACGAGGCGAGCAATGGCCGGGGATCAATCTCGAAGAGCAGTTGGCCCTTGTTGACCAAGGAGCCGTTCTGGTAATTCTGTTTGATGAGATAGCCTTGCACCTTGGGGGTGATGTCCGCGTTGACTGGACCGCTCAGCGTCGCTACCGCTTCATCGAATACCGGCACATCTCTCGCGGTTACTTCTGTGACCAAGACTTCAGGGGGACCCGGTTGAGGTTTCTGCTCCTGCTTCTCACAGCTCGTTATGTTGCATAGCACTGCAACAAGGAAGAGGGAGGCTAAGGGTGGCAGGAAATTCTTCGAAAGTAGATTTTGCTTGTACGGTTCGAGTATGCTTTCCGAGATTAGTTGATTGTTACGCACGAGTTAAACCCCATTCATTAAACTGAATTTCCTTGACCGCAATCCTTCGTCAGGAGCTTGCGCCAACGTACAGAACGTAAAGCATCTTAACAGTCGGGTCTTTGCCGGCAGCACCCTCGTAATATTTTGCAAAAGTGGCAAACAGTCAGGCATAGGACCATCTCATGTCTGCAGGATTTTTTTGACTCACGAGACGTCCCCGAAACGAAACAGCGCCTTTGTCAGCAAAAGCTACACTATTAAGTATATGAGCGGCCAACGAACACCCGAGAGGGTCGTGCACCGGACGCTGAAGGAGGAAGGGTATGGGTATCGACATTGAACGAGTGAGAGTCCCCTCACTCCAAGCCTTTTTGGACCTACTGGTAGCGGGTTGGACTTGAGCGGGAGTCTACCCCGTTGACCGAGGAGAAGCATACATCAAAACAGTAGACCGTAAAATGGCAATGTAGAGTGAGGCGCGTCGCCGTTGGGCCGGGTCAGACATAGCGCAAAGCTTCGCCGGTACGCGCCTCATCTCATCGAAGATACTGTCGCCCAGCTTTTCTTCGCGCCGCTCCTGGGCCTTGGCAATCGTCCCTGCCACATGGCTGTTGTGGCGCAGGTGACTGGCTGGCGATATCATCTTCGGTGGGCACTGGGCACGCTCATCGGACGCGGGAAGAGCGCCATCGAGAAGATCCGGAGACTACAGGAAGCACGTCGTGCGACGTTACTGGCAAGCTCCCTCGATGCAATTGCTGTGACGAACATTGACCGTCGATTTGTTGCCGCAAATCCGAAAGCCTTGCATTTGTTCGGAGTCTCGGAGGCACACATTAGGCAGTTCACCATTGACGGCTTTCTTTTAGCTAAGATGAGCTACTTTGACGGAAATGGTTTGCCTTTCGTAAGTCGAGAGGAGCAGCAAGGTGAATGCCAAATTAGACGTTTGGATGGAAGCCTGCGACTCACAGCATTTATTTTTGTCGCCAATTTTGTCCCTTTTTGGCATTTAT
>Ga0306926_10002361_pt1 | contig 19231 bp, 10 predicted proteins | sample flu12Cox44000178_FD_203759 | JGI IMG/M metagenome (GOLD analysis project Ga0306926, IMG submission 203759) | Lab enrichment of tropical soil microbial communities from Luquillo Experimental Forest, Puerto Rico - flux8day.12C.oxic.44.000.178 (v2)... | ecosystem: Environmental > Terrestrial >... | reverse complement strand
GTTTCAGCGAGGCGCTAGCAGGTCGCTTTGCCGCAGCGCGCGAAGCCGATTTTTTCCTTAAGGCCTTCGAGACCGATGGCGCCGACCACCACCTGTTTGCCGATCACGTAGCTTGGCGTGCCGTTCATGCCCATCGCTTCGGCGAGCTTGAAATTTTCCTCGATCGTTGCGCGTACTTCGGGATTTGCGAGATCCTTTTCGATCCTGCCGACGTCGAGACCTGCTTCCTTGGCGGCGGCCAGCGCTCGCGCCTTGTCCGCCGGACCGCGACCACCAAGAAGCTTCTGGTGGAAGTCGAGATATTTCTTGCCGCTTGGGTCCTGCATGCGCACGGCGACCGCCACTTGCGCCGCTTCGACGGAACCCTGGCTCAACACGGGAAATTCCTTGAGCACGACCTTCAGCTTCGGATCGGTCTTCAGAAGATCGAGCATGTCGGCCATGGCGCGCTTGCAGTAGCCGCAATTGTAGTCGAAGAACTCCACGAAGCCGACGTCGCCGTCCTTGTTGCCGAGGACGACGCCGCGTGGCGAATTGAAAATGGCTTCCGAATTTTGCGCCACGCTCGCCTCATGTTTCTCGGCTTCGGCGGCAGCCTGGCGCTTGTTCAATTCGGCCATGGCGTCTTCCAGCACTTCGGGATGAGCAATCAGGTAATTCCTGATGATGCTTTCGATTTCCCCGCGCTGGCCATCAGAAAAACTCTGCGCCGAAACAGGCGGCGGCACGGCGCAGATCGCCAGTGCGAACAGGGCGGGAAGAAGCAGGCGGAGCGGGGGCATCGGCATTTCCTTTTGGATCGTTTCTACTGGTTTGTCTCGGAGCCGCTTTCAAGGTCTCGACGGTCTGCCTTGTCCTGGGGACCGACACGGAACTGAAATCGAGAGTCTTTCTTTTGTCCGGCGGGCAGCTTCGCCGAAACGATGTCGTCAGCCTTGACCCATCCGGGCGTGCCGACGGCAAATCGGGTCTTGGCGCGCGAGGCCAGATCGCGGGCGGTCTTGTTGTCACCGCGCAGGAATGCGGCTTGCGCCGACGCCAGGTCGGCCTCGGCCAAATCTCCCTTTTTGCCAAAAGCCATGGCCAACTGCATATAACCCAGCGGTGCCTCGGGTTCGCGCGCCACCGCGTTCCGCAAGATGCCGATCGCCTCGTCGGTGTAGGCCTTGTTATCGGTCGCCACGAGCGCCTGCCCAAGTAACATCTCGATGAGGGCCGCGTTATTGGACAAATGCACCGCCTTTCGCAACGGGACAATCGCCTCCGCCGGCCTGCCGCCTTCCAGCAGGGCCTGCCCGCGCAATTCATGGAAATAGGGGTTGTTGGGCTGGGTCTGGATCAGCACGTCGATCTGGCTGAGCGCGTTGCGCAAGTCGCCGTGGAGGTAAGTCGCGATCGCGTGCGCATAGCGCGCCGGCAGGCTTGTGTCCGACAGCGGATAGCGGCGATAGACGGTGTCCTGTCGCTCAAGGAAGCCCGAGATCTTGGCCCGCATCATGTCGTGGCGTAGCTGCAGCGCCGGGTCGTCCTTCTTGTCCCAATAAGGGCTCGTGCGGGCGATCTCCTCGAGAGCCGCGACGCGCTCGGCCGGCATCGGGTGCGACTGATAGTAGGGGTCGGCACCGTGCGCGGCAAACAGGCTTTCGTTGGTGAACCGCTTGAAGGTCTCGTACATGCCTTTCGCGGATTGCCCGGTCGCAGTCAGATACTTCACGCCGGCGCGGTCCGCGCTCTCTTCCTGCTGGCGCTGATAGGAGAGAAGCGAGCGCAGGATCATATTCTGCGGCCCGGAGATCGCGGCCGCTCCGGCATTGGTCAAGCCACCACCGCCATATTGGTTGTTGCTACGCGCGCCGGCCGCCATCGCGCCGACGCCGAGCAGCATGGCGATGATCATTTGCGTCTGTGCCTGCGCCAGCTGCTCGCGCATTCTGGCAAGGTGCCCACCGGCCAGATGGCCCGTCTCGTGCGCCAGCACCCCGATAATCTGGTTCGGAGTTTCCGACTGCAGCAACGCACCGTGGTTGACGAAGATGCGACGGCCGTCGGCGACGAAGGCGTTAAACACATTCTGATTGATAATAACGACCTGTATGTTCTGTCGTTCGAGACCCGCAGCGCGCAGAATCGGCCGCGAATAGTCGCGCAACAGCTGCTCGGTCTCGGTGTCGCGGAGAATCGGGAGGCCCTTTTCCTCCTCGGCGAATGCCGCGACCGGCGCCACGACAAGCGCGACCGCGGTAGCGATGGCGGTGAATTTCCTCATTTTCCGTCCCAGGGCTAGTCGGAGCAGCATCGAACCGTCTTTGGCGATTGTTATGTCACGGGATATACCCTAACAAACCGCGGAATGAGGCTAGTCTGGGGCATACGGATTTTTGAACCGTCATACTGGAGAAAATAACAGATCGATATGCTTGAGGCGACACTGGGAGAACGAACAAAGGACCTGCTGAGGGCCTCCGGGCGCAGCGACGTTCCGCCATTCATGGTGATGGACGTCATGGCTGCAGCTGCGCGAATCGAAGCGGAGGGCGGTCATGTCATCCACATGGAAGTGGGACAACCGGCGGCGGCGGCGCCGAAAACCGCCATCTTGGCCGCGCATGCCGCGCTCGGGGGCGGGCGGATCGATTACACGTCGGCGCTCGGAATCCCGTCGCTTCGCGAACGTATCTCACGCCACTACCGCGAAGCGTACGGCCTTGTCGTTGATGCCGGGCGAATCGTCATCACCACGGGTTCCTCGGGCGCCTTCATCCTGAGCTTCCTTGCCATGTTCGAACCCGGCGATCGCGTCGCGGTCACGGTACCCGGATATCCGCCTTATCGGCACATTCTCACCGCACTCGGCTGCGAGCCGGTGTTGATCGAAACGTCGGCTGAAAACCGGCATGCGCTGACCGGAGAAGCCTTGCTCGCCGCTCATCGCAAGACGCCGCTCAAGGGCGTGCTGGTCGGAAGTCCGGCCAATCCGACGGGCACGATGATGTCCGGCGAGGCGCTGACCAGCCTCATATCGGCGGCGGAAGACGCCGGTATCCGCTTCATCTCGGACGAAATCTATCACGGCCTCGACTACGCATTTCCGGCGGTGACCGCAGCCGGGCTTTCTCCCCACGCGCTCGTCATCAATTCGTTCTCGAAATATTTCTGCATGACCGGCTGGCGTGTCGGCTGGATGGTGGTGCCCGAGCCGATGGTGCGCCCGATCGAGCGGCTCCAGCAGAACCTTGCCATCTCGGTACCGACGCTGTCGCAGATTGCAGCGGAAGCCGCATTTGAGGGCCGCGAAGAGATGGAAGCGGTGAAGCGTGGATATCTGGAGAACCGGCGCATTCTGATCGAAGGCCTGCCTCGCGCCGGCCTTACCAAATTCCTGCCCGTGGATGGCGCGTTCTATCTCTACGCCGACGTATCCGATTTCACCTCTGACAGCTTCAAATTTGCGGGCGAAATGCTGGAGAAGGCTCGCGTTGCCGCAACCCCGGGAGTCGATTTCGATCCGATTGGCGGCCACCGCTTCATTCGTTTTTCCTATGCGAGATCGGCCGAGGAGATGCGCGAGGCCGTCGAGCGTATCGCGCGCTGGCTTGGCTAAGGTCATCGGCACGATCGAAATTCGATTGTTTTGTCGGAAAATCGGGCCATACCATTGACTCTGTGGGTCTAATTGATTTGGCTGGGTAGGGTAGCGCGACCACCTTGCAAACAGCGGCGAAGACGTCGCCAAGCGCAGATCGCCAAGCTCGTTGGGGAGGAATTTCATGGCGGCAACGATCGCAACCGCGGCACCGGCCAGCGCAGCGAAGAAGCCCTGGTACAAGGTACTCTACATTCAGGTTCTCACCGCGATCGTACTGGGCGTCATCGTCGGGTGGCTGTGGCCGGACCTGGCGACCAATGACTGGATCAAAGCCCTCGGCGATGGCTTCATCAAGCTGATCAAGATGGTGATCGCGCCGATCATCTTCTGCACGGTCGTTGCAGGTATTGCCCATATCCAGGACGCCAAGAAGGTCGGCCGCATCGGCGTCAAGGCGCTGGTCTACTTCGAGGTCGTCTCGACCTTTGCGCTGATCATCGGTCTTTTCGTCGGCAATGTGGTTCGTCCGGGAGCCGGCTTTGGCAGTGCCGCGGCGAGCGCGCAAGCTGTTGAAACATTCGCCAAGCAGGCCCAGGCGCAGAAAACCGTCGATTTCTTCCTGCACATCATCCCCGACACCGTGGTCGGCGCCTTCGCGAGCGGCGAGATCCTGCAGGTTCTGTTGTTCTCGATCCTGTTCGGATTTTCGCTGATGGGTCTCGGCGAGCGCGGCCATACCCTGCGTGCCTTCATCGACGATGCGGCGCACGCAGTTTTCGGCGTGATCGCCATCGTCATGCGAGCTGCGCCGATTGGCGCCTTTGGCGCCATGGCCTATACCATCGGCAAGTTCGGCACCGGCACTATCCTCAATCTTCTTGGCCTGATCGCGACCTTCTACGTTACGGCGATACTCTTCGTGGTGGTTGTACTTGGCATTATCGCGCGAATCGTCGGCTTCTCGATTTTCAAATTCCTCGCCTATATCAAGGACGAACTGCTGATCGTGCTGGGCACGTCGTCTTCCGAGAGCGCGCTTCCTTCGCTGATGGAAAAACTCGAACGGCTCGGCTGCTCCAAGTCGGTGGTGGGCCTTGTCGTGCCGACGGGATACTCGTTCAATCTCGACGGCACCAACATCTACATGACCCTCGCGACACTTTTCATCGCGCAGGCACTCGGCTTCGACCTCACGCTCAAGCAGCAGATCACGATCTTGCTGGTTGCGATGCTGACCTCGAAAGGCGCGTCCGGAATTACGGGAGCCGGGTTCATTACGCTGGCGGCGACGCTGGCTGTGGTTGATGCGCGACTGGTGCCGGGTATGGCGGTCGTGCTCGGCATCGACAAGTTCATGAGCGAATGCCGCGCGCTGACCAACCTGTGCGGCAACGGCGTTGCGTGCGTCGTGGTGTCGTGGTGGGAAGGCGAACTCGATCGCAGCCGGCTGGAGACCAATCTCAACAAGCAGGTCGATCCAACCGACATGGAGACGGCGGTGACGACGGGCTGAGGCTGGCTCTGATGATGCAGGCGAGCTCGGAAAGGACCGTTCGAACCGGATGATTATGCCGGCTCGAAAGGCAAAACAAAAACCGCCCGCTTCGGCCCGGGCGGTTTTTCTTTGATCCCTGCTCCGGGCGCGCCTATTGGCCGCCGCCGAAGCGCCGCGACCACCATCCTGCGCGGCGAGGTTGGGTCTCTGTCGTCGTTTCAGCCGCGGGCTGCCGGGTCGGTTCTGTGGCAGGAACGGGCGCCGGCTCTGCCTGGCCCGGGTTCGCCAGCGGAGCAACGTCCGGCTGAGCTAGGAAGCTAACCCTCTCGCGCACGGTCGAGCGCCGCCGCGCGGCGGCTTTCTCGGCTTCATGGTGGGGCTCGGCCTCGGCAACTGGCCGCGCTGCTTCTTCCTGCGAAGGCCTGTTCGCAACCGGCTGCTCCGGCGAAGGAGCATTCGTTTCGGGATATACGGCCGGCTGCGCGGCTTGCGAAGAATATCCGTCGAAATCGGCAACCGCGCTCGTGGCCTCCGGCGCCGCCGTCGGTTCAAGCTCATCGGCAATCGATCCGGCAAGCCCATCCTCAGGCCCGCCGCGGCGCCGGCGACCGCCTCGACGTCCGCGACGCCGGGGCCGCCGTTCGCCGCCTTGCGGTTGATCGGAACGCGCCTGGCTTGGTTGTTCTTCGGATTCGTCCTCGTCGGAATCGGTTTCATCGGCGCCCGCGACTTCGGCCGGTTGTTGAGGCGCTGCGTGCGCGAATCCGCCCTCTTCACGCCCGAATGCGCCGTCGCGCGACTCGCCACCACGGCCACGCCGCCGCCGCCGCCGCCGCCTCCTCGGGCTCTCGGCGCCTCCTTCGGAGCTCGCCGCAGAATCGTCGATTAACCCCTCGGTCTCCTCGGTTTCCACTTCTGATTCGAGCTCGATATCGAATGACTCATCCTCGTCGGAGGCCTCCTCCGATGGCGACGGATGAGCGGTCGCCTGCGCTGCCAACAGCGCCTTGGCCGCCTCGAGCGTATGCACCTGTTCGCCGCGATCGATGACATACGATTGCTGGCCGCTCACGGTCGGGTCGGCGATCACCGCAAGGTTTACCTTGAAGCTGTTTTCTAGATCGCGCAGATGGCCGCGCTTGTGATTGAGCACGTAGAGCGCCACGTCGGTGCGGGTGCGTACCACGAGATTGTGGGTCGCGCCCTTCATCAAGATCTCCTCCAGCCCGCGCAGGAGCTGCAGCGCCACCGATGACACCGAGCGAACATGTCCGGTGCCGCCACATTGCGGGCAGGGCTCGGTCGAACTCTCCAGCACGCTGGCGCGGATGCGCTGGCGCGACATTTCGAGCAGGCCGAAATGCGAGATACGTCCGACCTGGATCCGGGCGCGATCCTGCCTGAGGCAATCGCTGAGCTTGCGCTCCACCGCGCGGTTGTTGCGCTTTTCATCCATGTCGATGAAGTCGATGACGATGAGGCCGGCGAGGTCGCGCAGTCTGAGCTGCCTTGCGACTTCCTCGGCGGCCTCCAGATTGGTCTTGAGCGCGGTATCCTCGATGTGGTGTTCGCGGGTCGAGCGGCCGGAGTTGACGTCGATCGAAACCAGCGCCTCGGTCTGATTGATGACGACATAGCCGCCCGAACGAAGCTGCACGGTCGGTGAGAACATCGCATCGAGTTGGCTCTCGACGCCCATGCGAGAGAACAGTGGCTGGCCGTCGCGATACTGTTTGACCGCGCGCACGTTCGAAGGCATCAGCATTTTCATGAAGTCGCGCGCTTCATGGTAGCCCGCCTCGCCGGCAACCATGATTTCGTCGATCTCCTTGTTGTAGAGATCGCGCAGCGATCGCTTGATCAGCGAGCCTTCTTCGTAGACGAGCGTCGGTGCCTGCGACTTCAGGGTCATGTCGCGCACGGTTTCCCACATGCGAATGAGATATTCGAAGTCGCGCTTGATCTCTTGCTTGGTGCGGGAAGCGCCGGCGGTGCGCAGAATGATGCCCATTCCTTCCGGGACGTCGAGGTCCTGCACGACTTCCTTCAGTCGCGAGCGATCCTGCGCCGACGTGATCTTGCGGCTGATGCCGCCGCCGCGCGCGGTATTGGGCATCAACACCGCATAACGGCCGGCGAGCGACAGATAGGTCGTGAGCGCCGCGCCCTTGTTGCCGCGTTCTTCCTTGACGACCTGCACCAGCATCACCTGGCGCCGCTTGATGACCTCCTGGATCTTGTACTGACGGCGCGGGCGGAACGGGCGTTCCGGCACTTCTTCCAGCACGTCGTCACCGCCGACGGATTCGACGACTTCCTCTTCGACCTCGTCGCCCTCGTCGTCATCGTCGTGGCTCTCGTTCGCTTCCGCGACGGTAGAGGACATTTCGACGGACAAAGCAGGGGGTTCGTCACCGCCATGTTCGGCATGCTCTTCGATACCGGTTTCGGCACGAGACGCCTCGTCGGCATGCGCCACATCGTCGACGCCATCTTGCGCGCGGCTGGCCTCGTCGTGCGCATGATCCTCGTATGGTGGGGAGCTCGCGGGAGCTTCTGCGGCCGCAGCTTGGTTCGCGGCCGCAGGGGCTTCGGATTCGCCGACAGGTTCAACCGTGTCCGCTGCATGGACTTCGCCGTGTTCGTCGCTGGCATGCGCGTGTTCGTCGTTCGCATCATGATCGTGTTCGTGCGATGGCTGATCACCAGGCTCGTCGTGGTGGTCGGCTCCGCCGTGGTGCGGCTCGGCATCGCCATGTTGGGCGGGCTCGTGTTCATGGAAATCGTGGACCGCCTGTTCGTAGGCGTCTTCCGGCTCGCCGGCGACCTGCGACTCGAGGCTCAAATTCTCGATGATCTCGCTCTGGACGCGCTCGCCATTGCCGCGCCGGCGCGAGCTGCGATGGCGCGAACGACGCCGATTGGACCGATTTTCATTTTCTTCCTCGGCCTCGCGATGAGCGCGTTCGTCGGCTTCGATCAGCGCCTGACGGTCGGCGACCGGGATCTGATAATAGTCCGGATGAATTTCGCTGAAGGCAAGAAAGCCATGGCGGTTGCCGCCGTATTCTATAAAGGCCGCCTGAAGCGACGGCTCCACACGCGTAACCTTGGCGAGGTAGATGTTGCCGCGAAGTTGTTTGCGCTGAGCGGTCTCGAAATCAAATTCTTCGACGCGATTGCCGCGGACCACGACGACCCGGGTCTCCTCCGGGTGGGTGGCATCGATAAGCATTTTGTTGGGCATTTTGTAACTCTTGGAGGCGGCGGTCGCGTCTGACGGTGCGCGCGTTTCGCGCGGCCGGGTGAGGCGACGGTCCACCTGATTCGGGGGTGAGGGGAAGGCCAAAACGCGAAAGAGCGCGCCTCGCCGAACGGGATCCGGAAGATACAAAACGACGCGCGGAGCGACGGCTCCGCATCGGCGCAGTTTTTCCCGGAATCTTGGTCGACAACACAGTCTGGCGCATCAAGCGTCGGCCCGTCTGAACACGTTGGCGGCAAAAGCCGCCTTGTCTGTCGCTGAAGACCCGGCACGGCGCCAAAGCGCCCGCCGGACATCGCATATCGGGGCCCTGCGGCCCGATAATCGGTTATGCCGAATCTAGAGCCGTCCCTGGAACGAGATGGTGACCTGGGACCGGACGCCGCTCGGGCCTGAAACCGCCGCTCCTTGTCAGCCGCGCGCTGCGCTGGCTGCAGGAGGGCCGGAAAAACGCTGGAATCTCCAATCTTTAGAGCTTCCTGCGCTGCACCGGGAGGCTGAACACGACACAACCGGGATTTTAGCCGTCAGCATATTTTACATACGTGGAATGACTGACTCGTGCAAGTGAGGCGTCGCAGCCCGTCGCGGGTCGGCAACACTTGGCCTTATTCGCGGTATAAGTCGTAGCTGCCGTTAACCCTGCGGTCCTATTCGGGTAAAAGGGCTGCTTGGAGGCGGGATTCGTTGGCGAGCCGCGCAAATCGTCATGTTTTGCTGGGTTGCGCGCTGTTGTGCGCCGCAGCATTTCCTTGCTCCCGGTTTGCCTGGGGTGGTGCGGGCGAGGGCCAGCCCTCCAAGGTGGCGGCGACGTCGAATTTTCCGGTCGCCTCGGATGCTCGGCTGGCCGGCGACGGCAAGCAAACCCGCTTTATCCTCGATCTCGACCAGCCGGTCTCGTTCCATGCCTTCCCCTTGGCCGACCCCTATAGGGTCGTCGTCGACTTCCCTCAGGTGAGTTTTCGCCTTCCGCCGGGTGTCGGCACCGCGGGGCGGGGACTCATCAGGGCGTTCCGCTACGGTCTGGTGATGCCGGGCGGCTCGCGCATCGTGTTTGATCTGACCGGCCCCGCGAAGATCGCCAACGCCTCGCTGCTTGAAGCAGCCAATGGCCAACCGCCGCGACTGGTGCTCGAACTGGAAGAGACGGATCGGGCGACCTTCGTACAGTCGTTGGCGGCCGAAAGCCGGCCCGAACTCCGACCCGCGGTCTCCGACACCAGGGAGCCCGCGACTCCCGTCGTGGCCAAAGTCGAAAGCGCGCCAGGTCCCGCTGCATCGCCGGATTTGCGTCCGGTGATCGTCATCGATCCCGGCCATGGCGGCCCCGATAACGGCACCCAGTCGGGCAGCGAGATCATGGAAAAGAACCTGGTGCTGGATTTTGCACTGGCCTTGCGCGATCGCATCGAGAAAACCGGCAAATACCGCATCGTCATGACCCGGAACGACGACACTTTCGTGCCGCTCGACGACCGCGTCCGGATCGCCCGCAATCAATCGGCGGCCCTGTTCGTATCGATCCACGCAGATGCCCTGCCACGTCGGGAGGGCGACGCGCAGGGGGCAACGATCTACACGCTCTCCGACCGCGCTTCCGACGCCGAGGCCGAACGGCTGGCCGAGGCGGAGAACAAGGCCGATGCCATCGGTGGCGTTAATCTGACCGAGGAGCCGACCGAGGTTGCCGATATTCTGATCGATCTCGCACAGCGCGAGACCCGCACATTTTCCAACCGGTTCGCGCGTATTCTCATGGGCGAGATGAAGACAACCACAAGGATGCACAAGCACCCCCTGAAATCCGCCGGATTCAGGGTGCTCAAGGCTCCCGACGTGCCGTCGGTGCTCGTCGAACTCGGCTACGTCTCCAACAAGGAGGACCTCGAACACTTGGTTTCGGAAAGCTGGCGGTCCCGCACCGTCGGATCCGTGGCGCATGCCATTGACGCGTTCTTCGCCAAGCGCCTGGCAACGGCTGGACAGTCGGAATCAAAGAGGTAAGAGGCCGGTCGAAGCCCTAGTTTGGCCACAGCGACTGCACTATAAAAAACGCCGCGGGGCCCTGCAGAATCGACCAATTTGAGGAAGGCGCCGGTATTTTTGGCGCGAAGGGCTAAAACGGACGCTTCGATCATGCGCTTGCTGGTTCGGTTCTTGGGTTTCCTGTTCGCCGCCGGAACCGTGGTGTTCCTTGTGGGCATCGCCGCCGCCGCAGGGTTGATCTGGCATTTTTCGAGGGATTTGCCGGATTATTCGCAGCTTCAGGACTATGAACCGCCGATCATGACCCGCGTTCATGCGGCGGATGGCTCGCTGCTCGGGGAATATTCGAAAGAGCGGCGGCTGTACCTGCCGATCCAGGCCGTTCCAAAGCTCGTCATCAATTCGTTCCTCGCCGCCGAAGACAAGAATTTCTATGAACATGGCGGCATCGACTTCTCCGGCATGGCGCGTGCCGCGATCCTCTACGCGCAGAACTTCGGCTCCAACCGCCGTCCACAGGGCGCCTCCACAATCACCCAACAGGTGGCGAAGAACTTCCTGTTGACAAACGAGGTCTCCTTTACCCGCAAGATCAAGGAAGCCCTGCTGGCGATGCGCATCGAGCGCACCTATTCCAAGGACAAGATCCTCGAGCTGTATCTCAACGAGATTTATCTCGGGCTTGGCGCCTATGGCATCGCGGCGGCGTCGCTGGTCTATTTCGACAAGTCCGTGACCGAACTCACCGTCGCGGAGGCCGCTTATCTCGCCGCGCTACCGAAAGCGCCTGCCGCGCTGCACCCGGTGCGCAATCGCGAGCGGGCGATCGAGCGCCGCAACTATGTGATCGACCGGCTCCTGGAAAATGGCTGGATCAAGCAGGCCGATGCCGACAAGGCCCGCAAGGATCCGCTCAATGTGACCAACAGGTTCAATGGCGCTCATACGTTCGCCGGAGAGTATTTCGCCGAGGAGGTTCGTCGCGACATCTTCGAACGGTATGGCGAGAAGAAACTTTACGAAGGCGGCCTGTCGGTCAGGGCCACGCTGGATCCGAAGATCCAGGTGATGGCGCGCAAGACCATGGCCGCCGGCATCGTCAACTATGACGAGGCGCAGGGCTGGCGTGGGCCGGTAAGCAAGCTCGACATCACCGGCGACTGGGGCGTGAAACTCGCCGATGTCAAGTCGCTGTCCGACATCTCGCCGTGGCGGATGGCCGTGGTTCTTGAGACCAGCGATCAATCGGCCAGGATCGGCTTCCAGCCCGGCCGCGAACTCGGCGGAGCAATCAGCAAGCAGCGGCAAACCGGAATCATCACGCTCGACGGGGTCAGGTGGGCCAAGCCCACATCGGGCGCCGCCAGGGGCAGAACGCCGACGGCGGTGTCGCAGATACTTTCGCCGGGCGACGTCATCTATGCCGACCCCCTGATCAGGGACGGTACGCCCATCGAGGGCCAATTCCGCTTGCGTCAATTGCCGGAAGTGTCGGGCGCGATGGTGGTGATGGACCCGTGGACCGGCCGCGTGCTGGCGATGGTGGGCGGCTTCTCGTTCGACCAGAGTCAGTTCAACCGCGCCACGCAGGCCTACCGGCAGCCGGGCTCCTCGTTCAAGCCGATCGTGTATTCCTCGGCGCTCGACAATGGCTATACGCCTTCGACGGTCGTGGTCGACGCGCCGATCGAAATCGATCAGGGCCAGGGTGGCGGTGTGTGGCGTCCGGAAAACTATTCGTCGGGCAAGTACAACGGTCCGACGACGCTCCGTAACGCGTTGCGCCTGTCGCTCAACACCGTCACGGTGCGGCTCGCGCAGGACATTGGCATGCCGCTGATCGGCGAATATGCGAGACGCTTTGGCGTCTACGAGGAGTTGCCGAACTATCTCTCCTACGCGCTCGGCGCCGGCGAAACCACGGTGATGCGGATGGTCACCGCCTATTCGATGTTTGCCAATGGCGGCCGGCGGGTGAAGGCGACCTTGATCGACCGCATCCAGGACCGTTACGGACATACGATCTTCAAACACGATAGCCGCGAATGCCGCGGCTGCGACGCCCCTGGCGGCTGGAAGAACCAACCCGAGCCGCAGCTTGTCGATCGCCGCGAGCAGGTGCTCGACACCATGACGGCCTATCAGATCACCTCGATGATGGAAGGTGTGGTGCAGGGCGGCACGGCGATCGTGGTCAAGGAGGTCGGCAAGCCGATCGCCGGCAAGACCGGCACCACCAACGAGGCCAAGGACGCCTGGTTCATCGGCTTCTCGCCCGACGTCGTGGTCGGAATCTATCTCGGCTACGATAAGCCGCGCACCCTCGGCCACAAGGCGACCGGCGGCGCGCTGGCGGCACCGATCGCGCGGGATTTCCTCAAGCTCGCGCTGGCCGACAAGCCGGCCATTCCGTTCAAGGTGCCGGCGGGGATCAAGCTGATCCGGGTCGATGCCAAGAGCGGCATGCGCGTCGGTCCCGGCGATGGCGGGCGGACGATACTCGAGGCGTTCAAGCCCGGCACGGCCCCGCCGGATAACTATGCCGCCATTGGCATCGACCCGGACGGTCGTCAGATGCTGCCCTCGCCAGATGCTGATCGCAGCCTATTCCGTCCCGGCACCGGCGGGCTTTACTAGGTGTTCGTGCGGAAGAGCGCTGGACTCGAGAAGAAAGCACGTTGAAGCGGCTGGCCGCGATTGCGCTTTGCATGATCCGCCGCTACATCCCTCCAAAGCTTTTGTTATGGCGGCCTCTCGCCGCGGAACAGAGATCGAAATGCGCGCCGAAGTCGAACGTCTAGTCGAAGAGATCAAGCAGTCGGTCGGGCTGCTGAGGAGGCATCTTTGACGTCGAAAAATCCACCGCGCGCCTGGCGGAGCTGAACAAGCTCGCCGAAGACCCCAAGCTCTGGGACGATCCCCAGAAAGCGCAGAAGCTGATGCAGGAGCGGACCTCGCTGGAGGACGCGCTCACGGGCATCGGCAAGGTCGAGCGCGAGCTTGAGGATAATGTCGGAATGATTGAGCTCGGCGAAGCCGAGAACGACACCGGCGTCGTCGCCGAAGCCGAGGCCGCGCTCAAGGCCCTCAAGAAGGAAGTCGCGCGGCGGGAACTGGAAGCGCTGCTGTCGGGCGAAGCCGATCGCCTGGATAGCTATCTCGAGGTTCACGCCGGCGCGGGGGGCACTGAGAGCCAGGACTGGGCCGAGATGCTGTTGCGCATGTACACGCGCTGGGCCGAGAAGCACGGCTTCAAGGTCGAATATCTGGAAGAGACGCAAGGCGAAGAGGCCGGGATCAAATCTGCTACCATCCAGATCAGCGGTCACAACGCCTACGGCTGGCTGAAAACCGAAGCGGGCGTGCATCGGCTGGTGCGGATATCGCCGTTCGATTCCAATGCGCGCCGGCATACGTCATTCTCCAGCGTCACGATCTTTCCCGTGGTCGACAACAGCATCAAGATCGACATCAAGGAGTCGGATGTGCGCACCGACACCATGCGCTCGGGCGGGGCTGGCGGTCAGCACGTCAACAAGACCGAATCCGCGGTGCGGCTGACGCACATTCCGACCGGGATTGCGGTGGTCTGCCAGGCTGGGCGCTCGCAGCACAAGAACCGGGCGCAGGCCTGGGACATGTTGCGCGCGCGGCTCTACGAGATCGAGTTGAAGAAGCGCGAGGAAAAAGCCGCCGCCGATCAGGCCGCCAAGACCGATATCGGCTGGGGACACCAGATCCGCTCCTACGTGCTGCAGCCCTATCAGATGGTGAAGGATTTGCGCACCGGCGTGCAGACGTCGGACACTTCGGGAGTGCTTGACGGCGACCTCGACGAATTCATGGCGGCGACGCTCGCACAGCGTGCCTTCGGCACGGTGCCGGGCGTAGTCGAGGACGTGGACTAGGACAAAAAAACTTGGCCAGAGTGGCCGCGCTTTCAACCCGCGCTCAGGCGCACGCCCGCGCGCAGGAATTTTTGCGGGTCCACCGCCTCGCCGTCGATCCTCGTCTCATAGTGCAGATGCGGACCCGTCGAGCGCCCGGTTGAACCGACGGTGCCAATCACCTGTCCGATCCGCACGCTGTCGCCGACCTTCACGTTGATCTCGGACAAGTGCCCGTAGCGGGTCGACAGGCCGTTGCCGTGGTCGATTTCGACCATGCGCCCATAGCCGCCGGACCATCCAGACGATACGACCTTGCCGTTGGCGGTGGCGCGCACGGGGTCGCCGGTCGCGGCGCGGAAATCGAGGCCGGTATGCATGGCCGGGCGGCCGAGAAACGGGTCGCTGCGCACGCCGAACCCGGAGGTGAATTCGATTTCGCCGATCACCGGCTTTCGGTAGGGCACCAGCGCAAGGGTGCGGTTGAGGCGATCGATCTGCGCGCGGGTGAGGTTGATGCGATAGAGCTGGCGTTCGAAGGACCCTGCGTCCGGACCAAGCTTGACGGGCACGAAGGGACCGCCCATCGCCGCGCGCGGCGTCGCCGCCTCGAGCTGGGCCATGTCGAGACCGAGATCGGTGAATACTCCGCGCATCCGCCGCATCCGGGATTCCATCCTGTCTTCGAACGAATTGAGCGCCGCAAGCTGGCGACCCTCGATCTGGTCGAGCGAGTTTTGCAGGCGGACGATGACGTTATCGACGCCCTGGTTCTTCGCAAGCCTGGTTGCCGGCGCACGGACGCTCACGGGCGCGCGCGATTCCAGACGCGCCTCGCGATCAGGCGGCGCCACGAACACTGCCGTATCGCTGATCGGCGAGGGTTTCGGCACGCTGGAGGCGGTGGGCTCTGCCGAGTTGGCGCCCCGCGATGGTGCCCTGATCGATCCGGTGCTCTGCAAATCCGGCAATCCGCCGAGCGCAGTCGCGCGTGATTCCAGCGCGCTCTGGCGACGCATGACCTGTTCGAGTTTTTGATCGAACTGTTCCTGATCGAGCAATTGACGACTGGTCGTGCGGTCAACCTTCGCGCGCAATTCGGCAATCCGGTCTTCATAAGCGTACTGCATCTCGGCCTGACGCGCGATCAGCCGGGTTAGAACGTCGTCGCGAAACGCGAAATAAGTCGCGGTGGCGGCCGACCACATTCCGAGCAGTGTCACGGTGCCGATCACGATCCAGAACGCAACCGGCCCGAAGCGAACCTGTTTGCCGGCATGCACCAGCGTATAACCGCTTTTCTGCGCATCGCGGGCCTGCGCGTGGCGCGAGGAGGCCGAGACTTGTCCGATCGCTTGGCGGGCTGACTGCCTGCCGTGGTTATGCGCCTGCTGGTGCTCGGTATGATGGCCGGAACGGTACGACATCGGCACTCCCGCGCCGGTCGGAGGTGAGTTCCTTACGGCCCAATCTGCGAGCAAGATTTGACCCGGCCATGGTTAATTTTTCGCGAACAGACCGTTACCGCGGATCACGTCGCCCGCGCCGCGGCAAGGACTTCCTCGGCGTGTCCGTCGACCTTCACGTGACGCCAGACCTTGAGGATCTGCCCCTTGGTTCCGATCAGGACCGTGGTGCGAATAATGCCCTGGAACGTCCTGCCGTACATCGATTTTTCTCCCCAGGCGCCGTACGCTTCGAGCATCCGGTGTTGTTCGTCGGAAGCGAGAGGTACTGAGAGTTTGTGTTTGTCTCGAAAAGCTTCCTGCGCCTTGAGAGGATCGGCTGATACCCCGAGGATCGCGGTGTGATTTTCCGCAAAGTCGCTTTCAAGGCGAGTGAAATCGATTGCCTCCCTGGTGCAGCCTGGCGTGTCGGCGCGGGGGTAGAAGAACAGCACCAGTTTTTTGCCGGCGTAATCCGACAGCGAGACGGTGCCGCCGCCGTCGCGGGACAGGGAAAACGCCGGCGCCTTTGCGCCCTCGACCAGAGCCGGTCGGGCAGCGGCCGGTGCCCCGCTGCCCGCTGTGGAAAGAGCCGAAGGCCCCACTTTTGCCTTTCCCCGAAGCGACTTGCTGGCTTCGGCTGACTTTAACGCTTTGGACGGGGGCTTATGCGATGCTTTCGGCGCGGAGCTTCGGCCCTGCTTTTTTATATTCTTTCTTGATTTGCTCGCCGACGGGGTGAGGTGTTTCGAGGACTTCTTTTTCGCAGATGTCCTGGATGCGGCGCGCACCAGGGATTTGGGGGATTTCTTGCGCCTTTTCTTGGACATACGCCTTCCTTTCGTCGCTTTCCGCAGATCAATCATTGCGGTATTGAGGCAAGCTGGAATCATGCGGGCTGCGGGACAGGCCGGATTCCGCGGGGAGTATGCTTAAAGGAAGTTCGATACGCCACCGGTTTGCCCTTGAGGGCGGTCTATGCCCGGATGACGAGCGTGGGTACTAGGTGAGGATTGGTAGCGATGCCGCCAGGGGAGCCTTCGTTGCGTGTCGACGGACGAGGACTTGGCAGCGACCAATCGCGCAATCAATGCCACCACCGAGAGGCAATGGTAAGCAAGACGCCGCCAAAGAAACCGAAGCCACGCGCCGACGCCGGGCAGCCGCGCTGGGATGATTCCAATTGGGATCACGAACATGATGAGGCGTGCCGTCGCGCGCAGCGGCTGTTGTCGACCTCCAACTCGCGCCTCTACGTCTTCGGCGATCGCCTCAGGTCGTTCCGGCGCTGGCTTGTCCGCGAACGCTGGGTCAGGCGGCTTGCGATCGCTCTTGCCTCACTGCTGATGATTTTCGCCGGCTGCTTCGGCGGCCTGTGGTGGCGCCTCGGTGCCGGTCCGATCAACCTCGACATAGTCACACCCTGGCTGGCCTCGGCGATCGAGGGAAATATCGGTCACGGCAACAGCGTCGAGGTGGGCGGCACTCAGATCGAGCGTGCGGGGCGAATTCGTATCGCCGTGCGTATCCGTGACATCATCGTGCGCGACCGCGACCATGCGATCGTGGCGAGCGCCCCGAAGGCCGAGGTGAAGCTTTCCGGCACCGCGCTTTTGATGGGCCGGCTTCGCGCCGAAAGCCTCAACCTGGTCGATGCAGAGCTTGCGGTGCGAATTACCCCGGACGGCTACGTCACGGTTTCGACCGGTGACAACGCGCGGCCGCTCGCGACCGGCGTCGCTTCGAGAAAAGAGGCAGGCATTCCGCCTGCCTTTCCGCGCCAGGCGGCGCCAATCGCAGTTCCCGCTCCGCAGTCACCCGCCGGCACATCGCCTGCCAGTGCCGACAGCACCCAAACCGGGATTCTTGCCGGTCTCGATTGGCTCGACAGTTTGAGTCTCACCGGTCTCGATGGACAAAACCTCAACGAAATCGGTTTGAAGAACGGCAATCTGATCGTTGACGACCAGCAGCGCGGCAACAAATGGAATTTCCAAAACATCACCCTCAGTCTGCGTCGGCCGCACGACGGCGGGGTGGCATTCAGCCTGGGCGAGGAGGGCCGTCACGCGTGGTCGTTGCATGTGCGGGTCGGACCTCTCGCCAACGGCGTGCGGTCGGTCGATATCCGCGCCGACAAGGTCTCGACCACCAACATCCTTCTGGCGCTGCGTTTGAAGGATCTGACCTACAGCGCGAATTTGCCGCTGAGCGGGGAACTGAAGGGTGAACTCGGCCGCGACGGGCTGCCGACCTATTTCCGCGGCAAGATCGTCGCGGGCGCCGGCGACATCATCGACACCGATACGCCGGATTACCCGATGGCGATCGATTCGGCGGAAGTGAGCATCGAATGGGATGCAGGGCGACGTTTCCTGATGGCGCCCTTCAAGATCATCTCCGGGCAAAACAGGATCACGCTGCTCGCGCATCTGGAGCCACCCAACGGCAACGTTACTGACTGGCAGTTGGGCTTTTCCGGCGGCACCATCGTGCTGGGGGGAATCGACAATGAACCGCCCCTGATTTTCAACCGCATCAACGTTGCCATGCGCTTTGACACCGAAAGGAAGCGCATGGTGCTCGCGCAGGCCGACTTCAGCAACGGCGAAATCGGCGTCGCGGGGACCGGCAGCCTGGACTATTCGGCCGAACCGCGTTTGATGCTCGGCTTTGCCGGAACACCGATGTCGGTGTCGGCGTTCAAACGGATCTGGCCCACCATCATCGTGCCGGAGGTGCGGGAATGGGTGATCGATCGGGCCGATCGCGGCGCGATTCAGCGCGTCGAGGTTGGCGTCAACTCGCCGGTTCGAAATCTTTCACGAAAGGGGCCGCCGATCCCGGACGAGGGTCTCAACGTCAACATCGTCGCCAACGGCGTGACACTGCGCCCGGTGGATGATTTGCCGTCGGTGCGCGATGCGGATTTGAAAGCTCATGTCAGCGGTCGTTCGGCGATCGTGACGATCGGGCAGGGTGTCGCCGACACCCCGGCGGGTCGCAAACTCAACATTTCCGACGTGGCGTTCGAGGTACCGGATACCTTTCCGAAACCGGTACAAGCCAAAGTGAAATTCCGGGTCGACGGCCCGGTGCCGGCAGCCGCCGAAATTCTCGCATCCGACAAGCTCAGCGATATCGCGGGTGCGCTCGTCGATCCCAATGCGAGCAAGGGAACGGTCTCGGGAACCGTCACGCTCGGCATGCCGATCAAGCGCCAGTTGACCAGAGCCGACACGACCTATGCGGTGGCGGCCGACCTCGCTGGCTTTGCCGCCGATCGGATCGTGATGAACCAGAAGCTGGAGGCCAATGCGCTGAAGGTCGTCGCTAACAATCAGGGCTATCAGGTCAAGGGCGACGTGAAGATCAACGGTCAGGCCGCCTCGCTGGATTACCGCAAGCCCGTAGAAGGCGACGCGGATATAAAGTTGCAGGCGACGCTCGATGAGGCAAGCCGCGCCCGCTTTGGCTTTGACATGGGACCGGCGGTCAGTGGCCAGATTCCCATCAAGCTGATCGGCAAGATCGGCGGTGACACGCGGGTGGGCGTCGAAGCCGATC